>FWPV01013413.1_pt1 | contig 12309 bp, 7 predicted proteins | sample 2228371 | NCBI WGS metagenome assembly FWPV01 (sample SAMEA103939776, study PRJEB20133) | metagenome | reverse complement strand
GCTTTTTTGATTCACCCTGTTTAAAAACTTGGTGAATCGCAAGGGTGTTTGTTATAATGAGCCCTGCAAGATCGGAGAGGTGCCAGAGCGGCCGATTGGGGCGGTCTCGAAAACCGTTGTGGAGGTTCCCTCCACCGTGGGTTCGAATCCCACCCTCTCCGCTAAAAAGATATCCACCCTTCTTCCAGCCCACCCAAAGCGTTGTTGATAAACCTTCCTACGAAGAGGGCATGAAACAACTTCGCCAATAGTTATATCACATCCACCCCAACCCTCCTCGGCTTCACCGTGGTTCGGCGGCGAAGGTAGCTGGTGCAATTCCAGACGCACAGCCAACCGTTTCATGGGAGCTTTTCGGTATCCGGGGAATTCTCCATTCCGCTCGCTGACCGCCAAATCAGGACGGCAGCCGAGCGGATTGAGCTTTTCATGGATCCGCACCATTTGATTTAAGCTAGTCTTAAACTTGTATTTAATGAAATTCTTATACATCCGGCTTAAATTAACCTTTGCATTTTGAAATGACTGGCGCAACCATTCGACCAGACTCTCATGGCATATATGAACAGGCCAGGCCTGCCGCCTGGATCCATCATGAAGAATACCCCAATCCACACATCTCTTACTGAGGAGGAGTAAGACATGAAATCTGTTCGCATCCTTTTCCTGATCGTTCTGGCGCTAATTCTTGCTACTCTCTTCCCGGCGCCCAATCCGGCCGCGGCTCAAGATACCCAGCCGGAGGGGACTGCCATTGACCGGCTGACGATCTCGACCCAGTATCCCAGCCGGATCATCGGTTTGAATGAGACAGCCAATTTCTCCCTGAAAATCGAGGCTGCGAATGCGCAAACCGTACGCCTCTCCGTTCAGAATTTGCCCGAGGGTTGGAACGCTTCTTTCCGCGGCGGTTCACAGATCGTGGATGCGGCCTATGTGGACAGCGACAGCCCCGCCTCGGTGGAACTGCGCATCGAACCGCCCGCAGATGCTGAGCCCGGGAAATATGACATCCAGGTTGTGGGCGCCAGCGAGAGCGAGAAAGCCGAACTGCTGATCACTCTGACCATCAAAGAGAAACTGCCCCCCAGCCTGTCTTTGACCGTTGACGGTCTGCCGACCAAGCGGGGTACGCCCAGCGGGTCGGTCAGCTTTACTGCCACCCTGAAGAACGAAGGCGGCGAGGACCTGATCGCTGCGCTGAGCGCGATTCAGCCCGAAAATATCCAAATCAGCATCCAATCCAGCGGGCAGGACGTCAATGAGCTTGAGCTCGCCCCGAATGAATCCAAGAGCCTGACGATAAAGGCCCAGCCTTTGGTCAAACTGGAAGCAGGCAAATACCCGTTCACCGTAATGGCTGCCGCCGGCGACGTCAGCTCCTCGTTGGATCTTGCCGTTGAAATTGTCGGCGAAGGCAGTTTAACCGTATCCGCGCCGGATGGACGGCTCTCAGCCAACGCCTATGCCGGCCGGGACAACCCGTTGAAGATCGCGCTGAAAAACGACGGGACGGCTCCGCTGCGCGGGATCAAACTGACCTCCAGCGAGCCGAGCGGCTGGTCAGTCAGCTTTGACCAGAGCGAGATCGCTGAAATCCCTGCGGGCGAGTCCGTCGAAGTGACCGCCACAATCAAGGTTCCGGAGAAGGCTGTGGTCGGCGATTACATGGTTACCATCAACGCGAAGCCGGTGGACATCCAGACCAAATCCGCCCAGTTCCGCATTACTGTGCGCACCTCGACCCTGTGGGGCATCGCCGGCATCGGGCTGATCGCCCTGGCAGTTGGCGTGGTGGGCGCGGCCGTCATGCGCTTTGGACGGCGCTAAGTCCATAACGAAATCTCTTCAAGGAGCGAGGTTATGGACGAGAACACCGTGATTTCTACCACTGATCTGACCAAGAAGTACGGTGGCTTCGTCGCAGTGGACCGCCTGAATCTGAGGGTGCAGTCCGGCGAGGTTTTCGGCCTGCTCGGGCCGAACGGCGCCGGAAAAACAACCACCATCCTGATGCTGCTCGGTTTAACGGAGCCGACCTCAGGGTCAGTTCGGGTGTTGGGGCTTGATCCGGCCCGCCAGCCGCTGAGCGTTAAATCGCGGGTGGGATACATGCCCGACCAGGTCGGCTTTTACGATGAATTGACCGCCCGCGAGAACCTGAGCTACATCGCCCGGCTGAACGGCATTCCGCACAGCCAGGTCGGCCGGCGGGTGGCTGAAGTCCTTGAGAAAATGGGACTGGAGAAGGTCGCCGACAAGCGGGTGGGCACCTTTTCACGCGGCATGCGCCAGCGGCTCGGCCTGGCCGACGTGCTGGTCAAGCAGCCCCAGCTGATCATCATGGACGAGCCGACTTCCGGCCTGGATCCCGAAGCTTCACACGAACTTCTGAACATGATCCGCGGGTTGAAGGAGGAAGGCATCACCATTCTGCTTTCCTCCCACCTGTTGCACCAGGTTCAGGCCATCTGCGACCGGGTCGGCCTCTTCAATCAAGGCAAAATGGTTCTGGAAGGGACTGTCGAGGAGCTGGCGCAGCGGGTGTTGGGCGGCGCCTACCGCATCCTGGTCGATGCGGAAGGGGAAAGGGCCGAGATTCAAAAAGCCCTGGAAACACTCCCTCAGGTGGCAGCGGTGCGCGTCAGCGATTCGAAGGTCTACGAAGTCGAAGCTGCCAAGGACGTCCGGGCGGAAGCCGCACAGGCAGTGATCAGCGCCGGCGGGCGGCTGCTGCGCCTGGGCATTCAGGCGCAAAGCCTCGACGATATCTACACGGCATATTTCAAGGAGGTGCAGCATGACGGAAGCCACATTGCGCCGGTCAACTAGAAGAGCTGCAACCGAAATCATCGCCAAGCGGGAGCGGGAAGGCTCGCCCTGGGCGGGATTGTGGTCGGTGGTCTTCAAAGAGATGGCCGATCACCTCTCCAGCACACGGATGTTCATCCTGAACGCGTTGATCCTCCTGGCGGCGGTCGGCACGGTCTACGTCGCCACCCAGGATATTTCGCAGACGATCAGCCAGGATGAGTTCCTCTACCTGCGCCTGCTCACCACCGCGCACGACCCGCTGCCGGCGTTCGTCGGTCTGCTGGTTTTCTTCATCCCCCTGATATCGATCTCGCTGACCTTTGACGCAGTCAATGGGGAATTCGGCCGCCGGACGATGTCGCGCATCCTGGCCCAGCCGATCTACCGCGACGGCCTGCTGCTGGGAAAATTCCTCTCAAGCCTGCTGACCCTGGCGCTGGTCTGCACGGCGATCTGGCTGCTCATCTTCGGCATGGGCATCCTCCGCCTGGGCGTGGCGCCAGGCGGGGAAGAGGTGGGCCGGGCGCTGCTCTTCTTGCTGGCGACCATCTTCTACGGCGGTATCTGGCTCTCGCTGGCGCTGGTTTTCTCGGTCATCTTCCGCCAGGCGGCGACGGCCGCGTTGGCCTCGATCGCGGTCTGGCTGTTCTTCACCGTTTTCTGGAGCATGATCGCAGGCGCCCTGGCCCAGGCCATCACGCCTATCCAGACTCTGGCCGATATTCTGGCGCAAGCCAACACCGAACTGGCGCTCTCGCGCATATCACCGGACACGCTGTACGCCGAAGCGATGGTCGCTCTTCTCCAACCGGAGGTGCGTTCGCTCGGCATTGTGCTGCCCACCCAGCTCGAAGGGGCGATCCTGGGCGCTCCCCTGCCGTTGGCCGAGTCGACCCTGCTGATCTGGCCGCAACTGACGGGCCTGATCGCCGGTTCGATCCTGCTCTTCGCCCTGGCGTACGTGCTGTTCCAGCGGCAGGAGATCCGCGCGTAAGTAAAAAAACATCTGCGTAACGAAATTCACTCCATATGTTCAAGGAATGAAGGGCGTCCGTTGGGGCGCCCTTCCAGGTTTGCTCTGCGATTTCAACAATCCGCCTTTTGATTAATGATCTGAATGGGCGTAATAGAGTTAAATCACCCATTCTCAAGTTCGGAAATCAACGCCTTCGCCCTCAATAATTCCGGGCTATCAAGCCCCTCACGAAATCGAGCAATCCCATCGGCTAAAAGCGGGATGCCGTCCTTCCCCCTCCCCTGGTTTGTCCATAAATGGCAAAGACTTGCAATGGCGCGTAATTCGAAGGTCATCGCCCCCTGTTCCCTGGCAATCTGCCGGGACATTTGAAAATGCTCCTCCGCTTCGTTCTGTAAAAGATCCTCGGATTTTGATTGTTGGGCCATTCTTGCCAAACATTCGCCTTTCAGGCGGTAAGCTTCAGCGTCCAACCATGTTTCGCCCGTTTTCCTGCCAAACTGGATCGCTTCATCGGCTGCGGAAAGTCCTCGATCGAATTGTCCTACCTCTAAACAGGCATCTACGAAGAGAAGTAAAAACGCGCTCCGGTTGAGGAGATTCCCCAAGCTTTGATAATCTTGCATAGCCCGATCCATATTACCCACGGCTTCATCCGGCTGATTGCCGCGTCGCGCGTCGATCCAGCTCAAGTAAAAAGTAGCCGCCAGCTCGAAGTTCCTCAACTCATGAAGCCGAGCGATCTGTAGCAGTTTTTCCGCATATTCTTTCAAGTTTGTGGCATTACACTCGATTGCGTTTTGCCAGCATCTCCGGCCTAGGGCATATCCCAAGGTCATCGGAAAGCCGACTGCTTCAGCCAGATCGCAAGCTTGCTGAAGTCGCATCTCAGCTTGATCGAGATAACCCATCAGCCATAAACAGTTGCCCAGATATGCCAGACCGGTCACTGAAGGCGACATGCCGAACTGTTGGGCTAGCGAGCGCTGGAGGTCAACGTCAAGTGACTGGCTCGCGCGAATAAGAATCTCTCTGGCTTCAGCCAATTTACCCATATATAACGAACTTACCTGCAGACGCGCCAGAGATAACAGCGCAGGAGAGCCGATCTTCTCCGCCAGCGCAGACAGCCGATTTGAAAGGGCCACGACAGATGAATGCTCCGAACGACCCAGCCGGTAGACTGCCAGCAGCCATAAGGCAGGCACCAACAGGGTATCATCTCCCATTCGGTCGCACAGTTCTTTGACCCTCTGGTAGTTGGTTTCTAGCTCTGGTGACGCCCACCCTTGGATAGCGGTCAGGGCTGGCCCGAGGCTGAGATGCAATTGCAGCGCCCGGCGGTTCTTTTCATCACCCTCAGGGAGCGAATACTGGATATGCAGGGCGCGCTTGTAGTGAATGACCGCCTCGCGGTAGGCGGACAATTGAGCAGCGGATTTCCCGGCGAGGGCATAATAGTGAACCGCTTTTTGACCATGCCCGGCTTGGTCGAAATGCCACGCCAACTGATGGCTGATTTCAGGATAACTCTCCAACTCTGGGATGTAATATTTTTCCAGAACAGACCCGATTTCCTCGTGCAGGCGCGCCCTCTCAACTTCGTCCAGCCATTGGTAGAGATACGTTTGGTATAGAAAATGGCGAAAACGATAGATCGAGAGGGTGCGACCGGCGATCTGCTTCCTTCCCTGGGCGTCAACCAGGCGGTGGCGCCTGCCAACTTCCTGACTCAATGTCTGAATCACCCACTCGGTATCCCTATTCAGAATCTCAGCCAGAATCTCGGCTGTAAATTGCTCCCCCTCGACGCAGGCAGCCTGCAGTAAAGCCTGTTGGTCTTCAGGCAGGTGTCCGATCCGCTCGGCGATAACCGCCTCCACCCGCACAGGCAGCCGGTTCCAGTCCAATCGCCCTCCCGCGATCCACTGACCATACTCATTGCGACGAAGATCACCTCTCAACTGCATCCCTCTCAACAGCTCGATCGTAAACAGTGGATGCCCTCCCGTATGGCGGTGAAGCATGCGTCTAAAGTCGTCATCAAGCTGGTTTGGCTCACTGTCTACTAGCGCCTGTATGAAATCCATTCCCTCGCCCTGCATCAGATCGATATGGATATCACCCAGGTTAGCTTGCAGCTCGTTAATTACCCCCTCCAACGGGTGGCGCTCGCCCCCTCGACCCATGGCTACATCTTCAGGGCGATACGCTCCCAAGATCAGAATGCGGCTGCTGGCTAACCGGCGGCACAAGTGAAATAGCAGGTTGACCGAGTTGGCGTCGATCCATTGTAAATCATCCAGGATCAGAATCAATGGATTGTGCTCGGAAAGGTTGGTCAGAACGTTCGTGAGCTGGTTGAATAATATCGCCTGGCGGATTTTGGGCAGTCCTGCCTTTTGTTCGCGGGATTCCACCAGAGCTTTTATGCGGGCTAAAAGGCTCGCATCTACCGCCGGATGGGCGTTAGCAGCAGAAAGAAGATCTCTCCCGGCGAAGAAGCTGTTAATCAGGTCCGGGCCTTCTTCCAGAATGATCCGTATGATCATCGGAAAAAGATTCCACAGACGGCTGCTGAGCTCAGCCGAAATCACCTTTCCCGCCGGGCGAGCGCCTTCGGCGGAGATCAAGATCTGAGCGATCTCGAGGAAGGGGAAGTAAGGGTCAGCTTCGCCGGTGTATGCGTTGCACTGTCCCTGGGCAACGATTAAACCCGCGTGCTTGTTGACCGCCTGGCAGGAAAACTCAGTCAGCAAAGTGGTTTTGCCGCTGCCAGGGTCACCAATCACTAATAGAACCTGACCTTCTCCGCGGAGAGCCTTGTCCAGCCCTTGATCCATGCGGGCGAGCTCATCGGTTCGGGCGAAAAAGGCTGGCCGTTTGCTTTGGTCCTTCGTGAAGGCTTTGCGAATTGTTTGTTCTCCAATATCCCCAGAAATGGCGGTTGGAGACCTTGATACTTGATGAGGTCCATACTCCCCTCTACGGATGCGCTGGTAGAGCTCTATTGTCGCCGGTTCTGGCTGCACCCCCAGCTCCTTGTCCAGTTGTTGGCGGCAAACTTCATATTGAGCCAACGAAGCGCTCCGCTGACCGCTAAGAGCCAGCAGTTCCATCAAGTGACGGTGGGCGGTTTCATCCCAAGGCATCATTCCGAGCCACTCCCGAGCGTGGTGGATAGCCTGATCCAGTTGACCCGCCCTCTGGTAGGCGCAGACCAGCAGCCGCCGCGCAGCCGCCATCTCCTGGCGGAAATGCTCAGCCTTCTGGGTAATCCAATTCTCGAACAGCGGGCTCGCAGGGGGGAAGCCCTGCATGAAATCTCCGTGGTAGAGGGATACAGCCCGTTCCAGTCGTTGGACATCAACCGATCCGGCGCTCTCCACTAGCTCCGTAAATGCTCTCGCATCCAACCAGACGGAGCAGGCTGGATCGATATGCAACGAATCGCGAGACACCAGAAGAAAGGGACGCGCTCTATCTCGATCGCCAATCACCCGGCGCAGATTAGAAATCGCGTTGCGTAAATTGCTCTGGGCGTTCTTTTCGGGCAAATCCGGCCAGAGTAAATCGGCCAAAATCGAGCGCGGCCAGGATCGCTGCCCCTCCACCACGAGATAAACGAGTAGAGCCTGAACCTTTACAGTGCGAAAACCGGTGACTGCCTGCCCATCCAGCTCGATCCGCAACGGTCCAAGCGTTGAAATCGCCAAGCCAACCGAGGACGGTCCCACCCGTAATCCAAAATATGTCTAAACAAGAAACGCATCTGAAATGATTATACACAATTCTTGGAGTTCCACGATCTTTCCATTTTTTTGATACAGCTCCTTGATATGCTGAAACCAACAAGCGAATCCACCTGCCTTCCCTGTTGTCCTGTGAAAGGAGTTGCTTTGATGATCACGATGGAACAGTTGCTGGAGGTCTTCGTTGCATACAACGAGCAAATCTGGCCAATGCAGGTCGCAGCCTATCTCCTCGGTTTGGTTACCGTGTATCTGGCTTTCCGAAGGACAAGCCTCTCACGCCGGGTGATCCCTGCCGTCCTGTCCTTTTTCTGGCTATGGGTCGCACTGCTCTTCTGGCTTCCCAGTGGAAGCCAGGGATTCCTGCCTGGGTTCATCTTCACAGGGATCTTCCTGATTCAGGGAATTGCATTTCTCCTGATAACAATCAAGTCCGGCCTGGCTTTGGGGTTTACTACCAATGTTTGCGGTTGGGCAGGCATTGCATTTATTGTTTATGCAATGGTCGGGTATCCGCTGGTAGGAGTACTTCTCGGGCACGTCTACCCACAAATGTCGCCCTTCGGCCTGACCCCCTGTCCGCTGGTTACCTTTACCCTCGGGCTTTTCCTTTTATCCGAGCAGAACCTGCCTATAGCTTTATGGGTGATCCCGGTATTTTATTCTCTCTCTGGTTTCCTATGGATATCGATTGGCATGTGGGAAGATGTTGGCATGGTCGCCAGTGGGCTGATGGGTATTGGACTGATCTTGTTTTTTCACACCAGCCGGGGGATGAAAAAATCGAATTATGTTCCCGCGAATCCCCAGGAGGGCGGCTGGAGCCTCGATCTGGAGGAAAAACAAGATGGATAAGGAGGACGTATGCACATGTAGAACTTGCGTTAGGAAACGGATATGGAATGTATAAAGAAAGAGGATTAAGATGAAATCGAAAGTCTACCACCTGGTTTCGGTCGTTGTCATGCTCGCTATTCTGACATTAGCCACGTCCCTGTTTTCCAACCCCGCTGCAGCCGGGACCGGAAGAATCGATACTGGAGCATACAATATTGCCTGCGTAATCCTGTCTCAAAAGATGTGGCTTGAGGATGGAGTGCTGTATATTCGTGACAGGGTTTTAGAATCCGTGGTCATTTCTGAAAGTGAATATCACCAGGGGAGAGGAGAGATTGTAGGAAACGCCAATATCGATCTATCAACAGGATACGGCACTTTCCACGGAACCCTTGTGATCTATCCAGATGCCTACCCAGAAAGCTACTGGGCTGGATCATGGACTATGCAGATCACCGAAAACAGCCGGGATGGTATTGCCCGTCTGAAAGGTTATGGCCCAGATTTAGAGGGAAACATGATCAAGGCGGATCTATTCTACCTGCCTCCGGATGTGCTCGCTGGTTTTTCCTGGGCTTGTGGTGGAAGCCCACCCATTTCAGGGTCGTTATCCAGTGGGTTTGTCCTGATCCCTGGCAGCAAGTGATGCCTTAATTGCGGTGACTGCGGACATCGGCGGGGAATCCTGCCAGGGAACGGTGATGGATTCCCCGATATCAATATTTATGAGTGCTGACTGAGGATAACAATGAAAGTGAAAACTTTGATCATCATAATGGCGCTCTTATCCCTGATCTGGGGGATTGGTTTCATTCTCATGCCGAAATTCTTCTGGTCGTTGTATGGGTTGAGCCTGGATACGGGCGGGGTGTATATGTCCCGCCAGTTGGGTGTCGTATTCTTCATTCTGGGTTTGGTCCTCTGGCTGGCCCGCAACACTCAAGAAGCGCTGGCAGTACGGGCGATATCCCTCGGCTTGTTTGTCGGCAACATCCTTGGGTTTGTCGTGGCATTGATCGGTCAATTCTCGGCGGGGATCAGCCTCCTCGGCTGGGTCGGGGTGGCGTGCTACTTGCTGCTGGCTGCAGGATTCGGCGTCTTTCTCCTGCGGCTGAGGAATGTTGGAAAATGACAGAGGGTCATTGATCTGAACCTTACATCAACAAACTGATGTCAGGGTGTAAGGTCACCCACAATTCTGCCTCCCGTTTCCTCCATAGCTAATAAACGATTTTAATTTCCTATCTTTTGTATCCAAAGCGATTGTTGATCCGATCGTTCTCAAAATGATTCTATCCAGACCTGATCGGATAAAGAAACAAATTTTTCATAGAAAACTCAAATAATATATCCTGAATCAATCAACTCAAGATTGTGCTATACTGTTTACAGCCTGAGTCAAGGTTTGACTTGACCAGGAATGGGGGATGCCAGAACACTGAAAAATTTAAGGCATTATTGGCCAAAACATTGTCGAAAAACTGATTGGATCGCCATCTTGCTGACTTAATGCAGATTGGATATGGGCGGGTTTCCCTGTCTTGTTCTAATTACCGATTCTAAGCATATAGACCGATTAAATCTTAGGGAGGCATAAACATGGTTAAGAAAGTCTTCTCATTTGTTTCGATCCTGGCCATGGTGCTGCTGGCGTTGGGTACGCAAGGGAGCACGAGTGCGGCGGCGCAGACAGTCCCTGTTCCAATCCGGCTGGCCCGAACGCTGGAGGCGGCAGATATCGGCGTTGCCAATCCGGTCGGAATCGCCTATTCAAGAATCGGCGACCGCTACCACCTGGTCGGCGGTTATTCCGCTGGTCAGCGCCTGCCGGCCTATCTGGACGTCCAGCAGCTTGACCGCTACGCTGACCTTGAAGGCTCAACCCTCCTCCAGGCAGCTGTCGGCGACCCGATGAACATCGCCTTCGATAATCGCTCGGGCAGGCTGCTGATCTATCAGAGCTCATCCGCCAGCCTGCTCGCGGTGAATCAGGATTCGGCGGGAAACCTGCTCTCCGCCAGCCAGACCGCCTATGATTTCCGCCGCTTTGGCCTGCGGTCCGTCCAGGGCCTGAGCTTCGACGATACGAGCGGAGCGCTCTACATTCTGGACAGCGCCGCTCAGCGCATTGTCCGGATCCAGCCGGAAAGCAGCGGCAGCTTCGCCAACGCCGCGGCATCGGCAGTGGATCTCAGCGCTCTGGGCGCTGCTGACCTGCGCGGCCTGGCGGTGGACCCGGCCAGCGGCAATCTGTTTGTGGTCGATCCGGCAGAGTTGATGCTCTATGAGCTTGCTTCGGACGGCGAAATGGTTTCCCAGAGCGATCTTTCGACCTTTGGTATCCAAAACCCTCAGGGAATGACCTTCGCCCCCAGCGGCGACCAGACCGACGACCCAGATGAGATGAGCCTTTACCTGGCGGATAGCGGGAGCACAACTGAAGGTAAACTCCTGGAACTGTCCTTCACCGAGATATCGAGCATCCAACAATATTCGTATGTTTCCGCTGTAGTTGCGACGAGAGACCTTGCTGTAATCAATCCCCCAAGTCCAGATGCCGTTGGCATCGCTTACCACTCCGACAATAACACTCTTTTGATTACGGACAGCGAGGTTGAGGAAGAGGTGAGCAGCGCGGACTGGAATAACGTAAACTTCTGGGAACTTTCGCTGGATGCCGGAACAGTTGAAGATACCGGAAATACTTCCAGCAAAGAAGTAATCATGAACCCCTTCAGCGACGAACCGACGGATGTCGCATATAATCCCGATAACAACCATTATTATTTTAGTGATGATAATCAGGATAGGATCTTTGACTTAAATCCCGGCCCTGACGCGACAATGTGGAACGAGGACGACATCATTACAAGCTATTCTGTCACCCCCGGGAGCGGCGATCCAGAAGGGATTGCCTTTGGCGGCGGGAATATTTTTATCGCGGATGGGATTAACTCGGAAATTTACATATATAACCTGAGCGGCGTTTTACTGGATCAATTCGATACCGAAGCCATGGGCGTGGTCAACCCAAACGCCGTCGAATATAACACCCTCAGCGACACCCTCCTCATTCTCAGCAACAACGGGGATGAAGTCATTGCAGAGACCACGACATCTGGCGCCCTGTTAAGGACTATCGATGTCTCCAGCATTCCACTTGTATCCCCAGACGGGCTGACCTATGCTCCACCAACCGATGGAGATTCCCTATACCATTATTACATCGTTGACCGGGGACTTGATAACGATACCGACCCTACCCCGGATGCGAAAATCTTTGAAATCACTGCACCGGAACCCATTACCACCGGGAACCAACCCTTGATCGTCAACGCCGGCCCGGATCAAAACATCACCCTTCCCTCCAATCTGATCGATCTGAACGGCACCGTGATCGAGGACGGCATCCCGGGAGTAGGGCTCACAACATTGTGGACGGTGGAAAGCGGCGCATGTGGGGTGACTTTTGGCGATCCCACCGCCGTCGATACAACCGCCGCGTTCACCTACGGCGGCCTGTATGAGCTTCAACTAGCAGCCAGCGATACCGAATTGAACGCCTGGGACACTCTCACCGTGAAGGTGAACCGGGTAAGCCCAACCATGATCTTCGATTCCTATGTCGAAGCAAAATGGGATGATGCCAAAGAGAGGGCGGACGGCTCGGTTCGTAGAGAAGGATCGTACATCGAATTAGGCCAGCAAGGTACTGAAGCTCAGACAGACGGCTTCCGGTTTAATTGGCTGGACATCCCTCAAGGCGCGACCATCCTGAACGCCTATATCCAGTTCACGGCGCACGATAAAGATACTTCCACGGCAAATTTAACCATTAAGGGACAAGCCTCGGACAATGCGGCGACCTTCTTGAATGTGAATCATGACATTTCAAGCAGGCCGACGACCACAGCCTTGGTTGCCTGGAGC
>FWPV01013412.1_pt1 | contig 12309 bp, 9 predicted proteins | sample 2228371 | NCBI WGS metagenome assembly FWPV01 (sample SAMEA103939776, study PRJEB20133) | metagenome | reverse complement strand
GGCCACGCGGACGGCGTCGACCAGCCTGTCGAGCCGGTCGACCAGGAGCACGACGTCGGCCGCCTCGGCGGCGGCCGCGGCACCGCGCGCCCCCATCGCCACGCCGACGTGCGCCGCGGCCAGGGCGGGGGCGTCGTTGACCCCGTCGCCCACCATCGCGACCACGCCCGCGGCTCGCTCGGCGCGCACCGCGTCGACCTTGTCGGCGGGCGAGCGGTCGGCCAGCACCGTGTCGACCCCGAGTGCCGCACCGATCGCCTCGGCGACCTCGGCCCGGTCGCCCGAGAGCATGACGATCCGGCCGATGCCGACCTCGCGCAGATCGCGGACCACGCGGGGTGCCTCGGGGCGGATCTCGTCGGCGAGCAGGAGCGCACCGGCGAGCTCGCCGTCGACCGCGACGAAGACGGGTGCCGCCCCGTCGCGCTCGGCCCGCCGCACGGTCCGCTCGGCCCAGCGCTCGTGCAGCCCCGCGCCGTCGCTGTGGCCGAGCCGGCCGAGCGTGACGTGGCGGCCTTCGACGAACCCCTCGATCCCCTCGCCCGGCGCCTCGCGGACCGCCTCGGGCAGGGAGAGGGCCAGGCCGCGCTCGCGCGCCGCGCGCACGATCGCCTCGGCCAAGGGGTGGCTCGAGACCTGGTCCAAGGAGGCGGCCAGCCGCAGGATCTCGTTCTCGGCGATGTCGCCGCAGGCGACGACGCTCACGAGCCGGGCGCGGCCGGTGGTGAGCGTGCCGGTCTTGTCGAACACCAGCAGCGCGGCCCGGGCCAGGGTCTCGAGGGCCCCACCGGTCTTGAAGAGCACACCGCGCCGGGCTCCGGCCGAGATCCCGGCGACGATCGCCACCGGTGCGGCCAGGATCAGCGGGCAGGGGGTGGCCACCACGAGGACCGCGAGGGCCCGGACCGGATCGCCCGAGGCCAGCCAGGCCAGCCCGGCGAGCACCGAGGTGGTCGGCAGGAAGACCAGCGCCCAGCGATCGGCCAGCCGCACGAGCGGCGCCTTGCTCGCCCGCGCGGTCTCGACCAGGCGGACGATCGCGGCGTAGGTGCTGCGCTCGGCGGTGGCCCGGGCCTCGAGACGGAGCGGCCGGCCCACGGCCAGAGCGCCACTGCGCACCCGCTCACCGGGCTCGCGGCCCACCGGTAGGGGCTCACCGGTGAGCGCCGACTCGTCGAGGATGGCGGGCTCGCCGAGCAACACCCCGTCGACCGGGACCATCCCGCCCGGTGGAACCACCAGCCGGTCACCCGGCCGCACCGCGTCGATCGGTACCTCCTCGAGCCCACCGGGCCGCTCGACCTGGGCGGTGCGCGGCACGCCGGCCAAGAGCGCGCGAAGCTCGCGGGTGGCGCGCCGCTCGGCCAGCTCCTCCAACACGTTGCCACCGGCGAACATCAACGCCACGACCGCTCCCGCCAGATGCTCGCCCAGAGCGAGCGCACCGGCCATGGCCAGCGCGGCCACGATGTCCACTCCGGTCTCGCCGCGGGCCAGGTTGCGGGCGATCTCGACCAGCAGCAGACCCAGGACCGGCACGGTGCCGGCGACCCAGAGCCAGGCGGCGAGCTCGTCGCGGCCCGATAGCCAGGCGAAGAGACCACCCACGAGCCCGGCCAGCGCGGTGAGCAGGGCCAGGCGGTGGGGGGTGAGGAACGCGGCCGATCGTTCGTCCACGAGAGGCTCCGGCTGACGACGGGCCGAGCTTGTAACGGTTTCGGGCATCGACGGGCAGGTCGCATCGCCGCAGCGCGCTCCAGGCCCTGCCCGAGGACCACCGGTGGCGCTAGGCTCGTGCACGGCGAGCGGGGCGGTGATCCGGGGGGAGCCGGAGGAGGTCGAGATGAGCGATGCGAGGCTCGGGGGAATCTGGGCGGCGGTGGTCACCCCGGTCGAGCCGTCGGGTGCGATCAGCGTCGACCGTTACACCCGCCACGCCCGCTGGCTGTTGCGCCACGGCTGCCACGGGCTCGGCGTGTTCGGCACGACGAGCGAGGCCCAGGCCTTCTCGGTGGCCGAACGTCGAGCCGCGCTCGAGGCCTTCTTGGCCGCGGGTCTGCCGGCCGAGCGGATGATCCTGGGTGTGGGCTGCTGCGCGCGGGCCGACACGGTGGCCCTGGCCCGCCACGCGCTGAGCCTCGGCGTCACCCGGCTGCTGATGCTGCCACCCTTCTTCTACAAGAACGTTCCGGACGAGGGCCTGGTGCGCGCCTACGCCGAGGTGATCGAGGCGCTGGCCGACCCGCGGCTCGAGCTGTTGTTCTATCACTTCCCGCAGATCACGGGCGTGCCGATCCCGCAGGCGGTCATCGCCCGACTGGTCGAGCGCTATCCTTCGACCATCAAGGGCATCAAGGACAGCTCGGGCGACCTCGCCCACACACTCGCCCTCGTGCGCGCCTTTCCGGGCCTGGCGGTGTTCGCCGGCGCCGACCAACACCTCCTGGAGCTGTTGCGGGCCGGTGGGGCCGGCACCTTCTCGGCCGCCGCCAACGTGAACGCACCCGCCAGTCGCGACGTGTTCGACGCCTTCGAGCGGGGCGATCTCGCCGCCGCCGAGGCCGGCATGCGGAAAGTGGCCGCGGTGCGGGAGGCGCTGCAGAAGCGGCCTTTGATCCCGGCCATCAAGCACGTCATCGCCGAGGCCCTGCACGACGAGGTGTGGCGGCTGGTCCGCCCGCCGCTGGTCGAGCTCGACCCGGCCGAGGGCGAGCGGCTCCTGGCCGAGCTCGACGCGGCGGGCCTGGTCTACGACCCCGATCTCTACGCCGTGGCCGGAGCGTGAGCCCCGGCTGATCCACCGCCCGGCCCGGCACGTAGAGCGCACGGGTCGACCGTCGGGCCGCGGGTCGTCCTCCTCCTCCTCCGACCGCGCGGCCCCGGTCGCCCGGGATGCTCGCACGCGTCGTGTCCCACACCTCGACCCCGGGTCCCGCACCCGTGATCGTCAACGTCGTGGGGTTCCAGCTCGGCTGGTTCGCCTGCGTGCTCGGCGCCGCCTCGGGAACACCCTGGCTCGGCCCGCTCGTGGCGCTGCCCGTCCTGGGTTGGCATCTCGCGAGCGCCCGACGGCGCGGGCCGGTACTGGGCCTGCTCCTGCTGGCCGGCCTGGTCGGGCTCGGCCTCGACAGCCTGCTGATCCGCGCCGGCCTGCTCACCTTCCGTGAGGGGATCTGGGCCGAGGGAGCGGCGCCGTACTGGATGGTCGTTCTCTGGATGCTGTTCGCCTCGACCTTGAACGTCGGTCTGCGCCGCCTCCACGGCCGGCTCCTGCTCGCCGCGGTCCTGGGGGCGATCGGCGGGCCGCTCGCCTATCGCGCCGGCGTGGCTCTGGGAGCCGCCGAAGCCACCGAGCCGCGCTGGCTCACCGATCTGGCGGTGGCGCTGGCCTACGCCCTCGCCACCCCGCTGCTGGTCGGGCTCGCCCGCCGCCTCGACGGCTTCGCGGCGGGCTCGGGGGGGCGGCCGTGAGCTGGGCGCTGATCCTCTTCACCGGCTGGTCGATCGTGGCGCTGGTCATGCTGTGGGCCTGGCGTTGGCAGGAGCGTCACCGCAACGCCGGCATCGTCGACGCCTGCTGGGCCGGGGCCATGGGCTTCCTCGCTCTGTGGTGCGCGCTGTTGGCCGAGGGCGACCTCGTGCGCCGGGTCCTCGTGGGCGGGCTCGGCGCGATCTGGGCCTTCCGCCTCGCCTGGTACGTGGCCACCGATCGCGTGGTGGGCCGACCCGAGGACGGCCGTTACCGGCGGCTGCGGGCGCACTGGGGCGAGCGCGCCTCGGTCGGCTTCTTGCTGTTCTTCCAGGCCCAGGCCCTGGCGGCCGTGATCCTGGCGCTACCCTTCCTCGCCGCCGCCTCGGTGGCCGAGCCGCCGCCCGGCTGGGCGATCGGCCTCGCGCTCGTCATCTGGGCGGTCGCGGTCGCCGGCGAGGCGATCGCCGACCGCCAGCTCGCCCGCTTCCGCGCCGATCCCGCCCATCGCGGCAAGACCTGCCGGGTGGGCCTGTGGGGCTGGTCGCGGCATCCGAACTATTTCTTCGAATGGCTGCACTGGTTCACCTATCCCCTGCTCGCCTGGGGCGAGCCCTGGGCGGTCCTTCTGGCCCTGCTCGGCCCGGTGCTGATCCTGGCCACGCTCTTGAAGGGCACCGGCATCCCCTACACCGAACAACAGGCGCTGGCGTCTCGCGGCGAGGACTATCGCCGTTACCAGGAGGAGGTCTCGATGTTCGTGCCCTGGCCACGCAAACGGAGACCCTCGTGAAGAGCGCCATCGAGCTGGCCGAGAGCGGCCTGTTGCCCGATCGCATGATCCGCGCGGGCATCCGCCGACTCCTCGCCCGGCGGCTCGAGGAGGAGGAGCGGCTCCTGGCCGAACGGGGCCGCTGGCGGGCCGAGCTCGCCCGGGGTCCCGTGACCGTGCACCCGCAGGCCGCCAACGCCCAACACTACGAGCTGCCCACGGCCTTCTTCGAGACCGTGTTGGGCCCGCGACTCAAATACAGCGCCTGTCTGTGGCCGGATGGCGTGACGAGCCTGGCCGAGGCCGAGGCGGCGATGCTGGCGCTCACCGCCGAGCGCGCGCTCGTGGCCCCCGGCCAGCGGATCTTGGAGCTCGGCTGCGGTTGGGGCTCGCTCTGCCTCTATCTCGCCGAGCGCTTCGCGGACACGCGGATCACCGCGCTCTCCAACTCCCGCACCCAGCGGGCCTTCATCGAGGCGAGGGCGGCCGAGCGAAGGCTCGCGAGGTTGCGGGTGGTGACCACCGACGTGGCCGAGTTCGATACCTCCGAGCGGTTCGACCGGGTGGTCTCGGTCGAAATGTTCGAGCACGTCCGCAATCATCGCGAGCTGTTCGCTCGCATCGCCCGCTGGCTCGTCCCCGGCGGCCGGGCGTTCGTGCACGTCTTCGCCCACCGCCGCTTCGCCTATCCCTACGAGGACCAGGGCCCGGCCGATTGGATGACCCGCCATTTCTTCACGGGCGGCATCATGCCTTCGCTCGATCTGTTGCCGGAAGCGGCCCGGGGGCTTCTGGAGCTCGAAGAGAGCTGGACGGTCGACGGCCGCCACTACGCCCGTACGCTCGAGGCTTGGCTCGCCCGCCAGGACGCCGCGCGCGAGCGACTTCTGCCCGTGTTCGCGCAGACCTACGGGGCCCGGCAGGCGAAGCTCTGGTTCCAGCGGTGGCGGATCTTCTTCATGGCTTGCGCCGAGCTGTTCGCCTGGGACCGGGGCCGGGAGTGGCTGGTCGCGCACTACCGTTTCCGCGCGCCGGGGTGAGCGCCGCGGCGGTTGCGGTCGGCGCGAAGCTGCGCCAAGAGGCGGCCGACCCTTGCGGAGACTGCCCTTGACCCCGCTCTCGCCCGCGCCGCGCACCGGTCTCGCCCACGTCGCCTATCGGCTGCTCGATCGGGCCCGTGCGCGCGGCCTGGATTGGCCCTTCGTCGAACTGCGCGACGCCGCGGCGCTCGAGGCGGCCCTGCCCGAACTCGAGGTGCTCGTGGTCTCGGGGCTGTGGCGCAACGCCTATCTGGAGCGCGCCCCGAAGCTGCGCTTCGTGCAGTCGATCAGCGCCGGAACCGACCAGTTCGACCGCGCCGCCTTCGCCGCCCGCGGCGTGCGGCTGGCCTCGGCCGCCGGCGTCAACGCCGAGGCGGTGGCCGAGCACGCGCTGGCCCTCCTGTTGGCGCTGGTGCGCCGATTGCCCGAGGCGGTGCGCAACCAGGACCGCCGCCACTGGCGCGGGATGATCGCCGATCTCGCGACGCGCGAGCAGGAGCTCGCCGGCACGACGCTCCTGCTCGTGGGCCTGGGGCGGATCGGCACCCGCATCGCCGAGCTCGCCCGGGCCTTCGGGATGCGGGTGGTGGCGGTGCGCCGCGAGCCGAGTGCCGGGGCCGGACCCGCCCACGAGGTGCACGGGCTCGACGCTCTGCCGGACCTGGCCGCCCGCGCCCAGGTGCTGATGCTCGCCTGCCCGCTCACCCCCGAAACCGAGGGGCTCGTCGATCGGGCGCTGCTCGCCCGGCTGCCGGCGGGAGCGCTGTTCGTGAACGTGGCGCGCGGCCGCTGCGTCGACGAGGCGGCGCTTCTGGAGGCACTCGCCTCGGGTCGGCTCGCCGCGGCGGCGATCGACGTGACGGTCGACGAGCCGCTGCCGGCCTCCTCACCCCTGTGGACCGCACCCGGGCTCCTGATCACCCCGCACAGCGCGGGGGAGACGCGGGCCTACGAGGATCGGGTGCTCGATCTTTTGGTCGAGAACGTGGCCCGGCTCGCCCGCGGCGAGACCCGGCTCGTCAACCAGGTGGTCTGAACCGCCCGGGTGGTCCGAACCGCTCGACCGCCCGTCGGGCTCGGCCGCCCCCGCCGGGTTCGACTCCGCTCCCCACTCGTCACGGCCCGCCTCGCCTCCGCTCCCCCCTCGTCATGGCCGGGCTCGACCCGGCCATCCAGGGCTCGAGCGGGCCATCCAGGAATGGATGGTCGGCTCGGGGGCCGACCATGACGAAAAAAGAGGTGGCCGACCGTGATGGAGAAGAGGCCGAGCGCGAGAGATCGGTGGACGGGTAGCCGGGCGGGCGCCAGGGAGCTCAGGCGGCCAGCGGCATGGCCGGCAAGGCCGCGTCCAGCCCCCGCTCGAGGCGATCGAACAGCTCGTCGATCTCCCGCTCGGTGATGATCAGGGGCGGGCAGATGCCGATCACGTCGCCGGGCAGCGGGCGCACGATCAAACCCTGCTCCAGGCAGCGCTGGACGATCTGCACCGCGGCCTTGGCGTCTTGCGGGAACTGCTCCTTGGTGGCCTTGTCCTTGACGATCTCGAGCCCGCCGATGAGCCCCACGCCGCGGGCCTCGCCCACCAGCGGATGCGCGCCGAGTGCCGCCAGGCGCTCCTGGAAGCGAGGGGCCACGGCGCGGACGTGATCGAGGATCCGATCGCTCTCGTAGATCTTGAGGGTCTCGAGAGCGACCGCCGCGGCCACCGGATGTCCACTGTAGGTGTAGCCCATACCCAGCGTGCCGAGCTTGGCCGACTGATCGGCCAGGACCTCGTAGAAGGGCTGGCTCATGAGCACGGCGGCGATCGGCAAGTAGGCCGAGGAGAGCTGCTTGGCGCAGACCAAGAGATCGGGGGTGATCCCGTAGGTCTCGCTGCCCCACATGTTGCCGGTCCGGCCGAAACCGCAGATGACCTCGTCGGCCACGAACAGGATGTCGTGTTTCTTCAAAATCGGCTGGATCTTCTCGAAATAGGTCGCCGGCGGCACGACCACGCCGCCCGCGCCCATCACCGGCTCGGCGAAGAACGCGGCGATGGTCTCGGGGCCGAGGGCCCGGATCAGCGTGTCCAGCTCCTCGGCCAACCTGGAGGCGAACACCCGCTCGCTCTCGCCGGGCAGCCCGTCGCGATAGTGCGAGGGACAGGTCACGTGGAAGAACCGGTCGGACATCGGCAAATCGAAGCCGACCCGGGCATAGGCCAGCCCCGTGAGGTGGCCGCCCGCCAGCGTGACCCCGTGATAGGCGCGCTTGCGGGCGATGATCCGCTTCTTCTCGGGCTTGCCGCGGGCGTTGTTGTAGTACCAGATCAGCTTGATGGCGGTGTCGATCGCCTCCGAGCCGGAATTGACGAAGAACACCTTGGCGATCGGCTTCGGGGCCAGGGCCACGAGCCGCTCGGCGAGCTCGATGACCGGCTCGCTCGAGCGGTGGGCGAAGGTGTGGGTATAGGGCAGTCGCTCCATCTGCCGCTTGGCCGCCTCGACCAGCCGCTTCTCGGAGAAGCCCAGAGCGGTGCACCACAGGCCGGAGAGGCCCTCGATGTAGGCCTTGCCCTCGTCGTCGTAGACCCAGATGCCCTCGCCGCGGGTGATCACCAGCGGCCCCTGCTGCTCGTGGGCGCGCAGATTGGTGTAGGGATGGACGAGATAGGCCTTGTCGCGCGCCTGCAGCGAATTGGGTGCCGGGATCATCCTGCTCTCCTTTCGGCCGACCCGCGCTCGACGGGCCGCCGACGCCGTGACAGTCTAGGGGGTCGTCGCCGGCGCGTCCACGCGGCGCGGCCCTCGCGCCTTGCAGCTCCCTCACCGGGGGCTATCTGGCATGTCGTGCTCGCATGCGGGACGAGGTCATGGTCGAAACCGCTACGCTCGAGCGACCCGAGGTGCAGCCGCGCTCGGCCGAGGCCGCTTTGCCGGCCGATCATCCGCGTCTGCCACCGGCTCGGATCGGCGTGCTCCTGCTCAATCTCGGCACGCCCGATGCCACCGATTACTGGTCGATGCGCCGCTATCTCTCGGAGTTCCTGTCCGATCGGCGGGTGATCGACTATCCGGCCTGGCTCTGGCAGCCGCTCCTGCAGCTCGTCATCCTGAGCAAGCGGCCGTTCTCCAAGGCCAAGGAATACCGAGCGATCTGGAACACCGAGCTCGACGAGAGTCCGCTCAAGACCGTGACCCGCAGCCAGGCGGCCAAGCTCGCCGAGCGCTTCGCCGCCCGCCACCCGCAGGTGCTGGTCGATTGGGCGATGCGCTACGGCAATCCCTCGATCCCGAGCGTGCTGCGCCGGATGGTCGAGCAGGGCTGCCGCCGCGTCCTGTTGATGGCCCTTTATCCCCAATATGCCGCGCCCACGACCGCCACCGCCTACGACAAGGCGTTCGATACGCTCAAGACGCTCAAATGGCAGCCGGCGGTGCGGACGCTCGGTCCCTATCACGACCATCCGACCTACATCCGGCTGTTGGCGGAGAGCATCCGCACCCACCTTTCGGGGCTCGACTTCACGCCCGATCTGTTGCTCATGTCCTATCACGGGGTGCCCAAACGTTTCCTGCTCGAGGGTGACCCCTATCATTGCCACTGCCAGAAGACCTCGCGGCTCGTGCGCGAGGCGCTGGGCTGGCCGCCCGAGAAGGTGATGGTCGTCTTCCAGTCGCGCTTCGGCCGCGAGGAGTGGCTGCAGCCCTATCTCGACGAGACCTTGGCGGAACTGCCGGCCAAGGGGTTCAAGAAGATCGCGGTGATCTCCCCGGCCTTCGTCACCGACTGCCTCGAGACCCTGGAGGAGATCGCCACGGCCGGCAAGGAGACCTTCCTGTCCGCCGGTGGCGAGCGGTTCACCTACATCCCCTGCCTCAACGACACCGACGCGCACATCGACCTGCTCGAGGAGCTGGCCCTGGGCGAGCTCGCCGGCTGGCTGCGAGCGTCCGATCCCCGCTGACCGGGTGTGACCTCTCGTCGCAGCCGGGATTGCCGGCGGCCGCGGCCCGCGTTAGGCGCCGGGCCGACCATCCGACCCACCTGCCATTGGTCCGGCCGCCGAGCGAGGCGGGATGCATTCGACCCACACCGAGGCAGCCGGCGGCGGGATTCTCGCCGGCAATCTCGTCACGCTGGCGGCGATCGTGCTGTGGGCGAGCTCGTTCCTCGCCACCGACCAGCTGCTGCACAGCTGGGATCCGGTCTGGCTCACCGTCGGGCGGATCCTGGGGGCGGGGCTGATCCTGCTCGCCTTGTGCGCGCTCACCGGCCGGCTTTCCACCTTGCGGCCGGCCTCCTGGCCGAGGCTCGCCGTGGCCAGCGTGGCGGGCTTCGGCCTGGCCGGCTTGTGCATCGTCGTGGGCCAGAAATATTCCGATCCGGTGACCACGGCGATCATCGTGACCACCGGCCCCCTGATCTCGGCGCTCATGGGCATCCTCGATGGCAGCGAGCGGCCGAGCCTGCACTTGTGGGCCGGGATCCTCTTGGCCATGGCCGGCGGGGTGGTGGCGAGCCTCGCCCCGGAAAGCTGGCTGCCGGCGCCCAGGGGTGGCGAGCTGCTGGTGCTCCTCTCGCAGGTGCTGTGGATCTGGTATTCGCGGATCTCCGCCCGGGGTCTGGGCCCGCTCGACGCGATCGCCAAATCGACCTTGGGTCTCACGCTCGGCGGGATCTTTTTGCTCGTGGTGGCCGGGCTCGGCACCGCGTGGGGCTTCGTGCCCTTCACGATCGACACGCGACCGCGAAGTCTCGCGCTTTTGGGGTGGCTCGCCGGCTTCTCGATCGCCCTTTCGGTCTCGCTCTGGCTCGTGGGCGTGCGCATCCTCGGGGCCACGATCGCCGCCATCCACACCAACCTCGCCCCCTTCTACGTCATGGTGATGGCTCTTTTCCTGCTCGGTAGCGAGCCGCGGCCGGGACAGATCGTGGGTGGGGTCCTGGTCGCGGCCGGGGCGCTTCTGGCCCAGTGGCCGGCCCTTCGCACACTGCGCGCCCCGCGCGGGCGCCCGGGACGGGGCTGAGCCGGCCCGTGCCGCTGGAGCTTCTCGATCGGCGGATCGCGGCCGGCGAGCTCGCCCCCGATCCCTTGCAGCGGGCGGCCGCCGAGCGGCTCGACCGGCTGGCCCGCGAACTCGCCACGGCACCCCCGGTCCGGCGCGGTTGGCTGGCTCGTCTGGGCGGGCGCGCGAGCCCGACGAGCCCGCCGCGGGGCGTCTATCTCTACGGCGACGTCGGCCGCGGCAAATCGATGGTGATGGATCTGTTCTTCGCCGCCGCGCCGCTTTCGGCCAAGCGCCGGGTCCACTTCCAAGCCTTCATGTTGGAGGTGCATCGAAGGCTCGCCGAGCTGCGCGCGGCGAGCGCCGAGCGGGACCCCTTGGGGGCGCTGGTACGCCGCATCGCCGCCGAGACCCGCCTTCTGTGCCTGGACGAGCTCGAGGTCCGTGACATCGCCGATGCCATGATCCTGGGCCGGCTGTTCGAGGGGTTGTTGGTCGCCGGGGTGGTACCGGTCGTCACCTCCAACCGCCATCCGCGGCGGCTCTACGAGGGCGGGCTCAACCGCGACCGGTTCGAGCCGTTCATCGAGCTGGTCTGCGCCCGGCTCGATCTCGTGGCTCTGGACGGCCCGGTCGACTATCGGCTCGAGCGCCTCGCCGATGTCCCGGTCTACCTCTCACCTCTGGGACCCGAGACGCAGGCGGCGCTCGAGCGGATCGTGCGCGCGCTCACCGACGACGCGCCGCTCGCCCCCGAGACCCTCGAGGTCCAGGGTCGCCGGCTGCTCGTGCCGCGCGCCGGCGCCGGGCTCGCGATCTTCCCCTTCGCCGCGCTGTGCGCCCAGCCACTGGGCCCGGCCGATTACCTGGCGCTCACCGAGCGCTACCACACCCTCGTGCTCGACGGGGTGCCGATGCTCGGCCCCGATCGGCGCAACGAGGCGCGCCGGTTGGTCACCCTCGTCGACGCGCTCTACGAGCGCAAGGTGATGCTGGTCATGACCGCCGAGGCCCCACCGGACCAGCTCTATCCCGAAGGCGAAGGGGCCTTCGAGTTCCGCCGCACGGTGAGCCGGCTCGAGGAGATGCGCAGCCGCGAGTGGCTGGAGCGCTGCCGGGACCGGCGCCCGGAGGCTTTGCCGCGCGACTTCGTCCCCTTCGCGCTCACGAGCGATCTGGGTTAGCGGCCGCAGCGACCGGATCGGGCCCCCGGGTACGACGGCCACCGGCCACCGCCCCCGAGCCGGCGCTCGATGCGCTAGGGTCTGCGGCGCAGATCCCGGAACCGCGTATGCGCCGATCCCGTGCACTCGGGCCGGTGGCCGCTCTGGCGACCCTCCTCTTCGGGCTCCCCTTGCCGGTGCGGGCGGAGCTACCGGCCTGTACGGCCCAAACTCAGGGGGCGCTCGTCTGCCTGGCCGGGCGGCTGTGCCTGTGCAACGTCGAGCGGGGTGGTCGGATGACCGGCCTGCGCGACGGGTGGCGCTGGGATTGCGGCATCCTCCGGCCGGCCTGCGGCGGTGGTCCGGACACGCCGGCCACGACCCGATCCGCTCCCGACGTCACGATCCCGGCGGTGAGCCTGGAGGGCCGATGGCCACCGGCGCTTCGGCCTCACGAGCGGCCGCGGCCGCGGCCGCCATCGTGAGGGGCCGGGCCTTCGGCGATTGCCGGCCGGGCCGCCCGGTTCCATACTGAGTATCGGGCGGTGCACGGGGCGCGCTCGGCGCGCCACCGTGGTGAAACGAACGTGAACGAGGACGACATGGCGATGCGCGTGCTCGCAGGCGCCGTCATATTGCTGTTGGCCGGCGCGGCCGCGGCGCAGACCTCGACGATCGATCCCGAGCGGAGCTGGCAGCGACGTCGGGCGGACGAGATCGAGCGTCGGGCGCTGGCCGATCCCGCCGGGGCCGCTGCGGCGGCGCGCGAGGAGCGGCGCCGGCTGGCCACGGGCCCGGCCGGGGCTTCGGATGGCGAGCGGATCGCGATCGAGCGGCGGCTCCAGCGGGTCGAGCTCGGCCGACCCACGGCCGG
>FWPV01013411.1_pt1 | contig 12310 bp, 11 predicted proteins | sample 2228371 | NCBI WGS metagenome assembly FWPV01 (sample SAMEA103939776, study PRJEB20133) | metagenome | reverse complement strand
TTAACTATAGCGGGATTAGTTAATCGGCTTAATGCTACCTTCCCAAGGTAGAGAGACGGGTTCGATTCCCGTATCCCGCTCTATTAATTGCTGGGATAGCTTAATGGTAGAGCAACGGTATCGTAAACCGTCGGTTCCGGGTTCAAGTCCCGGTCCCAGCTCATATAAATATGAAAAGATCAGAACTAATAAAAAATAAAACCTTTCAAAGAAAAATATATTTATATATTTTTTTAATTATTTTCATCATTTTTTTAATTTTCACTATTGGTTTTAATATTTTAATTAATTTATCAATTTTCATCTCCAATATTTCTAAAAATAATAAAGAAATTATTAATACAAATCAAATTAATAATGAGAATTTTTATGGAAAAATTTATATTGATAACTTTCCTATTGCTACTAACTCAGGAGAGTTTATAATCACTGGATCAGTTATTAACTTTGATAATTTAGAAGTATATTTAAACGAAAAAAAAGTAAAGACTATAAATATCGGAAAAAGTTCTTCATTCACAGAAATAATTCCAGGATTAAAAAATGGTAATAATAATTTTTATTTAAAAGGAAAAACTAATGATAACAAACATATGCAAAAAACTAGAATTTATTCAATTTTTTACAAAAGCGAAAAACCTAAACTAGAAATAATAGAACCAAGCGATGGTTTTATTACTAATAACTACGAAGTAATAATAAAAGGAAAAACTGATAAAGAAGTTTTTGTTCAAATTAATAATTCACCAATTGTTGTTGATAGTATGGGTAATTTTCAAACTCTAATTAAACTAAAAGAAGGCGATAATGAAATAATTATCAAGGCAATTGATATAGCTGGAAATTTTGAAGAAAAAACAATTAAAGTTTCTTATCAAAAAGACTACTAAAAAAAATTAATAAAACAAAAGGGTGTAATAAAATATTATCAAATAAAGATATTAAGTAAACAAACATTATTAAATATCTTTTATTAGAAAACTTTTTCCAAAAATCAAATAAAACAAAAAAGAAAGACAATAAACCAAAAATTCCTGATGAAACCAAAATTGTTAAATAAGAAGAACTAAAACTTGCTCCAGCATGTGAATCAATCTCATTTTTTATATAACGTATTCTGTTATAGCCATAACCAAAAAAAGGTTTTTCTAAAAATAAATTAATACCTTTTTTAAAATCCTCTATTCTCGCTAATATTGTATATGTTCTTGTTATTTTTCCGCCTTCACCTATTGGTTTAGGAATTAAAATCAATCCTAGAAAAAAAACCAATAAAATTAAAAAATAATTAAAAAAATTTTTTTTATATTGAAAAAATAAATATAAAATTGAAAATAAAAAACCTGTATAAATATTACGCGAATAAGATAATATTAAAAAAATTAAATAAATAATTTTTATAAACCAATTATTGCTTATAAAAAATATTAATCCATAAATTGTTGCTGCTATTGAAGTATCAAAAAAAACACCAAAAGTTCGATAATAATGAGGATCCCATCCTAGATAGATTAAATTTCTCAAATTCGGATAAAGAAAATATTGTATCGAAGTGCTAATAATAGTTAAAAAAATAAATATATCAATTCCCTTTTTAAAATCATTTATGTTTTTTTTATCTTTATTTAACCAATAGTCTAAGGAAAATAAATAGACAAAATATAGCATTAACCTTATTAAATATAAAATACCAACAAAATTTTGAAAAACTGAATAATTATTAAAGTCTATAATCAAAGAAATTAATAAAATTAATAAAAAAAATAAAACACTTTTATATTTATCTAGAAGATTATTTAAGACATCTTTTTTATATCTAAAAAATAAAACTAAACAAAAAATTACTAGAAATAATTCAAATAAATAAAAGTTAATTTGATTATTAAATAGTGAAATTCTTTGTAATTGACCTAAAGATAAAAATAAAAAAAATAAATAAACCAATAATTTCATTTTTTATTTATTTTTTACATTTAACATATATAATTTAGACCTAACTAAAAAAGAATAAAAACTTAACATAAAAGAATAAATAAAACCTTCAACGCCATCTAAAAAACCTAATTTTATAAAATAGGTATAAATAAATTTTCCAAACGGATAAAAACATATCGATAAAATATTTGATTTATTATTAAGTTTATAAAGCTCTTCTGCTCTTAGTGTTGAATAAAAATTAATTTTATTCAAAAACTCTTTTATATTTTCATGAGGATAATGATATAAAAAACTTTTTAACTGACCTACTTTTCCTGAAGTTATATACTCTTCATGAACTTTTCTAATCCATTGACCGCTATTCTTTTTAACTAGTCTGATTAGTCCTTTTTTATAAACTTTTCTTAACTCTCCATATTTAATCTCTTTATTCCAAAAAAAATCTTTTCTTTTAATATAAAAACATTGTTGGTTTTGATTTTCATTAAGATTAATAATTTCTTTTTTTAACTCATCAGAAACAGTTTCGTCATCATCAACAAATAAAATCCATTGATTTTTCGCTTTATAAATTGCAAAATTTCTTTGCTCTGAAAAATCATTAAGCTTTTTATAAAAGATTTTATAATTTTGAAAATTATTTTTTATAAAAAAATCCTCAAGTTTATTTTTTTCTATATTTTTTCCATTTTCATCAATCACCAAAATAATTTCTTCAGAAAATAAACAAGATTTTAAAGTATTAAATAAAGTTTTAATATTGCTAACCAATATTATTGTTGATATTTTCATATAGTTAGATCTCTTTATATAATTTTATAATTTTTTTTGCAAAATTTTCCCATGAAAACTGATTTTTTAATTGATTAATTATTTTTTTATTAGGTTTAACCTTTGTATTTTTAATCAAATTAATAAATTCTTCATCGTTTTCTGCAATATTAACATATTTTGCTAATTCTGGAATAACTGCAGTTTTTAAAGCAATCACAGGACATCCACAAACTAATGCTTCTAAAACTGGAAAATTAAAACTCTCATAATAAGATGAAGTTAACAAACAATATGCTTTCAAATAATATTTAAATAATTTTTTTCTATCATTTTGATTATTTATAAGTATCAATTTAAAATTTTTAAATTTAGAAATTTTTTTTATTTTTAAAAAGACTTTTTTTATAAAATTAATATTTTTTATTTTTTCACTACCAACAACCACTAAAAAAAATTTTTTTCTTTTTTTATTTAATTTTTTATTTTTTAAAAAACTTAATAAATCTAAAGGTATACCAAAAGGTATAGTTATAATTTTATTTATTATAGATTTGTTTATCTTTACTAATTCTTTTTTTATTTTTTCAGAGGAAACAATTATTTTATCAGATTTATTGATCATTTCATTTAACTGATGTTTAAGTTTTTTTAAAATTTTTTGATTATAAAAATTTGGATAAAAATAATAGGATAAACCATGACAAAAACTAATTATTTTACCTGAAACATATGAAGGAATAGCTTGATTCAAACCTAAATATAAATCTTTCCTATTTAATAACTCTCGAAATGATAATTGAACTTTTAACCATAAAAAATTAAAAAATTTGTTTTTATTTAATCGATAAATTATATATTGATTTTTATTATCAATTGTTAATAAGGTTTTTATAAAATTTTCTGCAAATGTTTTTGTGCCAAAATAATTTTTTGAATCTAAACTTCCTCCATCTACTGATATTTTTAATACTTTATCTTTATTGTTTTTAATTAAAAAAACAACAATTAGCCAAAAGATTGTTGTATTTAATATCCAACCCAACAAACTAATTAAAGCACTCGCATAAATACCAAATTTTGGAATATATATCCAATTTAAAAATCCATTAACTAATAATCCAGCCACAAATACAATAACTACATAAAACTCTTTTTTAAAACTATAAATAATATTTATAGCTATCGAAGAAATTAAAATCAGCGGTAAATTAAAAATAATTATATTTAATACAGGCAAAGCTAAAAAATATTCTTTTTTTATCATTAAAAAAATTATTTTTCCAAAAAAAATAATAAAAATACTAATAAATAATCCAATAAAACTTAAAAGTAAAATATCTTTTTTTATTTTTTCTTTTAAGTTTTTAAAGTCTTTGTTGTTAATAAAACTTGCATAAATTGGAATCGAAGAGATATTATAAGCAGTCGCAATAAAAAGTAAGGCATCTAAAAATTTACTAGCAGAAGAATAAATACCAACATAAAACCGATTCTTTAAAAAATTTAATAAAAATATATCTAATTTAGCATACCAGTTGGCTAATAAATTAATTAATAAAAAAATAAAACTTGATTTAATAACTTTATAATACCAATTTAAATTTACATTAAATAAAACTAATTTAGTTTCTTTAATAAGTAGATAAAGATAAAAAATTCCTAAACCAAAATAAATGAGAAAATATAAATAAAATAGACTTATCAGATCTTTATTTATTAATAAAATTAAAAAAGTAGATATTGTTAAAATTAACTGAAAAATTAAATTTATTAAACCTTGAGAATAGCTTTTCTGCTTGATAGATACGTAAATTAAATAACTTCCTGATAAACTATTAACTAAAAAAACTATTGATAACAATAAAATAGGATATAAAATTTCTTTAGTTTTAAAATATATAAAAAAAGCAAAGACATTATTTATTAAAAAACTAAAAAATCCTAAAAATAATCTTAAATTAATTAATAATTTTAAATTTTTTTTATGATTTAATGAAATATTTACTAATCCATAAACGGTAGTTCCAAAATCTAAAATAGGCATAAATAAAGAAATATGAGCCCAAGCCAATGTATAAACTCCATAACTATCAGGATTAAAATTATTAATTAAAATTAAAAAAACTAAAAACGATAAAAATTTATTAATTAAAGAAAATAAATTTAAACTAAAAAAATTTAAATAAAAACTTCGTTTTTTTATTTGTTCATATATGGTTTTTGGCAGTCTTAAAAACTCTCTAATTTTTTGAACTATATTACTATATCTAAAAAAAAATCGATAATGACTTAAAAATAACCACTTCTCTTTTAAAAGATTATATTTTGATATTTCAAAATGATTATATATTAAATCTGAATCTATACCAATTTTAAATCCAGCTTTTTTTGCTCGATAACAAAAATCAACTTCTTCATAATACATAAAATAACTTTCATCAAATAAACCTATTTTATCAACAACAGTTTTTTTAATACCTATTAAAGATCCAGAAGGAAAATCAACTGATTGAAATCTTTTTTTAGGCTTATTTTTTATTAATCCACCTGATAATCGCCAACGATCAATCTCTCCTCCATAAAAAACAAAATTTTCTTGTTTACAGCCATATCCGCAAACATCAAAATAATTAAAAACTTCTAAAAAATTCTTATTTTTAAAACTTTTTATAGAAATATCAGGATTAGCTATAAAAAATAATTGACAATTATCCTTAATTGCTTTTTTTATCCCTTGATTTACTCCATATCCATAGCCTTTTTTATTAAAAGAATTATCAATAAAATATATTGAATAATCGTTAAGTTTTAAATCCTTAACCTCTTTTTTTAATCTCCAAACTTCTTTTTTTGGAGTATTATATAAAACAAAAATAAATCCAATTCTCATAAGACTACAATATTATAATCAATAAAATTTTTGATTTTTTAGATTTTTTGTTAAATTAAATAAAAAATATAAAAAGTAAAATGTAGACTTGGAACGTGAAACGTAGAATGTTAAATTAGTATTAAGAATTAAGTAGCATGTATTAAGAATAAAATAATTTTTAATTTTAAATTGTAATTTTAGATTTTTAAATTTTTAATTATTTTTCGATTTTAATATGTGGTTTTGAATTTTTAATTTTAAATTTTTAATTTTTAATTATTCTCAGAGCCTTGTGCCAATCCACCTGACACCCCTGGGGTGTCACCGGGATGGCCAGGACAAGCTAAAAAACATCAAAAATTGAAGATTTTTTAATAACTTTATAGACTTTCTCTTTATAAACTTTTAAAACTCTTTAAACTTTTTTATCTCTTTAATCTCTTTTATCTTTATAAACTTTTAAACACGTAATCCTTAACTGGCAACACACAACAAGTAACAAGAAACAAGTAACGTTTTAACATTTTACGGTTTTAAGTTGTTGTTTTGAGTTTTGAATTTTTATATTTTTTATTGATTTTAATTTTTAACTTTTAATTTTTAATTTATAATAATATCATGTCTAATATTGATGAACTTTTTGAAAAAATAAAAAAAGAAACCGATCCTTTTTCAAAAGCAAAGTATATAAAGTATCTAATTCGTGAAAAAAACTTAAAAATTAAAGAAATTGCCGAAAAATTAAATTTGACTTCTTCTTATATCTGTCATATTAATCGATTAAACAATTTACCTGAAGTTGTTATCGACGGTTATTACTCAAAAGTAATTTCTTTAAGTCATCTTTTTATAATCTCTCGTCTTAAAGAAAAAGATAAAATTATTAATTTATATGAAAAAGTTCTTTCAAATAATTTAACGATTATAGATACCGAAAATGAGTTAAGAAATCTTATATACTCAATTAAAACTGATGGTGATAGACTATCAAATGAAGAAATATTAAAAATTAAAAAATATATTAACAAGCTTATCCCTCAAGGTAAAATAAACATAATACAAACAAAATCAAGATTAAAAATAGAAATTAACGTTATTGATAATTTAAAAAATACATCATTAATATTAAAGAAAATTAAAAAAATATTTAACGAAGCGACTTTGACCAAGGATTTGAAATAATACCTACTCTATTAGCTGGAAAATATCGATAGAAAACAACTCCAACTAAATTTTGTAATGGTACTGAGCAAAATTCTCTTGAATCAGAAGACCTTGGTCGATTATCTCCCATAACAAAAAACTCATCTTCTTTTACTTTATAAGGAATATTATCAATGACACAGCCTCCATCCCATAGATTAGTCTTAGCTGAAATATAAGGTTCATTAATTAATACATCATTAACATAAACATTACCATCTGTAATCCTAATCACATCTCCTGGTAATCCAATAATTCTTTTAATATATTCAATATCAGGATTTTTAGGCGATTTTATAATTACAACATCACCACGTTGCATTGGTCTGAATTTATAAGTAATTTTACTTGTTAAAATATATTCGCCTGAATAAAAAGTCGGCTCCATTGAAACTCCTTTAACTTGATTTGGTGTTAATATAAATAAGTAAACAACTATAAACATTGAGCCGACAAAAGTAATTGTTTCTAAAATATCCATTACAAAATCTATAATAGCCTTAATTGTTTTTGTCATAAGTATTAATTTTAAAATAAATATTTTTAATTGTAAACTTTAAAAATATCAAAATTCAAAAACAATAGAACATGAAACATAAAACATGAAACGTGAAACGTTAAAAAAGTATTAAGAATAATAATTTTTAATTTTAAATTTTTAATTTTTAATTATTCTAACTCGCAACGCGTAGCTAATTTTATTTATACAACAGTGACGTATTTTTTGCTGTATCTAACGTAGAACTTTACTATACCGTCTTTATTAGCCATAATAGTAAAGTCTTTACCCATTATAGTATTTTCTCCTGGATAAAACTTAGTTCCTTTTTGACGAACTATAATATTACCTTTTTTTATTTGTTGACCTCCAAAAATTTTAATTCCTAATCTTTTAGATTTAGAATCACGATTACCACGAACTGTTTTTTGAGCTTTTGTATGCGCCATATTATATTTTAATTATTTTTAAAGTTGATAACATTGGTCGGAAACCTTTTACTTTTCTATATCTAACTTTTGCTTTAAATCTTGCAACTCTTATTTTTTCTCCTTTATTATGAGAAATAACTTCAGCAATAACTTTTTTCTCTAAATTAGGAGTTCCTAATTCTAAATTATTACCTTCTTCATCAAATATTGCTAAAGTTTCCAACTCAATCTTCTCTTTTTCTCTTTTATCAATTTTATCAACAATAATTTCATCGCCTTCTTTAACTAAATATTGCTTTCCACCTGTTTTAATTATTGCTAAGTTATTCATAAGTAAAAATTATACATAATAATTTTAATAAACTCAAGATAGATTTTTATTTAATAAAAGCAAATGATATTAAAATTGTTAAAACCGCTGATCCACCGTAAGATATAAAAGGTAACGGCACACCAGCAATTGGCATAATTCCTAAATTCATACCAATATTTAAAAAAAATTGAAAACCCAAAAAGGTTAATAAACCAATTAGATAATAAAAATCAAATAAATTATCTTTTTTTTGATAATAATATAACAATATTTTTTTAAATAATTGATAAAAAATTAACGCAAAAAAAACTATAACAAAAAAACCTCCAAAAAAACCAAACTGCTCTACCAAAGAAGCAAAAGCAAAATCAGTGGTGTTTTCCGGTAAAAAAAACAATTTTGATTGTGTTCCTAATCCTAATCCTTTACCAAAAAATTGCCCACTTCCAACTGATATTACTGATTGAATAATATTATAAGAAATACCTTGAATATCAATTGAAGGGTTAATAAAAACTATTAATCTGGCTTTTTGATAATCTTTTAAAAAAAACCAAATTACAGGAATAAAAATCATTAAAATACTAAAAAAAGAAAATAAGTATTTTTTAGGAATTTTAGAAAAAAACAAAATAGTAAAATAAATTATTAAATAAACTAATGCCGTACCTAAATCAGGTTGTTTAAAAATAATTAAGAAAGGTATTAAAAAATATATAAAACTCTTTAAAATAACTAAAAAATAGTTTTTAAATAGATATTCCTTTGAAAAAAAATTAGCAAAAAATAATATAAAAAAAGGCTTAAATAACTCACTTGGCTGTAGATTAAAAAAACCAAAATCTATCCAACGTTTTGAACCTTTAATCTCTTCTCCAATAATAAAAATTATTAACAGTAGGATTATAAAAAACCAATAAAAAATATCTTTTCTATTAATATAAAAAAAATTTTTTATTTTTTTAATTAAAAAATAAACAAAAAAACTTATAATAATAAATATTAATTGACGAAAAAATAAATCTTTATTTAAACCAAATAAATTAAACAAACTAAATATGGATAATATTAATGAAGATAAGATTATCATTTAATCATTAATTTTTTTCTTAAAAATTTTTCGTCTTTTGAAAATTTTACCGGAATATTTACTTTTATATAATCGCTTGGTTTCAGTCCTAATTTTTTTCTTTCAGCCTGAGTTAATCTTATAAACTCTCTTATTTCTCCTTCATATTCTAATTCTTCACTAGAAACAACTATCTCTTTTTCTGGATATTGAAAAGAGTTGTTAATAACAATATTTTTTATGTTTAATTCTTTCAATACTACTTCCCAAATCTCACTTGGTATTAATTTAATATTTTCTTCAATATTAATTTCAAGTTTTAATAATGGTTTTCTGACTTTAACACCTAATTCTTTTCTTTTACTATGACCTATTTCAACTACTTTTCTAGCTAATATCATCTGTTCTTCTAATTCTTTAAATTGATACTGGTCTTTAATAAATTCTATTGGCCAAAATTCTAAATGAACTGATTGACCACCGGTTAGATTAGTATAAATTTCTTCACTAATAAAAGGTAAAAACGGAGATAAGACTATTGATAAATTAACTAAAATATAATACATTGTATGGTAAAAACTGTTTTTATCTTTTTCATCTTCATTATTAACCCAAACACGATCACGACTTCTTCTTATATACCAAGTTGATAAATCTGAAACAAATTCTTCAATAGCCAAAGAAGCATTTTTTGCATCAAAATTTTTTAAATTTAACTCAACTTTTTTTCCTGTAGTAACAAAACGGCTAACTATCCATTTATCTAAAACATTATTTAATAAATTAAATTTAAATTTTTTATCTTTTGATGGTGTCCACCTATCTAATATTGAATAATCAACAAAAAATTTATAAGAATTCCACAGAATTAAATAAAATAATCTTCTTGCTTCATCTGCTTTTTTATAACCAAAAAGCATATTGGTTGATGGATCTTGCTTAGCATACATCCAGCGCATTACATCAACACCTATTTTATCAGCCCCTTCATTAAACTCAATTGAATTACCCCAACTTTTATGCATTGGTCGACCATCCTCACCAAGCAAAGTCCCATATCCTAAAACTCTTTTAAAAGGAGGTTCGTCTTCCATAACAGTTGATTGAGCAATTAAAGCATAAAACCAGTTTTTAAATTGTCCGGGAAAAGACTCAGTAATAAAATCAGCAGGAAACCATTTTCTCCATTCGTCTTTATTTTTCTTATACAAAGGTTCTCCTTGATTGTTTTTAGTAATTGTTGAATAAGGAACAATACCAGCATCAAGCCAAGGATTACCAACATCAGGAATACGCGATACTTTTACTCCACATTTTTCACATTTTATTTTTACTTCATCAATATATGGTTTATGAGGCGAATGACTATCAAACTTATCCCAACCCTCAACTGCTTTTTCCTTTAATTCTTCTTTTGAGCCAATTACTTGAAAATGCCCACATTTTTCACACTCATAAATTGGTAAACTTAATCCCCAATAACGATTTTTTTTACTAATTAACCAATCGTGCATATTATTTAACCAATCTAATTCCCTATCTAATCCAAATTCTGGCATCCACTTTATCTTTTTAGCTACTTCAATCATTCTTTGACGTAATGTTGTTTTTTTTTCTTTTGAAGGTTTATCCATTGCAATATACCATTCTTCAGCCACTTTCCAAACTAATTCAGTTTTACAACGCCAACAAGCAGGATAACGATGTTTATATTTTTCAATTTTAAAAACAAAATCTTTTTCTTTAAGATAGTCTAAAATTAATTCTGGATGTTTTTTCGCATTTTTACCGGTTAAAAATCCTAAACCTGGTAAATAATCAGCATTGTCCTCAATAACTGGAATCATTGGTAGACCGATTTTTTTACCCATTAAAAAATCCTCAGTACCAGCAGAAACCGCAGTGTGAACTAAACCAGTACCATCTTCTGTAGTAATTGGAAGTATTAAATTATCAGTAGAAAAAACAATGTGAAATTTATCTGGATTTTCTTGAGCCACTTTTTTAACCGCTTCTAAATCATCAAAAGGCCCAATATATTTTAAACCAGATAACTGACTACCCTTAACAGTTTTTATAACTTTATACTTTAAACCTGAAAAAATCGCCTCAACCCTTTCTTTAACTAACCAATAGTTTTTATTGTTATAATTAACTAAACAATAATCAAATTCATCTTCAATAGCAACAGCAATATTAGCGGGAATTGTCCAAGGTGTGGTTGTCCAAACTAATAGATACTCATTATCCCTATTAATAATTGGCAAAGTAAAATAAACTGAATCATGAACAACCTCTTTATAATCTTCAGTTAACATCTCATGCTGAGAAATTGCTGTTTCACATCGAGGACACCAAGGAACAGACTCTCTTCCTTTATATATCCAACCATTTTCATAACATTTTTTTAAGAACTGCCAGATCATGTAGTTATTTTCATCACTCATTGTAAAATAAGAATGTTCCCAATCAGCAAAATAACCTAATCTTTTTGATTGTTCTGTTTGAATAGCAGCAAACCGTTTCACTCTTTCTTTGCAAAGTTGAACAAATTTAGCAATTGAAGCGTATTTATCTCCAGGAACTAAATTTTCAATATCTTTTTTTGTTTTTAAACCAAGCTCTTTTTCAACCTCAACCTCAACCCATAAACCTTGACAGTCAAAACCATTTTGAAAACGTTGACAATAACCTAAAAGATTAAAAAACTTTGGCCAAAGATCTTTATAGGTTCTTCCCCAAGCATGGTGAACACCCATAGGATTATTAGCAGTAATTGGCCCATCTATAAAAGAAAAAGTTTTTTTTGAATCTTTATTTTTCTTAAGATAATTGTAAACTATACCATTTTCATACCAATGTTTTAACCACTTTTTTTCCATTTGAATAAAATCAAATTTGTCTTCAATTGGTTTAAACATACTTTAAATATTATATAACTAAAAATAAAATATTAGCAAGAGAAATAGTGGTTATATGTTAAATTAAAATATTACAATTTGTGAGTTGTAAGAGTTATATAAATAATTAAATATTTTATCCTCTAAATCGAAAAAAAATCAAAATTAAAATTAAAACTATTAAAAAAATCCCAATTTTTGATGTTTTTTAGCTTGTCCTGGCCATCCCAGCGACACCCCGGGGGTGTCAGACGGATTGGCACAAGGCTCTGAGAATAATTAAAAATTAAAAATTTAAAATTAAAAATTAA
>FWPV01013410.1_pt1 | contig 12311 bp, 11 predicted proteins | sample 2228371 | NCBI WGS metagenome assembly FWPV01 (sample SAMEA103939776, study PRJEB20133) | metagenome | reverse complement strand
ACCATTGTAGCATGAGGATTTCGGAACCCGATACACCCCCATGCTCACGCATGGGGAACTTTCAGGGAATTATTAGAATTTAGGATTTGCTTTCAAGAGATTTCTGCTAAGTAGAAATTTCTCTATTATTGGCTTCCGCATTCCCCACTGGCTTTATAACCACCTTTCTCTCCTCTCCTTCTCCAATGCTCTCAGTTCGAACCTGATCGTTTCCTGACAAGGTCACATGAACGATCCTTCTCTCAAAAGCCGACATTGGCCGAAGGACTGCCGGGCGCTTGTCGTTTGCGACCTGCCGAGCCAGATTTTTTGCCAATTCCTCAAGAGAACTCTTTTTGCTTTGGCTGTAATCATTAACATCCACGGAAAATCTCAATTTTTCCGCTGTTTTTTTTCTGGCCATCGCCCGGAGAATATGCTGAAGGGCCCGCAAATTCACTCCCCGTTGACCAATAAGAAGATCGGACTCCCGGGAGCCTATATTGAAAACAATATTTTCCCCGTCCGACCCGGATTCTTCACGAACGCTCAAAGTGAAATCGGAAAAAGTCATCTTCTCGAGCGTTTCCTTGATTAGGTTCTTGAGCATTCCAATGCTTTCAGATTTTGTCATATCTTTGTTTGTAAGCTATTTATTATCTTCTGAAATCAAAGCGGCTTTTTTCATAGTGAAATACTGTTGAATTATGGCAAAAAGAGTGTTCACAATCCAATAGAGAGCCAACCCAGCCGGAAACTTCATTCCAATAAAAAGCGTAAGAAGCGGCCCAAGATAAAGCATCTGCTGATTCACAATGGAAGAAAAATCATCTTTTTTCACAGGGGTGGGATTCTTACTCATCATCATTTTTGTTTGAAAAAACTGGCTGGCAGCGGCAATAACCGCCAAAACCACGTTGGGCTTGGCAAGATTGAGCAATCCAAGAAAATTCACATTCACATTCGCGGGACAAGCGACAAATCGATAGAGATCACCGCAACCCGAGTCAAAATTTATCCCCGCAATAAAGGCCTGATAAAGGGCGATAAAAAAAACTATCTGAACAACAAGAGGAAGACAGCCCGAAGCCGGATTGACTTCTTTTTCCTTATAAAATTCCATCAGCGCCTGTCCTTGTTTTTCTTTGTCACTTTTATATTTTTCCTGAATCTTCTTTATTTCCGGCTGAAGATCCTGAAGTTTTTTTTGGGATTCTATCTGTTTTTTTGAAATGGGATAGAGCAAAAATCGGACAACTACGGTCAAAAGAATAATAGCCATGCCCAAATCATGACCCGGAAAAATATTATAAATCAGGATCAAGGCGTTATATATCGGCTGATATATGAAAAAGTGAAAAATTTGACTCATTTGATTAGCCCCGCTTTCTTAAGCAGATCTTCTTCTTTTTCTTTAACTACTGAATAATCCATCTGCTCGTATGGAAACTTAGAATTAATCAAAAACATAATCTGATAGCCCCCTTTTATGTTTCCCAGAAGCACCCTGGCGGCTTCCCGCATCCATCTTTTCACCTTGTTTCTTTTGGATGATTTTTTGGAGAATTTCACTCCCGCCGAGAAACCGATTTGTATTCTTTCGCCCGCGATTTTTCTGTACCTCATCAAAAGAACTTCATTAGAAACCATTCTCCCGCACCGAAAAAGATCATCAAATTCTTTCTTATCTTTCAATCTATGTTTGGCAGAAATCATCGTTTAGTGGCAAAAAATTAATCTCAACCAAAAGAAGGGAAAACGGGACCGCCGCAAACTTGTTTTGACTGCCAAAAATGGCGCTTTTGGCGCGCTATTTAGATGACACACTTAGTTTCTTGCGACCTTTTTTCCGTCTTCTCGCCAGAACTTTTCGCCCGTCCTTTGTTCTCATTCGCCGGCGAAATCCATGCCTTTTCACCCTTCTTCTTTTTTTAGGCTGATAGGTTCTTTTCATAAGCTCTTTGATTTTCGTGGCTTAAAACTTGCTTCTGAAAGTTTACCAACAAAAAGCGCTTTGGTCAACGCGTCGCCATTCGCCTTGATTTTTTTGTTCGGCTCAATTACTATTTCAACAGGTTATCAACACAATTATCAACATATCTGCCTTTTCTTGATTTTTCCTGTGCTATAATTAGAAAACTCAAACTCCCGAAACAATGAATCACAACGAAATTTGGCAGGCTGTTCTAGCGGAAATTGAACTGGTAATTTCACCAGCGAGTTTTACTACTTGGTTCAGAAACACTTCCCTAATCGACTTCGAAAATGAAACTGTGATCGTGAGTGTTCCCAACGGCTTTGCCAAAGAATGGCTTGAAAACAAATATAACCAGTTTATTTTGAAAGCCATAAAAAATTTCCGGGAAAACACCCGAAAGGTTCGGTGCGTGGTCTCTGTAAAAAATATTTCCCCAATACCCAAACTAATAAGAAAAGATATTGATTCTGTTTTGGAGAATGGAGAGGAAAACCTTATTGATCTCCGGAACATGAAAACGCCCGCCGAACAAGCTGAAGGGGGACACATCGGGCTCAACAATCGCTACACTTTTGAAAACTTTATTGTTGGATCAAACAATGAACTGGCTCATGCGGCTTGTCTTGCGGTCTCGAAAAACCCGGGACAGATATATAACCCCCTTTTTATCTACGGCGGTGTCGGATTGGGAAAAACCCATCTCCTTCAATCGGTTGCCAATTCTATCCTGGCGCAAAATCCCAAAAAAAAGATTATTTACTCAACCGCTGAATTTTTCACCAACCGCTATATTGATATGGTCAAAAACCAGCAGGCTCGGGAATTCAAGAAATCATATCTCGACACAGACCTTTTGATCATTGACGATGTTCAATTCATCGCTGGAAAGGAAAAAACCCAGGAGGAATTTTTTCATATTTTCAATACTCTTTATCAGTTGAACAAACAAATAATCCTCTCTAGCGACCGCCCTCCGAAATCCATTGCCACCTTGGAAGACCGTTTGCGATCACGTTTTGAGGGAGGCATGATTGCCGACATCTCAAAACCGGATATCGAAACCCGCATTGCTATTTTACAGCACAAAGCCGCCCAAAGAGATTTTGAGATAGAAAACGAAGTTTTGAATTATATCGCCTCAAATATTCAAAATAATATCCGAGAGCTCGAAGGAGCTTTGAGTCGAATAATCGTAACCTGCGAGCTGAAAAATGCCGAGCCTTCTCTGGGGTACGTAAAAAAAATTTTGTCTGATATCATTCATTCCGGGCGAAAAAAGGGGATTAGCTCCAAGCAGATAATCCAGGCTGTGGCTGATTTTTATGATATTAGCGCCCAGGATCTTGTGAATCGATCAAGGAGAAAAGACATTGTAAGGCCTCGCCAAGTGGCTATGTATCTTATGAGAGAAGAATTGCGAACTTCTTTTCCTGGAATCGGGGAGCAGTTGGGAGGAAGAGATCACTCAACAGCGATGCACGCCTATGAGAAAATAGCCAAAGAAATTGAACAGGATGAAGCCCTTGAACAGGAAATAAACAATATCAAAGGCAAGCTTTATAACGTTGGCTGAATGGGGATAAATTGTGGAAAACCATTCAAGCAAGCTTTTGTTTCTTAGGATAATATCGGTAAAAGATGTTTATTTTATAGGGAAAAAATCAAAAAATTAGGCGATTCAAAAATCTTTTTCAACTTATCCCCAATTATTTGCAGAGTTGTATTCTGCCCATTCACAACCAAAAATCCCTTAAAAGAGCTTCAAATCTGTCATATCCCCAGTTATAAAAGTTTATAATGAATATACTAAATATAAACAAATAATTTTTAATTTTTTAACGTAATTCTTATGAAATTACAATCCTTGTCGGAAAACTTAAAAAAGGGGATACTAATCGCTGAAAAAATAATTGGAAAAAATCTAACCCTTCCCATTTTATCCAATATTCTTTTGGAAGCAGAAAAAGGCCGCCTTAAAGTGTCCGCTACGAATTTGGAAATAGGAGTAATTTGCTCGCTTAGAGCTAAAGTTGAAAAAGAGGGAAAAATAGCGGTCTCGGGGCGGGTTGCGGGCAACTATTTGAGTAGTATCCCGGATGGCTCAAAGATGAATATCGAAGCAAAAAATCAAACTCTCTATTTTGCAAGCGAAGGAAATCGAGCGGCTATAAAAGGTGTTGATGCTAAGGATTTCCCAATTATTCCCAAACCTCAATCTGATGCCATTCTTGAAATTGAAAGCCGCGTTTTTCGGGACAGTATTGGTAAGGTGATTGTTTCTGCCGCTTTTTCTGAAACCAGACAAGAGCTGATGGGCGTTTTTTTTGGTTTTAAAGAGAACAGTCTTGTTTTTGCAGCAACAGACAGTTTTCGACTGGGAGAAGTTGGTATAAAACTTGAAAAGGGCAATATTGGCTCCAGCTATCAAAAATTTATATCCAAGAATCCCTCAATAATTGTTCCGGCTAAAACTTTGCAGGAGGTGGCAAGAAGCATTGGTGAAGAGAATGGCCGATTGAAAATATACATTGGAGAGAGCCAAGTGTTCTTTGAAACCGAAGAAATAATGTTTGTTTCTCGTCTTATTGATGGGAAATATCCGGAATACAAGCAGGTGATTCCCAAAGAATTTTCCTCAAGTATTATTGTCGGTCGGGAAGATTTGGCAAAAGCCATTCGAATAGCCAGCATTTTTTCTGACAGCAAAAGCCGGGAAGTGAAGTTGCTCATCAAAAAAAATGAAAACAAAATGAGAATTGAATCTCAGTCGGTTGAAACAGGAGAAAATGAGACAGAAATTGTTTGCCAGAATCACGCAAAGGGAGAAAGTGTGATAGCTTTTAACAGCCGGTATCTTATGGATGCTCTCAGTTCCTTTTCGACGAAGAAAATTTACATTGGTTTCAATGACAGTTTTGGTCCGGTGATTTTTCGGGAAGTTCAAAAAGAAGGCAAATTGAGCGAGAATTACCTCCATATAGTGATGCCCATTCGAAGCTAGAATAAAAGAACTTGGCTTTGAGACTCTATCTTTTTATAAAAAGCGGGACCAAACTTTGAAAAAATGAGGGCCTTAGCTGATCTGTTAGCCGAAAAAAAGAGTCAAAAAAATCGTGCGTGGGACATCGACGAGAAATCCTTAGAAGGTGTTTTTTTTGAAGTGTTGGAAAGAGAATTGCCTGACATTGAGCGGGCAGATATTCAAAATTTGAGATTAAAAGACAAAAAATTTTTTCTGAAAACTTCTCATCCAGCCATTGCGGCTGAAATTTGGAAAAAAAGAGAAAAATTGAAAAATGAAGTGAACAATATTCTTCAATACGACAGCATCAACGAAATAAGAGTAAAATGAAGCTCTCTGCGCTTACGTGCGGGGAGCTTCATTTGCATTCTTCAATGTCTCCTTTAATATCAAGTTTTTCCTTTTCCGCCCACTTCTGAATGCCTTTTTCCCAAGCATCAAACTGGGGATCTTTTTGGGGCTGTTTGGGAATACTGCCCCGAGGATTGTCTTTGTCGACCCAATAGAGAATGCTATGGGCGTTGAAAAGCTTCTTTTTCTTTTCATCCGTTCCGTCCGGACAGCTATCACCCGAAGGAAGACAATATTTGTCCTTTTTTATCTTGCAGACCTTCATTTCTTTTTCTTCTCCCTGAATTGTTCCGTCGAGAACAGCTTTCCCAGTTTTCTCGTCTTTTGCTTCGGGAAATTTTTCTATGGCCATATTGACTAATGCTTTATCCATGAATCCTCGCCAAATAGGAGCGGCAACGTAAACGCCATCCGCTCCGTTGGTCATTGGGGAGTTGTTGTTGTTTCCCGCCCAAACGCCGGCGACCAGATTGGGAGTATAGCCAACCGTCCAGGCATCTCTCCATTCGTTGGTAGTTCCGGTTTTCACGGCAACCGGCCGGTTGTCAAAACGAAGAGGGCTATTTGACCCAAAAACGGGGGCGCGCAAGCTATTGTCAGAAAGAATCGCGTCAATTTTCGCGCAAATATCCTGGTCCAAGACTTTTTCTCCCGGAGAATTTTTGTATTCATCCAGAACGTTTCCGCGCGAATCAGTGATTTTGAGAATAGCGGTCTTTTCGTGCCGGACGCCTCCGGCGGCGAATGTCCCAAAAGCGCTCACGTGGTCAACGAGTTTCACTTCGCCTCCGCCAAGAACCAAAGCTAGCCCGTAGCGGCTGGGATTTTTGAGAGTAGTGATTCCCATAGACTGGGCGGTGTTTATGGCATTTTGCACGCCGGCGAGATAAAGAGTTTTTACGGCTGGAATATTCAGAGAACGGGCGAGAGCCTCTTTCATCTTGACCGGCCCGCTGAAGCTGTTGGAATAGTTCTGGGGAACATAGGGCTGCTCCTTGGTGCCGAAATTTGTTTCCACGTCAAAGAGGATAGTGTTGGGAGTATAGCCTTTTTTAAAAGCTGTGGCGTAAACATAGGGTTTGAAGCTGGACCCTGGCTGGCGATCGCGAATGGCCACATTCACGTTTCCGTCAATTGTTTTGTCAAAGTAGTCGCGCGATCCAACCATGGCTAAAATCTGTCCGGTTTTGGGATCAATGGCCACCAGCGCGGCGTTTGAAGCGCGATATTTGACGTTTTCGGCAGCTCCCTTTTTCACTGCCTCCTCCGCGATTTGCTGTTTGTTCCAATCAAGGGTGGTATAGACCCTCATTCCGCTCTCTTCAACTTGTTTTTCTCCATATTTTGTGACCAAAAAATCCTTCACATACATAACAAAATGAGGAGCATGGATGCTTTCCTGAAAGGGTTTTACCTCGGAGATGATATCAACCTGCTTGGCGCTTTCCGCTTCCTCATTTGTTATATAACCAAGCTTTTTCATTTGGTCGATGACATATTCTTGGCGCCCCTTGAGATCATCTGTGTTTGTTCCGTAGGGGGAATAATAAGTCGGAGCCTTGGGAAGAGAAGCCAGAAGAGCTGCTTCAGCCAGAGTGAGATTTTTGGCGTCTTTCCCGAAAAAGGTTTGGGCGGCCGCTTGAATGCCGTAAGCGTTGGAGCCGTAGGGAATTTCATTGAGATACATTTCAAGAATTTCGTCTTTTGTGAATCTTTGCTCAAGTTCGACGGAAAGAATAACTTCCTTCACTTTTCGATTGAAGGTTTTTTCGTTTGTTAGAACCGTATTTTTGATAAGCTGTTGAGTGATAGTTGACCCTCCCTGACTCACGTGCCGTCCCAAAAGATCATAAATTGCCGCTCGGGCGATAGATTTGAAATATATTCCATGGTGTTGGTAGAAACTTTGGTCTTCAGCGGAAAGAGTTGCGGCTTTGATAATTTCGCCCATATCTTTCAAGGGAATCATGGTGCGTTTTTCTTCGCCGTGAATTTCATAAAGCAGATGCTCGCCGGTCCGGTCGTATATTTTGGTCGACTCGACCACTTGACGCTTGTTGAGTTTTCCGGGACTGGGGAGATCTTTGGCGTAGTAGGCGAAAACCCCAATGCTGAAAAGCAAAAAAACGACGCCGCACCAAATGGAAAACTTCACGATTCGGCGCAGCCATTTTCTCGGTTTTCTTGCCTTTTTCAAGGCATTTTTGGTGTTGTCGACGAGAGAGTTTTTCATACTTTGGATATATTATCTGCTTGCCGGTTTACATGCCGTTGAGCATGCGAACAGGGGAAATTGGCAAGTTTTTTTATTTTCCTATCAAATCTTAGAAATGTGTCAAATGTAACAGTGTATTATTTTTAAACGAATTTTGCCTTAAAGAATCGTTTTATGTATTTAAGAGTTCTCTTATGGTCATCGCCAGAAATTACGATCACGACGTCGCCTTTCCGTGCAATTCGGGCAGCTTTTTTGATGGCGTTTTCTTCAATAATTATCCTTTCAACATTTTTATTTTTGCTTTTTAGAGCACCTTTATACATTAGTTTGGAAACTTCGCCAACTTCGCGCTTTAAATCAAGTTTTCTTCCTATATATTTTTTCTTAGTAACTCCGTCAATTTTGTCATAAATAAATAAGTAATCGTAGTAAGGCGCGATTACTTTTCCGGTATTAAAAATCATCTCGTCAGTTCTATCGGGAGCAAGTCTGACTATACCAATCAGCCGATTTCTTTTTATCTTATTTCCAAGCTGCGCAATTTCAATAAGCGAAAATTTTTCATGAGCAAAATCAAGAATGATCTTGATGTCCCTCTTTTTATTTTCAAGTGTTGTCAATCTTCCGCCCTCTTTGTCGAGATTATATTTTTTTAGAGCGGATATCGCCATTTTGCTAATATTGCCGTCGTTGAAAGCATATAAACCAGCGACTATAAGCATCAGGTTATAGACGGATGGCATAAATTGACCGCTGAATGTCCAAGAAATTTCTGATGGTTTTATTACTTTTTTACTTTCTTTTTTCGAAACAATAACAATCCAGCCATTTTCCATTGTGATTATTTTTCCGCCGGAATGAATATGGCTATTTTTGTTAAAATTTTTAAAAGTTATTCCAACAGGCAGCAGTTTGACGTTTCTAAATTTCGGAATACTCCACAGCTGAGAGCATACATATTTATCATCAGCGTTAAAAACAGCATAACCTTTGCTGTCAATTCTGCTAAATATAAAATTCTTCGCTTTTGCCAGATCAAGCTTGCTTTTTAATCGCGCGCTTGTTCCAAGATGGTCCTCAAAAACATTAGTAAAAATTCCAATTTGATGAAGCCCATAACCTAATCCGCCAGTGCCGCTGCTTCCGATGGCTGCTTCAAAAATCGCTGAGAAATTAGGATAATATCTTTTCATTGCTAAAATATATTTTCCCGGACAAACAGTAGGTACCAAAGAAAACAGCTTCTTACTTTCCGAAAGGTCACCCTTTTTTACCTCGTTGATATAATAACCATCGGTATCTACCCTTAAAGTATTTTCTCCTAACTGGTGAATGATATTGCTCAACGCCCTCACAACGGTGGTTTTTCCTTTGGTTCCTGTCACAGATATGATTGGAAATTTTTCGGTAGCTCTCATGTGATTTTAAATAAGTAGTCAATTAATTTTGGAGCGAGGTTTCTGGGCTTTCCAATTGTAGGGGTATTATGGAATTGGATATCGGGAAAAGTCCCATTGATTTCAATGACAGCCCCCCTAGTTTTTGTGAGGGGTTGAGTTATATCGCTCGTAATTATATCTATCCCAATTATAGGAATTAGTAAATTCGCAGCTATTTCTCGAGCAAGTTTTATGTAATAGGGGCTAATTTTTTCGGTGACATCTATATATTCACCCCCATCGTATCCGCTGAAACAAAGAGGAATCTTTTTATTTTTAGGTATTATTGAAGTCAAGTCAAATCCTTCCGAAGCAAGAAACCGCTTCGTTTTTTCAGTAATTTTTATTTTTTTCAATCTTCCTGATCCGGAACGCTCCGGACTTTTATTTTCATTATCAATAAGTTTTTTCGCAGAATCTTTGCCATTACCTGTAATATAAGCTGGTAGATTTTTGGTAACAGCGAAAGACCCATCAGCGATATAAGTTATTCGGTAATAATCCCCGAAGAGGTGATTTTCAATGATTACTTTGTCATCATATCGTTTCGCAAAATGGAAAGAGTCTATCAATATTTTTTTGCTTCTTACATTGACAGTTATTCCTTTTCCTTCAGCGGAACTTAATGGTTTCACGACAACTGGGAACCTAATCTTATTGATATTTCTTCTTAGGTCAGACACATCTTTTAAAAGTATTCCTTCGGGAACGGGGTAGCCTAATTTTTTGATAAAGAGCTTGGCAAGATTTTTATTGCGAACAATATTAATTCCAATCGGGTTTGATTTTGATGTAAGTGCCCGATGAATCCATATTATTTTATTCCCTTTCTTAAGGGCGAAAATGATTCTATTCTCGAATAACTGATAAACTTCTATCTTTTTTTTAATCGCATATTTAACCAATTCTTTAATAGTTCCTTTAAATAGCTCAGAATCAACAAAGTTTATATTATTTGAATTTATCCGTTTTGCCTTTTTTAACAATAGCTTCATAACAAAAGGGTTAGGAGATTATTTTTTGCTAGGATCAATTAGAAATCTTTTGAGATCACTTCGCCCGATGATCACAGGATTTTTCAAATGCGATCGATCAATGACGTTTGCTTTGGAGACAACTTCCTGTTCGTCCAGAATAAAACGAATTTCTATTTTCGGTCGGATGGTGGTGCCGGATGAAGAATATATAATATCAATATCAACAAGATCCTCGTGCTCGGCAAGATATTTTGCGCGCAGCTCGTCGAGGATAGTTTTTCCTTCCTCCCTTTTGAAATTAGCCGGCAGTTCAATTTTATCAAAGTATTCGATTAGGCTCGCATAGCCTATTTTTTTCGCAAGCTCTCGGTCAATGGAGGTGAAGCCGGCGCCAGTGTCGATTTTGGCTTCAATTTCTGTTTCTCGCTTGTCCTTTCCGACCAGTTTTATTTTCTCGAACATCCCAATCACTTTTTTTCCCGAAATTCCCTCGATTTCTTCCTCCACCTCTCCGCCGAAAAGATTCATTCCAACAGCAACTCCTTTTTCAGCGGTTTTTATTTTCAAATCTTCAACCCGCCGCAGGCGGCCCAGTAGTCCGTCAAGATTGGCGATCTGGATGGAAAGCCCCGGTCGGGCGTTGAGTTCCAAGAAAACTGGCCCATGATCGCGATCAATGGCGACGTCGGCTCCCAAAAAACCAAGTTTGGAAATTTCTTGCGCCCGCACGGCAAGCGTCAAGATGTCTTTCCAATAGGGTATTTTTATTCCGGAAAGCAGCAAACGGGAGCCGGGAAGGTGCTCAATAATTTTTCCTTTTCCAAAAACGGCAGTCGTGGTGACGCCGGTTGCCATGTCAATTCCAACCCCGATAGCTCCCTGCTGAAGATTGGCTTTTCCGTCCGATTCGCGAGTGGGAAGGCGCAGCATTGCCATCACCGGAACTTTGTTATACACAATGATTCGGATATCCGGAATGCCCTTATAGGCATAGGGTTTGAAAAGTTTCAAAAGCTTCAGCCGTTCCTCAAAAAAAGCGGTGTCTGGCGTGCCGGCAAGAGAAAAACTTCCATCAAGAATATTACGAGCGTGAGTTTTTATATCCTCAACCGTCACAAGCGATCCGTCTGCCTTAATCCAGATATTTTCGAACGGCTCGCTTGTCTCGTTTTCCGCTTCTGGCGAGATGCGGGCGGATTTTTTCTTTCCATAAACCACCAAAATTCCTTCACCGCCGAATCCGCGGTTTGGTTTCAAAACAAAGCTTTCCGGCAAAGCTTCCCAGTCAAAATTTTCGAGCTCCTCAAAATTTTCAATTTTTGCCAAAAGTTTCGGAACAGGCAGGCCTGCTTTCGCAAGAACTTTTTTGCTCAAAAGCTTGTCATCGGCCAAGAGCCGCGCGCGGCGAAGATTGCTCGGCCGAATAAACCGAAGATTGCGGGCGTTCATGCCCAATATATTTCGTCTGGCCTTGAAATATGAAGTCATCTGGGTTTGATAATTTCCCGGAAACGGAAATATTCGGAAAGGCGAAGCCCGGTCCATTTTCCCAGAAATATGTTTATCGGAAGTGTCAACAGGCTGATCCAGGGATAATTCAAAATCATTTTCACAAGCTGCGGCCAGCTGGCGATATAGTATCCAATGACGGAAATGAAAAGAGTTTCCAATGAGAGAATGATGGCCGCCCGATTTCCTTTTTCAATCTGCACGGTAATGAATTTTTCCACCAGTGTGATCATGATGAGAATGGGGAAAATGGAAACGCTCGCCAGCCCTGTTCGGTTCCAAACCCCGCCGATGAAAAGAAGAAAAAGAATAGAAAATCCGACAATGGTAATCATAATAGCAACACGGGGAAGATAAAGAAGACGCGCTTTTTTGAGAAGATATCTGGTAATGGTGCCAACCAAAATGACGGTTATGAAAATTGTTATTCCATATTTGATGTCGTTTGTTGCGAGAAGCGCGAAAGTGATAATGGCTGGTGTGTAGATGCCAAAAGCTTTGATTCCGACAACTTGGCGAAAAAAAGCGATCGTTGTCACGATGATAGGAAGAATCAAAACCAAAACCAGCGTGTCGAGAGGCACGCCGTTGGCTGTGGCAATAGTGATGAACGAGTTTACGTTTTCCATGATTTTTTCCTTAAGATTATTCCGATTCTCGACTAAAAAATACCGCTTTTTGGCGGTTTTGTCAATAAAATAACTCACGAATTAGACACGAATTACAACGAATCAGAACGAATGACTAAAAACGTGTTAGTAAGTTCGTTCTAATAATTCCCTGAAAGTTCCCCATGCGTGAGCATGGGGGTGTATCGGGTTCCGAAATCCTCATGCTA
>FWPV01013408.1_pt1 | contig 12312 bp, 11 predicted proteins | sample 2228371 | NCBI WGS metagenome assembly FWPV01 (sample SAMEA103939776, study PRJEB20133) | metagenome | reverse complement strand
GGGGGCGAGCACCCGGTCGGGCACCCGCAGGTGCTCCACGTCGATGACGCCGAGCACGAACAGCGCGGCCACCGCCACCAGGTGGGCGGGCAGGTCGGCGTGCGGGCCGATGGCGGCCGCGGTGAGCGCCCACAGCACCCCGGTGGCCAGTTCCACCAGCGGGTAGCGCACGCTGATCGGCGCGCTGCACCACCGGCACCGCCCGCGCAGCGCCAGCCACGACAGCACCGGGATGTTGTCGTGCCACACGATCAGCGCCCCGCAAGCCGGGCAGTGGGAGCGGGGCCGGACCACCGACTCGCCCCGGGGCGCCCGCCATGCGACGACGTTGAGGAACGATCCGACCAGCACGCCGATGACGCCGCTGATGGTCACGATCACCGGGGTCATTCGCACCCTCCCGGCGCCGCGCCCGCTTCGGTACCGTGCGTGGCATGGAGATCACCAGTGGCGCAGTGGCCCGTTGGATCTCGATGGTGTGGGAGCGGGGCGGCACCGACCTGCTGCTCACCGCCGGCATGCCGCCGTTGATGCGGGTCGACGGGGCGATCACCCCGATGCCCGGTGAGCCGGTGATCGACGAGGACACGATCCGTCGGCACCTCGGTGAGTTGCTCGCCCCCGACCAGTCGGCCACGTTCGAGCGGCACCTCGACGTCGACTTCACCGTGGGGTGGGAGGGAAAGGCCCGGCTGCGGGGAAACGCCTTCTCCCAGAAGGGTCTGCCCACCGTCGCCCTGCGGATCATCCCCGAGGAGATCCCCTCGTTCGACGAGCTGCTGATCCCCGAGTCGGTGCGCAGGCTGGCCACCCTGCCCCAGGGGCTGATCCTGGTGACCGGGCCGACCGGGTCGGGCAAGTCCACCACCCAGGCCGCGCTGGTGGACCACATCAACACCCACCGGGCCTGTCACGTGCTCACCATCGAGGATCCGATCGAGTACGTGCACCGGCACAAGCGCTCGGTGGTGCACCAGCGGGAGATCGGCGCCGATGCCCCGTCGTTCGAGCGGGCGCTGCGCTCGGCGCTGCGGGAGGACCCCGACGTGCTGCTGGTGGGCGAGATGCGTGACCCCGAGAGCATCGCCATCACCCTCACGATGGCAGAGACCGGCCATCTGGTGATGTCCACGCTGCACACCAACGACGCGTCGCAGGCCCTCGACCGGGTGGTGGACGTGTTCCCGGCCGAACGTCAGGCGCAGATCCGCCTGCAGCTGGCCAGCAGCCTGGTGGCGGTGGTGGCCCAGCGGCTGCTGCCCAAGGTGGGCGGCGGCCTGGTGGCCGCGTTCGAGGTGCTGCTGGGCACCCAGGCGGTGCGGAACCTGATCCGTGAGGGCAAGACCCGCCAGCTGCGTAACGTGATCACCACCAGCCGGGCCGAGGGCATGCAGACCCTGGAGCACTCGCTGAACGAGCGGGTGGCGGCCGGCCTGGTCACCTATGAGGATGCGATGTCACGGGCGTTGTTCCCCAACGAGATCGAACGCCCGGCCCCGGTGGTTCCGCCGCCCCCGCCGGCCGGCTCGTACCGGGCCCGCTGACCGGTGCGCCCGGCCAGCAGCGCGAAGGCGGCCAGCGCGCACGCACCGGCCAGCGCCACCGGGCCGGTGATGCCGGCGGCTTCGTAGAGGGCACCGGCGGCCACCGCGGCCCCGGCCCGGGCGATGGTGGCCACGGCGTTGCCGGTGCCCACCGCCTTGCCCCGGGCCTCGGGGGCGGCCTCGGACACGAGGGCCAGGGATGACACGAAGGCGAACTCGAAGCCGCCGAGGAACACGGTGAGGGCGATCACGCCCATCCAGGTGCGGTCACCGGCGGCGAGCATGAGCGTGAGGGCGACGCCCACCAGGCCGAGGCCGATGGCGACGGCCCGGGGCTTGCCCAGCCGGTCGGTGAGCCGCACGGTGGTTAGGCTGGCGGCGAGTTCGACCGCGCCGAAGGCCAGCGCGACCGTGCCGACCCCGGCGGCCGAGAGACCGAAGCGGTCCTCGAGCCACACGCCCGACACGACCAGCACGGTCAGCCCGGCCCCGGCGGTGGCGGCGCTGCCGACGATGATCCGCCACGCCGACGGGGGTAGGGACCGCTCGCCGGGCCGGGCGGTGGTGCGGGGGCGGGGCCGGTCGGCGGGCACCACCCGGGTGACGATCACGGCGGCGGTCACGCAGGCGACGATCCAGGCCACCAGCGGCGCCCGCCAGCCCCACACCGAGATCAGCAGACCGGCGACGGGGGCGCCGATGAGCAGGCCGGTGGCCCAGGACGTCTCGAAGATGCCGATGCTGCGGGCCCGGGCCGAGAAGTCGGTGCGGGCGGCGATCCATGCGTGGCCGGCCACGGTGAGCGTGGCGACGCCGAGCACGAGCAGCACATAGCTGGCGGCGAAGGCGGCGAGCGTGCCCACCAGGGTGAGCGCGCACGACACCGCGCAGGTGAGCAGCCCGGCCAGGAACACCCGGCGTTCGTGGCCCCGGTCGAGGGGGCCGCCGACGAGCACGGTGGCCAGCCCGGCGAGTTCGCCGGCGCCGAGCACGGTGGTCATGGTGGCGGTGGTGGTGCCGAAGGCCCGCTCGAGGGTGGGCAGGAACAGCGGCACCCAGCGGAACGCGGCGTTGCTGGCGAACTTGGCGCCGGTGAGCGCGCCCAGTGCGGCGCCGGTGCCCGCACGCGCCGGGTGGGTGGTGGCGTCTGCGGGCACGTCGGGGCACCGTAGCGTCCCGGACGCGGATCGGGCCGGGCCCGAAGGCCCGGCCCGATCGGCTTCGAGGGAGCTAGTTCGCGCAGCCGGCGGGGGTCTGTGCGGTGATCGTCGGCGGTGCGCCAGCCGACATGCTGAAGGTCAGACTCCACCCGCCCGACCCACCACCTGAAATGGTTGGCGTCGCAGTTCCGCCGCCGGTGACGGTTGCGGTGGCGACGTTGAGGAACGGTGTTGCCCCACTGGTCAGCGCGTCGAGGGTTGCCGGGTAGGTGCCGTTCTGGGCCCGGAACGCCTCGGCGGCAGTGATGACGCTGCTCGCCGTCGCCTTGCAGGCTGACGTCTGGCCTCGGTCGGTGATCCCCCGCACTGAGAACACGACCACGGCGGCCAGGATGCCGAGGATGACGATGACGATGAGGAGCTCGATGAGGGTGAAGCCACCCTCGCGCCCCCCTCGCCGCTCATGGATGCGCTTCAACATGATGGTCCTTTCTGCTCCTTGATGAAGGGGACGCTGCTGGTCCCGTGTGGTGACGCTCCCCGGCGGAAGGGAGTTCACATGGGCGGTCACGGGTTCGTCACAGCCCACGATTCGACGGTCATGGTCCTGACCGAGTCGTTCCTGATGCGCACCGCAGTGGTGGCGGACACCTCCTTCGTGGCGGCGGTGGGGTCACCCCCGTAGGCCTTGAGAACGATCCGGCGCTCACCGGGGACCGACTGCGTCGAGATCTCCAGGCCGTTTCCGATGCTTGCGCTCGCCTGCATGGACACCGAGGCAGCCACGACGCCGCCCTGGAGCTTGGCCACGGACTGGTTGGTTGCCTGGAGGTCAACGCTGGCCGTCGGCACGTAGACGTTGCCGTGGACGGCGAGTTCGGGCTTGTTGCCACCGGCCGTCTGGAGGGCCACTGGTGCGGTCGACCGCGCCCCTCCCCAGCCGGGTTCGGTTCCGAGCAGCCCGTAGATCGACACGGCCGGAGCGTCCGGTGTGGCCCCGGGGAAGCCCAGGTACGAGAAGATCTCCAACCGACCCTGGTTGGTCAGGTTGATCCAACTGTTGCCGCCCAGGATGAACAGCGCACCGGTCGTGGGTGAGGTGTCCGGGGGCATCCCAGGGCAGTCCAGAATCGCCGTCTGCCGGGACTCACTCGGGGCCGGGCGACCGGCCACGACGTCGGCGCGGATCTCCCACTCGCCGATGTTGTCGAGGTAGTACACGCCGCTCGTGAAGTAGTTGTTGCTGGCGAGCTGGAGTTGGTTCGAGGTGGTGTAGCGACCGGGTTGGAACACCCGGCACACGTTCCTGCCGCTGCCGTAGGTGGTCGGAGCCGGTGCCACAGCCGGCGGAGCCGTGGGAATCGGCTGTGGGGATGGGGGCCGGGGGATCGACGTGGTGGGGCACGAGTACGAATAGAGCTCCGGCGGCGAGACCGTGAGCCGTGGAGGCCTGCTGCACCCCCCGGCACGGTCCTGGTACACGTCGCCGCCACGTACTTCGAGCAGTGCCTGCAGGCTCCAGCCGTCCTGGCCTCCGGCGTTGTACACCGGGCCCTGGATGAGCTTGGTGGTGTTCGCTGCACCTTGGGTCGAGATCCCGCCGTTCGGGTCGGTGATGAAGACGGCCCATCCGCCGGCGCCCGGCCCGAGACCGCTGGTCACCTCGCAGTGCACCCGAGCGGTCGTCCCGTTGCCGAGGTCGAGGATTCGCACCGGCGTAGCCCCCGGTCCGATGCCGTTGCAGACGATCGCGTCGTTTCGCCGGAGTTCCTGCAGGCCCCATTTCAGACCGGCATCCGCTGCATACACCCGGTTCTGCAGGTCCCGGGTCACCCGGCTGGTGGTGAAGTTCGCACGAGCCTGGGCCAGCAGCGCAACGCTCACCAGGCCCACGACGAGCACGAACACCAGCACCATCACCAGGGCATTGCCGTCATCTCGCGCGCGTTTCATTAGTTCACCTGCAGCGTGAAGCTGCCACCGTTGGAGGTGCCATTGACGGTGAAGGTCTTGGTTCCAGCCGTCCAGTTGAAGTCGTTCTTCTTGATCGCAGTGGTCCACGTGGTGGCGGTGGGTGACGTCCGGGTGAGGCTCCGGGTCACTGATGCGGAACCTGGCTGGAACGACACGGAGATCGCCGAACACACGCCACTCGTCGTGACGCTGATGCTGAGATCATTCGACAGATTCCCGGAACCCCCGGAGCGCCCCACGGGATTCGGGCTGGCGGTGCCGCTCACGAAGCGGCATGGGCCGCCGGTCACGGTGATGGTCCGGGTCCCGATCGCTGCGCCACCGTCGCGGAGGGTTGCGGTCACCTGACCGATCGGCCACACCGCCGAGGTGGGCAGGGACGCCGTATGGGTGGTCGGCCCTCAGCTCAGTGGCAGCGACAGGGCCGGGTCGGTGAACGTCAGGGTCAACGTCCCACAGGTCCCGGTCGTGGTCACGGTCACCGTCACCGCTGAGGTCAGCCGGCTGTCGGCGCCCACTGCGAACGACGTGGGCGTCAGGTTCACCAGGGTGCACGGGCTCGTTGAACCGCCCACGGTGAGGGGCTGGGTGAGGATCGGGCTCCCGGTCTCCACGATGAGTGCGTTGACGGTGCCAGGTGTCCACTGCTGGGCAGTCCCCAACGACGTCGTCCAGGTCCCGACCGGGCCCTCGGTGAGTGCCTGGAGCACCGGCGGGGTGACGCCCGTCGGTATCGAGAGCGTGAGCGGGTTGCACTCCCCGGCGGTGGTGACCGTCACTGCGACGGGAGTCGTCAGCCGACCGTCGGCTCCCGGGTTGAGCGACACCGGGGTGAACGAGGTGACCGCACACGGCGAGGAGGTGATGGTGAAGTCCTGCACGTACAAGGTGACCGGTGGGTCGCCTTCCCACACCTCGGCCCGGCGGACCCCCGCCTGCCACACGAAGTCAGTGGTGAGCGTGCCGGTCCACCGGCCCGACGAGACCTGGATGAGCGCAAGGTCGACTGCGGGGCTCACCCCGCTCGAGATGCGCAGCCGGAGCCCCGTGCAGGTACCGGTGGTGGTCACCTCGATCGCGGCCTCGTTGACGAGCCGTCCGTTGGCGCCGACCTGGAGCGAGTCCGGGTTGACGTCGGCGACTTGGCAGTCGGCCACCAGTGAGGTGGGCGGCGAGGTGGTGGGCGGGGTGGTCGGACCGGTCGTGTTGAACAGCCGGGGGGTGGCAGTGAGCGAGAACACTGACGAACCCGAGGGGGCGGTGGCGTCGGGCACGCTGAGCACGAACGCGAGTCGGGTCACCATCGAGCCCGTCAGCGTCGGCGTGGCGACAGCGGTGCTGCCCGAGGGGAGGTCTGCGGCCAGGGACACCACGGAGGTGGTCGCTGCCGGGTTGGTGGCCGAACAGGTGATCCGCAGCAGTCGTGAGGTGGCGCCGACCTGCTCGAGGCGGTACGAGGTGATCGTGGCGTCACCGCCCGTGCTGCGCATCCACAGCACGTTCGTGCCCGGGGAGACGGCACAGCCGGTGGCCCGGCCTTGGCTCACATCGACCTGGGCCGGGTCGGCTCCCTGCACGTCGGACGGGAAGAACTGGCTGAGTGCCTGGCCGAACCGTGGGGTCCGCATCCGCTCGCTGGTCGGTTCGTCGTTGCGGAGGAAGGCGATCAAGAGGATGCCGATCGACCCCATGATCACGCCGAGGATGACGATCGAGATCAGGAGTTCGACGAGGGTCACCCCGGCGTTGCGGCGGTGCTGGTTGCGATGCATCACGCCCCCCGCTTGAGGACGATCAGGGTCCGGCTGGCACGGCCGTTGGGATGGGTGGCGGTGAGCGTGATCTCCTGCAGCTTGGCCGCTGACGGCACGGCGCTCTCGGCGATTCCCTGCCACGGACAGGTGTCCTGGAACTCCACCCGGGAGGACGGGTCGGCCGGGCTGGTGAACCGGGGGTTCCAGTAGCGGACCTGGAGCGTGAAGTTGCCAACACTCCAGCCGGCCGGCAGCGCAACACCGACCGTCGGGTCATAGGCGGTGGCGCAGGTGACGAAGGGGTTCCGGTTCGGATCGACGACGGCCTCGGCGGCAGCGGTGATGACCACGCTGGTCTGCGCCTGCTGGCGGGCCCTGTCGGACGAGCCGATCGAGTTGAGGAACCCGTACATCACCGCTGCGGCCCCGACACCGAGCAGCACCACCGCCATCAGCAGTTCGACCAGGGTGAAGCCCTCATCGCCGGCGACCCGTGGCGGCTTCATGAGATGTCCACCTGGTCGTAGATGCCGTACATGGCCGAAACCAGGGCGACGGCGACGAAGCCGACGACGATGCCGACGGCGATGATCACCGCAGGTTCGAACAGGTCGGTGAACCGCTTGAGTCGGTAGTCGAGTTCCCGCTCGTAGAACTGGGCGGCGGTCTCGAGCTGGTGGTCGAGGGTGCCGGTGCTCTCACCCACCCGCATCATCTGGTTGGCCGAAGCGGGGAACAGCCCGGTGTCGGCGATGGGGCGGGCCAGGCCGGCGCCTTGCATCATGTCGTCGCGGGCCTTGAGCAGCCCCACCCGGTACACGGCGTTGTTCGTGCTCTCCGCGGCCACGGTCATGGCGTCGGGCAGGGGCACCCCGGCCTGCACCATGGCAGCGAAGATCCGGCAGAACCGCTCGACGATCACGTAGGTGAGCAACGAACCCAGCGCTGGCACCTTCAGCAGCACCGCGTCGAGCTTCGCCCTGCCCTTGGGGTTGCGGCGGGTGAGCATGAAGGCCAGCACCACCAGGCCGACCAGCAGGGCGATCGCCCACCACCAGGTGGACACGAAGCCGGTGACGGCCAGCAGTACCCGGGTGATCAGCGGCAGCTCGGCCCCGAGATCTTCGAAGAAGTCCTCGAACTTGGGCATCACGAAGGCGGCCAGGATCACCACCGTCACCACCGCCATGGCCATCACCACCAGCGGGTAGGTGAGCGCCGACTTGATGCGGCGCTTGGCCTCCATGTCGCGCTCGAGGTACACGGCGAGCTGGTCGAGGGTGTCGTCGAGCCGGCCGGTCAGCTCGGCCGAACGCAGCATCGAGATGTAGTAGGCGGGGAACACGTCGTCGTGGCGGGCCACGGCACCCGAGAAGCTGTTGCCGGCCCGCAGCGATGCCGAGATGTCGGCCAGCACCTTGCCGAAGCGTTTGCTGGCCGTGTCCTCGGCGATCACGTCGAGGGCGTCGAGCAGGGGGATGCCGGCCCGCACGAACGCTGCGCACTGCCGGGAGAAGTTCATCACCTCGGCCGGCTTGACCCGCTCCGGGGTGATCTCGATGTTCCACCACGGGGTGTCGCGCCGCTTCTTGGCGGCGGGGGGCTTGCCGTTCACCGGCGGCCCTCCCGGCGGGGGCGGGTCCCGGCTCGGGATCGGGGGGTTCACGACATCGGTCATCAGCTCACCCCACGTAGACGTTCCGGATGATCTCCGGGATGGTGGTGACATCCTCTTCCACCAGCCGCACCGCCTCCTGCACCAGCGTCCGCATCCCCTGGCTCATGGCCAGCTCGCGGGCCTGATGGGGGGTGGCTCGGCCGACGATCAGCGAGCGCATCTCGTCGGTGACCGCCATGGCCTCGTACACGCCGATGCGGTCGTAGTACCCGGTGCCGGAGCAGAAGTTGCAGCCGGTGCCGTGGAAGAACACGTCCTTGGGTTTGCCGCCGACCTCGTCGTAGAACGCCAGGTCGGCGTCGCTCGGGGTGTACGGCTCCTTGCACGACGGGCAGATGCGCCGGACCAGCCGCTGGCCGACCACGCAGGTGACCGCCGACGCGATGAGGAACGACTCGATGCCCATGTCGAGCAGGCGGAACAGCGCCGACGACGCATCGGTGGCGTGCATCGACGACAGCACCAGGTGCCCGGTGAGCGCCGACTGCACGGCGATGCGGGCGGTCTCCACGTCACGGATCTCGCCCACCAGGATCACGTCGGGGTCCTGCCGCAGGATCGACTTCAGGCCGCTGGCGAAGGTCACGTCGGCCTGGGTGTTGATCTGCATCTGGTTGATCTTCGGGAAGACGTACTCGACCGGGTCCTCGATGGTCATCACGTTCAGCTCGTCCCGGTTGATCTCGCTGAGCGTGGCGTAGAGGGTGGTGGTCTTGCCGCTGCCGGTGGGCCCAGAGCAGATGACCATCCCGAACGGCGAGCGCACCAGCCGGGAGAACAGCGCATGGGTCTCGGCCGGCATGCCCAGGTCGCCGAGCTGCAGCAGCGAGCGGCTCTTGTCGAGCAGCCGCATCACCACCTTCTCGCCGAAGATCGTGGCGGTGGTGGCCACCCGCACGTCCACCTCACGACCGTCCACCGTCAGCTGGAACTGGCCGTCCTGGGGCCGGCGCCGCTCGACGATGTTCATCTCCGCCATGATCTTGATGCGGCTCACCAGCGCCGGGCCCATGGCCAAGGGCAGCGACAGCACCTCCTTGAGCGCCCCGTCGATGCGGTAGCGGACCCGCATGCGATCGTCGAGCGGTTCGATGTGCACGTCGGAGGCCCGGTCGCGCAGCGCCTGGGTGACCACCTTGTTGACCACCTGGATGATGGGCGCGTCGCTATCCCCGGTGAGCTCGACCGCCGGGGTGGTGGGCGGGGGCAGCGCCCGCTCCCCCTCGGCGGTGGCGAACTCCTCCACGTGCCGGCCCACCTCGGCCAGCGCCGTGTACACCCGGTTCACCGCGGCCCGGATGTCACCCGGCGCCGCCAGGTGCACGTTCACGTGATGGGCAGGCAGGCGCTTGAGGGTGTCGGCCACCTGGGGGTCGAGCGGGTCGGCGATGGCCACGTCGAGGGTGCCGTCGACGGCCCGCAGCGGCAGCACGTCGAGCGAGCGGGCCGTCTGCTCGGGCACGAACGACGACGCCTCCGGCTGGGGCGCCTCGCGGCGCAGGTCGATGACCCGGATGCCGAACTGGGCGCCCAACGCGCGGGCCAGGGTGCGCTCGTCCACCAGACCCTTGGCCACGAGGATGGCGCCAAGCCGCTGGGCCGACTGGGCCTGGGCGGCCAGCGCCTCCCGGAGCTGGGTGTCGTCGAGCGCCCCCGACGACAGCAGCAGCTCGCCCAGGCGGGGCCCGACGGTGATGAGCTCGCCGATCGGCGGGTCGACCTCGGCCAGCAGCACCGGCGCCGGTGCCGCCGGTTCCTGCCGCTTGCGTCGCAGCACCATGCTCATCGGCGGTCCGTCCCATCAGCGAAGTTGCGAGCGGTGGCTGCCCTCGCCCGTCGAACCAGACGGCGCCACCCCGGGTCGGTGACGGCCCGGCCGTCCTGGGAACTGGGGCCGAAGGTCACCTTCCGCATCGGGCCTCCCGCCGTCCTGCCCACCACGTTCTGTGGCGATCTCCACGCGGAAGGTAAACCTCGGCTGCCGATTCGGCCATGGGCCGAAAGTCCGCGGTCGCCCGTGGCTCCGCCGCTTCCACCACCCCCGGCCTACGGGATGTGGGCAGGTCCGACAAGGGTTCGTGGCCCGGCAGTTCCCCCTAGGGACAACGTGCAGAGGCGGAGGTGCTAACGCTCGGGCACGTGGCCGGGAACGGCCCGCCCGGCGCGGGCCTGTTCGGCGGTGACCAGGTCGAAGAACTCCCGGGTGGCGGTGACCACCTCGGCGCCGTAACGCACGTTCCCGTCGCCGAGGTCACGGTGCCAGCGGATGCGCACCGTCAGCGCGCACGGGCCGACCCGCATCGGTACCACGGCGCCGACACCCACCGGCAGGGGCGGGCACCGGAACGCAACCCCGGACACCGACACGTCCTCCAGGGCCACGGCGACCTCGGTGCTCCGGGGCCGCGTGAACCGCCGTGGACCGGGCACGGTCACGGACGCGGGCAGTGCCGGGCGGACCCGGTCACCGATGCGGGGGTCGGTGCCCTGGGCGCGCAGGCGGGGAGCGGACATGGCGGTCCATCGGCCTCGACCCCAACGCGGTTGAGCATGTGCCCGGGCACAATGGCCCGGTGACGGCCACCGCCTGGACGCTGCTCGGGCTCGCCGCTGTCGCGGCCCTGGCCAACTGGTGGAGTCACCTCACCCACCACCGGGTCACCGAGGTGGTCTCCAAGCCGCTCACCCTGGTCTCCCTCATCGGCGCGGCCGTGGCCCTCGAGCCGGCCGACCCCACGGTGCGGGCGTGGTTCGTGGCCGGCCTGGTGGCCTCGCTGGCCGGCGACGTGCTCCTGCTCGACGACCGCCGGTTCGTCGCCGGGTTGGCTGCGTTCCTGGCCGGGCACGTGGCCTACACCGCCGGGTTCGTGGCCGGCGGCCTCGACACCGCCGGGCTCGCCGTGGCTGCGCTCGTCGGGCTGCTGGTGGTGGGCGGCACCGCCGGGGTGCGGGTGGTGCGAGGTGCCGCCGCCACCAGGCCGGCGCTCGGTCCGCCGGTGGTCGCCTACCTGCTGGTGATCTCGGTGATGACCCTGACGGCGTGGGCGAGCGGGAACGCCTTCGCGCAGGTGGGCGCCACGCTGTTCCTCGCTTCTGACACCGTGCTCGGCTGGCGCGCCTTCGTGGCCGCCCGGCCGTGGATGCCGGTCACGGTCATGGTCACCTACCACCTGGCCCAGGCCGGCCTGGTGCTGTCGCTGGTGTGACCCCGGCCGGTCAGCGGGCCGGCCAGCGGTGCACGAAGCACCGGTCGGTCAGCCCGCCCGGCGCCCAGCGCCCCCACTGGCCGAGCAGCATCGAACGGGTCCGCTCGGTCCAGGCGATCGCACTCGGTTCGGCCACGCGGTGCACCACCTGGCGGATGCCGCCGGCATGGGCCACATAGCCGCCCCACACCCCGGGGTGGTCCTTGGGTGAGCCCACCTCGGTGATCACCACCGGCCCGTGACGGCGCCGCCGGTTCCGGTGGGTGTGCCCACTCGACACCAGCGTCGCCGGGTTGGCCCGTTCGATGGTGCGCAGCAACCGGTGACCGTCCCACCCCCAGATGCCCATCGGCCAGTGGGTGGGCACGATCGTGCGCTGCACGTGGTGGTGCAGCAGGAGCAAGCACGGCCCGGGCGCGCCGGCGAGCGCGTCGGCGATGGCCCCCAGCCGAGGTTTGACGTGGCCGTAGTGGCGGTGCGGATGGTTGGTGGACGACACCACCACCCGCACGCCGGGCAGGTCCACCACCGCCACCCCGGTGGTCACCTCGATGTCGTGGGCGCCCAGACACGCCACCATGTCGGCCTCCCGGTGGTTGGCCCCGTCGTGGTTCCCGGGGATCACCACCATCGGGATCTTCACCGCCTTCAGCTCGATGGCGGCCTGCTCGTACTCCTCGGCCCGGTTGTGGTCGGCCAGGTCCCCCTTGATCACCAGCAGGTCGGCACCCCAGGCCTGCAGCTCGGCGACCGCCGCCCGCAGGCAGAGCACCGGGTGCAGCTCGGTGGCGTCGGGTTCACGGTGCACCGGCAGGTAGCCGAAGCTCCGTTCCCCGATGTGGATGTCGGACAGCGTGGCGATCCGGGCCAGCGGCGGGCCCTCGAGCGCGTCGAGCGTCGAGAACCGGCACACCGGCCGGCCGTCGAGCAGCAGGTCGTAGGAGGTGCCCGGCTCGAGCCCCTCGAGCCGGCGGGCGCCGGGCACCCGGCCGGCCT
>FWPV01009461.1_pt1 | contig 12319 bp, 6 predicted proteins | sample 2228371 | NCBI WGS metagenome assembly FWPV01 (sample SAMEA103939776, study PRJEB20133) | metagenome | reverse complement strand
CCTGCCGTGCATCTTTCTCGGCCGGCAGGCCGGGCGGCTGGCGGCCCAGGCCGTCCGCGCCGGCGATACGTCTCGCGGCGCGTTGGCGGCCTTTGAGCGGCTGTACCACGGCCCGCTCCAGCGCGGGTTGGATACCGAGTACAGAATCATCACCGGCCTGGCGGCGATGAGCGATGATGAACTCGACCGCGTCTGTGAGACCTTGAGCCGCATCAACCTGGCCGCGTTCTTTTTTGGCGAATGGAGACCGATGCTGACCGAGACCGCCCGCTGGATCATCAAGGCCTTGCCGCTCATCCTGCGCGATTGGCGGCTCTTGCGCCGAATGATAGGATAGAGACAATGCGTCGTCATCTTGCTTTTGCCCTCGCCCTGCCTCTGCTCCTGCTCGCCAGCCAGACGCTCGTTTTCTGGCTCTCCGCCCGCTGGCTGGGGAACGAAGCCGGTTATCTGCTCGGCTTCGGTTTCTACTGGTTGTTCTGGTGCTTGTTTATCCCGTGCCTGCTGCTGGGCAAAGCCGAATTTGCCTCCATTTTGCGTGACCGCGCCCCTCTGTTCAGCCGCGCCAACTGGCTTGCCGCTCTGCTCTGGCTGACGGTCACCCTGGTTGCCGTTTTCATGTACGTTGGGGAGTTCCTCCGCGCCCCGCTGATGCTGATTCTGCTGGCCGTGCCGTTGGCGACCCTCAACGGCTTCTGTGAAGAGATTCTCTGGCGCGGGCTGTATATCCGTCTGTTCCCGCGTAATCCCTGGCTGGGGATTCTGTACCCGGCGCTGGGCTTTGCCCTCTGGCACTTCGCCCCCCAGGTGATTTTCCCCGCCGAGAACGTCATCGGCTTCGTCGTCTCGACCTTTTTCCTGGCCCTGCCTTATGGATTCATCGCCTGGCGCACCGGCTCGGCCAAATGGCCGGCGATTTCACACAGTTTGAGCGGCACCGTCGCTCTGAGCGGGGCGTTGGCAACGGCCGTACTAAAGGTGGTGGGCGTATGAAACTACTCGGCTTCAAACTTTCTTTGATCTGCTCGGGTATCCCGGCCCTGGCGCTGGCGGCGGTGTTCTACCGGCTGATCTGTTCCTGGCCTTCCGTAGCCCGCCCTGCCGGACTGCCGCAATGCTCTGCTCCCGCGATCCATTTCACGCCCGACTATGCTTACGTCTTGGGCAGCGCGAACTTTTACGACCCCGACGGCGACCCCGAAGCCGGCAGCCGTTACCGCTGGCTGGTCAACAGCGCGCCGATCACCGATACGCCGGTCGCCGAGGGCATCCTGCTCAATTTGGACGGGGCCGCCGTCGGCGCGAACGGTGAAACGCCCACCGATGCCCAGAACGTGGCATACACCGCCGGCAAATGGGGACAAGCCCTGGCGCTGCCGGCCAACGGCCGCCTCAAGTACGCCCGGCAGCACAACCTCCCCCTGGACGAGGGTACGATTGAAATGTGGGTCGCCCTGCGCGCCGATGGCAACGATGCACGCTACACCACCAAAAGCCATTACTTGTTCTTTTACAAGTCCGGCGGCAACGACTACCTGCTCATCGGCCAGAGCAAAGACTCGCAAATCCTCTACGCCGGCGGTACGGTCAGGGGAGAGTGGGAGAGCGCATACGGTGGCAAAGCCTATATGGGTAGCTGGAAAGCAGGAGAGTGGCATCACCTTGCCTTCACCTACTCGGCTGCCGAAAACCGGATGCGTTTTTATGTGGATGGCGTGCTGACCGCCGATACCAACGAGGGCCACTACTGGCCGCCGACCGCCGATGGTGCCGAATTTGCCATCGGTGGCTCACCGTGGTGGGGAAACACGGCCGAGTACTGGATTGACAGCGTGCGCATCTCGGGGCGCGCCGCCTCTGCGCAAGAGATCGCTGCCCGCGCCGAACGCTCCGCAGCCCCACGTCCCAACGAAGTCTGGCTGCCGAGTGCGGTCCTCGTCCCCGGCGATACAGTGGTGTACGAGTTCACGCCGTTCACCGCGAACGGGGAGCAGGGCATCCCCTGCGCCAGCGCGCCGGTTACCTATCCGGGCATCCCCATTTTCGATCCCAAGCCTCCCAGCACGTTGCTCCCGCCGGGTAGCACATCCTTCACGCTCACCGTGCAGAGCCTGACCCCTACCCGCTGCGCCTACAGCGTCAACGCCGATCTCCCTTATGCGCAGATGACGCCTTTCGGCGAGCCATCGGACACGCTAACTCACACCACCACGGTGACCGGCCTCAACCCCGACCCCAACACGCTCAACGATGTGAACGTGCGCTGCGCCGGTCACCCCGATTACCGTCTGCGCTTGCGCTACCGCAGCCTCTCGCCGTCCAACCCATCTTTTCCCCGCACCGGCAACCTGTGGGGCTGGTGGGAATGGCGCTACGACAACGACCGTCCGCTGGAAGACATGGCCAGAGTAGACCTGTGGCTCGGCGTCGGCGCCACCGCAGACGAAATCCGCCAACTGCGCCTGCTCAACCCAAACATACGCCTGCTCACTTCCATCAACGCCGTCGAAAACAACGACATCCCTTCGCCCGACTATTACCTCAAGGATGTGAACGGCAACCCGATCGAGGTCTGGCCCGGCTCGTACCGCCTGAACCTGACCAGGCCCGAAGTGGCCGAGTATCAGGCGCGTTACGCCTATCAGACCTGGCTGGATTCAGGCATGATGGCCGACGGTGTCTTTTTCGACAACGTGATGACCACCCAACGCTGGCTAAAGCAAGATATCTACGGCAACCCGGTACATATGGATGCCAACGAGGACGGTATCGAAGACGACCCCGATTGGCTAGAGGCGGCCTGGAAGGCCGGTGTGTTCCACGAAATCCGCACCTTCCGCCAATGGATGCCCTACGCCATCGTCAGTGGACATTCGATGAACATCTATGAACCGGGCATCGGCGAACTGTTCGACGGTATCAGCCTGGGGTTCTTCACGGCCAATGTGCTCGAAGGCGAAATGACGTTCGGGGAATTGTGGGACCTGTACAATGCCTGGATGCGCGATGCCCGCCAGCCGCCGGTGGTGATGTTCGAGTCCTCGCCGGTGGATCAAATTGCTTACGGCTACGATTACGAACCCTGGAGCAAAATCCCGACCTCGACGCTGGAATTTGCGCGCACCTACTATCCCTGGATGCGCTTCGGCCTGGCGTTGACGTTGATGCACGACGGCTACTTTGCCCACGAATACGGCGACACCTGGCACGGCAACGACTGGTGGTACGACGAACTGGATTTCGACCTCGGCTCTCCGCTTGGGCCGGCCCGCCGCGTGGATGTGGGTTTCGACGCCGGTCCCAATCAAATCGTCAACGGCGGATTCGAGTCGCCTATTGCCTACCCCTGGCGCTTTTGGGCCAACACCGGTGCGGGATGCCGGGCTACCGTGCAACGGGATAGCACGACGGCTGCCGAAGGGGCTTTCTCGGCCCGCATCCACATCACCGCCACCAGCGGCGTCAACTGGCACATTGACTTCAACCAGGACGCCCGCAGCCTGGTCAAAGACGCCGTCTACGATCTGACGTTTTGGGCCAAAGCCGACCGTCCTTTTCCGCTGGCCGTGAGCGCCTCCAAAAATGCCCCCGACTGGGACAATTACGGTCTGTGGAGAACGTTCACGCTCGGCACGGAATGGCAGATATACACGGCGACTTTTAAGGCCAACGCCACCGTGAGCGATGCGCGTATCCAGTTCTTCACCGGCGCAACGACGGGCACGGTCTGGTTGGACGGCGTGCAACTGCGCCTCCACCCGCCGGATGTCTTCCGCCGCGACTATACGCACGGCACGGTGCTGCTCAACGGGACGGCGCAGCCGCAAACCGTGACGCCCGGCCCCGGCTACCGCCGTCTGGTGGGCGCACAGGCTCCCCTGGACGAGTTCATCCTGGACGACGGCGATGCCGCGTTCACCATTGTCAGCGGCGTTTGGGAAGAGCAAACCTATGATAGCGGTGAATGGAAAGCGACCGGCCCCTTCTACCACGCCTGGAAGACCAGACTGCGCCAAATGAGCGGCGCGAACGGCGAAGTGCGCTGGGCGCTGCCGATCCAGGCCGCAGATGTCTACACGATCACCGCCTGGTGGCCGGCGGCCCCTGCCGCAACAGGTTGGAACCCCCAGGCGCGCTTCGAGGTGGTGCAAGGCGGGCAAGTATTGGCCTCTGCCATCCTCGATCAGCGTCAGGGCGGCGATGCGTGGCATCTGGTGGCCGTGGTGGCGCTCGATCCGGCGCAAGACCCCTATGTGCGCCTGGTTTGTTCCGGCGCGCCGTGTGTGGCCGATGCCCTGCATGTGCGCTCGGCGGCGCGCTACAACAACGGCCAACCTGTCTCTTCGGTCACGTTGGCCTCGCTGGATGGTATCGTGTTACAGCGAGCCGATAATCGCCTCTATCTGCCGTTGGTCATGCGGTTTGATTGAGGCGCATCATCGGGACGGCAGTGCCAGGCTGACTAACCTTGCCGTTTTGGCCGACGGTGTTGCACTGCCGGCCAAGAAACCTGCGGAGCGGTGTTTGTAGGTATTAGACTTGTTCCTGAATAAGCCGAACAAGGTGTCGGACGCGGATGCACGCTGATTTTCGCAGATTTACGGAAAATGATCTGCGTGAATCTGCGAAAATCTGCGTCCTCATCCAGGTTGGCGCTATTGGGGAACCACGCTATTTAGAACGTTTGACTAGAAATTCTATCGCCAGGCTACTAAACATACCAGATGAGGAGTTCCCATGATTGCTCTTTCTGATCGAACCAAACGCATTACTCCCTCGATGACGTTTGCCATTGACGCCAAAGCTAAAGCCCTGGCCGCCCAGGGTATTGATGTATGTAACTTTGGGGTGGGAGAACCGGATTTCATCACGCCCGCTAATATCCGTGAGGCGGCTAAAGCGGCGTTGGATGCAGGCTATACAAAGTATAGCCAGACCGCCGGCCTGCCCCAACTGCGCGCTCTGGTGGCCGCCAAACTTAACCGCGAGAATGATCTACCTTATACCCCGGCGCAGGTCATGATCAGCACCGGCGGCAAACAAGCCTTGTACAACGTCCTGTTGGCCATCCTCGGCCGCGGTGACGAGGCGTTGATCCCTGTCCCCTATTGGGTCAGCTATCCGGAGATCGTGAAGCTGGCAGAAGCGACGCCGGTCTTTCTGCCGACATCAGAGGCCACCGAGTTCAAGATTACGCCCGCCCAACTCAAGGATGCCATCACGCCTCGGACTCGCGTGTTGATCTTCAATTCGCCCTCCAATCCAACCGGCACGGTCTATACGCCGGAAGAGATTGCCGCGCTGGCGGAGGTTATTGTTGCCCACGGCATCACCGTTATCGCCGATGAGATTTACGAGAAGTTAATCTATGATGGCTTACGCCATGTGAGTATCGGTAGCCTCGGCGAAGCTATTTTCAATCTGACGATTACATGTAATGGATTCAGCAAGGCTTATGCTGCTACGGGATGGCGTCTGGGGTATGCCGCCGGCCCCCACCACGTGATCCAAGCTGCCATTGACATTCAATCGCATATCACTTCCGGGCCAAACACCTTTGCGCAATACGGCGGTATCGCTGCGTTGGAGCAGTCACAGGAAAGTATCGAGATCATGCGGACGGCCTTCGAGCGCCGCCGCGACCTGATGTATGCCGGCCTTCAGGCGATTCCGGGCCTGGTATGTCCCAAGCCACACGGCGCATTTTATATTTTCCCCAATATGAGTGCGACGGGGCTGGATTCGCTTACTTTCTGCGAGCGGGCGTTAGAGCAGGGCATTAACATCTGGCCCTTGTCCCCGGCATTGCCTTTGGGATGGATACCAATGTGCGGCTTTCGTATGCAACCGATATGGCGACCATTGAAAAGGGGCTTGAACGTCTGGCGCGGTTTATGCGCACGTTATGAGCAGCTACGGCAGACTGTGGCGATAAATTTTGGGGCTGGGCAGCCAGGCGGTTCTTGAGTACGATGGCCAGGGCACTCCTGCCGGCTCTGCGTAAAGGCTGTTGTTATTGTCGCAGGGCGACGACCTCGTAGAGCGGTTCCGGCTGTTCCTGACCTTTGATCTCAATGGGCGGCAGTTCTTTGACCAGCACCTGATCGCGTACCATGGCAAATGTTTGCTTGCAAATCAAAATGGTATTGGGGGGCGCGATTTCTTGCAAGAAGTGTCCCTTATTGACCGTGTGGCCGATCACGGTGAAGTTGACGATATTTTGCGTGCCGAGGTTGCCGACGATGGCTTCACCGGTGGCAATCCCGATGCCATAGGCGATTTGTTGGGTCTGGGGCAGAGAACGGGACATCTCTTGTGCCTTCTCCAGGATACGCAAGGCGGTGCGCACGGCCCGCAAGGCGTGATCGGCCTGTGGAAGGGGGGCATTGAAAAATGCCATAACTTCATCGCCCATAAACTTGTCTAGCGTACCCTCTTCGTAGAGGACGGCATCGGCAGCGACAGAGAGGTAACTGTTGAGCACCCGCATCAGCAATTCGGGCGGTGCTTGGGCGGTGAAGGTTTTGAAGCCCCGCAGATCGGCGAACAGCACCGTGATGACTTGTCTTTGTCCGCCCGGGCGAATATTTTGGGGTTGTTGCACAATACGTTCGACGACCGAAGGGGCCACGTAGTGCTCGAAAAGGTTGCGTAACTCGCGCTTCTCACGCTCGCGTTGAGCCTCGATCTCCGCTACCATCCGCAGATTTTCGATAGCGATGGCGGCGTAATCGCCCAACATGCGCAACAACTGCCGATCGTGAGCATTCAAGGGCGCGCGGCTGAGTTTGTTACTGACAACGAGAGAGCCAATGCGCTTATCGCCGACTTTGAGGCTTATCGTCGCCATCAAGCCATCGGTGAGGGTGTAAATCGTCTGGTTGTTATCCGGTACCTGATAGGTACTGCCCGCACGTTGCCGCCGCACCTGCAGGTTCGCCTTGCCGGTTTCCGGGTCGAACAGGATCAGATTCCCATCCTGAGCGCCGGTCAAATACAGAGCCGCATCAACGATGCGTTCCAACAACTGGTCGCGTTCCCGCAGCGTGGTGACGGCCTTGCTGACATGGTAGAGGGTATCCAACTCGCGCAAACGCTGGGCCAATTCCATATTGCTCTGTTGTAATTGGATAAACAGGGCATCGCGTTCTTGCTCTACGCGGGTCAGGTGTAAGGCGCGCGCGATAGATTCCTGGAGCTGTTCAACCTCGAAAGGCTTGATAACATAATCGCGCACCCCCAGCCGGAAAACTTCAACGGCGACGGATTCTGAACCATAAGAGGTCACCAGGATGACCGGGATGTTGGCCGAACGTTGCTTCAACGCGCGGAGGACATCAATGCCGTTCATCTTCGGCATCTCGTAATCCAAGAGGATCAGATCGGGGTGCAATTGCAGGGCCATGGCGAGTCCCTGGGAACCATCTGACGCCTCCGTTACCCGGTAGCCCAGGGGTTCCAGTACGGCCCGACGCGTGAAATCCCGCACATCGGCACTGTCGTCGATGATAAGGATATGGGGTTTCTGGGTGGTGCTCATTGGATAGGGAACATTTCCTCCGCGTGTTGAAGCCGGTCCGTCAGCGCTTAGGGTGTTGTTTTCACCGCCTCGAGTAATTCAACGACCCGGAAACCGGAGGCTTTTTCGGCCGCCAGCCAGCGTTGAACCAGGGCGTAGCGCGCCGTGAAGGCTGCTGCGAAATCCTCCGGCGGTTCGACAGCCATCTCTAGGGTGGAAAGCATCATCATCCACCACACCCATTGCTCAAAGGATTCCTGGTTAAACCAGAGCACATCCTCATAACGGTTGACACCCAGATAAGCCTGCACCTCCTCATCGCGCAGCATGGTGTACAGGATACGGTAGGCCGGATTATCCAGCTCGTCTATAGCCTCGAACCGGCGATGATAGCCGAGCAACAGTTTGATCAGCGCAACCGCCCGACGTGCAGCACCTCCTTCTAATCCCCAATCGCTCAATGCCGTAACGATGAGTTTACTCAGCAGCCATTCATCCAGCCAACGCCGGCTCAGCTCATCCGCTGTTTCGGCGTCGGTGACTTGACCGAGGGCATGGGTGAAGAGCCAGCCAAAGAGTGTCCCCCAGATAACAGGGGCGCCGGACATCCAGCCTGTGAGCACGTAAGCGGTCGCCACCTGATAAGCCTCATCGGGGCATGGGGGCGCCAGTTTTTCAAGGAGAACCGGCAGCGTCAGGATGGCTTCCAGTTTGGTGCGTACCTTTTGCGCCACGGTGATTTCGTCGCCGCTGAGCTGTGCGGCAGCTTTGACAGCACGCAGCACATCCAGCATCTTCTGTTCCACCTGCTGTAAAACATTCACCTCCACCGTCCCTTGCGGATCGGTCACGCGGGACGCCAATAGCCAGCGGAAGGCCGGTGCGCTGACCAGCATACGGAATGGCGCGTGAATGGGCGCCAGAGACAGCTCTTTGAGGGCCGCATCAATGTTGGGAACACCCCCTCCATTGAGATAGGTAGCGAGCTGTCCGTAGTGACGGCTTTCATCGTCACGGACTTCACGAAAATCTACAAACACGTGAGCCTGATAGGCATGCAGCTCCGCATACAGTCCATGTTCTACCAGCTCGCGGCAGTTGCGGATGTACTCCAGGCCGGAGAGCGCGTCGCGGAAGATCACGTACAGGTCTGGATCGTTGGGGATTTGCAGTCCTTCGGCCAACGATTGCTGTCGGAGCGTTTTCTCGCCGGCTTCATCTTTCACCACATAAGCCACCGACATCCGCGCCCGGCCACGCGTTTCGGCATAGCGGTTGTGATAGAGCACCAACGACCGTTCCTGTCCCAGACGGTTGGAGTAGGCGAAGACATTCTCATCCACATAGCCTTCCGGCGTGACGAAATCGTACAATCGGAAATTGTCCACTTCGGCAAAGAGTGGCCGCCGGTGCAGCAAGGGGAAGATTTGCCGCTCGTGGCGCTGTACCAAATCATCGTCGGGGACTTCATCCCAGTAGGCGCGGCGGAATTCCATGCCGTATTTCTCGGCGTACCCTTCCACCTGTCCATGGCCGAACATCGGCAATCCCGGCAGCGTGGCCATTAACGTGCAAATGCCGAAATATTTGTCACCTTTGCCGAACTGATCAACGGCGGTTCGTTCGTCGGGGTTGTTCATGAAGTTCACATAACGCTTGAGAATTTGCGGATCAAAATCCAACGTGTTTTTGATCAACTGCCGGTACTCGGCATTTTTCTCGTCGCGCAACATATTCATAAACGCACTGTTATACACGCGGTGCATCCCCAGCGTGCGGACGAAATAACCTTCCATCAGCCAGAAGGCTTCTGCCAGCAATAACGTGTCGGGCGCTTCCTGGGCCACGCGATCCACGACCTCACGCCAGAATTCCTGGGGCATTGCGGCATCGAAGGCCGCTTTGGTCATCCCGAAATCTGCACGGGAGGCGATGTCGCCACCGGTGCCCGGTTCGGGAAACCACAGGCGCTGATAGTGCTTCTTGGTCAAGGTCATCGCGGCGTCAAAGCGGATGATGGGGGAACGGCGTGCTACGTGCAGGATGGTTTGGATCACGGCCTCACGCACTTCTGGATTGAGGTAGTTAAGTTGCGCCGTATCGTTCCACGGCATACTTGTCCCGTCGTTGCCGTGGTAAATGTAGCGTGTATCACCGGTCCAATGATCCACCCGCTTAAAGACCACAGCGGCATCACTGCGATTGTAATAGTGATCTTCCAGGTAAATGCCTACCCGCGGGTTTCGGCTTAGATTCGGCCCATTGAAGGTATAGGCCGGGAAGGGACTGTAGGGCAGGCTGATGAACCAATCCGGATGTTCCATGACCCACGTGGAATCAATGCCCATGTGGTTAGGGACCATATCGCTTGCCATACGGATGCCCCGCCGCCAGGCACGCGCTTTGAGGTCTTCATAAGCGCTTTCCCCACCCAGGTCGTCGGCGATGCGGTAATCTTCCAGTGAATAAGCCGAGGCCACTGCTTCGGGATTGCCCATCATCTGTTTGATACGCTGTGAGGCCGCGCTACGCTGCCATAGCCCGATGAGCCATAGGCCGGTGATCCCCCAGCGTGCCAGGGTGTCCAATTCTGCATCGGGCACCTGGTCAAGATGGGCGATGGCGCGTTGATATTTCTTGGAAAGTTGATCCAGCCAGACATAGGCGTTCTTCGCAATGAGCACCAAGCGGGGCATCCATGCGCTATCGGGACTGAAACGCTCGGCTTCGAGTTCCATGCCGGTGAATTCATACGGCTGGACGGGGCCGGGGCCGAAACCAAAGAAGGGTTTTTGTTCCTCGGCCAACATATCCAGGCTTCCCAGTACCCGATAAAGGTACTTGCCGACCACCGTTCCCCAATGGGTGCGGATGAATTCCAGTTGAGCTTCAAGGGAATGGGGAAACTTGCGCGCCGGGGTGCGCAGCATTTCGATCAGCGGCTGATTGTCCGGGCCAAAAGGCGGTTGGGTGCGGAAGAATTCATCGAGCAGGGTGATGATGCGCGCATAAACGGTAGATTGTTCTAGGTCGCTATCATCGAAAAGCTCCAGAAAAGGGGCAAAAGCCGGGTTATCATTGGCCAACCACAGCATTAAGAGTTCCTCAAGGGCTATCTGGCGGTGCGGGGTGGTGCCCGTCGTTCCGGCGAGATAGGCTTCGACGGTGGTGGCGCGGCGGTGGACGGCCAGGGGGGGAAACTGATCGGTGAAAGTGCGCAGCGCAACGGCCAAACGGTCTGCCCCCAGGGCATCCTCGACGTAGGCCAGCGCATCCGCCATGGCGGTGGGTTTGCACTGTTCACAATATTCGCGGACAACGGCATGCAGAATCTCGTCTATTAACCCCATCGCGTTGATCTGTCCGGCACGCACAGCCCGCTCCGGGAAGTTGATGAGATCCCGTTTATCGTTCATCCGTTGAGCAAAGAGGCGCGCGGCATGGAAGTTCGCAAAAATGACGTTGCCGCTCAGGGTGAACAGGCTTTCATCGAATTGGTAAGTTTCCCGCGCGCGCCGCGATACGTGAAATTCGCGAGATGAGTTGTCGTGATCCATAGTGATTCCTCCCGGGAAATGGTCTGATAGTCCGGTAGTCTTTAGGCTGGTGGTCTTGGGGTTGATGGGCCGGTTGTCATTTTCGTTCGATTGCCGATGAACTGCCGTCCTCTCTTATTCGGCCGGCCTGGCAGAGCCGCTCAACGAATGGTGATCAAGATGCTCAGGATCATGCTTAAAAGTAAGATGATTGTAATCACGGTAAATACGATCCGTACTACTCTGGCTTGCTTCGTTTTCATTCCTACCTCCCAACAGCTCCCATCGCTGTTTAGAGTTTCTGTGCATCGTAAAGACTGAGCAGTGAGCAACGGTGTTCTCTCTTCGCCGCCTATGTTACCCATTATAGCATAGACTAGGCATAAGGTAAGAGGCTGCACGAGCAGGCCATGCGTTTCAGTCCAGAAAACACCGAGGACCCGGAAGGTGACGAAAGTTTCCTCCGCGTCCTCGGTCATGCATAGGGGGAACGGATGGGCCCGGCATCAAAATCTTACAGGAAGGTGGTTTTACCGGCTGAAGCCGACGGACCCGTATTTCTACCGACTTCAGCCGATCCCACCAACTCGTTTGCCATGCCTCTATCCGACAGATGATGCAACCGCGCGTTCGATGAGCTCTTGAATGCGGGGCACCATCTGGGCCGGATTCGGATGCAATCCTTCCACCAGCAAGAGGTTGTCGAAGAGCTGCTCGATTGTCGCGTCAATCAGCGGATTGGCAAATTGGGTCTCGGTGAGTTGCGCAAGATTGTGGATGAGAGGATGCCCACGATTGATCTCGACGATCTTCGCCGGCACCGCATAGTCCTGGTCAATCAGACGGCGTACCCGTTGCATCTCGCGTTCCGGACCACTATCCGGCGAAACCAGACGACATGGGCTATCCTTCAGCAGCTTCGATTCCCGCACATCCGCGACCCGCTCGCCGAGGACTTGCTTAAAGCGCAGAATCAATCGCCCGAATACTTCCGGTGACAGCGTTTTATCGGCTTCAGCCGTGGGCTTCTCATCGGCGAGAGGGGGCAAGGACAAATCAGGATCGTCAACATTCTTGAGCGGCTTGCCCTCGTACTCCCGCAGGTTCTGCACCATGAAGGCGTCCAATGGATCAACGAGGTAAAGGACTTCCAGATCACGGGCCCGGAAAGCATCCAAATGCGGACTGCGGGAAACGGTGGTCAGATCATCGCCGAGAATGTAATAGATAGCGGTCTGATCTCCGGGCATGCGGGCCACATAAT
>FWPV01003897.1_pt1 | contig 12319 bp, 10 predicted proteins | sample 2228371 | NCBI WGS metagenome assembly FWPV01 (sample SAMEA103939776, study PRJEB20133) | metagenome | reverse complement strand
GCTCCGCATCCCAAAAGGTAGCCGTTTGACGCCGCTGGCGCAGGAGACTGCCAACCGGCTGCGTCTGGAAGTGGTCTACGAGGCGTGAAGAGACAGAACCATGCAACTGTGCAAAGTGATCGGCACCGTGGTATCCACCCGCAAGGATGACGGGCTGGTGGGCTACAAACTGCTCGTGGTCGAAGTGGACGCCATCCACGCCAACCGGGCGGGCGAGCGCCTTGTGGCGGTGGACTATTTGGGCGCCGGCATTGGGGAGCGTGTGCTGCTCACCACAGGCAGCGGTGCCCGCACCACCCTGCGTGAGGGAGTGCCCACGGATGCCACCATCGTGGGCATCATAGACTCCGTAGCGGTTGAGGGATGAGCGCAGACGAGGTCACGGCGGCGCCTGCGACGTGGACCAGCAAGCCTGTGAGGCGAGCCGGGCACGTCTACACTCGCTTCGGCGATGCCGGGCAGACGCGCCTGCTGGGACGGGCAGTGGTCAGCAAAGACCACCCCAGGGTAGCGGTATACGGCACTCTCGACGAGGCGACGTCGGCCCTGGGGCTGGCGCGTGCGACCACTCGCTACGACGACCTGCTCGACGTCATTCTGGATCTGCAGGGTGAACTGACACAGGTGATGTCGTTACTCGCCACGCCGCCGGGAACCGATCCGCCCGTGCCGCCGCTGACCGGCGCCCAGATCAGGCGACTGGAAGGGCAAATTGACCGCTTCGAGGCCGAGCTCCTGGCGACTGGCTTCTTCGTGCGACCGGGTGGTTCGCAGGCATCGGCTGCCCTGCATCTGGCGCGTACCATTGTGCGTCGGGCCGAGCGCGAGTTGGTGGCCCTGAGCCGGGCTGAGAGCGTCGACCCGCTGCTGATGCAGTATTTGAATCGTCTATCGGATCTGCTGTACGTGATGGCCCGCGTAGACGAGCAACGTGAAATCAGGAGGTTGGTTGTGAGCGCGCTGCAATCAGGGGCGCCGGCGCAGGCCGGGGGCGCCCTCAATTTGGCCCAATGCGACAAGATGATCGAGGCAGGCATCCGCCGGGCACAGGAGATCGGTGTGCCGATGGTGCTGGCTGTTGTGGATGCAGGCGGCAACCTGCTCGAGCTGCGGCGGATGGACAATGCACTGCTGGTTAGCACCACCCTGGCACCCAGGAAGGCATACACCGCGGTTGCTCTGCGGATGCCCACCAGCCGGCTCGCCGAACTGGCCCAGCCGGGAGCCCCACTGTTCGGCATTGATGTGAGCACGCCCGACCTGACCCTGGTGGGCGGTGGATTGCCGGTGATCAGCGGGGGCATGGTAATCGGTGGCGTCGGCGTAAGCGGCGGCAGCGTCGAACAGGATACCGATGTCGCCCAGGCCATGTTGGCCGCAAACGGGTAAGGAGGACCGACCATGACCGTACAGGTAGATGAACGCCAGGTGGACGAAATCGTCCGGCGCATCCTGATGCAGGTGAACGAGCGGCGAGCGCCGCAGTCGGTTGGGCCGCAGGGCATCTTCGCGACCGTGGACGAGGCCCTCAATGCCGTGGAGTGGGCCCAGCGTCGTTTCAACCGGATCAGCATTGCGCAGCGCAAGGCCTTCATCCACGCCATGCGCGAGGTCAGTATCGCCCACAGCCAGCGCCTGGCCCAGATGGCGGTGGAGGAGACCAAGATCGGCCGCGTCTCCGATAAGGTGATCAAGACCGTGCTCGCCGCCGAAAAGACCCCGGGCGTGGAAGACTTGCCCACCGAAGCGTTCATCGGCGACGATGGCCTGACCGTTGAAGAGCCGGCACCGTTTGGCACGATCCTGGCCATCCTGCCGGTGACCAACCCCACCTCGACGGTCATCAACAATGCCATCAGCATGGTGGCAGCGGGGAATACCGTGCTCTTCGCACCTCATCCCTCTGCCAAGCGGACCTCGTTCGAGACCATCGGTCTCCTGAACCAGGCCGTCGAGAAGGCGGGCGGGCCTCCCAACCTGTTGGTGGGGGTTGAGCAGGCGACTTTGGAGACCGTGCGCGAACTGATGACTCATCCGAAGATCGCCCTGATCACCGCCACCGGCGGCAAGGAGATCGTGCGTCTGGCCATGTCCAGCGGCAAGCGCGCCATTGGCGCTGCCGCGGGCAACCCGCCCGTGATCGTTGACGAGACGGCCAATCCCGAAAAAGCCGCCAACGATATCGTGTTGGGCGCCTCGTTCGACAACAACCTGCCCTGCGTCGCCGAGAAGGTGTGTGTCGTGGTGGAATGGATGGCGGATGCGCTGCTGCGCTGCTTCCCGTCCGCCAATGCCATGGTGCTCGGCAAGGAGCATCTGCCCAGGCTGGAGAACGTGGTGCTGCACGGCGAACACCGCAAGCCCAACAAGGAGTATGTGGGCAGGAACGCCAACGTCATCTTGCGCCAGCTTGGCATCCCGGCGGACGATGATCTGCGCCTGATTGTGGTCGAGACCGAGAAGGATCATCCCCTGGTGACGTATGAGCAGATGATGCCGGTGCTCCCGCTGGTGCGTGTGCCGAGCTTCGAGGACGCGGTGGATGTCGCAGTGGAGGTCGAGGGAGGCCTGCATCACACTGCCGTCATCCACTCGGCGAATATCCACCACATGAGCGACTTCGGCAAGGCCATCGGCACCACGATCTTCGTGAAGAACGCGCCCAGTTATGCCGGTATCGGCTACGGCGGGGAAGGTCCTACCAGTTTCACAATCGCCGGCGCCTCTGGCGAGGGGTTGACGACCGCACGCGTGTTCGTCCGCAGGCGTCGCTGCACGCTGGTCGGCGCATTCTCGCTGGTGTGACGGATAGTGGGCGATAACGGATAGCCGACTGCAGGAGATGAACGTGGCCGACGCTAGCGATGTGGTCAGCAAGGTTCGAGAGGCCGGGGTGGTCGGCGCCGGTGGCGCGGGCTTCCCGACTCACATCAAGCTCAACAGCCGGGTCGAGGTCGTCATCGCCAATGGGGCGGAGTGCGAGCCGCTCGTGCACGTGGACCAGGAACTGATGATCCGCTACGCTGCCCAGATCGTGCGCGGCATGCAGTACGCCATGCAGGCCAGCGGGGCGGGGCGCGGCGTGGTGGGGATCAAGCAGCGCTACGACAAAGCGATTGCGGCAATGCGCGCGGTGCTGCCCCCCGACGGCAGCATCGTTGTCCAGGAACTGGGCAACTTCTACCCGGCAGGCGACGAACAGGTGCTGGTCTACGATGTCCTCGGGAGGGTCGTCCCAGAGGGAGGGATCCCGCTCAATGTCGGCGCGCTGGTGCAGAATATTGAAACCCTGCTCAACGTGGACCGCGCGCTGCAGGGCCTGCCGGTGACGCACAAGTACATCACCGTCCAGGGGGAGGTGGGCCAGCCGATGACCGTGCGCGTGCCGGTCGGCATCACCTTGCATGAGGTCATCAACCTGGCAGGGGGGCTGAGAATCTCTGACCCGGTGATCCTGAACGGCGGCGCGATGACAGGCAGCGTGGCTCGCGGGCTGGACGACCCGGTCACCAAGACGACCAAAATGCTGCTGGTGGTGCCGCGTGACCACTACGTGAGCCATCTACGGTTGCAGAGCAGGGCGCACGTCGAGAAGCACGCGATCTCGGCGTGCGACCAGTGCTTCATGTGCACTGACTTCTGCCCGCGTCATGCCCTCGGGCATGCCATCGAGCCGCACAAACTGATCCTGATGCTGGGTGCCGGGCTGCCGGTGACCGATCCGCAACTGGCCGGGGCATTCCTGTGCTGCGAGTGCCGCACCTGCAACTATGCCTGCCCGGTGCACCTGAAGCCCGGCAATCTCGCCATCGAGGTCAAACATGAACTCATGCGGGCGGGCCTCAAGAACCCCTATCATCGGGAGACCACGCCCGACCCGTATCGCGACCTGCGCCGGGTGCCGATCAAGCGCTTGATTGCCCGCCTGGATCTGGCGAAGTATGACCTGCCGGCGCCGTTGACGGAGGTCCATGCTGACTTCCGGCGGGTCCGGCTGCCCCTCAAGCAGGGGATTGGCGCCCCGGGAACACCCGTGGTCCAGGTAGGAGACCAGGTCAAGGAAGGGGATCTGGTGGCCGACATCGCGCCGGGGACGACGGGCAGCCGGGTCCATGCGAGCATTAGCGGAGTCGTGAGCGAGATCTCGGATGCCGTCGTGATCGAAGCGGCTGGCTGATGGCCGATGGCTGATACTGCTAGACGGAAAGGGAGAACGCGTGAAGAGATCCATCGGACTCATTGAGTTGCGCAGCATCGCGCGTGGCATTGAGACAACCGACGTTATGCTGAAAGCGGCCGACGTGGAGCTCCTGCGCGCCCACGTGGTCTGCCCCGGCAAGTATATCGTGCTGATCGCTGGCGATGTCGGCGCCGTGCGCAGTGCCGTGGCCGCCGGCGAGCAGGTGGCACCGAGCGTCGTCGTGGACACCTTCATCCTTCCGAATGCCCACCCAAGCATCTTCCCGGCCCTGGCTGCCGTGACAGAGGTGGACCAGGTACGGTCCCTGGGGATCGTCGAAACCTTCACCCTGGCAGGAGCCATCGTGGCTGCGGACGCCGCGGTTAAGGCAGCTCAGGTAACGCTGCTCGAGATCCGGCTGCCGTTTGCGTTGGGCGGGAAGGCGTTCGCCATCTTCACGGGCGACGTGTCGGCAGTCCGTTCTGCGGTGGAAAGCGCCGTGAACGTGCTCCGAGATGAGGGAGTGATTGAATCCTATGTCGTGATCGCACAGCCGCACAGGCAGCTTGTCGAGAAGCTCTTGTAGGGGGCGGGCGCAGGCGGGGCCGAGGCCACGGCGGTCGGCCATCCCGCCAGGGCATAGCCCGGGTTACTGATCCAACCGTGCGGCACGGCGAGAAAGGAGGGATCGCAGAGAGGGAGCAACGTAGCAGCATGTCCTTCACCGGACAACGGAGCAGGGTCGTTCCCTGTAATCGAGAGTCAGAGCTAAGAAGGAGGTTCTAGAATGGCACAGATCATGATCGCTCCCGGCAAGTACGTGCAAGGGCCGGGCGCAATCCGTGAGATTGGCCCGCACGTCGCGGCGCTCGGCAAGAATGCCCTCATTCTCGGCAGCAAGAGCGGCTATGCCGACGTGCAGGCTGATCTGGACAAGGCACTCGCAGATGCCGGAGTCAAGTTCCTCTTCGAGCGATTCCATGGCGAGTGCTCGCGCGTGGAAGTGGATCGCGTGAAAGCAGTCTTCGAAGCCAATGGCTGTGACGTGCTCCTGGCGGTCGGTGGAGGCAAGTGCATTGACACCGGCAAGGCCGTGGCCCACGAGGAGAAGGCTCCCGTCGTGGTCGTCCCCACCATTGCTTCGACCGATGCGCCTTGCAGTGCCCTGACGGTGCTGTACACCGAGGATCACGTCTTCGATTCCTACTACGTCCTGCCCAACAATCCCAACATGGTCGTGGTGGACACCGAGGTAATCGCCCGGTCGCCGGCCCGCTTCCTGGTCTCCGGCATGGGCGATGCGCTGGCCACCTGGTTCGAGGCGGATGCCTGCCGCGCCGCCTTTGCCAAGAACATGCCGGGCGGGGACTCCACCGAGGCGGCGCTGGCGCTGGCGCGCTTGTGCTACGACCTGCTGATGCGCTACGGCCGGCAGGCCGCCCTCGCCGCCAAAGTGGGTGCTGCCACCGTGGCCATGGACAAGATCGTGGAGGCCAATACGCTGTTGAGCGGCCTCGGCTTCGAGAGCTCGGGCCTGGCCGCCGCGCACGCCATCCATGATGGCCTGACGGCCCTGCATGAGCTCCATCACCTGTTCCACGGCGAGAAGGTGGCCTTCGGCACCCTCACCCAGCTCGTGCTGGAGAACCGCAGCCTGGAGCAGATCGAGGAGGTGCTGGACTTCTGCACCGACGTCGGCCTGCCCGTCACGTTTGCGGAGATGGGCCTCCATGCCACCGGCAAGGAGCTGGACGAGCGGCTACAGCTGGCGGCCGAGTCAGTCAGCGGCATCATCCACAATGAGCCGTTCCCGGTCACCACTGCGGCAGTGAAGGCGGCGCTGTACGGTGCCGATGCGCTGGGCCGGGCCTACTTCGCCCGCACCGGCAAGGAACCCGCCAAGTTCGAGGGCGGATACCACTAGACCCGTAATCCAATCTGCAAAGAGGTAGGAGGAATCTAACCAATGAAGAAGACACTGTTGCTGGCCACCAGCATCGCCGTGCTGGCGGGCATCTGGACGGTCATCGTGGTGAATATCGGCAAGTTCGGTGCGGTGCCCTTCGTGCTGTGGCCCACGTTCATCGCCTGGGCTGCGTTCTTCTACCTGGGCGGCACCACCGAAGGCTTGCTCAAGGCGTGGATTCAGCTCTGGTTCGGCGCCATCCTGAGCGGCCTCTTCATGTGGATCTACGGGCTGCTGGGTCTCAACCCGGACCCGGGCTGGATCGTGCTGGGGATCATCGTGATCATCATCGCGTGGCCCCTGACCGGCATGAGCGCGGTGAGCAAGTGGTTCTCGGCAGTGCCGGCCGGCTTGCGCGGCCTCCTGGTTCGGCGTCAGCCAACTGGGCAACAACCCTCTCATCACCACCGTCGCGACAATGATCCCGCTGCTGTGCGGTTTGCTGCTGGGCTGGCTGTCGCTCTGGATCGTTGTCAAGATTATGGGCGAGAAGTCATAACGCCCTGAGGACCCGCTCTCCCGCGGGAGAGCGGGTCTCTGCTCCACCGACAATCGGGCAGCGACGCACCTCGCTGCCCGATGTCAATATGGGCCGGGTTGGCACGGTTCCGACCGGCATTGACCGTAGGGCAGGCCTTTGTTATACTGCGCAGGCGGCTACCGAAGCCCCTTGCCAGCAATAGCCAGCCTGTCCTGTGTCGGATCAAGCCATGGACGACAGACCCGTTCACAAAATCGAGGATTCGTCGTTGCAGCAGCCTGTCATGCTGAAGGGCCGGGCGCTCAGCCTGCAGGATGTCGTGGACATCGCCGTCTTGCAGAAGATCCAGGACACCTTCGCCAGGGCTATGGGCTTCGCCGCAGTGACGGTGGACTGCACCGGCTCCCCGGTGACCCGCGATAGCTGTTTCCTGCAGGTCTGCCGCATGATCCGCTCGACCGAGGTCGGCCGTCGCCGGTGTATGCAGTGCGATGCCGAAGGGGGCCTGGTGGCCCGTGAACGCCGCGGACCTTACGTCTATGTCTGCAAAGGTGGCCTGCTGGACATCGCCGCGCCGATCATCATCGAGGAAAGGTACCTGGGCTGCATCCTGTGCGGCCAGGTGCTGCCCGCTGACGACCGTGAGGCGTTCATGGACGGCGTCCTGGAGCGCAATACCGGGCTGGGGCTGCCGCTCGACGCGCTTCGGCAGGCAATTACACAGATCCCCTCCGTGCCGCGGGAACGCGTTGAGGCGGCGGCAGAGATGCTGTTCCAGGTTGCCAACTACATCGTGGAAATGGGCGTGGCCAACCTGGCGCAGTCGGCGCTCCTCGAAGAGACCAAGCGCGCCGCCGCACTGCAGGCCGCGCTGCAAGAATCTCAGCTCCGGATGCTCGAATCGCAGATCAACCCGCACTTCCTGTTCAATGCCCTGGGGCTGATCAGTTACACCGCTATCCGTGAGCGTGCCAGAGAGACCGAAGAGATCTCCTATTGCCTGACCGATCTACTGCGCTACAGCCTGCGCAACCTGGCTGCTCCTGTCACGCTGGGGCAGGAGCTCGAGGCGGTGCAACGCTACCTAGCGATCCAGAAGCTGCGCTTCGGGGCGCGCCTGTGCGTCGAGATTGATGTGGACGAGACCCTGCGCAATCTGCGCATTCCCTGCATGATCCTGCAGCCGCTGGTGGAAAACGCTGTGGTTCACGCGGTCGAGCCGCTGGCCCGTCCGGTGACCGTGCGCCTGCGGGCCGCGCGCCTGGCCGACGACCTGCAACTCGAGGTCAGTGATGATGGCCCGGGGATGGTTTCGGGGGCCATAGAGATGTTGCGATCCGGGTCCTTCGTCACACGGAGTGGCCGCAACACGGTGGGCCTGCCCAACGTAATCCGGCGGCTGCAACTGGAATACGGTGCTCGCTGCCGGATTGACCTGGACAGCCAGTTGGGACATGGGACGCGCGTCACCATCCGCCTGCCGCTGCAAGACAGTTGCAGCACATGAAGAAGACGGGAGATGCATGCCTGGACTGCTTATCGTTGATGACGAGGATATCGTCCGCCAGACCATCGTGAGCGTCGTCAAGAGCAGCGGCCTGGATCTGCACCCGTTAGCGGAGGCACGGACGGGACAGGAGGCCGTCACCGTTGCACAGCATCTGCGGCCCTCCATTATCCTGATGGATGTCAGGATGCCCGGGATGAACGGCCTGGAGGCAACCCGGGCCATCCGAAACCTGGTGCCCGAGGCCAAGGTCATCATCCTGACAGCCTATGATGAGTTCTCCTTCTCGCAGGAAGCCTTGCGGCTGGGCGCGGTGGACTACCTGCTGAAGCCGGTGCGGCCCGGGATGCTGGTGGAGACGCTTACCCGTATCCAGGCCCAGCTCCGTCAAGAGCAGGCGGACCAGAGCACGGCTGCCGAGGTCAAAACCCGCCTCGAAGCAGCCTTGCCGATGGTCGAGGCACGGCTGGTGCACGATATGATCACGCGGGCCGCCCCGGCGACGGATATCGCAGAACGGCTCCGCCATTATCTGGGGCTGGAGATCGCATGGCCGGCGGTGATCATCGTCGAGGTAGATCCCCCGGCGCGCGCGCAGGGCTCCAACGACCGGGGGGCCGAGGGCCTGCTGCCGGACATCGTCCGGCGGGCCTTGGCCGGCCAGGCCAGGGCCATCCTCACGCTGAATGGGCCCGGCACCGTCGTGGTGGTTATCTCCGCCGAGGGGGAACTGGCGGATATCGAGCGGCTGCGGGCGCTGGGACACAGGATCCGGGCGGCCGTCGAGTCCGGCGCGCCGGCCACGGTGACCGTGACAATCGGCCGGAGGTACCCCACTTTGGACCTGGTGCACGTGTCCTATGGTGAGGCGTTGCGCGCGCAGTGGCTCAAGTTGCCATTGGGCGGGAACACGGTCATCCACATTGACGACGCCCGCCAGGTGAGCCAGGTTGCCAGGCCATACCCCGTGTCGCTGGAGAGAGCGCTCATCCGCAAGATCCGCCTGGCCCAGGTCGAGGCGTGTCGCGACCTGCTGCTCCAACTTGTGGACTACCTGCTCGAAATCCCCTACGACCCCCCGGAGATGATTCACACGCGGTTCATGGAACTGGTCGCCCTGATCTCGCGCGCCGTCATCGAAGCGGGCGCGTCGAGTGCCCGGGTGCTGGGGATATCCCATGCACGGTTGATGGCGCTCAACGGCCTGCAGAGTAGCCGAGAACTCAGGGCCTGGTCGCTCGAGACGCTGGAGGCGTTCTGCGGCGAAATCGCGTCGGGCGAGAAGGTTGACCATCTGGTGGAGCGCGCGCTGCGTTTCATGGACGAGAACTACCACCGCCCGGACCTCCTTCTCAAACATGTCGCCGCGGCCGTGCATGTCAGTCCCTCACACCTGGCGCACGTTCTGCGCACCCGAGTTGGTACCAGTTATGTCAAGTATCTGACGCTCCTGCGCATAGAGGAAGCCAAACGCCTACTGGCAGAGACAGACCTTACAATCGCTGCGATCGCCGCTCAGGCTGGCTACGATGACCCCGCCTACTTCCACCGCGTGTTCCGTCGCGAGACCGGCATGACGCCGTCGCAATACCGGCAGCGCACCGGCGCGTCGGTGACCCAGTGAGGATACCGATGAAGATCCTGGTGATCAATTCCGGCAGCTCTACCATCAAGTACCAGTTATTCGACGGCGCCGTCGAGCAGGTGCACGCCAAGGGCATCGTCGCCCGTATCGCCGAGGAAGGTTCCTACATCAGTCAGGAGACGTCGAAGGGCATATACCGGCTGGAGACCCCGGTGCCAACCCACCATCAGGCTTTCGAACTGCTGGTGCAGGCGTTGCTGGACCCGGAGTACGGTGCCATTCGCAGTATCTCCGAGGTGAGCGCCATCGGCCACCGTGCCGTGCACGGGGCAGATATGTTCGTCGAGTCCACCCTGATCACGGAAGACGTGATCGCCAAGATGGAGGAGTGCATACCCCTGGCGCCGCTCCACAACCCGCCCAACCTGATGGGGATTCGCGAGGCGCAGAAGTTGTTCCCCGGCGTGCCCCAGGTGGCGGTCTTCGACACCTCTTTTCACCAGACGATGCCCCCGAAGGCGTATCTCTACGCCATACCGCTTGAGTACCATACGGAGCACAAGATCCGGAAGTATGGCTTCCACGGCACGTCGTGTCGCTACGTGTCGCGGCGGGCAGCGCTGCTGCTCGGCCGGCCCCTGGAGGAACTCAAGATGGTGATCTGCCACCTGGGCAACGGCGTGACGATCGCCGCCGTGGACGGCGGGCACTCGATTGATACCAGCATCGGCTTCGCGACCTTCTCCGGCGTGATGATGGGCAGCCGCAGCGGCGATATTGATCCCGGGCTCGTTTTCTACCTGGTGCGCAGCCTGGGCATGACGTTGGACGAGGTCGAGGAGCTGTACTACCGCAAGAGCGGCCTGCTGGGCGTTTCGGGGGTCAGCAACGACATGCGCGTGATTGTGGAGCAGGCTGCTGCCGGACATGCCCGCTGTCAGCTCGCGCTGGACATGTTCTGCTACCGCGTCCGCTCCTACATCGGTTCGTACACGGCGGCGCTGGGCGGGCTGGATGCGGTGGTGTTCACCGCGGGCATCGGCGAGAATGCGCCGCTCGTTCGGAAGATGACCTGCGACGGGCTGGGCTACCTGGGGCTGTGGATTGACGATGACCTGAACGAGCGCACCCGCGCCTGCGATGCCGTGATCAGCACGCCGGATTCGCGGGCCAGGGCGTTGGTGATCGCCACCGACGAAGAGAAGATGATCGCGCTCGACACGCGCGAGATCGCCGGGCAGACGGCGGCCGGAGCCTGAGCCTGGGGTCGGATTCCGGGCCCGGCCTTCGCGGCCGCCCGTGAGTCATTTCGGGGCGAGGACCTCCCCGGGGGGCGATGCGCATCCACCCGCGCCAGCACGGCGCAACCGCCAGGCACGTCCTCGCCCAAGAACAATACACGAACCCTATTGGAGCGGGGTCGGCGTGACCGTGGCCGTCGGCGTGCGCGTGGGCGGTGGCAGGTTGGCCGCGCCGGGGCTGGGGGGCCAGTCGGCGTGCCACAGGCCCAGGGCGTCCCGGCTGAGGCTGGCATCGGGCGGCAGAGGGCCGTAGCTCACCGAGTCCACCAGCCGACCAGCCGCATCCAGAAGCCGAACCCGTCCGCCCATATCGTCGAGCACCAGGCTGGTTCGCGAGCGGTAGAGCACCAGGTAGGCTCCCGGCCTCAGGATCGTTCCCCGCGGCATGCGGTAGACCCGGCCCAACCCGCGCCCTGTGTCCACGGACCAGCCGCTGATGTCCATGCTTCTTCCAGCGCCGTTGTAGATCTCAATCCACTCATCGCGGACGTTCGCGACGCCGTTGCGGTCCCAGTCCACGGCCCGCGGCACCGGCAGCACCTCGCTGAGCCGGACAGCAGGCAGGGGGGTCGGTGTCGGCGTTGGCGTCTGGGTGGCCGGCGGTGGAACGGTCAGGCCCGGACCGGGCAGCGCGGTGGATTCCGGCGTCTCAGTCGGCGATGGCGTGTCGGTAGGCGTCGGCGATGGCGTGTCGGTAGGCGTCGGCGATGGCGTGTCGGTAGGCGTCGGCGATGGTGTGTCCGTCGGCGTCGCAGTCGGCGTGTCGGTCGGCGTCGCAGTCGGCGTGTCGGTCGGCGTTGCGGTCGCCGTGGGCGTGCGGGTCGGTGTCAGGGTCGGCTCAGGTGTGCTGGTGGCGGTCTCCGTCGGGGAGGCCGTCGGCGTTGGGGTAGCGGTTGCCGTCGCAGTGGCCGTCCACAGCGAGGTCGCCGTCGCGGTCGCCGTGGCCGTTGGCGTGGCGGACGGCCCGGTCGTGCCCGTGGCAGTTGCTGTGGCGCTGGGCGTGAGTGTGGCAGTTGGGCTGCCGGTCGGGGTGCTGGTGGCGGTAGGGGTCCCGCTGGCGGTAGCCGTCGGGGTACTGGTCGCGAGGGAAGTCGGCGTGGCGGTCGCGGTGCGCGTCGGCGTGGCCGTGGGAAGTTCGCCGATCTTCTGCCACCAGAAGCGCGCCATGGCGTTGCCCACGCGCTCATAGTACTCCACAATCAGCCAATGCACGCCTTCCACCGGCACATCGGTGGTATAGGTGATGCTGCCATCCCCGTCGTGCCACTCGTTGAGGATCAGCCGGTTGTCCAGGTAGGC
>FWPV01013402.1_pt1 | contig 12321 bp, 9 predicted proteins | sample 2228371 | NCBI WGS metagenome assembly FWPV01 (sample SAMEA103939776, study PRJEB20133) | metagenome | reverse complement strand
TAAACCCGGTGCGGTGGTAGCCGCATGGGTAGGTCGTGCGCAGGGGTCTTATTGTTGGGACGCGGAAGTACGCGGATAAGCACGGATTTGCTCATTGCCTGTTTCTAGATTCGGCTAACCCGGCTGCTCTTTGCGGCCGGGTATCGTGAGCGCAACCCTTAGAGGGCTTTCCCGGATCCCCGTGCTGCCACCTGATGGAGCGCTTCAGCCAAGATATCCACAGCCCGATCGATCTGCTGTTTTGAGATTACCAGCGGTGGTTGGAAGCGAAGCACATTACCCTCGGTACCTCCCAATCCCACCAGCAACCCCTTGCGCAAGCAACTGTCCCGGACGGCTTCCGCCTCCGCCACGGCAGGTATGCGGGCTTCGTCCTTGACCAGTTCCAATCCAATCATCAAGCCCAGGCCCCGCACTTCGCCGATAATCGGATTCTTTTGCTGTAATTCGCAAAAGCGCGCTTTGGCATATTCACCCAATTCTGCCGCTCGCGCGCAAAGATTTTCTTCTTCCATGAATTGGATATTGGCAAGTGCAGCCGCGCAAGATACAGGATTACCGCCGAAAGTCGAAAGGTGATCCCCAGGCTTGAAAGCAGCAGCAATCTCAGGACGGGTGGTTAAAGCGCTTAGCGGAAATCCATCGGCAATACCCTTGGCGGTAACAAGAATATCCGGCGTTACGCCGAAGTGCTCGACCGCAAACATCTTACCGGTCCGGCCGAAACCGCACTGAACCTCGTCGGCAATAAACAGGATTCCATAACGGTCGAGTATTTTCTTCACTTCGCGCAGATAATTATGCGGCGGTACGATGATCCCGCCTTCCCCCAAAACAGGTTCAGCAATAAAGGCAGCCACATCGCCGGATGTGGCGTACCGAATTGCATCCTCTACAGCGCTGGCGAAGTACCTGCCGCACTCCTCCGGGTCGCTGAACGGACGCGAGCGATAGGTATAAGGAGCTGGAACGAAAGCAATCCCCGGAGCATAAGGCCCGCCCCGTTTCTTGCGGTTGAAATAGCCCGAAACGCTCAGCGTTCCCCAGGTGCGGCCGTGAAAGCCGGCATACAAAGCTATGTATTCACGCTTGCCGGTGTAAAGGCGAGCGAGTTTGAGTGCAGCCTCAACCGCTTCGGCTCCGCTGCTGCCGAAAAAGGTCTTGGTCAATCCGGCAGGGGCAATGGCCGCTATTTTTTCGGCCAGATCCGCTGTGGCTTGAACGTGAAACAGATACGAAGAGCAATGGATCAGCTTCTCCATCTGGGCCTTGGCAGCGGCAATTACCTTGGGATTGCAATGTCCTGCATTAACGACCGAGATACCGGCGAAGCAGTCGATGTATTCACGACCCTCGCCGTCTATCACCAGTGCGCCGCTGGCCTTTTCGACCACAATCGGAGCCACCGACTTCAAGAAATCCGTAATAACGTAGTTTTGGTATTTTTCAAATGTGTTCGTAATCACCACCTCAATCGAATCGAAACAAATGTGATCTCCAATAAATTAGATCGGCTACCTCCACTTATCCACCGAAGCGCTCGAAATATAACCAAAGTCTCCTGCCTGCCAGAATAGATTGGTTCCGCCCCCCACGCACAGAATATTGATTACCTCCGGGGAAGCAAACTGGGGAATTCTGGCATCTCTCGGCAGCTTTATTCTTGAGGCAAAAGGGCCCACGCCCAAACGGGCTGTGGGCAAAATAAAATTCTGGACGCTGTAATAGTTATCCAAAAACTCCCCCACGGTAACCGAGGTGTTGTTATAGATCCAATTGATCAACTGCTCTTTGGAATCAAATCCTTCTCGCTCCTTGAGCTGCTTAATGATGGTGGGATCCAAAAGCAAGGTAACCGGGGAAAAGGGACTGATGAACTGGAGCCAGAAAGGTATTTGAACGTAGAAAGGCTTGCCAAAGCTCTGGTCCGGATGGGTAAAGCTCCAGCCGTTAAATGTGCTTACCACGCTGTCTTGCGGCTTATATCCTTTTTGCACATGAAACGGGTTCCAACCCGGAGGCAACTCTTCTTCGTTTTCCGGCATACAAAGATTGTTGTAATTGTAATTGTTTCCCTGGCTCCCCATGTAAGTTTCGCCGATTTTGCCGCTGCCGCTGAGGTTCATAGACATGATGGTCCATGTCCTGCCGATTACCGAGTTAGCGTGATTGAAGGGTCCCAGGGCGCCGATTCCGGCATTCATCTTTATCTCATTGCGTATCGGACCGTTTACCACGACCATCCTGGCAAAAGAAGTTGTGGAGGTAAAAAGAGAGGTAACTCCCGTGGAGGCCAAAGCAAGGATAACGGGAAAGTGTTCCGGCTTAGCACCGGCCATCACCGCATTGACCGCAACCTGCTCCACCGTATAACTCCAGGCTTCGTGAGGTGAAGAGGGCTGCATCCTGCCTACTTCCTCATCCGGTCTGCGACTGGTCCCTTTTAACATCTCCGCTACTCTTGCCTCGGTGGGAAGTACTATCGGCAGTCCGTCCGTCCATCCGTTTTCCAGGAAAAGTCGGTTTAGGTTCTCGGCCGTGTCAGGCTTCACCAACCTCTCCCTGGGTCTGGTGATAAAGCCGGTTTTCTTATCCTCTTCCGATAGCGGCGCCGTAAGCGCTGCGATGATCTCGGCTAAAACCGGCTTGCCCGTAATGGGGTCATTCCCCTCGAGATATTTCCTGCACAGTCCTGCCGGAATACCCGTGATGGGATGAGGGACAAAGGTTATGCGCTGATTGGGCATACCTTTTTTATAGGCGTATGTGGTCACCAGATCTTTAAATCTCAGGGTGGATATGGGAGCTGTAGGAACGCCCAGTTTTTCTACCGTCCAGCTATGGCCGACGACCGACGGCGCACATGTACTTCAATGTCCCACACCCATAATCATGCCGTGCCCCTTGTCTTTGATTTCGGCCCACAGTTTAGGATCATCGTCGAAATAGGTACCCGCCTTGGTCCTAACCACCCAGTTTGTTTTTGGATACCTTTCCGCCAGGAGCTTTTGCATCTCGATAAAGAACTGATGGGTGTCGGTAAAACCGATATCGACTATATAAATGGTTTTACCCTCCAGGGTATCCAAGCGCGGTGCCATGGGCACGCGCGTAATGGCGGGCGGCTGTCCCAGCGGGCTCAGGACCGTGATCTTGGCCTCCTCTGCCCGGGAGGAAGCGAAAAACAGAGTGCTCAAGACACATAGCATCGCTGCCAAAAGTTCCTTGCTGTTTATCTTCATCGGCCTTCCTCCTTCCCAAGTAATCCCGTGGGCCTTCGATTTAATCTAGCAAAAATCGAAGGCTCCAAGAAACAAATGTTGTAACTATAAACGCAATTCCGCTAAGGTTTCGACTGGAAACCGGTTGCAGAAAGCAAATACTCGCTTTCGGCTCAGGTAGTGTAAAATTGCCTGACACATGCGTCCGGGGCAAAAGCTACCCAATCCGAATATCATAGGAGATTGCGTAATGGAATACGAATACGCCTTTGAGATGGCAACCTCCGCTATACGATTTGGTCCGGGAGTGACACGGGAAATCGGCATGGATCTAGCGCAGCTTAACGTGCGGCGTACCATGGTTGTGACCGATCCCCACATGGCCGCGCTTGCGCCGGTCGCGACCGTGCTTGAATCGCTAAAAAAGGAAAAGGTACCGTTTGAACTCTATGACCGGGTGGCGATCGAACCTACCGATGTCTCCTTGCGCGAAGCGATCTCATTTGCACAAGAAGGAGATTTCGATGCCTTCGTCGCAATCGGCGGAGGATCGTCAATCGATACCGCCAAGGCCGCCAACCTTTATTCTACTTATCCGGCCGATTTTCTCGATTATGTCAATGCGCCGATAGGAAAGGCTAAGCCCGTACCCGGTCCGCTCAAACCTCTGTACGCCGTGCCGACTACGGCCGGCACGGGAAGCGAAACCACCGGGGTAGTGATTTTCGATATGACCGAAATGCGCGCGAAGACTGGAATTGCGCACCGCAATCTCAAACCCACCCTGGGATTGGTAGACCCGGAAAACACCAGAACCATGCCTGCAATGGTAGCTGCTTCCACAGGTTTTGACGTTTTAGTACACGCCCTGGAATCCTTCACCAATCTGCCTTACAACCGCCGCGAGCGCCCCCCGCACCCGATTCTGCGCCCGGCTTACCAGGGACGCAATCCGGTGAGCGACATATGGGCGGCGGAGGCCATCCGGACCGCTGCCCGCTATTTGCCTCGGGCGGTAGAAAACCCTGAAGACGACGAAGCCCGGGCTAAGATGATACTGGCCGCTGCCTTTGCCGGCATTGGTTTCGGAAACGCAGGCTTGCACTTACCTCATGCAATGTCCTATCCGGTGTCGGGAATGGTACGCGACTATCATCCCCCCGGATATCCGGTCAAAGAGCCGCTGATCCCGCACGGCATAGCCGTTGTGCTCAACGGCCCAGCCGCATTTCGCTTCACCGGGAGCGCATGTCCCGAGCGCCACCTACAGGCGGCCGAGTTCATGGGCGCCGATATATCAAGGGCCAAACCGGAAAATGCCGGCGACATACTGGCCGATAGGTTGATCAGTTACATGTATCGCTTGAAGATTCCAAACGGACTCAGCGCAGTCGGCTATAGCAAAGACGACATACCGGCGCTGGTACAGGGAACTTTGCCGCAACAGCGCGTGCTCAAGCTTTCTCCTAAGCCGGTCGGCAGCGAGGAATTGGCGCGTCTTTTCGAAAAGTCCATGGTGCTCTGGTAACTGCTTTTTACTATCAGGACACGGATCTACGCGGAGCAGCGCGGAGTTTGCCGGCGGTTTCCGTCAATATTAGCCTTTGACTGAAGACCACCACCTTTCCCGGGCGGTAAAATAAGCACCGGCATCAGGCTCGGGCGGCGGCTTTCTCTGGATCTAAGTCAGGCACAATTTCCCTAGGGACCCTTTCGTTTTCTCCCCGGTTTTTACCAAGCAATTGCAATTTAAGCAATCAGGCGCAAAAAATTGTGCCCAACCCGGAAGCCGGGTTAAACAAAAAACTTTGCAACTTTACTAGATCATGGATGTGCGCTTGGGATAAAATATAGCAGAGGCAACCCAAGAAATGAGGAATCCATGAAAAACCCCAAAACGGCTATTGTCTTCACAGCAATATTAACTGCAATCACCGTCACCGGCTGGATATTCTACACCGGTTTTTCGGCTGACGCGTCCGGGACAGGCTTTTGGGAGGCGCTCGGCAATATCCCCGCAGATTACCACTTTCTGGTTGGGGTAAATGTGCAGAAATTTGTCGCCAGTCCGGCTTACGTCAGAATAACTCAGAAGCAAAGCCCATTGAAGGCAAGGGAGCTCGATGAGTTTGTTCAAAGGACAGGGGTCGATCCTGCCCGAGATGTCTCGTACATGATTGCTGCCGCCGGTGCCGGATCCGAACGCAAGGAAGCATCGATTGCGATTGTAGTAGGCCGATTTAATGAAGATGCGATCAAATCGTATGTGCGAACCAAATTCTCTCCCGCTGAGCTGCAGTATGCGGGACATACGGTTTTTACGCTTCCCGAATCCGCCGGCCGTAACGGCGTGCAAAAAGGAATCGCATTCTTGAGCGATCATAAGATTGCGTTGGGCGATCTTGAGTCCATAAAAGCGGCGCTTGACGTAAGTGATAAGGGAGCCAGGAGCATATTGTCCGATCCGATTATGACCACTGTGCTTGACGGCATTAGCCCGGATGAAATGTTTTGGTTTGCGGGCGACGCCACAGAAGCTTTGTCCCGCGCTCCCGTCACTCACCAATTCGGATTTAATACCGCCCTCATACAAAGCGTGGTAGGCGTGCTGGATCTGAACCAATCGGCGGTGGGGAAAATCACGGTTACCGCTGTGGACGAGGATTCCGCAAAAAAGGTGGGCGATGTTGTCAAAGGTTTTGTCGCCCTGGCCCAACTGGCGGCAGAAAAGAACTCGGATCTAAAAACGCTGGTCCAAGGATTAAAGTTTACTCAAAATGCCGCACAGGTAAGTTTAGAAATCAGTTTTCCCCTGGAGCTGCTGCAAAAGCTCGAGCAGCAGGGCCGAATGCCTAAGATTTGAAAATTCACAGCTCTCTCCCGGCCCCACGGTCGGGCCTATCCGCTGGGGCCGCTTCGCGCCTTACAGCCCGGGGTAAAAAGCATCGTTACGCACCCTAACGCCTGATCAGGACTTTTGCCGCAGTGTCGCCGACCACTTACGCTCGACGCCGTTTACCCTTACCGTACCATCCATGACTTTGCCGTTGACGCGACCGACGTATTGCCCTTCTGCACTGGTAAATTGAATTTCGTCCCCGCGCAGCTTGATATCTTTTAGAGGCCGTTCTCTGCCGTTTACCTTCAAACTTCCCTTGACCACCTGGAATTCCTGGGTGAGTGTAAGGGTGGCGTTGGTAGAATCATTGTGCAAGGTCCAAACACCCTCCACTTTGGCCGGCACAATCCACAGGTAAGCCGTACGGCCATCGATTTCTACCGTTTGATCCGTAGTCCATTCCCCCATGGTAAAGGCATGAGAAACCACCCGGGTTCCGGGTTTGAGATTGAGAATCGCCGGCCGCAGTTTCAGGTTTAAATGCGGCAGCAGATACATGGTGATCACGGTAGCTTTGCTGAAATCGCTTTCAAAAAGATCTGCGTTGACAAAGGTAGCCCTGTCCGCAACCCCTGCCTTTTCCGCATTTTTTCTCGACAGAGCCACCATATCGGGGTTGTATTCGATACCCAAGGCGCGGGCCCCACGTTTGGCCGCAGCAATTACAATCCGCCCGTCACCTGAACCTAAATCGATCAAGTAATCATCGGGGGTGAGTTTTGCCATGTCCAGCATTGCCTCGACCAGGTTTTCCGGCGTTGGAACCCAGATGACATCTTTCCCTTCCTGCCCCACACTGGGCTCATATTCCTGAGCAGTACCAAGTTGTGTACCGGCAAGCAAAAAAACCATAACAAGATAGAACGTGTGTTTAACCAACCTCATATGCTTCTCCAGTAAGCGGTAAAAATTAGATTGATAGGCCAGTCTCGGATCAAAATTACTGTTACTCATGATAACCGGGGAACTACATTTTACGGTAAATGTGGCGTCTTATCATCTCAAAATTCTGAGACCTTTTGCCTTAGCAGGGCAAAAGCGCACACGGGCTTGAATGAATCACGTAAGTGAGCAGGTTTGATCCCAATTCCGAAATCGGAGATGATGCCTGACACGTACCGCACGCTCGGCGCTCATTTCCCGTTTATTCACCTTTCCCAGCCCTGCGGCCGGGCCTGGGTCACTACCGGCGCTTCGCGCCTCGCAAGCCCAAATGAGGGCACTTTTTCTATAAGCTCTAAAAAATCCTTGACAAACACAAGCGAAGAAAAGCAAAATCGAGACAACTAATCATTTGGTAGATGTGCCGTTAGTGATCGTGCGGGATTTTGTGTAATGTCCATGTGTACTGGCGTGTATCGATCAATCGAAATTTTTAATCCCGAATTTAGATGAACGGATTATGGCCTACAATCGATCCAAACTTTTGAAAGAACTGGACGCGCTTATATCCAACAGTCCCTCCATCCGCTTGTCTGAAATAGCGCGCACGCTCGGAGTCGACCGCCACACAATCGAAAACGCAATGCGTTCGGTACGCAAAACCTCCTTTCGAGAATATAAGCGCCGAGAGCTGCTGAACATGGCGCGGGAGATGCTGAATCAGCCCGACCTTTCGGTTAAGGAAGTAGGAATCAGACTCGGATACTCTTCCCCTGCTTCCTTTTCGCGCTTTATCAGCCAAGCGACGGGGAAAAGCCCCAGTAGGCTACGTGAGGAAAACCCATAACCGCTTGCGAGCGGTGTGGCGTCGAAGGGCGGGTAACACAATCAATTTAGGTCGAGAAAACCCGCACTCCTGCGGCTATCTCGGCCGACGTGGACAGCTCATTAACCCGAATACCCAAATTTGCGGCACTGACCCGTCTAGAGCCGCACCCTCGGTGTCCATTTCCGGCTTAGTCGCCTGGCCGGGCTGACGGCCGGCGCAGGACTACGACTATCGCCTCGGGCCACGCAAGCCTGCCGGCGGCAGCAATACAAAATAGGTCCCGACGTTGAGAAATCGGGGTTTAGTCTCCTTCCTATCCTGCTTCAAGCTTACGCTTTTATTGCAACAACCCTAAATTGAGAACACTCTTATTTGTTGTATTATTGCTTTTCGGCTTTTCACACCCGTAAGCCAGTATCTCCAACATGACTTGCAGGAAGGCCATTGCACGATGCAACAGATAAACAAGTCGATATTGTTGGCAGCCGTAACAGCGGTAGCGCTGCTCGCCGCCTACACGGTCAGAAATGCGCTTTTGATTATTTACATCAGTTGCATTTTTGCCATTGTTCTGAGCCCGGCAGTGAACTGGGTCAGCCGCTTGAGAATTCTCTGGTGGCAACCCAGCACGGGAGCTGCAATAGCGCTCTTTGTTATTGCGATCCTGATCGCCCTAGGGATCTTGTTGGGATTCGGGTTGCCGCAGATAATCGCCGATATCCAGCAGCTATTCAGCCTGCTGCCGCAGGTACTCCGGAAGCTGCGCGAGCACATTCTTGACCTTCCCTACCTGCCCGATCCCAACAGCGTCGATCTGGAAAAATACGCGTCGGCGCTGGCTTCAAAAATCACGGGCGTTCTGGGCGCCTTGGCCGGCGGGGTCGCCTCGATTGCAGCGGTTGCCGTACTGACCGCCTATCTCATTGTCGAAGGCCGACAGATTTTTGAGCGCTCGCTGTGTTTGCTGCCCGCAGAAACAAGGAACAAGGTGCAACCGGTGCTGTGTCTAGCTGCCGAGCGCATGCGCAAGTGGCTTGTGGGGCAGGCGTTGCTGATGCTCATTCTAGGGTGCGCAAGCGTTATTGTGTTCGGCCTGTTGCGCGTCAGATATTTTTACCTTCTGGGTGTATTCTCCGGGCTGGCCAACTTTGTACCCATGCTGGGCCCGATAGTAAGCGTGATTTTAGCGGGCTTGGTGGCTGCCTTTGATTCCTGGAGCAAACTGATCGGCGTTCTGCTCTTCTTTTTTGTGTATCAGCAAATCGAAAACGCATTCTTGACGCCCAGGATCATGAAAGCCAAGGTTCAGCTTTCCGCCGTGACTATTTTGGTGTCGCTTTTGATCGGCGGCGAGCTTGCCGGCATTGCCGGAGCCATGATGGCAATTCCCACCGCCATTTTGGTCTCGGTGTTCATCGATTTGCTGATAATTGAAAGGCCGCGGGAGAATTCCTCCCGATAGCAAGTGCTACTCGGCTTCCTCGCTTTCCCTGGAGGAATACGGTATACCCAACTGTTTCATCTTTCGATACAGGTTACTTCGCTCTATTTGAAGCGCCTGCGCCGCCCGGCTTACGTTTCCTTTAAATTCCATAAGTTTTTGCAGGATGTATTCCCTTTCAAATTTCTCGCGCGCATCCTGCAACGACGATGCTTCTTCCTGGTTCTGCCGGGCCAACAATGTCCGGTTCAGTATCGGCTCGGGCAAATCGTAAATGTCGATGCGGGGCTGCGGCGTCATGATGACGATACGTTCCATAATGTTTTTCAATTCCCGAACATTGCCGGGCCAGGGATAATTTTCAAGCACCTCCATCGCCTTACGGGTCAGTACCGGCGGCTTTCTGCCGTATTTTTTGGCAAAATCATCAAGGAAATAAGACGTCAGTGCAGGTATATCCTCCTTACGCTCGCGCAAAGGCGGTAGCTGAAAGGGCAGGACATTGAGCCGATAGTACAAATCCTCGCGGAAATTACCCATTTCGATTTCGCGTTCCAGATTCTTGTTGGTCGAGGCTATCACGCGCACATCAACCTCAATCGGGGTATTCCCTCCTACCGGCGTGAAGCGTTGTTCTTCCAAAACCCGAAGCACTTTGGCCTGGGTTTTGGAGCTCATATCGCCAACCTCGTCCAAAAACAATGTACCTCCGTCCGCTTGAGCAAATTTTCCCACTTTGTCTTCACTGGCTCCCGTGAAGGAGCCTTTGACGTGACCAAACAATTCGCTTTCAATAAGCTCTTCCGGAATCGCAGCGCAGTTCATCTCGACAAAGGACTTATCTCTTCGCTTACTGTGCATGTGCAGCAGCCGGGCAACCAGTTCTTTGCCGGTACCGTTTTCCCCGTAAATGAGAACACGGCCGTTGGTGGGCGCGGCAAAAGCGATCTGCTGGCGCAGCGCCTGCATGGGAACCGAGTCACCGATCATAACGTATTTTTGATTGATCTGTTCGCGCAGCCTTCGGTTTTCCGCTTCCAACCGGTGCTGGTTGAAAGCGTTTTTGACTACCAAAAGTGTCTTGTCAAGCGAAAGCGGTTTCTCCACGAAATCAAAGGCGCCCAACTTGGTCGCCTTCACAGCCGTCTCGATCGATCCGTGACCCGATATCATTACCACCGCAGTCTCAGGACAAATCTGCCTTATTCTTGCCAGGGCCTGCAACCCGTCCATCCCGGGAAGCCATATGTCGAGTAACACCACGGCAAATTCCCGTTTCACCAATAATTCCAGAGCTTCCTCTGCGCTGGACACAGCCTCGGCATCAAACCCTGCGTCCTGGAGAATTCCCTGGATCGAGGTTTGCACGCCCTTTTCGTCGTCTACGATCAAAATTGCCGGACGAATCATAGGCGTAAGTCTTAATCCGATTTCGGGCTTGGATTCAAAGGCAGATCAATGATGATTCTGGTTCCGACGGGAAGGTTGCGCTCCGCGCGCACCGTCCCGTGATGATCTGAAATTATCTGCCGCACGATAGCCAAGCCGAGCCCGGTACCCCCCTTGCGCGTCGAAAAGTAGGGAAGGAAAACACTATCCTGGTACTCTTCGGGAAACCCGCGCCCGGTATCGCCGACTTCGACCGTCACCACTCCCTTGCCAGGGTTGTAGCGGGTACTGAGGTGGAGGATCTTTTTACTGCGGTTATCGGCCATGGCCTCCAGGGCATTGTCAAACAGATTTATAAACACCCGCTTCATCTGCTCCGGATCCAACCTGAGTTTCGGCAGGCTTGCGTCGAAGTCCTTCCATACGCTGATATCGGTAATGCGACCGTTATAAAGGTTCAAAGCACCTTCGAGTACCTGGTTGAGGTCGGTATCTTCCAGCTTTGTCTCAGGCAGGCGGGCAAAACGTGAAAATTCATCCACCAGCCTCTTGAGCGAATCCACCTCCTGAGTGATGGTTTGAACGCACTCTTTAAGAAGACTACCAAACTTTGATAATTCAGCCTGTAAGGCCCCGCAAGCCCCCTCCTCAGAAGGTATCAATTGCTGGTAACGGCGCAAGATGCGCTCGGCCGACAACTGAATCGGCGTCAAGGGGTTTTTGATTTCGTGCGCCATGCGCCGTGCCACTTCCTGCCAGGCGGCCATTTTTTCCATTCTCAGCAGTTCCGTCATATCATCAAGAACCATAACCCAGCCGCTACGCCCTCCCGCGCCGTCGATCAGTGGGGTTACCGTCGCAGCAAGCTGCAAGCTCTTGCCGGGGAGCGAGATCTCAATGTTTCTGACCACGGTTCCGAGCACAGCCGACTTCTGAAGCAGCGCCCGCATGGTATCCGAAATCGGCGTCCGGACCAGCTCTTCAAGTTTAGCGCCGGCGGCCGCATCTTGAATCTGCAGCATTTCCATAGCAGCTCGATTCATGGTGCGGACGCGATAATCGTTGTCAAAAGAAATCACTCCCGTGGCTATGGTCTGCAAAATCGTCTCTATATAACGGCGCCTTTCCTCAAGCTCTATGTTGGTTTGCCGCAGTCTTTGCTGCGCCACCTCGATTCGTCTTTCCTTTTCCTCAAGATCGCCCGTCATCTGGTTGAACGACTTGACCAGACTCTCCAGTTCGTCAAAGGCGCGGCACACCACGCGATGCTGCAGGTTTCCCGCCGCCACTGCCGCAGCACCTTCGGCCAACGCTTGGATCGGGATGGTGATACGCTTGGCCAGGTAGAGTGCAAACCAGGAGAAGGCAAACACGATCAGCACCGTGGCAAGCACCAGTATCAGTAGCAAATTGAAGCGCAGCGCAGCTTCTTCGCGGCGCAACTGCTCATATTTCTCGTAAGCCTCCATGACCGCGTCGGCTCGAAACCTGACGCTTTCAGGATTAAGCGATTCCGTCAGGACGGCCCCGACCACATTGCCCCGACGGTCGTAGATGGGCGCTGTGGCCCAGGTGATTTCATTGAACACGTCATCGGGAGACAGCCGCACCACCAAAAGTTCCTGGCGGCCGAGCAGCGTCTGCTCCATCAGCCCTTTGA
>FWPV01013396.1_pt1 | contig 12322 bp, 7 predicted proteins | sample 2228371 | NCBI WGS metagenome assembly FWPV01 (sample SAMEA103939776, study PRJEB20133) | metagenome | reverse complement strand
TAAATCCCAAGAATCTGACTTTTGTCAGCAACAAAGCCAAGCAAGATTATGAGGTGAGAGCGCGCAGATTGGTTGACGTATACAACGTGCAGGAGCCGGACCGGGTTCCTCTCAATCTGCCTGTGGGTAATCTTCCCTACACACTGTACGGAATCAACCTGCGCACCGCTATGTATGATTACGATCTGGCGGTGAAAGCATGCGAAAAATTCAACCAGGAGTACTCGGAGGAATTGGAGTATTACGCTAGTCCGTTCATAACGCCGGGCAAGGTTTTGGAAATTCTCGATTACAAGCTCTATTTGTGGCCGGGGCACGGGATGGCCGAAAATTTGGGCATGGTTCAATTTGTCGAGGGCGAATACATGAAGGCTGATGAATACGACGCCTTTATTACCGATCCTTCAGACTATTTCTTGAGAACTTACCTGCCTCGAATCTTTGGGTCTTTGGAACCTTTGAGGATGTTCCGCCCGGCTACAGACATAGTAGAGATAGTAAATCTCGTGCAATTTATGCCCTTGGCCAGTCCCGAAGTGCAGGCAATGCTTCAAAAACTGATCGACGTCGGCAAGGAGTACCAGCTGATGATGAAAGCTATGGCCAAAGCTGGTCCTTCGGGGCCCGCGCGTGGCTACCCGGTAGCTTTCGGTGCTTTTTGCAAAGCCCCTTTTGATGTTTTGGGAGATTCCCTGCGAGGGACACAGCCGATTATGAAGGACATGTATCGACGGCCCGAAAAGCTGCTGGAGGCGTTGGATGTGATTGCCGACTTTACCATTCGTTCGCTGCTAAGCTCCCCCAATGTGGCAAACATTTTCATGGTTACCTATCCACTGCATAAAGGAGCCGACGGTTGGATGTCGCAGAAGCAGTTCGAAACTTTCTACTGGCCTTCGCTCAAGAAAGTCATGAATGCTTTTATCAGTGAGGGCCTGATTCAAAATATGTTTGCTGAGGGCGGGTACAATACGCGTCTTGAAACCATTAACGAGTTTCCCAAGGGTACGGTCAGCTGGTATTTTGATAAAACCGACATGCGCAAGGCCAAGCAGATCCTTGGCTCAAAGTGCGCAATTCAAGGCAATGTACCTTCCTCTCTGATCGTTACCGGTTCTCCCGAAGAGGTCAAGGAATATTGCCGCAAGCTGATAGAGGATTGCGCCCCGGGCGGCGGCTATATTCTTTCAGCAGGTGCCGTGCCGGAAAACCCCAAACTTGATAATTTGCGGGCTATGGTAGCGGCCGTTAGGGAGTACGGCTTCTACAGGAAGTGACCCAATTCGGTTTTAAATGGATATGGTCGCAAGCCTTTCCCGCAGTAGTGGCAGCGAGGATCCGTCGCAGGCGCTAGCTTGCACGGCTGAAAAGGCAATCAAGAATATGCTCGCTTAGGCCAAACTAATTTGGCGTTTTGCCTGAGTTGGGCTTCTATGAGGACGCTGGCTGCGGACAAATCTGGCTGCTTTGAGCGTTGGGAACCAGTTTCGATTGGCCGCTAGCATGTCCGTGGCTTCGCGCGCGTCTACCGGTATGGAAAAATAATAACCCTGAGCGAGTTCGCATCCCCATTCGCGCAGTTTTGTTGCCTGTTCCTCTGTTTCAACGCCTTCAGCAATCACGTGCAGACCAAGATTACGGCCCAAAGTAATAAGGGTACGCACTATTTCATCATCCTGCGTTAGGCGCGAGATGAATGAGCGATCGATCTTTAGGCTGTCGAGAGGTAAACGATCAAGGTGTCCAAGCAAAGAATAACCTCTGCCGAAGTCGTCCAAAGCGATCTTTATCCCGAGCGATTTCAACTGACACATCAGTTTAATAACCGACTCCGGGTCGTGCATCAGAACATGCTCGGTGAACTCCAGATTAAGGCTGTTGCGCAGCAGTCTTGTTTCCTCCAAAATTGTCCGGCACTGCTGTACCAGGTCTGACTGAAGCAACTGTCTGGGCGATAGATTGATACTAATCAAGAGGGCGGGATCATCCGGGAAGCGAGATTGCCAGGCGCGCATCTGACGGCATGCCGATTCCAGGACCCATTTCCCAATGGCTACAATCAAACCGCTATCTTCAGCTATAGGCAGGAATTCACTGGGCAAAATGGTGCCACGTGCAGGATGATGCCAGCGGATGAGAGCTTCAAATCCCCATATTTTGCCGGTCTCGAGAGCGACGACCGACTGGTAATGGATCTCGAGCTCATTTCTATCAAATGCCTTTTGAAGCTCGGTGCTCATTTGTTTTTTGGCCACTACCCGAGCACGCATCTTTGGATCGAATACTTCATAACGGCCCTTGCCCATAGCCTTTGCATTGTACATGGCCGTGTCCGCGTCGCGCAGCAGCTGGTCGGGATCGCGGTATGTCTGGTTGTACAGAGCAATGCCCATGCTGGCGGTAGGTAATAACTCCTGGCCGTTGACGAATGGTATGGCTAATTACTTGGCAATGCGTTGTGCAACCTTGATTGCATCTTCAGCGCTCGAGATATCCTCGAGCAAAATGGTAAATTCGTCGCCTCCCAACCTGGCGACGGTATGATAGCGTTCCAACCGGACGACGCTGTCGCTTGAGCGTACGATGGATTCAAGACGCCCGGCAATGGAGACCAAAAGCTGATCGCCTATTAGGTGCCCGTGCCTGTCGTTGATCAGTTTAAAATCATCCAGGTCGATGAATATGAGCGCAAGAGTTTTGTCTTTCGGCCGGCGGGCTCTTTCAAAAGAGCGGCCCAGGCGGTCCATGAAGAGAACTCGATTGGGTAAACCGGTAAGGGTGTCCACAACCTTGCCTCGAGTCAAATCCGTCTGACACCCGATCATCCTGAACGCTTTTCCGCTGGCGTCTCGGACAGCAGCACCCCGGCAATGCATCCAGAGATAATTGCCGTCTCTGTGAAGCATGCGATATTCGTCCTCAAACTGCAGTGATTGCCCGTTAATGTGGGCAGCTATGGCTGCTGTAATTCGGTCGTGATCGTCGGGGTGAATTCTATGGAACCACTCGTTCGGATCGTTACTTATTTCGTGCGCTTCCCAACCGAGCATGGATTTCCAGCGCGGCGAATAGGAAACCTTATTGGCAATTAGGTCCCAATCCCATAGCCCGTCATTGGCAACGCTGGCTGCCAGAGCATACCGCTGTTCGCTTTCGCGGAGTGCTTCCTCGGCACGTTTGAGCGAAAGCTGGGTTTTAATTCGAGCAAGCAATACGGGCATGAGCGCGGGTTTGGCAATAAAGTCGTTGGCCCCGGATTCGAGAACTGAAACCTTTTCTTGGGCACCGAGTCTGGACATGAGCATAATCACGGGCAAGTGTTTAGAGTCGTAGTGACGCCGGAGCAGCGTCAGGATATCGATGCCGTTGGCATCGGAGATTTCGGAATCGATCACAACCAGATCGACGGTACGGGAGCGGATGCAGGATAATGCTTCGTTTCCGTCCGCTGCGGGTATGACCTCAAAGCCCCATTTCTTAAGATGCTGGGAAATTTGCTTGCAGTTGGAATCATCTTTCTTATGAATCAGCAGTAATGAATACGGTGCTAAAACCATTAATTGCCCCCAAACATAGCGCGACAACCGATCGCGGCACAAATCACGACTTCGGCCTTTGCCAGCCGTCTAGATTTTTGCGCCCCGCAATACCAAGCAGATGCCGTTTTGTATAAACCGCACTCCGCCGCTAGGTTAAGCGTGCGCGCCGAACTGCGCAAACCAGCATGAAGCTGCACGTCGGCAGCTAAGTTTATTGTGCGGCATAAGAGACTTTTCGGCTGCTTTGGGTGTTTTGTTTAAGGCAATCCGATCGCAAACTATTCAATCCACGAATCTCCCGGGCAAAAGCAACCCGGATGATGGATTCGAGGATTCCATGGCTGGTCGCGTTACTAAGTTTTCATTCTCAGCCGGATTTTGTACCGTAGGGCAAAGAGAAACCTGCGGCCTCGATATCGTATATCTTGTCCTTTTTAGGCTTGAAAAGGTGGACGGCCTGCAGATTGAAAAGCGCTTTGCAAAGCCGGGGCCGCAATTGCGCCCGACGGGGTCTTGATCTTAATCTGTCTTAGTTTACTGTCGTGCTAAACCATGTAGGAAAAACCAACTGCAATGCCCTTTTTGTTCGTCGGCGATTGGTAAGCGCCGGTCTTTAATGTCGGTAACATAGGCAGAGATATCGCTGCCGATCTGCCCTTCGCGAGTATTCGCCATAGGTCCAATGGGGCCATAGGTCAAAAGCTGTCCCTTATGACGTGGAGATGACGCCGGAGCCGATAGCAGTTGCAGTTGCAAAGTAAAAGCTCACTCAAGAAGCTCCGGAGCCTTTCCCACCGTTTGCACCTCGGCAGTCCGCAGGTGTGCGCGTTTACCTAAGGTTCCTTATGCCCTATTGCCGAGTTATCTCCACTTGTCTACCGATGCGCTAGTTACATATTTCAGGTTGCCGGCTTGGAAAACAGCCAAGGTTTCGCCCCCTACTACTACGATATCGATATCTTTGGGGCTGGCAAAGCGCGGGATTCGGGCGGTTGCCGGTAACTTGAGCCAGGATGCATACGGTTCAATCCCCTTTTGAGCCTTGGGGACGTCGTACTCAGCGGTAAATCTGGCTTCCCTATAGTCGGCGACGGTAATGGTTGTATTCTTGTGTAACCAGCTACTCAGCTTTTCTTTGGTGTCGTAGCCTTGTGCCTTCAGCTCTTTGGCGACCAGTGGATCACAAAGGACAAGGGCGCCAAAAAATCCTGCAAATGTTTGCATGATGCTGCTGATCTGCTGGTCGAACGCCGGCTTCAGTCTGGCACCGGCCCTCCTTGCGCCTTGGCCGGGGTGAATTCCAAGACCGGAATACAGGCTAACGACGCTGTCGCCGGGTTTGAATCCTTTTTGGACGCTCAGAGGTTCCCAAGGACTTTGTTTTTCGTTTTCAGCAATGACGATATTGATGTAGTTTAAACTGTTTCCTTGCGATCCGCTGTAGGTTTCTCCGACCACCCCTGCATTACCCAGATTCTTTGACATTAAGGTCCACGCTCTGCCGATTGCCGCATTAGCTTGATTGAAAGGACCTAAGGCGCCTATTTCGAAATTCATGCCGATTTCTTCGCGGATTGGTCCGCTTACTACCACTGCCCGGACCAACGAGTCAGGGGAGTCATAGATGGATGAGACTCCCGATTCAGCGATTGCCAGAAGCACCGGCAGATATTCCGGCTTGGCGCCCGCCATCACCGCATTTATGGCAACCTTCTCGACGGTAAATTCCCATGGTTCGAATTCACCGCCGGCCATTTTCCCCACTATTTCCTCTGCTTTATGGCTGGTGCCCTTGAGCATGTCTCTGACTTTCTGCTCCGTGGGGAGAATAATTGGTAGGTAATCTGTCCAGCCGTTAGCCAGGAAAAGACGTTGTAGTCGGTCAGGGGTTTCGGGCCCAATCAATCTCGGTTGCGTCTTGGAGGGCAAAAATCCGGTCTTAGTGTCTTGCTCGCTCAACGGTTGGGTCAATGCATCGACGATTTCCTGAATAACCTGGTTGCCGGTGGCCGGGTCTTTGCCCAGCACATAGGCCTGGTGTTGTTCGCTGGTCTTACCTTGAACCGGGTGGGGTACAAACACCAGGCGCGCGTTCGGCATCCCCTTCTTTTGGGCTGCCGCCCGCGAGACTTCGACAAATCTGCTGGTGATGATTCCAATTGCAGGTTTGCCCATCTTTTCGAAGCTTACAACGTGACCAGCGACCGCCGGCGAACATGTATTTCAATGGCCCACTGCCATAATCACGGCGTCCGCCTTTTGCTTGATTTCGTTCCACAGCTTTGTGTCTTCTTGATCATACGGTCCTTCTTTTTGGCGGAACACAAGGTTCACCTTAGGTTCATTTTTGGCAAACCAATCCATAATTGCTCGCAATAGGCTTGCACCACCCTCGTATTTGACGTCTACAAAGTAAACGGTCTTGCCATCCAGGCTGGCGGGCCTGGGTGCCATGGGGATCAAAGGTATCGGAGGGGGAGTGCCCCGCGGATTTAGCACAGCAACTTTTGTGTCTTGGGCTAGAGCCGAACCTAGCAGTGCCGCCAATATAAACGCGGCCGTCAGCATTCTATGTACAGTTTTCATAACCAGGTCTCTCTATGGGTAAGTGAAGGTTTTATTTGAGCTCATTCGTCTTTAGGCGGAATTGCCCGAGATGGTTCTCGACAGCATTTCGAATGGCGCGGATATGCTCTGGTCCTGTACCACAGCATCCGCCGATGATCTGTACGCCTATGTCTACAAGTTCAATCGCCTTTTGCCCCATATAATCAGGACTTTGCGGATAAACCAAGCCATCTTTGGAGGCGGTCGGGAGGCCGGCGTTGCTCTGAATAGCAATGGGGAGCTTGGAATGCTTTCGGTACTCCTGCGCAATTATGATCATGTTTTCTATACCCTCGCCACAGTTTGATCCCACGATGTCGGCTCCAGCGCTTTCCAGCGCCGAGGCTGCTTCCTGGACGGACGATCCCATTAAGGTAAAAAATCCCCTGGGCGTTTTCCCAAAGGTCATTGTCGCCATGACAGGAATTTTCGCATCCAAGGATCGGACTGCCTTGATGGCAAGCTCAGCTTCACGCACGTCCATCATGGTTTCAATACATATCATATCCACTCCTGCGTAAAGGAGTGAACCTACCTGAAGCTTGAAGCTGGCATACACCTTTTCAGGCTCTATGCTTCCGACCGGCTTGATCATTACTCCGGTGGGTCCGATTGAGGCGGAGACGTAGGCATTTTCCCCTACAGCTTTTCGCACCGCTTTTACGGCAGCCTGGTTGATTGCTTCTGTGTCTTTGTCGAGCGAAAAATGGCTTAACCTCAAAGGCGAGGCGCCGAAGGTATTGGTGGTGATGATTTCCGAGCCCGCTTCAAGATACATGGAGGCGATTTCTTCGAGAACCTGCGGTTTAGTTAGGTTGAATATTTCCGGGGGTTCTCCGGGTTTCAAGCCGCGTTTCATGAGCTGCGTCCCAAGGGCGCCGTCTCCAATGATGACATCACCGCGTCTTAAACGTTGCAGAATATTTTCCATTAACGCCTCGCTAAAATAATGGCGGATCAAGCCTAAATCTAGCCTTCATGCCGATCCGGGCCGGTTTTTCAGAAATTCGTCATTTGGCATCCTCTAGGATCGCCATTCTCTGGATACATTTGCGCTCTTTACACACCTTGCAAAAGGGGAAGTTGGGCACAAATCTGTGAATGTGTATTTCGCCGGCTACCAGAAATCCGGAAATGGATTTTATAGGGCGTATAACATAGCTTGAAGTAAGGGTAATGCCGATCTCCTCGGGGCGGAGAAGTTCAAATAACTTCGCCTGGCCCGATATATGCCAGCCGCAGTGTCCGGGGCCGTAATGCTGGGCCTTGATCTGTTTGTTGCGGCTTAGTTCTGCAGGCAATAACTCCATGAAGCGGTTGGCCATCAGTCGCCCCAGCCTTTCTGCCGCCAGGGAGTTAATTGCATCCAACATGAAGCCTAGCGCTCCTTTCCCCCCGGCAAATAACTCGTTGCTTTTGGCGATCGGTGCATCACCCAATGTGGCCGCAAAAAGTGCCAGACCACAAGCTTTTGGAACGATCAACGGAATCGGTCCGTGCGGGGAACTTAAGCCGTTGCCGTTGTATATGGTTTCAAATTCCGAGACCGGCCATTCCTGTAAGATCCCTCGCGGTTCGGCCAGTTGTCCGAAGAGCTCAAACGCAGAATCAACCAGGCTGCGAATGCGTGCGGGCAAGTTTCGGCGGCCGGCCATTCCCTGATTTTCCAACACTTCGGCCGAGCTCGGCGCTACTTCCTCGGCTTTAAATCGAATAATCTCTCTTCTCATGCCCTGCTTCACCTCATAATTCTGCATTGAAAGCATCAGCACTGGCAAATCCATTTTGAGGATCTGTGCTGCCTGATTACTTTCCGGCATGTCATCAGGCGTCTTTATAGCCTATGCCGAAAGGGGAGTATAAGTTCTCGGAGCGAGGAAAAGCTATGTTCTTTCCCATAGTTATGTACGACGGCATAAATTCCCCGTGAAGGACACGGACGGCGCTGGTTATGCAAATTTAGATTTAAATATGGTCAATATGATCGGAGAGAATTCGTGAAATCGGTGAGTTTAGCCGTTATCTTTCGAAACTTTGTAAGCAACTACCCATGACGCTGCGCATGGGATTAGCAGTCATCCTATTGTAGGATCTTAGCAGAAATTGTGGTATTCGATTGATTTGCTTGACGAAATCTTTTCTAACTGTAAAAGTACTGCTTTCTAACGGGAGAACTTGATGGCCTTAATACCACTCGATCGAGTGCGAAATGTAGGCATAATTGCTCACATCGATGCTGGTAAAACCACCGTAACCGAACGGTTCCTATTTTATTCTGGTAGGACTCATAAAATCGGGGAAGTCCATGACGGCGAGGCGGTTATGGATTTCCGTGAGGATGAGCGAGAAAGAGGAATTACAATTTCAGCCGCCGCCACGACTTTTAACTGGAAAAACCATCAAATTAACCTTATTGATACGCCGGGACATGTTGATTTCACTGCCGAAGTGGAGAGAAGTCTCCGCGTATTGGATGGTGCTGTGGTTGTCTTTTCAGGGGTGGAGGGAGTAGAGCCTCAAAGCGAAACGGTGTGGAGACAGGCTGACCGCTATGAGATTCCCCGACTGGCTTTTATAAACAAGCTTGATCGAGCCGGAGCTGATCATGACCGGGTTATCAAGCAAATCGAGTCCAGGCTTAGGGCCAGAGCAGTTTTCATCAATCTTCCGCATGGCAAGGAAGGCCAGCTCGACGGGGTTATCGATGTTATAGATCGGCGTTTGATTATATTTGATCAGGCTACCCGCGGCCGGGAGCTTGAAGTCAGGGAGATTCCGGAGGATTATGTAGAAATTGCTGAGGAAGCGCGCAACCGCCTGATCGAGAGCGCTGCGGAATGCGTGGACTGGTTGGCCGACTTGTATCTTGCCGGTGAGTCTATCGAGTCGAAGGATATAATTAAGGCGGTTCGAGAAGCCACCTTGGCTGGTAAGATCATTCCTGTCTTATGCGGTGCCGCGCTGCGCGATCTGGGCATTCAACCGGTTCTCGATGCCATCTGCTACTATCTTCCGTCGCCACTCGATCGCCCGCCGGCTCAAGGCATGGATCCTGATACCGGTGAACCGATAAGTCGCCCATTAAGGCTTGATGCGCCTTTTTCGGCACTGGTTTTCAAGGTGGTGGCGACTTCCACCACTGATTTCCTCTGGCTTCGAGTATACTCAGGCTCCCTTTCTACCGATGATCGTTGTTATCACCCCAGAACGAGGACGCGAATACGACTGCGAAGGATTCTACGCTTGCATGCCGATCGTACGGAGCCCGTAGACCAAGCGCGTTGCGGTGATATAGTGGCCGTTCATGGACTTAAAGATGTCGTTACCGGAGATACTCTATGCGATCCACAGCACCCGATTACCTTTGAGCCGATTCATTTCCCACAGACGGTGGTGTCGATGGCGGTAGAGACTCAGACTGCGGCCGATCGCGATCGTCTATATGAAATAGTGAGCCGGTTGTTGCGCGAGGATCCGACCTTGAGCGTTAAGACCGATGAAGAGACCGGCCAGATGATACTATCGGGTATGGGCGAATTGCACCTGGAGGTCACGCGAAACCGGATGCAGCGAGAGTTTAATATTGCTGCCTTTTTTGGACGTCCGCGCGTTTCGTACCGCGAGACGATTAGATCGCAAGCTGTGGGTAAGGGTGAATTTGAGAAGAAAATCGGTGACGTATTGGTAAGCGGTCGTGCAGCGGTCGAGGTGGCTCCTCGGCTCAGGGTTGCGGGAGATCGAAGCTTGCCCCCGGTTGAGGTGGACATCTCGCCCATCTCAAAGCATCTTTCAACTGGGCTTCAGCGCGAAGCCGAGCAAATTTTACACCGAGGCTGTGATACCGGCGGGTCCCATGGCTATGCGCTCATCGACATTAGAGTGCGTGCGCTTGAATTCCAGCACAACGATCCACCTGATCCTGTTATCCCGCTGATGGGAAGTCTTACTATGGCGCTCAGAGAGGCAATTCGCGAGGCTAAGACCATCGTATTGGAGCCGGTCATGAAACTGGAAGTACGCGTGCCGGATGACTGTCTGGGGGCAATCGTCAGGGACTTGGGTGCACGCAGAGCGGAGATTCGCGAAACTGAGTTGATTGCCGGTTCTGCGATAGTCAGGGCTCTTGTGCCTCTGGCCGAAATGTTCGGCTATTCTACCCAGATTCGTTCTCTTACCCAGGGAAGGGGCGTTTTTTCCATGGAACCTTACGATTACCAGCCGGCCAAGTCCTGGGTATGACGGACTTGATGGGTTCCCGCACAAGATTTCCTGTTTAATTCCATACGTATGCTTTTTGTGCTCATGTGGGCAGCCAATCGGAGCTTCACCGTGGAGCGCTCAATAAAAAACGGACTTCTTTCGCAGTAAGAGTAACGGGTTACTGAAATCGTCGGTAAAAAGCAGGGAAGAGAAGTCTTCTGCAGCCCATGGAGTGACGGCGGCTTGGACTTCCGGATTGTTTATAAATTGGCGGTTGGATGTTAGTAAAATCCAGCTGGTGGCGTCGGTTCCCAGCAATCTGTTCCCGTCGTCCTGGATGAGCAGCGCTTGAAAGCCGTTTTCTCCATCGAGCCCGGCAAGATTGCGGATGACGGGATGCAGATTGAAGTAGCGACTACTGACGTGCATTGCAAGGATCCCGTCTGCTTTCAAGTGATAGCGGTAGATCTGGTAACATTCGCTCGTGAGCAGGTGCACAGGAATGGCGTCGCTGCTGAAGGCGTCAACTGCAAGTATGTCGAATTGAGCAGATCGGCCGACATAGCGTTCGCGTTCCATGGAGACGCGCGCATCGCCTAAAACGACGTCTATTTTTGCGGGACTGTCCTTACAATAGGTAAAGTATTCATCCGACAGTCGCAGGACATCAGGATTGATTTCGTAAAATCTAAAATGATCTCCTGTTTGGCCATAGGCTGCCAGGGTGCCGGTCCCCAATCCGACTACACCAACACGCAAGTGTCTTTGCTGCGGATCGAGCCGTCGGGGATGGAAACGTAGTGCGATTCCCACACCGCTAGAGGGGCCGAAATAGGAAGTGGGCCAACGGCGTTTATCTTCGGCTGTATATTGAAACCCGTGTTCGATGCGTCCATGCATAAGAACGGTGCGATGCTCAGAAGGGTTTCCTTCCTTGTCTTGAATTACCTTCAACACTCCAAAAAAGTTTCTTTTCAGAGCAACGGCATCTTTCGAGCTACGCTCAATTTGAGCGCTGAGTGCGATGATGAATACGCCGTATGATAAATAAATAAGAGCCCAGGCCCAAACTGGCTTCCCCCCATGGATTCTTGCACTTCGGTCATGGAAGAGGATGATGAGAAAAACCGCGGCCACAGCGGCCAGTCCCAGATGTAGTTCCCAATAACCCTTAAAGATCATGGGTGCTATAAAGGTTACCAAAACGGCTCCCAGGGCACCCCCTGCGGAAATCATCAAATAAAAAGATGTCAGATAATTGGAACTGGGCTTGAGTCGTACTAATTCGCCATGGCACACCATGCAGCAGACAAACAGGGTGAAGCAATAGGAAACGATCTGTAGCCTAATGTCAACATAAATGCCGCGATGTAAAACTACGCACGTTTGAGCCAGTGCGCCGGCAATGGCGATCCCAAACCATGAGCGTGAGTACCACCTTTCACTGTGGAAGCAGATAATGAAGGAAAGCAGATAAAGTCCCATGGGAAGCAGCCATAACATTGGTATTACCGCAACGTCGAGGCATAACTGGTTGGTGGTAGCCAGCAGCAATATCGAGCTCAAGGAAGGGAGCACTATCCAGCTCAGGCGTATTTTCAAGTGAGGCAGATAATCTTGTTGTTGAGCTGGTTGGGTGGAACAGCCAGGGGTGCCTGAAGGCCGAAAGGCCGCTTTCCAGAACAACAATGCACAACCTGCACAGAGAGCGGCGAAGAGCCCATAGAATGCAGACCAAAGCTTAGTTTGAAGCTCCAGGCCAAGATTTGGCTCGATGAGGAACGGGTAGCTTACGATGGCGATCAAGGCGCCCAAATTGGAAAGGGTATAGAGGCGGTAGGGAGAGGAGTATGGCCAACAGCGACTAAACCAGAATTGGAGCGTTGGACTGGTGGAAGAAAGAAAAAAATAGCAGGCTCCAATGCTGGTTAAAAGGAGTCCCAAAATATGCCAGGTCGGCATAGAAGCAGCCTCGG
>FWPV01009248.1_pt1 | contig 12327 bp, 11 predicted proteins | sample 2228371 | NCBI WGS metagenome assembly FWPV01 (sample SAMEA103939776, study PRJEB20133) | metagenome | reverse complement strand
CGAACATTTACCGGTAAATATCGGCAATCCTGCCGAAATTACCATTTTGGAATTTGCAGAAACGATTAATCGTTTGGTTGGCAACAAAGCCGGTATCATTATGAAAGAACACTCACGGCTGGGAGATGATCCCCAACGACGCCGCCCTGACATTACTCGCGCAAAGGAAATCCTAAAATGGCAGCCAACGATCTCATTGGAAGAAGGCATAACAAAAACAATACCATACTTCAAAAAGAAAATGGGATTGGAATGATTTTGACAAACACCCGCGAAAGAACTCGTTTTTTTCGTTTTGCGATTGTCGGAGCAATCGGTGCAGTCATTGACTTCGGTGTTTTTAACTTGCTCACCCATTCCATCCCCTATTTTCGCGACAATGCAGTCTTTGCTCAGGCTATTTCTTTCACTCTTGCCGTTTTTAGCAATTTCACATGGAATCGTCTCTGGACTTACCCGGATTCGCGCAGCAAACCCATTATGCGTCAATGGACTCAATTCGCTATTGTCAGCGTCATTGGGCTAACGATACGCACGCCTATATTTTTATGGCTAGAGGGATTATTGATCCGGATTTTCACAGGCTGGTTTCCTAAAGGGGTTGTAACTCCCATTGTGATTGCTCACAATGCTGCATTAGCGATTGTGATTGGCACTGTCATGATCTGGAACTTCGTTGCAAACCGCTATTGGACATACAACGATGTAAATGCTTGATCAGGTAAAAATGACTGATATACAGGCTGGCGATTCTTCCTTTGTTCCTCCCAACATTCGCTCTTTGCGAGAATTAATTGATCTCGTTTCTGGGAGGAGTATCAAAGATCATCTTCCGCAGGAAGACGCGGGCTATGCCGAAGTTTTGCCTTTTCCTTTCCTGGCGTTGGTCGGCCAGAAGGAAATGAAAATCGCATTGTGCCTCACTCTCATCAACCCCGAAATTGGAGGAGTTTTACTAATTGGGCCTCGCGGGACAGGAAAAACAACCGCTGTGCGATCTTTGATAGATTTACTTCCACCGGTAGAAAGGAGTGCGTGTTTTTACGGCTGCTTACCGGAAGACATTGAAGCCTTTGGGATGGACGGAGTCTGTCCCGATTGCGCCAAAAAGTTTGCCGAAGGAAAACCGCTCACCATCCAGGACAGAGTAAAACTGGTTGAACTGCCGTTGAACGCAAAACTCGAAGACGTAATTGGTGGCATTGATGAGCGGGCGGCAGTCCATGACCGGTTGAAATTAAAGCGCGGGATTCTTGCCCATGCCGATCTCAATATCCTTTATGTGGACGAAGTAAATCTGCTTGCCGATGAAATTGTGGATGCGATTCTGGACGCTTCCGCGAGTGGAAATTATACTGTCAGACGTGGCCCCATCACCGCAACTTATCGGGCAAGATTTACCCTGATTGGCTCGATGAACCCCGAAGAGGGCAATTTACGTCCCCAAATCATGGATCGTTTCGGATTAAGAGTGATCGTACAAGGGTTGAATGAGCCTCTGGAAAGGCTGGAAGCCTACCACCGAACTCACCTTTACCGTCAAAACCCAAGAAAATTGATTGCCCTGTATCAGGCCGAGTCGGCATTTGCCGCTGAAGAAATTGCTCATGCCAAACAAATTCTCTCCAAAGTAGAATTGCCGGAGGAGGTTGCCAAACGGGGCATTCAATTGATTCAAAGGATGCAAATTGACTCCCTCCGAGCAGAAATTACTCTCTTTGAGTCTGCACGGGCATATGCTGCTGCCGACAATCGTACCACCGTAACAATGGAAGACCTCCGGCAAGTTGCCCCCATGTCATTACGATTACGGAGATCCCGCTTCATGACGGAGTATTTTCAAGGACGTCAGGAAGAAGAACAAGAAATTCAAAAGAAAATTGATGAAATCTTAAAGTAACGTAGAGTGGAGAAAGCTAAAATGAGTAGCTATACTCACCGAGAAAGATTGGAGATATGTCTAGCCGGCGAAATTGCTGACCGACCACCCGTTGCCCTCTGGCGGCACTTCCCGGTAGATGACCAGAAACCGGATTCTCTTGCAGCCGCCATAAGCAACTTCCAAAACATTTATGATTTTGACTTCATTAAAGTTACTCCAGCCTCTTCTTATTGTATTAAAGATTGGGGTGCCAAGGATGTTTGGCGAGGGGATCCAGAAGGTACCCGAGATTATGTACAACCAGTAATAAAGGACATTGATGATTGGAAAAAATTAAACATCCTGAACCCTCGTTCTGGCAACCTCGGTGAGATGCTCGAATGTCTCAAGCTTATTATCAAAGACCATGCAAAGACAACACCCGTAATCCAAACCATTTTCAGCCCTCTTTCACAGGCTAAAAATTTAGTCGGCAAAGACCAGTTGCTTTATCACCTAAGGGCATATCCAGAAGCAGTCAAAACAGGGCTTGAAATCATCACCCAAACTACTCTGGCTTTCCTGGAAGAGCTCAAAAAAATCGGCGTTGACGGTATTTTTTATGCCGTGCAGCATGCCCAGTATCATATTCTCTCTCCCGAAGAATTCAACACTTTTGGGAGTAATTATGACTTGCAAATCCTCGAATCGGCTAAATCTTTTTGGCTGAATGTCGGGCATATTCACGGCGAAAATATCATGTTTGAGCAGGTCGTCAATTACCCGGTACACATACTGAACTGGCATGACCGGCAGACCTCACCTTCATTAGGTGAGGCTCAAAAACAATTTGATGGGGTTGTTTGTGGCGGTTTAAGACAATGGGACACGATGCTTTTGGGAACACCAGATACAGTTATTCGCGAGGCGCGTGATGCAATTGTTCAAACCGCAGGGAAACGGTTTGTTTTGGGAACGGGCTGTGTAATTCCTATCACCGCTCCCCATGGCAACATTTTAGCTGCAAGGCGTGCTGTTGAAACCCAACCGTAATGAGTAATCCACGCATCATAGCCGGAAAAGCCAAAGGAATGCGCTTACAGGGCGTTCCGGGAAACATCACCCGCCCGATCACTGATCGTGTAAAAGAGGCCTTATTCAACATTCTTGGATCGGATATTGAAAACGCATCTCTATTAGATTTATTCGCAGGGACAGGCGGTGTTGGCATTGAGGCACTCAGCCGCGGAGCATCTTTCGTTCATTTCAATGATATTCATCGGCTGGCAATTTCAACTATCCGCGCTAATCTGGAGCACACGAAACTCAAAGATAATGCAAAAATTACCCAACAAGATGCTTTTACTCTGCTCTCTACCCAACCTTCGCAATCGTTTGACTATATTTTTATTGCCCCACCCCAGTATAAAAATCTCTGGAAAGAAATTCTTTTCAAATTGGATCAGAATATCGACTGGTTAGCTGATGATGGCTGGGTAATCGTTCAGATTGATCCTGTTGAATATGAAAAACTATCTTTGAATTGCCTGACCGAGTTTGAACAACGGCGTTATGGCAGTACACTGCTTTTGTTTTTCGAGAAAATTGAGAAATAAGAATCAAGGCGCAAAACTAATTTTCAAACGATCATTTTCGTCATACCAGTATCTCGCAAAAAAGATACTTTCATGTCTTTCTTGACTGAGCACTTTTGGTATCAGAATTGGCAGATCTTCCACCAGAGGATATTCCTGCAAGCGGCCAAAGGGAATCCATTCCAGGGTTCCCTCTGCAGAATTTACTATAGGCTGCTGCTCAGTTTCTCCGCGAAAGACAAACAGCCCAATACCGGTATTTTCTCCCGCATCAATCATCACAATTCCGCACAACCACAGGTCGGTCGCATCCAAACCGGTTTCTTCCTTTAGCTCACGTCTGGCGGCAGAGAGAACGTCTTCTCCCCGCTCAATGTGTCCCCCTATCCCATTGTACAGATTTGCCCAAATTCGTTTTTGAGGGTGTCCCTTAATCAGCAACAATCGGTCTCCCCGCGTGATAAATATCAAAGTTCGCGGGATAATCTGAAACCGATTGTTGCTGACACCCTGATCTTTTTTGGGCATACAGAGGTTTAACTCAAGAACATAGGGACACCCATGAAATCACGAATCTTGGGTTTGTAATTTTCAATATCGTAATAAGCCGGAACATCCACCCGCTTTCTGCCGGCCAGCACCATCTCAATGGGCACCGTGGTATATTTTCCGCCATGCAGGGCAACCATCTTGCCGGTTTCATTGCGGCGGATTAATTGAACCGCCATCGTTCCGAATGACATTGCCACCATCCGATCCAGAGAATCGGGAGCCCCAGAACGCATCAGATAAGCCAGTTGTTGATACATTGTGTGTTGACCGGTCAATCGCTTGATTTCTTCACAAACAATCTGCCCAATTCCGCCTAACTTGCGATGTCCAAAGGGGTCTGCCTCTCCACTTTCGACCACTTCTCCACCCTCCATCACTGCCCCTTCTGAAATAGTCATAATGGCATAATTGGAGGGGTTGCGGCGTTTATCCGCCATCAGAAAATCGGCAAGCCTTTGCATATTGAACGGCACTTCGGAAATGATTGCCCTGTCAACATAAGCCAGATATGCGGTAATAAGGCTTGTTTCACCGGAATTCCTCCCAAAAAGTTCAACCACTCCGATTCTTTCATGAGAGCCGACCGAGGTGCGCATATTGGTAATAAATTCAACACTTCGGGTCACAGCGGTTGAAAATCCAATGCAGTAATCGGTTCCGAATATGTCGTTATCCATTGTCTTTGGACAAGCCACAATTGGGAAGCCTTCCTTGTGAAGCCTTACCGCAAAAGACAATGTATCATCACCGCCAATTGGCACCAAGACATCAATCCCTAAATTTCCTAACACCTCCAGCACGTAATCAGTGTAGTCAATTTTTTCTTCCCCGGCGACTTTCTTACCATAATTGGAATTTTTCAGAAAGTCTGGAGCATCTTTTAACGAGACCCGTTGTGGATTAGTGCGGGATGTATGCAGCACCGTACCACCGGTACGGTCAATCGTACGGACATCTTCTTCGTGTAACTCACGCACATAATAATCACGCGTGGAAGGTTCGTTCTGGTTGTAATGCAATAACCCCGCCCAACCTCGACGAATACCAATGACCCGATAACCCTGCTCTAAAGCATTCATCACAACGGCCTTAATGCAGGGGTTTAATCCCGGCACATCTCCACCGCCGGTCAAAATACCGATAGTTTTTGTCATGTTTACCTCCACATTGAATAAAAGTTATGATGTCTTATGTTGTTTCTTCATGAGAGTATGGAATTTGGAATGATACAACCGTACCGCTCCCGATGCGGGAGTCGATAGTAAAATACCCGCCCAGCATCTCAACTCTTTCTTTGATCAATTTCAAACCCAATCCCTTGCCGGTCATTGCTTTAGAAGCATCGAATCCTTTACCATCATCCTTGACCTGAATTTTAATCAATTGCGAATCCATCGTGATCAGAATCTCAATCTTCAATTTATGTGGCAGGTCAGCATTGTGGCGGACGGCATTCCCGATAATCTCTTGCAAAGAACGAAAAATCAATACCTCGATATACGGTTCTAGCCGCCTTTCAGCACCCATGATATCGAGTTTAGTTTCAACACCACTTTCGTTCTGAAAATTCTCAACGTAACGTTTCAGGGTGGGGAACAAACCTAAATCATCAAGCATCATCGGCCTGAGATCGGTAATAAACAAGCGTACTTTTTGAAAGGTACTCAATGCTGCGGCTTTGAGATTCTCCAATTCCTGCTTTGCTCGCGCCGGATCAATATCAAACAGCCGACTGGCAATTTCAGTTTGAACTACAAAGTTCGACAATGCCTGTGCAGGTCCATCATGCATCTGCTTTGAAAGTCGCTGCCTTTCGGCTTCCTGGGCATCTATTAGCTTTTCCAGCAAAGCTGTTCCTCTTTGTTCGACAACTCCGCCTAAGCCCTCTTCTAAAAATTCATTCGTTTTTCTAATGAAATCTAAAAACTCTTCTAAATCTTTCTTTTCGTTTTGTAATTTTTCTAACTGTCCGCGCTTGACAATCATCATCCTGAGCGAATCGATCATCTCATCATAAGCGCGAACAATATCCTGCCTGGGCAAGGTATCAATTTGGGCTTTTACAATATTTAATTGAGCCGTTTTTTGCCGATTTAATTCACTTAACTTGTTGATTTCAACATTAAGTTGATTAATCAACAAATCATTCTCTTTCAGTCTGTCCTGATTTTCCTTTTTTTTGGTTTGAAGAAACTCGATATATTTGGCTCGAATGTCTTCATTGCCTAAGTTATCACTCATGAAAACCCTCTTTTCTGAACAACTTGAAAATCATGCCAAGTATAGCATAACCTTCCAATGCTGTTATAAATTTTAAAACAAGAATTCCGCCTTTGAAGATCATTGATTAAATGTTGATACTATTTTGAAAATGCGAATACCCTGCCATGTCCCCATGTAGCGGACATTCCCAATATCTTCTGGCGATTGGTATAAATCTAATAAATTTTCTTGATTTTCCTCCAACAGAAGATAACTCGCTCCGTATCTTTCGGCTACTGCAATGGTATGTGTTATATCCCCGTCGGGTATGACAATGCTACTTCGGCGGGTCGCCCAGTAGTAGCCGGGAGGATTGTTGACTATACCTACTGCTTCTATTGACATACCAAGTTCCCCCAATTTTTCGCTAATTCGTTGATAACGCTCTATACTTTGGTTCCATATCAGGTTGTGATCATTGCCAATTACCCGCTGATCAAAAATCCAGACCGCAATTCCAAGATTAACCAAAACCAAAAACGAGCCAAACACATTCATGGTAGATGTTACATTCCAACCTCGAACCTTTTTCAACCACAGAATGCTCTCTTCTAAGCCAACAATCGAAAGTGACCAAAATAGGATTTGGGTAGCAGCGCCGGAATGCAAAAAACCACCCCGCGAGCCCGCAAATGGAAAAACCACCGTCATTATTACAAAAGTCACTCCCCACATCAGAACGCCAAACTTTACCACCACATTACTTCTTTTGCTCCATATCCCCAATAATATGAGCGGAGTCAGGACAACCGACCCCTGCACAGCCAGAAAGTTCTGAAGATTCATAGTCAATGCTGTCAATCTTGCCTGAAGAATGGCTGACCAGCCAGATTTCAGCCAGTATTGAAAGGTTAAGTGATCGCTGGGATATGAATAAAGTTCGTTATAACTGGTCAGCCAGAGACCCTTACTATTGCCGGGAGGAAATAATGTGCCGAAAACCTCCCAGTTACGAAAATACCACCAACCCATTAGCAAAAAATAGCCTGCTAACAATATTCCTGTAACCGAAATGGCTACACGCAATTTTTCCAGGGAATGCCAGGCGCGAATCCTCCACACAAGTAACCCCAACGCCGCCAAAAGCCACACCAAACCATCGGCACGCGTCAGGTGCATTCCTCCAGCAATCATACCAAGGACAAAAAATCTTTGAGGGCTCTCCCATGAGCCAAAAAGCCTGTGCTCAGAATAAAATGCGACAATTATAAACAAAGCGCCTGCCAGCATATACAGTACAAAAGACTCTGGTATCGCTAGATAGATACTGTAAATACCTGGAATAGCAGCTATTCCCCCAGCTATCCAGGCGTAGTTCGGTTTCCTCAATAATCGTTTAGCTGTATAAACAGTCAGTACCGGTATGAAACCACTCAACATTATAAACAGTAACTTTGCTCCAAAAAATCCAGAGGATTGCGTAATCCACATCCCCAAAAAAGCAATGATTGAAGGCATCGGCATCCAGTAGACAAAGGCCGGTGCTGGAATTCCTGCCGGAGCGGATAGATAATTCCAGATATATGGTTCAAAAAATCCCTTTCCCTCAAAGAGTTGCAGCCCGCCTACCGTATAATACGCCGCGTCCATGTAACCCGGCCCTTGTTGAAAGATGGAACTGAGCAGTGCGAAGAGCACACCAACCCCGTACCAAAACCAATAGGATTGTGAAATAGTTTGTTTCAACCCCCATACTTTCATGGACTTATCCTGAATTCATAAATTTCCAGATCACCGATGCTGGTGTGATTAATTTCTTGGAATCGATTAGAAAGAGTTGTAAGAACAGGGTGCCTCTGACCATAAATTTCCAGATCACCGATGCTGGTGTGATTAATTTCTTGGAATCGATTAGAAAGAGTTGTAAGAACAGGGTGCCTCTGACCATGATTTTCAAATTCGTTGATTGCCTTCCTGAAAACCACAAAAAAGAAGCGTTCTTTTTCGGTAACCGTCGAAAGCCAATCATCCAATGGATAGATTCCCATCGCCTTTTGAGATGCCGGCGCAAAGGTATCATTCGGCGAACCCGGCTCATCCGCCAAAAATGCAGCCTCTCTGTTTTCATCGTAATAGCGCATCGGGAAATAACTGAGTTTATTATCGTGTAAGACAAACAATTCTCTGTTTTGCGGCAAATTGAGAAACTTCACCGCATCTCGAAATGGCGAACGTGGAAATTCATTAAATGTGTAAAAAGAAGGCAACGACAAGATCGCCGTTAGCAAAAAACCACCCAATAGAAATGCTCCAATTCCCCGATTCCATCTCAAAACGATGATTCGTGCTGCTGCAATGCAATACATCACCACCGAAAATATGAAGGCTCGCGTCACGAAAACAGGCTGAACCACGTAAGAAATCACGAATAACAAAAAAGGTAATCCCAACAGAAGCACACCAATCAAATCTAAATGGGGATCTTTGCGCCGATTTTTCCACATTTCCCATAAGACAACAATAAAAATTTGAGCACTCAATATAGCCGCAATTGGAAAGAGCACTCCCTTTAAGGGTAGGCTAGCATGCAATAGAATCACCGACTGGAAGACTTCCACCAAACCCGGTCGCGGAGTCCAGAAAGCATGTTGAACCTTGGCAATCTGGCCCGGTAAGTAGATTGCCCATGGCAAATATGCTGCACCAATCCAGAGCTGCGCTCTAATTAATCGAATCTGGTCCTGCCATCTTTTTTTCCATAGCAAAAAGAGATTACCTAATATCAACCCAAAACCCGCAAGTGCATGACTATACATTGCGATAATTCCACTAATGATTAGCCCGATCCAAAGTTTTGTCTCAGAGTTATTCTCTTCAAATATTCGGTAAAAAAACCAGTAATAGGCTAATTGCCCGCTCATCAGCAGGGCATACATGCGAATATCCTGACTGTGATAAAGTTGCAGCGGTGAAAATGCCAGCAAAAATCCTGCAATCACTGCTGTTTTCGACCCAAACATCCTGCGGCAAAGGTCAACTGCGATCATCCAGCCCACAAGGGACAGAATAACACTAAGTAGACGCAAAAATCCCAGTTCGCTACTCAATTGTTGCCAAAAATGGAGCAAGAAATAATACAAGGGCGGCATGGTATCCGCCGCTGTTCCTTGAATTATGTTCCCAAAGTTTTGACGAGCCAGAAAGGCACTGAAGGCATCATCATACTGGATCTCGCGGCTATTAATTCCAATAAGGCGCAATCCAACAGCCAGCCCAAGAGCAAGAAGTAAAAACCGCCTCTCAATCTTGGTCATAGCAATTAAGATATTTGTGGCTGCTGGATCGAATCAAACCATACGCGCGGCGGTCTGACAGCCCACCAGCGATTCCAGTAGAGCATAATGAACAAAAACAAGGGCAAAGGTAAAAACATGATTGGGCTTTGGATGGGTTGATAATCCATTTCAACTGTAGAGAGGAAAATTTCCCAGATCCCAATAAAAAGCAGAAACATGACAATCACTGATAACACCACTCCCCTGTTCCGCCACCGTTCAACCCAAACCGCAAAGGTCAGCACCAGAGCAGGGTAGGCTACAATAAAATTGCCAGGATCGGTTTGCATCCCAATCCAAAAACTACCCGTCAGGGTCAGGCAGGTTGTCCAAAGAAAAGCACGAAACTCGCTTTTCCGATTGAGAAACCACTCCACCAAAACAACAAGCACAACTATCCCGGAAATGACCCTTCCTAAACGTTCACCGCCTTGTGGGATGATCGCACCTAGAGCTGCCGGCAAGGTACCCGGTGGATTATATGAGGGATAGCGGAGAACTTCACGTAAATTTTGGAGTATCCAATCCGGAATTAAGATGGTGGCAATCCCGACCAGAAAGAACATTCCAATCAAGAACCAGATAATAATTTTCCAACGTCCCTGACTTGCAGCCCAGATACATAGAAATAAGATAAATAGTAAAACCACCTGAGGCTTGATGGTAATCAACGCCATAAGGATTCCAGCAAATTCATCATTGCCGGCCCGGATAGCCAGCAAAATAGCCACAATTGCCAGAGCAATCAGGATCACCACGTTACCCAGAATCACAGGCCTCAAAGCGTGATACCAGAATACGGAAAACAATAAAAATAACGCCAGGATGAGAGGTTTTGGCCGCCAACGTACCAATCTTAAAGACAAAAAAGCCATTGCAATCAAACCTGTTTCCAGAACAGCCATCCACACCGCCCGCGACAGGTTGTAATCCGAAATCAAAGCAAACGGCAAAAAGACAAAAATCGAATAAAGTGGATAAGCGACTCGCAATTCGTGTTCTCCGGCACGTGCCGCCCGTCCATATACCATTGTCTGAATACGTAGTGCTACTTCATCAGAATAGGGACTCAAACCGTCCTCGAAAAATGATTTAGTCCCCATCCAGTGCACCAAAAAGTCATTTCCACCCGGATTTTGGGTGGTATACCGATAATTCCCCCAAACCAGCAAACCAAATAAACCTGTTCCCAAAACGAGAAGAACTATAATTGAGTATGTTGAAGATCGTGACATTGGATTGGATTCTCCTCAAAGCATCAGACAACCCCTAATCAATTATAATTCAGGCCAACATGAAGACAAAAATTTCACTCGCTCAATTTGAAGTCCAAATCGGAAAACCGGAGCAAAATTTTCAACTCGCCACAGGTTACATTGAGCGGGCTGCCCGTTCAGGTGCATCGTTGATTTTGCTCCCCGAGCTTTGGACCAGCGGTTACGACCTGCCAAATGAAAAAAAATATATTCATATTAACCAAGAAATTATCAATGAATTAAAAACGCTATCAGCCAACCATCACATCGCCATCGGGGGTTCTTATATCACCTGTGATGAGATAGGGTGCCGCAATACTTTCCTAATCACATTGCCAGATCAATCAGTGACACCCCCTTACCATAAAGTTCATTTATTCAGGCTTCTTGATGAGCATCAGTATTTTGTCCCAGGCAACCAATTTCTCACGGTTGATTTTGAATGGGGTAAAGCGGGGCTTGGTATTTGTTACGACCTTCGCTTTCCTGAGATGTTTCGTTTTTATTCAAAAAGTGGAGCATCATGTCTGCTAATCGTAGCTCAATGGGGTGCTAAACGGGCTGAACATTGGCGGACATTTCTCAAAGCCCGCGCAATTGAAAACCAATTATTTGTAGCAGCGGTTAATGCAATTGGGATGGTGGGAAACAACCCTCTGGCCGGTTACAGTGCGGTGGTATCCCCATGGGGAGATGTTCTGATTGAAGGTACTCCTGACAAGGAAGAAATGCTTGTTGCCGAATTAAACTTCGAATTGATAGATGAGGTAAAACAACATCTCAACTCCGGCCAGGACCGGCGGGATGATTTATACAAACTATGGTTTAACCAATTCGGTTAATCACTCGGGGTATCATCACGCACAAGCACTATACTCACCTCATCTTGATACCTAACCTTCCACTGTTTTTCCAGCAAACGGGTTACGATTGGCTGGTGTGGTTCTATCAAAAACCACTCAATTTGCCATTTTTCAACCGTTTGTTCCCATCCTTCCTGAGCACTGACAATTTTCAGCCATTCAATCAATAATTCATCGCCAAATAAATCGGTTCTTCCATCTACAAATACTTTCGTCTCCGGCAAATTCCAGATCAAATATCCACCCCATCCATAACTATTAAACATGTTACCGGATGGAATTCCATTAGATTTCAGGAAATTAATGGCTTTTTGAGGGTAAAAACGCGCTTCGTACATCTCGACAACGGGGGGATAGGTCACATAATACCACTTCAAGATGGCCACCAAACCTAAAAATCCGACCAGGCTGAAATTAACGACTCGGCGCATCCTGTCTGGTAAGCGTGTCTCATTTCGGTTCTTTAGGTTAACTTTTTCAGAAAAATAGTGAGAGAGGTAAGTAATAACGTTACTCAAAATTTCGGGTAAATGATTTCCTGCAACAATTGTGGCAATGACTGCAAAAGGTGCAAAGTTGCGCTTCGCTACCAGCGCCAGGTAGGTAAAACCTAAAAATCCAATAACCTCAAACCCTGTCGGTCGTTTTTTTGAAAATGCCAAC
>FWPV01013389.1_pt1 | contig 12328 bp, 9 predicted proteins | sample 2228371 | NCBI WGS metagenome assembly FWPV01 (sample SAMEA103939776, study PRJEB20133) | metagenome | reverse complement strand
GCTTGAGCGGCTCTCACCAATCTCGTTCCAGAATACTGACATGGCGCAGGTCTTCGCTCGCTTTTTCAAAGCCGAGCATTGTAGTCGCCAGTCTTCCTCATCCAAGATTTCTGCTCGATATGCTTCATAGGACAGTTCGTAGTGACGCAACACGCTCATGAAGGAGTCCGACTCTAATTGGACTGCACGTAGAACCGTCGGTCGCACCGCGGCGCAATCGACTTCGTCTACACACATCAGAGCCTCAGGAAGAATACTCGAGAACTCCTCCTCGATTGCGTCCGAACTACTTCTCAAAGACGCTAGCACATCAAGCTTGGCGTTCCTTGGCTCAATTCCAGTTGGGCATTCGTCATCGTGAGGGCGTTCTTTGCCAAGACGACTTGCCAAACGAGAAGACCAATACCAACCGCGGTGGCAACGTTTGCGATCGTTGCCCAAGTGTATCTGTTGCCTAAGCCCATGGAATCCAGAAGAAAACTTTTCAACTTCAAAAAGATAACCGAAAAGCGGTCGTGATACCACAATTTTCAGCCAACTCACCTCCCCCTCCGCTTGTTCCCACCCCTCTGCCCGGCCCGCCCCGCCGTGCTGCGCCCGCTCGCCTTCACCGCCGCCTCGCTTGCCTCCTCGACCGCGGACTGCCGCGCCAGGGGGTCGTCGGCGATGGCGAGCTCCACGGCTTCCAGCCGCTTGACCTCGTCGCGCAGGCGGGCGGCTTCCTCGAATTCCAGGTTCTCGGCGGCCTTGCGCATCTGGGTGCGCAGCGCGTCGAGGTGGGCGGCGAGGTTCGAACCGACCATGGGCTTGTCGACCTTGGCGGTGACGCGGGCCATGTCGGTGTCGCCCTGGTAGAGGCCGGCCAGAACGTCCTCAACGTTCTTCTTGACGGTCTGCGGGGTGATCCCGTGGGCCTTGTTGTAGGCGATCTGCTTTTCGCGGCGGCGGTTGGTTTCGCGGAGCGCGCGTTCCATGCTGCCGGTGATCCGGTCGGCATACATGATGACGCGGCCCTCGGCGTTGCGGGCGGCGCGGCCGATGGTCTGGATGAGCGAGGTCTCGGACCGCAGGAAGCCCTCCTTGTCCGCATCCAGGATCGCGACCAGCCCGCATTCGGGGATGTCCAGCCCCTCGCGCAACAGGTTGATGCCCACCAGCACGTCGAAGGCGCCGAGGCGGAGGTCGCGCAGGATCTCGATGCGTTCGATGGTGTCGATGTCGGAGTGCATGTAGCGCACGCGGATGCCCTGTTCGTGCAGGTACTCGGTCAGGTCCTCGGCCATGCGCTTGGTCAGCGTGGTGACCAGCGTGCGGTAGCCGGCGGCGGAGACCTTGCGGACCTCGTCCAGGAGGTCGTCGACCTGCATCTCGACGGGGCGGATTTCGACCTGCGGGTCGAGAAGGCCGGTCGGGCGGATGACCTGCTCGACGAAGACGCCGCCGGTCTGTTCCAGCTCCCAGGCCGCGGGGGTGGCCGAGACGAAGATCGACTGCGGGCGCATGGCGTCCCATTCCTCGAACTTGAGGGGGCGGTTGTCCATGCAGGAGGGGAGCCGGAAGCCGTGTTCGGCCAGCGTGAACTTGCGCCGGTAGTCGCCGCGATACATGCCGCCGATCTGGGGCACGCTCACGTGCGATTCGTCGGCGAAGACGATGGCGTGGTCGGGGATGAATTCGAAAAGGGTGGGAGGTGGCTCGCCCGGAGCGCGGCCGGTGAGGTAGCGCGAGTAGTTCTCGATCCCGTTGCAGACGCCGGTGGCTTCCAGCATCTCGAGGTCGAAGTTGGTGCGCTGTTCGAGGCGCTGGGCCTCCAGCAGCTTGCCCTCGGCCACGAGCTGTTCGAGCCGCTGCTTGAGCTCCAGCCTGATACCCTTGATCGCCTGCTGCATCGTCGGGCGGGGGGTGACGTAGTGGCTGTTGGCGTAGATGCGGATGCGGTCGAATTCGTCGGTCTTCGCGCCGGTCAGGGGGTCGAATTCGGTGATGGATTCGAGTTCGTTGCCGAAGAAGGAGAACCGCCAGGCGCGGTCCTCGAGGTGGGCGGGCCAGAGCTCCAGCACGTCGCCGCGCACGCGGAAGGACCCGCGCTGGAAGCCGGCGTCGTTGCGGCGATACTGCTGGGCGACGAGTTCGGACATGACCTGCCGCTGGTCGTACATCTGGCCCTTCACCAGGTCCTGGGTCATGGCCGAGTAGGTCTCGACCGAGCCGATGCCGTAGATGCAGGAGACGGAGGCGACGATGATGACATCGTCGCGTTCCAGAAGCGCCCGGGTGGCCGAGTGACGCATCCGGTCGATCTGTTCGTTGATCTGGGATTCCTTCTCGATGTAGGTGTCGGTCCGCGGCACATATGCCTCGGGCTGGTAGTAGTCGTAGTAGCTGACGAAGTATTCGACCGCGTTGTCGGGGAAGAAGCCCTTGAACTCGCCGTAAAGCTGGGCGGCAAGCGTCTTGTTGGGCGCAAGAATGATGGCCGGGCGCTGGGTTTCCTCGATCACCTTGGCCATGGTGAAGGTCTTGCCGGTGCCGGTGGCGCCCAGAAGCACCTGGTTCCGCTCACCCTCCTTCACGCCCCTGGACAGCTCGGCGATGGCTGTGGGCTGGTCGCCCGCGGGCTTGAAATCGGTCCGCATGACGAAGCGCCGGCCGCCTTCCAGCTTGGGGCGGGTCAGCACCTCGGGGCGCTCGGTCAGGGCGTTGGTGTTGTTGTGGGGCATGGCGATTCCTTTCGCGTCCCTTAACATGATCGCTTTTTGTTCCGGTGCAAGTTGCGGCGTTTGCGCCCTTGCGCGAAGGGCCGCCTTTGGCGATAACCGCGCCGTTCGGCACGGAGGACCGCCATGCGCGCGCGCATCTATCAGCCCGCCAAGTCCGCGATGCAGTCTGGCACCGCCAAGACGCACCACTGGCTGCTGGAATTCGCCCCCGCGTCGGCGCGCGAGGTCGACCCGCTGATGGGCTGGACGAGCTCCTCCGACACGCAGGCGCAGGTCCGGCTGAAGTTCGACACCAGGGAGGCCGCGGTCGCCTATGCGCGCGAAAACGGGATCGACGCCGTGGTGATCGAGCCGAAGCCGCGCAAGGCCAACATCCGGCCGCGCGGCTATGGCGAGAACTTCGCCCCCGACCGGCGCGGGGCCTGGACGCATTGAGCCCGACCATCGCGCGGGAAAGCCCGCTGGGCGAGGACCTGGGCCTTCTGATGCAGCGGCACACCGCCGACATGCATGCCGAGACCCCACCTGAAAGCATCCACATGCTGGACGCCGGCAAGCTGGCTCAGCCGGGTATCTGCTTCTACGTGATGCGCGACGGCGGCCGCCCGATCGGGATGGGCGCCCTCAAGCGGATCGACGACAGCCATGCCGAGATCAAGTCGATGCACATCCTGGCCGAGGAACGCGGCCGCGGCCTGTCGCGGCTGATGCTCGACCACCTTCTGGCCGAGGCCCGCGCGGCGGGCTTCACCCGCGTCAGCCTCGAGACCGGCGTTCAGCCCGGCTTTGCGGCGGCGAGGGGGCTTTATGCCCGGGCAGGCTTCACCGAATGCGGGCCGTTCGAAGGCTATGCCCCCGACCCCAACAGCGTTTTCATGACGCGCACCCTTGCGTGACAGACGGCTCTGCCGCAGAAGGGAACCCGCGCGGTCCCGTAGCTCAACTGGATAGAGCAGCTGACTTCTAATCAGCAGGCTGAGGGTTCGAGTCCTTCCGGGATCGCCATGTTGCCGCAGCGCGGCATGTCTGTGGACCTTCCCCCGGGCCAGGCGTATCCTGACCTCCGGCACCGTTGGGTGAGGCGTCTTGCTGTTCATCGTCTTCGTTCACGGCCTGATCCTCGTCGTATTCGGTGCCGCGCTGGGCGTGATCGGGGCGCTTTACCCGGAAACGCGGGGGCATTTCCTGCTGGCCGGCGTGCTGTGCGGATTCGTGGGTGCCCTGCTTGCGACCGTCACGCGCGAGGGGCATGGCCAGTTGCAGCGGCGGCACACGTTCCTGCTGACGGCAACGGTCTGGATCACGGCGGCGACGGCGGGGGCGTTTCCCCTGTGGCTCTGGGGTCTCACGGCGACGGATGCCTTCTTCGAGGCGATGTCCGGGATCACCACGACCGGTTCGACGGTGATGGTCGGGCTCGACGACACGCCGCGGGGTATCCTGATCTGGCGCGCGATCCTGCAATGGCTGGGGGGCGTGGGCTTCGTCGTCGCGGGGATCGCGCTTCTGCCGATCCTGCGGGTCGGGGGGATGCAGCTTTTTCGCAGCGAAAGCTCCGAGCGGGGCGAGCGCGAGCTTTACAGCGCGGCGCGCTTCGCCACCGCGACGCTCTGGGTCTATGCCGGACTGACGGCGCTGTGCGGGGCGGTCTATTACGCGGGGGGGATGACGGCCTTCGAAGCCGTGGCGCATGCGCTGACGACGCTGTCGACGGGGGGCTATTCGACCTCGGACGCGTCCTTCGGGCAGTTCGACAGCGCCTTCCTGCACTGGTCGGGCACGATCTTCATGCTGGCGGGCGCGCTGCCCTTCGCGTGGTACATCCGGCTGGTGCAGCGGCGCATCGCGCGGTCCGAGCAGGTGCCCGTGCTGCTGGCGGGGCTGGCGGTTTCGATCCTGGCGCTGAGCCTGTGGCGCGTCGCGACCTCGGACGCGACGCCTTTTCAGGCGCTGACCGACACGGCGTTCAGCGTCGTCTCGGTCGTCACGACGACGGGCTATGCGACGGTGGACTACACGACCTGGGGCGCCTTCGCGGTGATGGCCTTCTTTCTTCTGACGGCGGTGGGAGGGTGCACGGGGTCCACCTCGGGCGGGGTCAAGGCGATGCGCTGGATCGTGCTGGTGCGCGCGATCCGGTCGCGGGCGCTGATGGTGCAGACGCCGCACCGGATCGCGCCGATCCTCTACGAGCACAAGGCCGTCACCGATGACCAGCTGAACGGGATCATCGCCTTCTTCACGGTGTTCATCCTGACCTTCACCGGGCTGTCGGTGGGGCTGGCGATGATGGGGCTGGACGATCTGACCGCGATCAGCGGCGCGCTGACGGCGCTGACCAATGTGGGCCCCGGTGTGGGGCCGATCATTGGCCCGGCGGGGAACTTCTCGACCCTGCCCGACGATGCAAAGTGGCTGCTGGCCTTCGGGATGTACGTGGGCCGGCTGGAGATGATGACGGTCTATGTGCTGTTCCTGCCGGCCTTCTGGCGCGACTAGGCGGGAACGGTGCGCGCCTGCGCGCGGTTGAGGACCATGAGGGCGACAAGGAGGGATGTGCCCGCCGCCTCGACCGCGAGCGAGGGCCAGAAGACCGCGACGATGCCCGGCAGCATGAGCGCGCGTTGCCAGAGCGGGAAGGGCGCGAAGAGAAACCCTTCGAGCATCGCCGCGAAGGCGGCGAGCGCCACGATGGCGATGGCGCCGTTCCACAGCACGAGCGGCAGAGGACCGCCGGTGATGATGACCTCGTTATAGACCATGAAGAGCGGGATCAGATAGAGGCCCTTGGCGTATTTCCACGCCTGGAACGACGTCTCCATCGGCTTGGAGCCTGCGATGGCCGCGCCCGCGAAGGCGGCGAGGGCCACGGGTGGGGTGACGTTCGAATCCTGCGAATACCAGAAGACGACGAGGTGCGCGATGAGGAGCGGGACGCCGAATTCCTCGTGCAGCGCGGGGCCCACGAGGATGATGAGCACGATGTAGGCCGCCGTCACCGGCAGGCCGAGGCCCAGGATCAGCGAGGCGATCAGGACGAGGACAAGCGCGAGGAACAGGTTTCCGCCCGAGAAGGCGATCATCATGGCCGAGAACTTGAGCCCGAGGCCGGTGAGGCCCACGACGCCGACGATGATGCCGGCCACCGCGCAGGCCATGGAGACGGCGACCGCGTTGCGCGCGCCGAGCTCCAGCGCCTCGAGCGTCTTTCTCAGCCCCGACAGGGCGAGCGCCGTCAGCGAGGCGTGGCCGGAGGTGCCGCGGCCATGGTCGAGCAGCGCCTTGAACGCCGCCGCAGCGATGACCGAGACGATGGCGTAGAAGCCGACGCGCATCGGCGAAAAGCCCACGACCAGCAACCAGACCAGTGCGACGAGCGGCAAGAGGAAGTGCCAGCCGTCGGCCAGGACGTCGCGGACGCGGGGCAGCTCGCTGGAAGGCAGGCCCTGGAGGCCCTGTTTCACCGCTGCGATGTGCACCAGCAGGTAGACCGCGCCGAAGTAGAGGAAGGCCGGAAAGATCGACACCAGAACGATATCGACGTAAGGCACACGGGTGAATTCCGACATCAGGAAGGCGCCCGCGCCCATCAGTGGCGGCATGATCTGTCCGCCGGTCGAGGCCGCGGCCTCGATCCCGCCGGCCTGCGCGGGACGGTAGCCCAGCTTCTTCATCAGCGGGATGGTGAAGGCCCCCGTCGTGACCACGTTGGCGATCGAGCTGCCCGAGATGGAGCCCATGCCGGCGCTGGCGATCACCGCGGCCTTGGCCGGGCCGCCGCGCTGGCGGCCGGTGGCGGCATAGGCGAGGTCGATGAAGAACTTGCCCGCGCCGGTGACTTCGAGGAACGCGCCGAAGAGGACAAAGACGAAGATGAAGGTCGCGGCGACCCCGAGCGGCAGGCCGAAGATGCCTTCGGCGCCGAGGGTCAGTTGCGAGGCGAGCCGTTCGACCGAATAGCCGCGGTGGTTCAGGATGCCGGGTAGCCAGTCGGCGAGCCACGGCAGCTCGCCCCGCCGGCCGGCGAAGGCGTAGAGGACGAAGATCGCGCCGATGATCGTCATGGCGAGGCCGACCGCGCGGCGCGCGGCCTCGAGCACCACGAGCGTGGTCAGGATGCCGATCCAGACGTCGATCTGGCGCGGCACGATGGCGTTGGCGATGGCGTCGATGTTGAACGGGACCCAGAGGCCGACCAGCACGCCGCAGGCGATCAGCATGCCGTCGATGGCCCAGCCCAGCACGCCGCGCGGCTTCGACCCCGTGACGGGGTAGATCAGGAAGCACAGCACCAGGATGAAGCCCAGGTGGATCGGGCGCTGGAAGAACAGGCCCAGCGGCTGGACGCCCGCCGCATAGAGCTGGAACAGCGACAGCGCGATGCCGACGACGGTGATGGCACGAAGCGCGAAGCGGGGCTGGGTGGCGTCCATCGGGGACCTCAGGGTTCAAGCGCGATGCGGACGCGGGCGCGGGGCGCCAGGGATGACAGCGAGACTTCGGTGGTGGCGGTGCGCAGGCGGTGGTCGACGGAGGGGCCGCCGGGGCGCAGGATGTAGGCGTTGCCGGGAACGGGTTCGTCGAGGTTCTCGATGAAATACCCGCCGTGCCCGTCGCTGACCTGTCGGCCGCGGCCGGGAATGTGGTCCAGTCCCGCGGCGAAGTCGGGCAGGTGCGAGCGCACCAGGACCATCGCGCCGCCGCGGTTCTCGTAGCAGTCCTGCACCTCGAACCCCTTCACGGAGTGACGCCAGACCACGCACCAGCCTGCGCCTTCGGGCACCGGCAGGCGGGCGATCTCGGACCCGTCGGGAAGTGTCGCGGTCAGGGTGCCCGCCGACGCCGGGGCGGCGGCGATCAGGGCGGCCGCGATCAGCCGCCCTGCCAGGACGCAGGTCACGGACGCAGGGCGTCCGAGATGGTCGCGCCGACTTCCTCGTAATAGCGCAGGGCGCCGGGGTGCAGCGGGACCGGAGTGGCGGCCATGGTGAATTCGACCGTCGTCTCATTGGCTGCCGGGTGGACGGCGCGCAGCTCGTCGATGTTGTCGAACATCGCCTTGGTCAGCGCATATGCGAGGTCATCGGACATGTCGGCCGAGACGACCAGAACGTTCGGCACGCCCAGCGTCGGCACCGGGTCGTCCACGCCGTCGTAGAGGCCGCCCGGCAGCGTAAGCGCCGCAAAGGTCGGATCCGCCTCGCGTGCCTTTGCGATCTCGTCATCGCTGAGCGCGATCATGCGGATCGAGGTCGTCGTCGCGAGGTTGAGGATCGACGAGGTGGGCGCGCCCACCGACCAGAAGCCCGCGTCGATGTCGCCGTTGTTCAGCGCGTCGGCGGTTTCGTTGAAGTTGAGGCGCTGCGCGTCGAAGTCGTCGAACGAGATTCCGTTGGCGGCCAGGAGCGTCTGGGCGTTGACTTCGGTCCCCGAGCCCGGTGCGCCGACCGAGACGCGCTTGCCCTTGAGGTCGGCGATCGACCGGATGTCGCTGTCGGCGGGCACGACGATCTGGATCATGTTGGCGTAGACCGAGGCCAGCGCGCGGATCGAGGCGATCTGGTTGCCCTCGAACCGGCCGGTTCCCTGGTAGGCCTGCTGGACGGTGTCGGCCAGCGCGATGGCGAGATCCGCGTCGCCGGTGGCGATCAGGCCCATGTTCTCGACCGAGGCGCCGGTGACCTCGGCGGTGGCCGAGTAGCCCTCGACGTGGTTGTTGATGATCTCGGCCAGCCCGCCGCCGATCGGGTAATAGACGCCGCCGGTGCCGCCGGTCGCGATGGACAGCTGTTCCTGCGCCAGCGCGGGCCCTGCGGCCAGCGCCGCGGCCATGGCCATGACGTTGAAGAATTTCATTTTTGCCTCCCTTTGCATGTTATCGGGCCGAACCGTAGCAACCGATGCCGGGCCTGCCAAGCAAAACGGGCGCGGCTTGCCAAGCCCCGCGCCGCCATGCGAGTTTGGGACTTCTTCTCGACGGGGGTTTGCGTGGACGTGACCGAAAGGACGGGTGTGGCCGGGGCCGAGGCGAAGCTGCCCCAGGTCGGCCATCCGAGGAACGCTGGCATGGAGCTCGACCTCGACTGGGTCGCGGCAGTGCAGGCCAACACCTCGGCCATCGAACGGCGCTGCGCCACGCTGCCGGGGCGGCGGAGCGTCAAGAAGGAATGGCAGGCGGCGTGGCTGTGCAAGGCGATCAGCCTGATCGACCTGACCACGCTGTCGGGCGACGACACCGAGGGCCGCGTGCGGCGGCTTTGCGCCAAGGCGCGCCAGCCGGTGCGGCCGGACCTGTTGGCGGCGCTGGGGATGGAGGGGCTGACCGTCGGGGCGGTCTGCGTCTATCACGAGATGGTGGCCACCGCCGTGGACGCGCTGAAGGGCTCGGGCATCCCGGTCGCGGCGGTGTCCACGGGCTTTCCGGCGGGGCTGTCGCCGTTTCCCCTGCGGGTGGCCGAGATCGGCGAAAGCGTGAAGGCAGGCGCCGAGGAGATCGATATCGTCATCTCGCGCCGGCATGTCCTGACCGGCGCCTGGCAGGCGCTTTACGACGAGATGCGGGCGTTTCGCGCAGCCTGCGGGGCGGCGCATGTGAAGGCGATCCTGGCGACGGGGGAGCTGGGCACGCTGAGGAACGTCGCGCGGGCGAGCCTGGTCTGCATGATGGCGGGGGCGGATTTCATCAAGACCTCGACCGGGAAGGAAGCGGTGAACGCGACCCTTCCCGTGAGCCTGGTGATGATCCGCGCGATCCGCGAGTTTCACGAAAGGACAGGGTTCCGCGTCGGCTACAAGCCGGCGGGGGGAATCTCGAAAGCCAAGGACGCGCTGGTCTACCTGAGTCTGATGAAGGACGAGCTGGGCGACCGCTGGCTGCAGCCCGACCTGTTCCGCTTCGGGGCGTCGAGCCTGCTGGGCGATATCGAGCGGCAGCTGGAGCATTTCGTGACCGGGCGGTATTCGGCCGCGGACCGGCATCCGATGGCCTGAGCGGAGAGCGCCGGGGGTTTTCCACCCCCGGACCCCCGGAGAGTATTTTGAAACGGGAAAGACCATGACCGTGCGCGAGATCTTCGAGTCGATGGAATACGGACCCGCGCCCGAGGGGGCGGCCGAGGCGATGGCCTGGCTCGACCGCCACGGGCGTCGGTTCGGGCAGTTCATCGGGGGTGCGTTCACGGCGCCGGGCGAGACTTTCGCCACGAAGAACCCGGCGCGGGGCGAGCTTCTGGCCGAGGTGACGCAGGGGACCGGGGCGGATGTGGATGCCGCAGTGCGGGCCGCGCGGAAGGCGTTCGGCCCGTGGTCGCGCGCCTCGGGCCATGCGCGGGCGCGGGTGCTTTATGCGCTGGCGCGGCTCTTGCAGAAGCACAGCCGGATGTTCGCGGTGCTGGAGACCCTGGACAACGGCAAGCCGATCCGCGAAGCCCGTGACATCGACGTGCCGCTGGCGCAGCGGCATTTCTACTACCACGCGGGGCTTGCCCAGCTGATGGGCAGCGAGAGGCCCGGGATGGTGCCGCATGGGGTCTGCGGGCAGGTGATCCCGTGGAACTTTCCGCTGCTGATGCTGGCGTGGAAGGTGGCACCCGCGCTGGCGGCGGGGAACACGGTCGTGCTGAAGCCCGCCGAATACACCCCTCTGACGGCGCTACTGTTCGCGGAGATCTGCCGGGAGGCCGGCGTGCCGAAGGGCGTGGTCAACATCGTCACCGGCGACGGGGCGACGGGGGCGGCGCTGGTCGCGCATCCGGGCGTCGACAAGGTGGCGTTCACCGGGTCGACCGAGGTCGGGCGGAAGATCAGGGAAGCGACGGCCGGGACGGGCAAGGCGCTGACGCTGGAGCTGGGGGGCAAGTCGCCCTACATCGTCTTCGACGACGCGGACCTCGACAGCGCGGTCGAGGGGCTGGTCGACGCGATCTGGTTCAACGCGGGCCAGGTCTGCTGCGCGGGTTCACGCCTGCTGGTGCAGGAGGGCGTGGCCGCGCGGTTCCACGACAAGCTGAAGTGCCGGATGGACGGGCTGCGTGTGGGCGACCCGCTGGACAAGGCGATAGACGTCGGCGCGGTCGTCGACCCCGTGCAGCTGGCCACGATCACGCGGATGGTCGAGGCGGGCGGCGCCGAGGGCGAGGTATACCGCGCGAAGGTGGAGCTGCCGCAGGGCTGCTTCTATCCGCCGACGCTGATCACCGGGCTGTCGACCTCGGCCATGCTGATGCAGGAGGAGATCTTCGGGCCGGTGCTGGTGTCGACGACCTTCCGGACCCCGACCGAGGCGGTTCAGCTGGCCAACAACACGCGCTTCGGCCTCGCGGCGAGCGTCTGGACCGAGAACGTGAACCTCGCGCTCGACATCGCGCCGAAGCTGAAGGCGGGCGTGGTCTGGGTGAACGCGACGAACCTTTTCGATGCGGCCGCGCCCTTCGGCGGGGTGAAGGAGAGCGGGTTCGGCCGCGAAGGCGGCTGGGAGGGGCTCGACGCCTACCTGCGGCCGGCGGCGCAGGGGCCGCGGCTGAAGCCGGTGCCCGCCGTCGCGGCGCCACGGGACGGGGACGGACAGGACGGCATCGACCGGACCGCGAAGATGTACATAGGCGGCAGGCAGGCGCGCCCCGATGGCGGGTATTCGCGCGCGGTCTGGTCGCCGAAGGGCAAGCTGCTGGGTCATGCGCCCATCGGCAACCGCAAGGACATCCGCAACGCGGTCGAGGCGGCGCATGCCGCGAAGGGCTGGGCGAAGACGACGGGGCACCTGCGGGCGCAGATCCTGTACTACCTGGCCGAGAACCTGTCCGCGCGGGCGGGCGACTTCGCTGCGCGGCTGCGGGACATGACCGGAAAGCGGGGCGAGGCCGAAGTCGAGGCGTCGGTCGACCGGCTTTTCACCTGGGCCGCCTGGGCGGACAAGTACGATGGTGCTGCCAGGGGCGTGCCGCTCCGCGGCATCGCGCTTGCAATGAACGAGCCGGTGGGAGTGATCGGGGCGTTCTGCGCGGACGAGGCGCCGCTTCTCGGGCTGGTCTCGGTCATGGCGCCTGCGATGGCCATGGGGAACACCTGCGTGCTGGTCCCTTCGGAACCCTTCCCGCTGGCGGCGACGGATTTCTATCAGGTGCTGGACACGTCGGATGTGCCGGGCGGCGTGGTCAATATCGTCACGGGCGCCCATGGCGAGCTTGCGAAGACGCTGGCGGGGCACCTGGACGTCGATGCAGTATGGTCGTTCTCGTCCTCGGACCTCTCGGGCGTGATCGAACGCGAGGCGGCCGGGAACCTCAAGCGCACCTGGGTCAACCATGGACGTGCCCGCGACTGGATGGGGCCCGAAGGCGAGGGGCGGGCGTTCCTCGCGGCCGCGACCGAGGTCAAGACGATCTGGGTGCCTTACGGCGAGTGATGTCCCGCTGGCGACGGAAGCGGAGAGGGGGCTCTTTCCCCGTCCGCGCAATACCTGGCGCTCGGGGACGAAACGAAGGTCGGGCACCCTGCACCAAGGGCAAGGCGCCTTCCCCGTGTGCGGTCATCGGCTCCGCAGCCTGTACCGCGGGATGACCCTCGCATGGAACGGTTAAGGAAGCGTCAAGCCCCTTCCCCGTGTTCCA
>FWPV01013388.1_pt1 | contig 12334 bp, 8 predicted proteins | sample 2228371 | NCBI WGS metagenome assembly FWPV01 (sample SAMEA103939776, study PRJEB20133) | metagenome | reverse complement strand
CAAGGGGTGTCCTCCAGCGAAGGCAAAAATCTTAGTGTCCTCCTCATGTTATGAATCCAATGGAGCGGTCAACTGCGGTTTTTAGGATCATGTCCCTGCCTCCCCCCAGAAACCCTTGGCGGCGAGTTGGCTGCGCACCCATTGGGCGAGCCCCGGCGTGTCCATGTCCGCGTATTCGTAGCGGACCCGCACGGCCGGCTTGTCGAGGGGGATCAGGGCGGCTAGATCGGCCGGGGTGGCCACCAGCACGTAGTCGGCCGGTACCGCATCCAGGGTGGCCTTGAGCCCAGCAAGCTGAGTCGGCGTGTAGCCCATGGCCGGCAGCACGGGGCCGATGTGGGGATAGCGGTCATAGACCTCCCGGATGGCCGGCGCCGCATGGGGCCGAGGATCCTGGATCAGGGCGCCGGCGCGGGAGGCGGCCACATACCCAGCCCCGTAGGACATCCCCCCATGGGTGACGCTGGGGCCGTCCTCCACCACCACCACGCGCCGGCCGCGCAGATCGACGTCGGTGGCCAGGCTCACCGGCGAGGCGGCCTGCAGGATGGGCACATGGGGTTGGATGCGGCGCACGTTGTCCTTGACCTGCTGGATCTGGGCCTGGCTGGCGGCGTCGCATTTGGCGAGCACCACCAGGTCCGCCATGCGCAGGACCGTCTCGCCTGGGTGGTGGCTCACCTCGTGCCCCGCCCGCAGGGGATCCACGAGCACGATGTGCAGATCCGGCTGGAGGAAGGGGAAATCGTTGTTGCCCCCCTCCCACAGCAGGAGGTCCGCCTCCCGGGCCGCCAGCGCGGCGATGCGCTCGTAGTCCACCCCTGCCCAGACCGTATTGCCCACGGCCAGGTGGGGCTCGTACTCCTCCCGCTCCTCCACCGTGCAGCCGGCCGCATCCAGGTCCGCCCGGCTGGCGAAGCGCTGCACTGCCTGGCGCTCCAGGTCGCCGTAGGGCATGGGGTGGCGCAGTACCGCCACCCTGAGCCCCCAGGCCTTGAGGGTGCGCGAGAGGAAACGGGAGGTCTGGGACTTGCCGCAACCGGTGCGCACGGCACTGATGGCGACCACCGGACGCTCGGCGCGCACCATGGTGCGCCTGGGCCCCAGCAGCAGGAAATCCGCCCCGCGCGCCAGGGCGCGGGAGGCCAGATGCATGACATGGGCATGGGGCACGTCGCTGTAGGCGAAGACCACCTGATCGATCCGCTCTTGGGCAAGCAGCTCGTCCAAGGCGGACTCGTCCAGGATGGGGATGCCCTGGGGATAGAGGGGGCCGGCCAGGACGGGCGGATAGCGCCGGCCAGCGATGCCATCGATCTGGGTGGCAGTGAAGGCCACCACCTCATGGGATGGGTCACCCCGATACACCACGTTGAAGTTGTGGAAATCCCGGCCGGCGGCACCGAGAATGACCATCCGTTGGCGTTGCATCGGTGTCCTAGGGCAGCAATGCGAGGGATTCGGCCGCGATCTCCCGTACCTGGGGATCCGGATCGTTCAGACGCGCCTCGAGCGCTGGCCGGGCTCCCGGGTCCCCGGTCAGGCCCAGGTAGTGACTGGCATCGGCGCGCACGCGAGCGTCCCCGTGCGCCGTCAGTGCCGCCAGCTGCGGCACCAGGGCCTTGAGGGCCGGCTGCCCGGCGAAGGCCTCCAACACCGCGCCAGCGCCGATGCGCACGTTGAGGCTGGCCTCCGGGTTGGCCACGATGGGTAGCACGGCGGCCAGACGTTCCGGGTGGCTGCCCACCTCTTCCAGCACGCGCTGTAACGCCCCCTCCTTGAGCAGGGCATGGAACCAGTCCGCCATGCCCTCCGGGCTACCCACCCGCGCCGCCCACTGTTCCAGCTCCTTGCGGCTGCGCAGGCCTGTCAGTTCGAAAGGACCGATGCGCACCCAGGGCACCGAACGCACCCCGTAGGCCTGCGCCGCCTCTGGTCGCTGCTCCACGTTGACCACCCTGAGCTCCCCGATGCTGCCCGCCTTGACCATCTCCGCCAGAGCGGCGAGCACGGCTGGACAGTTGGGACAGCTGCCGGAGACAATGAGCAGGGCATCGGGGGCGTGCATGGCGGTAGAATCTCCATCCACGCGCCCGGCGTCAAGCCGCTCACCCATGAAGCCCATGCCCGATCTCTTCTCCCCCCTACAAGTGGGCCCCTGCCTGCTGCCCAACCGCATCGTCATGGCCCCCCTCACCCGCAACCGGGCCGGTCGCGACGGGGTGCCCACCCCCCTGATGGCCGAGTATTACGCCCAGCGCGCCAGCGCCGGCCTGATCCTGTCGGAGGCCACCTGCATCTCCCCCCAGGGCGTGGGCTATCCCTACACGCCGGGCATCTGGAACGGTGCCCAGGTCGGCGGCTGGGCCCAGGTGACCGGGGCCGTGCATGGCCGCGGCGGGCGTATCTACTGCCAGCTCTGGCACGTGGGCCGCATCTCGCATCCCTCCCTGCAGCCGGGCGGTGCCCTGCCCGTGGCCCCGTCGGCCATCCGCCCAGAGGGGGAGGCCTACACCTACGAGGGCATGCAGCCCTTCGTCACGCCACGCGCCCTGGACCTGGACGAACTGCCGGGCATCGTGGAGCAGTACCGTGTAGCGGCAAAGAACGCCCTGGCCGCCGGTTTCGACGGGGTGGAGGTGCACGCCGCCAACGGCTATCTGCTGGACCAGTTCCTGCGCGACGGCAGCAACCGGCGCACCGATGCCTACGGCGGCAGCGTGGATCAGCGCGCCCGGCTGCTGCTGGAGGTCCTGGAGGCGGTGATCGGCGTATGGGGCAGCCAGCGCGTGGGGGTGCGTCTGTCGCCGCTACAGCCTTTCAACGACATGCGCGACGCGAACCCCGCGGCCACCTTCAGCCGGGTGGTGGAACTGCTCAACCCGCTCGATCTGGCCTATCTGCACGTGACCCGGTTGGGCATGGATGCCCCCGGTGCGGCCGGACCGCCCTTCGACCTGGGGAGGTTGCGCCGCTTGTGGCGTGGGGTGTACATGACCAACCACGGCTATGACAGGGCCGCCGCCATGCGGGCGGTGGCCGAGGGCGAGGCGGATCTGGTGGCCTTCGGTACCCTCTACATCGCCAACCCGGACCTAGTGGAGCGGCTGCGCCGCAACGCACCCCTGAACGCCCCCGACCCCAGCACCTACTACGGTGGCGGCGAGCGGGGCTACACCGACTATCCCTTCCTGCAGGATTAGTCGCCCGCCTCTGGCCCGGGGCGCACCCTGAGGCTGAAGGTGACCGGCCCGTCGTTGACCAGGGCCACCTGCATGTGGGCGCCAAACTCACCCGTGGCCACCACAGGATGCTGGGCCCGGGCCCCCACCACCAGGTGGTGGAACAAGCGGCGTCCGGTCTCGGGATCGGCGGCGCTGGAGAAACTGGCGCGCGTGCCCTTGGCGGTGTCGGCGGCCAGGGTGAACTGGGGTACCAGCAGCAGCCCGCCGCCGGTCTCCCGCAGGCTGCGGTTCATCCTGCCCTTGGCGTCCGGAAACACCCGGTAGCTGAGCAGCCGCCCTAAAAGACGTTCTGCGGTGGCCTCGCCATCGCCCCGCTCCACCCCCACCAGCACCAGCAGACCCGGGCCGATCTCCCCCACGAGCCTGCCTCCCACCCGCACGCTGGCCTCGCTCACCCGCTGTAGGAGTCCGATCACCCTACCGTCCTCTCCTGACGGGTCATGTGGGGGGCAGACGCGCCTCCCGGCATAGCTAAAAAATCCTAAAGTTTTTTCCCGAGACGACCGTTAACGCTTCCAGGAGTTTAGCGTAGGTGCAACCTGCAAGGGCAAACCCGCCGAAAGGCGGGGACGCAAAGTCACCGGTCTAAGGGGCCAGGTCCTGGGTTGGCCAGGCCCTATGACAGCGGGATTGCCAGGGTGCCAGGGGCTCGCCCCCCGTACCACGGTCCGCATGCTGCCCTGCCGGTCGCCGGTTCGAGCCGGCCCGCCACCACGCAACCCAGGTGATTGAACATTAGGAGGCAGACCATGCAGGAAGCCCGCAAAGTCGTGGAATTCAGCCAGTCCCGGCGCGCTACTGGGCCGGCCGGCAACCGTATCCTGGATGACTGCGGTGAGCTGGCCGCCAACCAGCTCACAGAGGCCCTGGGCAAGGCCATGGAGCGAGCCGGCAAGGAACTGCATAAGCTTGCCGCCCAGACCCCCAACCACCAGATGAGCATGCTCTACCTGGAGGGCATGGAGTTCCTGCGGGATCATGGCAACGCCATCGAGGTTGGCTTCCGCCAGGGGTACTTCAAGGCATTCAAGCAATCCTGCCGCAACGGCTGGCTGCCGGAGCGAAGCTCCACCCCGGCCGACCAACTCAGCCTCGTGGAACCGGACGACCTGGAGGAGACCCTGGCGGCCACCAACCTGGCCAACGCCCTGCACAACGACTGCGGCGAGGAGCTGTTCGGGCTCAACCAACGGGTGGGGCTACTACTGGGACGGGGCGACTTGTGTTCCGAGGACAACCCCCTGGGCCCCGAGCTGATCGCCAGGGCCATCCTGGACAGCCTCAAGGAGCAAGGCGGCACCCTCAAGGTCAGGCTCACGCTCGTGCCCGTGCTGGGCAGGTATCTGCCCGAACGGGTGAAGACGGTCTATCAGGCCCTCAACCGTTTTCTCGTGGACAAGGGCATCCTTCCGGCGTTGCGGGTAGGGGTGCGGAAGTCCCGGACCGAGGGGGAGGGAGCGGCGGCCGCCGCCCCTGCGGTCCAGGCGACCCAGGCCGATCTCTCGTCCCTGCTGCAGCAGCTGCTGGCAGTCGGCAGCCACGGCCCAACGGCCGGTACCGGTCTCGCGGCCGGGGTACTCCCGGCTGCCGGGGCGGCTGGCGCAACGGTGAACGTCAGCCCCGTGTTCCTGCAGACCCTCACCCAGCTGCAACGGGGCGAGACCCGAGGGCTCGATCTGCGGGGACTGGATCCGGCCCGTCTGAGCGACGGACACGTCAACGTGCTGCGGGAGCTCAAGACCACGAGCATCGCCGCGGGCATGGGCCAGGTGCATGCCACGACCCTGGACATCGTGGCCCTGATCTTCGACTACATCCTGGACGACCGGCGCGTGCCGGACGCCATGAAGGCCCTCATCGGCCGGCTGCAGATACCGGTGTTGAAGGTGGCCATGCTGGATCGCGCCTTCTTCTCCCAGCGTGCGCACCCAACCCGCAGGCTGCTGGACGTTCTGGCCGAGGTCTCCATGGGTTGGGACCCGCAGGAGGGCCATGAGAGCGGGCTGTACCGCAAGGTGGACGAGATCGTCAACCGCATCCTCAATGACTTCGACGACAAGGTGGAGGTCTTTCAGGCCGCCCTGGAAGACTTGGAGCGCTACCTGGCCGAAGAGAAGCGCCAGATCGACGTGCGCACCGCCCGCGGCGCCCAGGTCCTGCTCACCCGCGAGCAGCGGGAGATCGCCGAGGCGGTGGCTCATGACACCATCCACACCCAGCTATTCAGCCACCCGACCCCGGCCCTGATCCAGGACTTCCTCTATGGCACCTGGCATCAGCTCCTGACCCTGATCTACAGCCGCCACGGTGAGGACAGCGAACCTTGGCGCAGCGCCGTGCAGACCATGGCGGATCTGATCTGGAGCGCCGCCCCCAAGACCACGGCCGAGGATCGTAGGCTATTGGTGCAGCGCCTGCCCAACATGCTCAAACGCCTGTCGGACGGTTTCAGGACCCTGGGTGCCCCCCAGGAGGAGCAGGACCGCTTCTTCGCCGCCCTGGTCAAGTGCCACGCCGAAGCCGTCAAGAGCGGCATGCACGGCACCCCCGCACAGACGGAGGCAGCGGTGTCTGCGCCGCCACCGTGCAGGGAACAGCCGCTGGACTTCGAGACGCTCCCCGTCCCGGGCGAGCCGGTGGAGGTGGCGCCCACGCTGCTGCAGGACATCGCCGCCACCCCCATCGTCGGCCATCCCGACATCGAGGAGATCACCGTCACCGATGTGGGCTGGCTGGCCGGAGGAGAACCACAGGATGACCGCTACGAGGCCGAACTCAGTCGGCTCAAACGCGGCACCTGGATCGAATACCGGCAGGAGGACGGCAGCACGGCCCGTGCCAAGCTGGCCTGGATCAGCCCCATGCGCGGCCTCTACCTCTTCACCAACCGTCTCGGTGAGCGCGCCATGTCCATCTCCGCCCATGGCCTGGCAGCCAAGCTGAGGGAAGGCCAGATCCAGATCCTCGACGACGTGCCTCTCATGGACCGTGCGGTCGATGCCCTGCTCTCCCGCCTCCAGAACACCGCCTGAGGCCGTGCCATGGAGCCCTCCCTCACCTCCCGCAGACCGGACCCTGCCGCAGGGACGCCGACCGCCCCAGCCGGGGATCTGACAGTCCCGAGCCACCTGCAGCGCTTCCTGGTCCGACAGCCCGTCCTAGACGACCAATACCGCATCGTCGGCTATGAGCTGGCCCTGCGGGAGCGTGTGCCGGTGCCCGCTCTGCCCGGGGCCCAGAGCCTGCAGCAGATGCGCGACGAGATGCTGCTCACCAGCGTGGCCGATCTGGACTATCGGCAGGCCTTGGGGGATCGCCTCACCTTCCTGGCCGTCTCGCCGCACACCCTCCTGAACCCCCTGCTCGGCCAGCTGCCCATGGATAGGATCGTGCTGTGTACCGCAGGGGCTGGACACATGCACCTCCCCGAGGACCTGTGGGAACGCATCCGGGTAGGTGGCATGGCCCTTGCCCTGGACGACCCACCGCGTGACAGGGAGATGGACGACTACCTACGGCTATGCCGTTACGTCCGTCTGGACGTGGCCAGACAGGACGTGCCTAGCCTCCTGGAGCAGGTGCAGACACTGCGCCGACTGAGCCGGGCCCGCCTGATCGCTCGCAACGTAGATACGGAAGAGGCCCACACGGCCAGCCGGAAGCTGGGCTTCGACCTGTTCCAGGGCTATTACTTCACCTGCCTGCAACCTGGGTTTCGCAGTCGCATCGATGCGAGCCGGCAACGCATCCTGGAACTGCTCAACCTGGTCATGAGCCAGGCCGACGCCGCCGAGATCGAGTCCCGCTTCAAGGTCGATGCCGGCCTCTCCCTCAAGCTATTGCGCCTTATCAACACCCCCGCCTTCGGCCTGCGCACACCGGTCCGGTCCATAGGCCAGGCGCTCATGCTCCTGGGGTATGACCAGCTCTATCGCTGGCTCACCCTGCTGCTCTACACCCAGGGCCCCGCCGACCCGCGCGCCCAGATCCTCCTCAAAAATGCCCTGGTACGGGCCCGCTTCGCCGAGATCCTGGGCGAGCACCGCCTGGCCCCGCGGGAGCTGGGTGAGGTCTTCCTGGTGGGCATCCTCTCCACCCTGGACGCCTTGTTCAACCTACCCATGGAGCAGGCGCTGGGGCAGCTGCGCCTGCCCGAGGCAGTGACGGCGGCCTTGGTGCGTCTAGAGGGGCCCTATGCCCCTATTCTGCGCTTGGTGCTGGCCTGCGAACGCTTCGACCAGGAGGCCATCGCCCGGCAGGCCGGTCTGGTGGGGGCGAGCCACGACGAGGTCAACCTGGCCCACATCCGGGCCATGATCTGGGCGGAGGAGCTGGAGACCTGAATACGGCGAGCGCCCGGGCGGCTAGAATGCGCCCATGCGCTATCGCATCCTGCCAGTCACGCCCTTACGGCAGAACTGTTCCCTGATCTGGTGCGAGACCACCGGAGCGGCCGCCCTCATCGACCCGGGGGGCGAGGCCCAACGACTCATCGCGGCGGCCCGTGCCGAAGGGGTGACCCTCACGCGGCTGCTCCTTACCCACGGTCACTTGGACCACGTGGGGGCGGCCCTGGAACTGGCCTCCCTGCTTAGCCTACCCATCGAGGGCCCCCACGCCGCCGACGCCTACTGGCTGGAACGGCTGCCGGAACAGGCGGCCTTGTTTTCCTTTCCCCCCACGCGCCCCTTCGAACCCCACCGCTGGCTGCGTGATGGCGATCTGGTGGAGGTGGGTGAGGAGCGCCTGGAGGTGATCCACTGTCCGGGCCACACCCCCGGCCATGTGGTCTTCTACCATCGGGCCGGACGTCTCGCCTTCGTGGGCGACGTCCTCTTTAAGGGCTCCGTGGGTCGCACGGACTTCCCCCTCGGGGACTGGCCGGCCCTCCGGAGGTCCATCCGGGAGCGCCTCTTCCCTCTGGGGGACGACGTGGTCTTCGTGCCCGGCCACGGACCCATGTCCAGTTTCGGCGAGGAGCGGCGGCATAACCCCTATGTCGGGGACCGGTAGCCGGAGGCATCCGCTTCTTCGACATTTCCTGCGGACATTCCAATCCACAAATCTATGGAAATTCCCGCACGGGAGCGGTAGGATAAGAAGTGTCATCGGTATCCATGCAAGTCATGAACAAGACCCGACTCCTTTTACTGCTCACCTTCGTTCTTGCCGGCTGCGGACGCGAGCAGGCACCCCCGGCGCAGACCGGAGCAAGGCTGCAGGCCGATGCCAGCGCCGGGCGTGCCGTGGCCGAGGCGAGGTGCATGAACTGCCACGGCCTGGATGGCAGGGGCACGGGACCTCTGATCCCCCACCTGGCAGGACAGAAGCTCGAATACCTGCAGCTGGCCCTCAAGGAGTACCGCAGCGGCGAGCGCCCCCATGCCGCCCTGCAGCAGCTCTTCTCGGAAGTGCCGGAGCAGGACCTGGCTAACGTGGCCGCCTTCTATGCCAGCCTGCCCGCCATCGCCCCGGCAGGCGCCCAGCAGACCGTCGATACCGGCGCCGTGTCCGCCGGCAAGACGGCAGCGGCCGCATGTGCCGGCTGCCATGGCGCCGACGGCAATGCTACCGTCCCCGGCAACCCCAGCCTCGCAGGACAGCATCGCGACTACCTGATCGCCGCCATGCAGGCCTATCGAGACGGCAGCCGGCAGCATGCCGCCATGAAGTCCCAGGTCGCAGGGCTGGATGCCCTGACCATGCAGAATCTGGCCAGCTTCTACGCTGCCCAGGAGCCTCGTCCCGCGGCGAGGAAGATCGCCGGAGACCCGGCAGAGGGCGAGCGCCTGAGCGCCGCCTGCGGTAGCTGCCATGGGCTGCAGGGGCATACCATCGATGCCGCTACCCCTGCCCTGGCCGGCCAAGATCCCCACTACCTGCTGGCAGGCATGCGCGCCTACCGGGACGGTGGGCGCAAACACGAGGACATGCGCGCGCTCCTCAAACCCATGAACGATGAGCAGCTGCGACATGTGGCGGCCTTCTATGCCAGTCAGACCCCGCGTGCAGACCAGAAGTCTGCCAGCCTGACGGCCAGGGAGTGGGCCGAACGCTGCGACCGCTGCCATGCGCCGACGGCTCATACGCCGAATCTGGTGGTGCCTCGCATCGATGGGCAGCCGCGGGACTACCTGGCCCACGTGCTGCGCGACTACCGGGACGGCAAGCGCCATCAATCCGCCATGCACGCCATGGGCCTGCCGCTCACGGATCGGGACATCGAGGCCATCGCCGCCTACTACGCCGCCCTGCCGCCGCGCTGAGACGCGCCCCAGGGCGCGGCTCGGGGGCAACCCCAGGGGCGTCTCCTGGGGTATGCTCGTGGGTCCCTGCCCCTGAGTCGCCGTGTTCTCTCCTGCCACCGCCGCCTGGTTCGCAGCCGCCTTCGCCGGTCCCACCGAGATCCAGCGGCGGGGGTGGGAGGTCGTCGCCGGCGGCCGGCATGCCCTGCTGATCGCCGCTACGGGCAGCGGCAAGACCCTGGCCGCCTTTCTCGCCGGCATAGACCGCTGTCTCGGGCTCCCGACGGATGCCCCGGCAGGAGTGCGGGTGCTGTACGTCTCCCCCCTCAAGGCCCTGGTCTATGACGTGGAGCGCAACCTGCGTGCCCCCCTCCTGGGCATCCGCCGTGTCTCGGAGGGCATGGGACTGAAGACGCGGCAGGTGAGCGTGGACGTGCGCACCGGCGACACGCCCGCTCAGCTACGGCGGCTGCAGGCAAAACAGCCGGCCGACATCCTGGTCACCACCCCCGAGTCCCTCTTCCTGCTCCTCGCCTCCAGGGCACGCGTCACTCTGAGGACGGTACATACGGTCATCATCGACGAGGTGCACGCCCTGGCGCCAGTCAAGCGGGGCGCGCATCTGGCTCTGACCCTGGAATGGCTGGCCGATCTTACCGAGACCGACCCCCAGCGTATCGGTCTATCGGCCACGGTGCGGCCGGCGGAGGAGGTGGCTGCCTGGCTCGGCGGCAACACCCGTAGGGTGGAGGTGGTGGACGCCTCCTCCCCCCCGGCACTGGATCTGCAGGTGGTGGTGCCCGAACGGGTCGGGCCCCCACCGCCTCCTCAGGAGGAACCTGGGGTGGCCATGGAGGCGATGGGCACGTCGCCCCCCGACGGATCTATCCTCGCTGCTCTGTACCGTCGGTCCTTCCCGCCTGGGAGTGCATGGCCCTCCGGAGGATCGGACGGTCTCTGGCCGCGGATTCACAAAGCCCTGCTAGAGGAGATCCGCACCTGCCGCTCCTCTATCGTCTTCGTCAACAGCCGTGGCCTGTGCGAACGCCTGGCCAACCAGCTCAATGCCCTGGCCGGCGAGGAGCTCGTCCACGCCCATCACGGCAGCCTGTCCAGGGAGCGGCGCCAGGAGATCGAGGACGCCCTCAAGGCGGGCCGCATCCGCGCCATCGTCGCCACCAGCTCCCTGGAACTGGGGATCGACATGGGGGCGGTGGACAAAGTGCTCATGGTGGAATCCCCGGACAGCGTCGCCCGGGGGTTGCAGCGAGCCGGGCGGGCGGGCCACGGCGTTGGCCAGGTGAGCCGGGCGCGTCTGTATCCCAAGTTCCGGGGCGACCTGCTGGAATGCGCCGTGGTGGCTGGCCACATGCTGCAGGGAAGGATCGAGGCGCTGAGCCTGCCGGCCAACCCACTGGATGTACTCGCCCAGCAGCTTGTGGCCTGGGTGGATGCCCAGCCCATGCCGGTGGAGGCGGTGCTCAAGCGCTGCCGGCGCGCCCATCCCTATCGGGACCTCAGCCGCCCACTGCTGGAGGGGGTGCTGGCCATGCTCAGCGGCCACTATCCGGCGGGGGAGTTCGCCGACCTGAGACCGCTCATCGTCTGGGACAGGGTGCAGGACCTCCTCACCCCACGTCGCGGCGCGGGCATGATCGCCCGCCTCAACGCCGGCGTCATCCCGGACCGGGGACTGTACGCCGTGCACCTGGGTGAGGGCGGACCGCGCGTGGGGGAACTGGACGAGGAGATGGTGTACGAGTCCCGCAAGGCTGAGGTCATCCAGCTCGGCGCCAGCAGCTGGCGCATCGAGGCGGTCCACCGGGATCGGGTCATCGTCTCCCCCGCCCCTGGCGAGGTGGGCAAATTGCCCTTCTGGCATGGGGATGCCCCGGGCCGCAGCCTGGAACTGGGTGCACGCCTGGGTGAATTCCTGCGCCAGGCAGGCGCCTGTCCGCCGGAGGCGCTGCCGGACTGGCTGCAGGCGCACGCCCCGCTCACACCCGCCGCTGCCCGCGAGCTGGCCGATCACCTCATGGAGCAGCGCCAGGTCTCCAGCCTGCCCACGGACCGCACCCTGGTGCTAGAGCGTTTCCGGGACGAACTGGGGGACTGGCGGGTGTGTCTGCTCTCCCCTTACGGTGCCAGGGTGCACGCCCCCTTGGCCATGGCCCTGCAGCAAAACCTGGCGGCGCGGGCCGGCTTCGAGGTGCAGGTGATGTACACCGACGACGGCATCGTGCTACGTTTCGCCGACACGGACGAGCTGCCCGATCTCACGACCCTGCTGCCCGAACCCGAAGAGGTGACCCGTCTGGTCACCGAACAGCTCCCCCGCACCGCCCTGTTCGCGGGACTGTTCCGGGAAAACGCGGGGCGGGCGCTGCTGCTACCGCGCCGCCACGGGCAAGGACGGCGGCCCCTGTGGGCCCAGCGACTTAAGGTGCAGCAGCTCCTAGCCACCGTCAGCCAGTACCCAGATTTTCCCATCGTGCTGGAGACCTACCGCCAGGCCCTGGTGGATCGCTTCGACATGGAGGGGTTGCGGCGCATCCTGGACGACATCCGTGCGGGGCGCATCCGGGTGCGGGAGGTGGAAACGCCCGGCGCCTCGCCCTTCGCCCGCAGCCTGGTGTTCGCCTATGTGGCCAACTATCTGTACGAGGGCGACGCCCCCCTGGCGGAGAGACGGGCCCAGGCCCTAACCCTGGACCGGCGCCTGCTGGCCGAGCTTTTGGGCGAGGCAGAGCTGGCTGGGCTCATGGATGGCCATGCCCTGCGCGAGGTGGAGGCGGATCTGCAGCACCTGACGCCGGAGCGCGCGGTCAGCGACGCAGACGGCCT
>FWPV01013385.1_pt1 | contig 12336 bp, 12 predicted proteins | sample 2228371 | NCBI WGS metagenome assembly FWPV01 (sample SAMEA103939776, study PRJEB20133) | metagenome | reverse complement strand
CGGAGTGAATTCAAGCTTGACCGATTCCGTTTCGAGGAGAGCCGTGTATTGCTTGATGAGCGCATTTTCTGGCTCGGTCAGAATACGGATCAGATCCTCTTTCCCCAGAGAATCGAGCTCCACTCGAATGGGAAATCGGCCTTGAAGCTCGGGAATGAGATCGGAGGGTTTCGAGACATGAAAAGCGCCGGCGGCGATGAAGAGGATATGGTCGGTCCTCACCATTCCGTATTTCGTCGTCACCGTCGTTCCCTCCACGATGGGCAGGATGTCTCTCTGGACCCCTTCCCTCGAAACATCCGGACCATAGGTGGACTCCCTTCCCGCAATCTTATCGATCTCGTCGATGAAAATGATTCCCGATTGTTCCACGCGTTCGATGGCCATCTTGATGACGGCATCCATGTCGATCAACTTCTGAGCTTCCTCCTGCGTGAGAATCCGATAGGCCTCCGGGACCTTCACCTTTTTCTGTTTCTTCTTCTTGGGAAAGAGGCTTCCGAACATATCCTTGATGTTGATATCCATCTCCTCCAGTCCGGTCGCTGAAAAGATCTCTACGACCGGAAGGTTTCGATCGACCGTCTCAACCTCCACATATTTCTCGTCCAATTTTCCTGCCTTCAGCAATCTCCTCAGTTTCTCTCGCGTGGCTTGCCTGTTCTCCCCTTCTTTCGCATGGCCCTTTCCCGTTGAGGGAAGCAACAGATCGAGAAGCCTCTCCTCGGCCATCTCCTCGGCCCTCTTCTCGACCTTCTTTGACTCCTCCTCCTTCACCATGTTCACCGCCAGGTCTGTGATATCCCGAACCATCGATTCGACATCTCGGCCTACGTAGCCAACTTCTGTATATTTCGACGCCTCGACCTTCAAAAAAGGAGCTTGGGCCAGCTTCGCCAATCGCCGGGCGATCTCCGTCTTCCCCACCCCTGTGGGGCCGATCATGATGATATTCTTTGGGGCAATCTCATCCCGAAGGGGTGGAGGGATCTGCTGTCTCCTCCAGCGATTCCTCAAGGCGATTGCGACAGCTCGCTTCGCGTCTTTCTGCCCTACGATATATTTATCGAGCTCCGAAACGATCTCCCGCGGCGTGAAGGTCTGCATCATAGTTCCTCCAAGACGATGTGCTCGTTGGTGTAGATGCAGATCGATGCAGCGATCTTCATTGCCGACTCGACAATCGCCCTGGCATCGAGGTTCGAGTATTCGGTCAACGCCTTTGCGGCGGCATGGGCATAGGGGCCACCGCTTCCGATGGCTGCCACTCCATCGTCGGGCTCAATCACGTCTCCATTGCCGGAGATCACCAGGGAATGTTCCTGATCGGCTACGATGAGCAAGGCCTCCAGTCTTCTCAGGATGCGATCCGTCCTCCACTCCCTGGCAAGCTCCACAGCCGACCGGAGGAGATTCCCATTGTACTGCTCCAGTTTTTCCTCAAATTTCGAGAAGAGCGTAAAGGCATCGGCCGTAGCCCCGGCAAAACCCGCAAGGACGCGATCGTTGTAAATCTTTCGCACCTTTCGGGCCGTATGCTTCAGGACGGTATGCTCCAGCGTCACCTGGCCATCCCCCGCCATGACCACTTTCCCTTTGTGTCGGACGCACAGCACTGTGGTCCCCCGGATGATTCCCATTATTTTCCCCCGTCGTCCTTTTCCGCCTTCTCTTCACTCTCTGAAGAAGAAGAGGGCATTCTAAAACCCCTCGGGTGGGCCCTATCATAGACATCCATGAGCTTTCCCAGACTGACATGCGTGTAGCGTTGGGTCGTTGAAAGGCTTGCGTGGCCTAACATCTCTTGAATCTCCCGGACATCTGCCCCTGCATCCAAAAGATGCGTGGCAAAGGTGTGACGGAAGGTATGGGGGCTCACCCTCCTGAGGATACCCGATTGTTTCGTATACCTCCTGACCAACCTTCCAACGCTCCGACTGCTCAGTCTCCCGCCCCTGCAGTTGAGGAAGAGAGGACGGCTTGGCTCCGAATCGTCACGATCTTTCAGATACGCTGTCAAAGCTTCCAATGCCTTTCGCCCCACTGGAACGATCCTCTCTTTCCTTCCCTTTCCCATGACTCTGACGATGCCAAGCTCCTGATCGAGGTGGGCCAAATCGAGATTCACCAGTTCGCTCACACGCAACCCACTCGAATAAAGGAGCTCCAAAATGGCACGATCCCTCAAACGCTCCGTGTCCCCAGGAGATTCGACCAGACGGAAAGCCTCATCGACCGTAAGGGTTGTGGGAAGCCGCTTCTCGACCTTCGGCGTAGCCACCTGTTTAGCCGGATTGGTAGCCACGATCTGCTCCCTCACCAGGTACCTATAGAAGGAACGGAGGCTCGCAATCTTTCGCGCGATCGAGCTCTTCTTATTCTTCCGATGAAGGAAGCTCAAATACTTCCGAATAGCGAAACGGTCCGCTTTTTCTATCCTGACCTCGCCTGTGGGGATCACATAGGTCCCCAGACCCCTTAGAAAATTCTCGAACTCTTCCAAATCTCTCTGGTAGCACCGGCACGTATGGGGCGAGGCGTTTTTCTCTGACGAAAGGTAATGAATATATTGATGAATCAATCCATGCTCTCCATTCGGGGGAGAAAGAAAGGTCTCTTCTTTCTTCATCGTCTCGCGATCACCTAAGTTGTTAGAATATAACCAGAAAGCAATTTTATAACACAATTTTCGAATTAATCAATAACAATTCTCAACAGCTCTTAATGCCCCTTTCGCCCGTGGGGATTCGACGGAATCGGACACGGATGTCGGAGATATCCCTGCCCCATCAATCGATCTTCCCCACGTTTCAGTGACGCATTACCCGCCAGCCCATTTTCTGATTGACATTTGACCGATATTTTCGTATAGATTTTGCCTATCAATCCTAACTTCATCAAAAGGAGGTGATCGAAATGGCAGAGCCCAGGGTTGCGAGGGTAACGGAAATCATCGCAGGTTCCCCTAAGGGGTTTGATGACGCAGTGAAGGTTGGCTTTGCGAGGGCAACGAAGACCTTGAGGGGGATCACGGGACTACGTATTATTGAGATGCGAGTGGCCGTAGAAAATTCCAAGATAGCGGAATATCGCGTGAGAATGGAGGTCATTTTCGTCCTCGAGACATAGTCGCTAAAAGAGAGAGGCTCTGTGTCCCAAAGCCGGAGACAGAGCCTCTCTAACGTCAAACGCGAGGAGGTAGCTCAGCGTATCTCCCGAATGGCCTTCAGAAGTTCCTCCCGAGTCGCGATCGCCGTTCCCATTTTCCCGACGACGATCCCAGCTGCGTGATTGGCCAATTCTGCTGCCAATTTGATCCCTGCGCCTGCCGACAAAGCAAGGGCAATGGTGCCGATCACCGTGTCGCCTGCGCCCGTAACGTCGTACACTTCCTTTGCTACCGTGCCGACGGAGAAGGAATTGCGATGGGGCTGAAAGATCGTCATCCCTTCTTCCCCCCGCGTGATCACCAGGGCATCGCACATCAGCTTCTTCAACAACTTCTTGCCCGCTTTCTCGAGGGAAACATCGTCTGTAATCGAGATCCCCGATGCCTCGCTTGCCTCCTTCGTATTAGGGGTGATCACCGTGACCCCTCTGTAGATAGAGTAATCCCTCGACTTCGGATCCACCATCACAAACTTCTTCCTTTCCTTGGCCTTTCGGATCACCGTCCTGATCAGCCCGGACGTGAGCACCCCCTTTCCGTAATCTGACAAGACGATTCCGTTCGAATCCCCCATCCTCCCCATGAGAAATTTCGAAAGGCTTCGAAACGTAGAGCCCTTCAAGTGATCGGTCCGTTCCCTATCGATTCGCACCACTTGCTGCTGGTTAGCAAAGATGCGCGTCTTGACAGTGGTCTGCCTCCCCTTCTCCACAAAGATTCCGTCCGTCCCGATCTTTTTCCTGGCCAGCTCACGGATAATCCTTTCGCCCATCTCATCATCGCCCACCACGCCACAGAGGATTGCCTTCCCTCCCAGGGCGTCGATATTATTCACGACATTGGCCGCTCCTCCGAGGCGAAAATCTTCATGATCGACGACGACGACGGGGACAGGGGCCTCGGGCGAGATGCGCGATACCTTGCCCCAGATGAATCGGTCCATCATCACATCGCCAACAACCAATATCCTTGTCTTTGAAAACCGGTCGACGATCTTTCTGAGCATCCGATATTCCGATCTTCTATTCAACGCCTCTCCTCCCTTTCTTCGCAGCGCAAGGCCTGCCGAAAAAAATCGACGGTTCTTCTCAACCCTTCCTCAATTCCCACCTTTGGCTCGTAGTTCAAAAGCTCTCTCCCTTTCCGGATATCCGCCAAGGAATGCTTCACATCCCCTTTCCGGGGTTCTTCGTAGACGGGGCACAGCTCCGATCCCGTTATTTTCTTGAGCACCTCCACTAACTCGTTCAACGAGGTCCTCTTTGAACATGCGACGTTGACAGCCTCTCCATGAAGGTGCTTTGCCGACATAGCGAGAAGGTTCGCTTGAATCACGTTTTCGATATAGGTGAAGTCTCGAGACTGCTCTCCGTCCCCGAAGATGGTGGGCGGGAAACCCTGGAGGAAGGCGGTGATAAACCTCGGGATTACAGCCGAGTAAATGGAGTTGGGGTCCTGTTTGGGCCCGAAGATATTGAAGTACCTCAGGCAGACGGTTTCAAGGCCATAGAGCTCGTAGAAAAGCCGACAGTACTGTTCGCCGATATACTTCTGCAAGGCATAGGGCGAGAGGGGATTGGGGGGCATCTCCTCATGCTTTGGCAGCGTCGGGGTGTCTCCGTAGATCGAAGAGGAGGAGGCGTAGATGACCCGCTTGACCTTCTCCTCCCTCGCCGCGAAAAGTATATTCAGCGTCCCTCCCACGTTGACTGCATTCGAGCCCAAAGGGTCCTCCACCGACCTTTGGACAGAGGGAAGAGCCGCTTGGTGGAAGACATAGTTGACACCTTTCATCGCTTTCTTGCAGACAGAAAGGTGGCGGATGTCCCCTTCGATCACCTCCAGACTGGGGTATTCCTTGTCAAAAAGCAAATTTTCTTTCTTCCCCGTGGAAAAGTCATCGAGGACACGAACCCGATGACCTCGCTGAAGCAATGCCTCCGTTAAATGAGATCCGATGAACCCCGCTCCCCCCGTCACTAACACATTCACCATCTTCGTTCTCCAAGGAATCGCTATTCGTTCGACTCTCCGATTTTCGCAAATATGTTAGCCGATTTCTTCTCGGTTTATCAAGCTCGATATTTCTGTGCAGGTAAAACCCTCGGTCTTGGGTGCGAAACTCAACGGACAGGTGGGTCTTTTGCGCGCTTTAGCGAGGCTGAGAGGTTTGTTTAAGAAGCTTCTGAGCAACCCTCAGCTTTTTCTCGGCCTTTTCTAAATACCCCTTGATGAGCTCCTTGGTAGTTAAATCCAAGTTTCGATCGAATTCAGGGGCGGGAAATATCTTTCCTGTTGACAACAATAAGAAGGTCATAATCGGAGTCGGGCCGCCAATCATCCCGACATCTGGAACCGAACAAATAAATCTCCCTGATATTCCCGCCTAAAAGACATAATGAGCGATAAAAATCTATCCACTGTCCGGTCACTATACCGCTTCTTTCCTGGCATCAGAATCACTTGAATCCCAGTGTTTCACCCTATGATCAAATGCATTATACACAAGCCCCAAGGGAACTTCAACGTGTTTACACCATCCCTGAACAAAGTCTGAAGTGTGATCGTGTCAAGTCATGGTTTTGGCGAAGGGGCGAACCTCTTCTCATTCTTCATCATGATCTACCGGAGAAAGTTTCACCACCAATAAGCTAAAATTTGCTTCATAACTCATGCTTAGCTATTTCTCTTACTTTTTCGATAAAGATTGGGTACAATTTTTCTGCCTGTTCAACGAAGTTTCTGATTCTCCGCCATTTCGTGTCGAGATATTCATGAATCAAAATATTTCTCAAAGAAGCAAACTCGGAGAACTTTTCGCCAAACGAAGGATCTATGTAAAAGGCTCCAAATATCTTTAGAGTATCTTTATACGTCTGTGGAATCCCTTTTTTCTCTGAGGCCAGGATAATCTTGGCTATGTCCAATGCACTCATAATTAAATTCTCTACCCATCTTTCGATAACCTTTCTCTTGAAACTATCCTGGGTATAATCCTGCCAGTTAAAAGTTTTTATCTCCTTTATTTCGCTAAACTCATTTTCCAAAAATCGCAAGTATTCCAATAACCTTGCTCTGTCTTCGGGAGGGAGAGATCTGGTCCTCTCACCTATCAGCCAGAAATCAGAAACGAAATCCCACCAGTCAACGGCCTCGTAACTTACCTTGCACAGAAGATCAAGATAAAGCCCTCTGTCCTTTATGGCTAAAGAAGTTCCGGTCCTTAAAACGTTATAGACCAACGACGGCCGAGCCCTATTCAATACAACGAAATCTACACCGTCTGTCTGTAAGAGATCTACCAAATCGGACCAGATTCTGTTCTCACCAGGGTATTCCCTATCTGTCTCAATTTCTAAATATTCTTGCGATTTGAAGTAGACCGCAATATCCCAATCGGACACTGCTCCTTCCCTCCCTTCTGTCCTCGAACCAAACAGAAAGGCTAAAACAACTGAAGATTCTTTCCTGAAATATTGAGTTAGGGCTTCGATTTTGTTAACCATCGCCTCCATGCATACTCTCCTCATCCTTCATTCCACGATAATCCGAATATAGCATTTTCGCTGGCCTATAAGAATCCAGTATCTTTCTCGGCTCCGAAACGGGACAGGTCAGTCGCTGCTTCCCCCGGCACAATTTCAATCGGTAGGGCAGGTAAGCAATCTATATGTTTCATTCCTTCAATCCCTTTACGAAACGAAACTTCTATTATCGGTAACTAATTCTTCCTATATCACATTTCTCAGCAAAATGAAACATTCTTAATTAGCGTTTTTTCCAATCATTTCGAAGCCATCTCTCCGGGATAAGGTGATTAGCTATACCTGAGGATTGTAGGAGGGAATCATTTCTCGAAGCGAACGGATAATGGCAGCCCTATCTCGTGTTTGGGCGTAGCTTTCTAATTGATCGATCTTCCGATTCAGTAATTCTCCCGAAACAGACTTTCGAATCTTCGCCTTGAAAATCTTCGGATGCCCTGTCGGCTCCACGCCTTCCTCCGCCGTCAGGACCTCTTCCGAAAGCTTTTCTCCTGGTCTTATGCCGGTGAAAACAATTGGAATATCTTTATGAGGCTCAAGGCCGCTCAGCCGGATCAACTCGCACGCCACATCGTAAATCTTGGCTTGCTCTCCCATATCCAAGACGAAAACCTCTCCGCCTTTCCCCATGGAGCCCGCTTGAAGAACCAGGAGGACCGCCTCCGGGATGGTCATGAAATATCGTTTCATCTCGGGATGCGTGATGGTGACAGGTCCGCCTCTCTTGATCTGCTCCTGGAAGATGGGAATCACGCTCCCTCGACTTCCCAGGACATTTCCGAAACGGACCGCTACGAATTGCGTCTTTTCGTGATGATTAAGATCTGTAATCATCATCTCGGCCACTCGCTTGCTCGCTCCCATGACGCTGGTGGGATTGACTGCTTTGTCGGTGGATATGAAGACGAACTTCTCCGTTCCATGCTCGAGGCACAAGTCTGCCAGTATCTTCGTGCCCAAGACGTTAACCCGGATGGCTTCTTCTGGAAACTCCTCGATTACAGGCACATGCTTGTAGGCGGCGGCGTGAAATACCACCTGGGGTTGGATCTCCCGAAAAAGAGCCTCCATCTTTTCTCTGTTGAGGATATCTCCAAGAATAGGAAAAAGGCGCACTCTCGAATGGTTCTCTCCAAGCTCCTGGCTGATATGGAAGAGCTCTGTCTCATCGAAGTCCAATAGCGAAAGGAGATCGGGGCGAAACTGGGCGATCTGTCTTCCCAGCTCCGAGCCGATCGAGCCCGCCGCTCCCGTAATGAGCACCCGTTTTCCTTCCAGGCTACTCCTGACCTGGGAGTAATCAATCTGGATGGGTTCGCGGCTGAGTAGATCCTTCAGATCGATCTTCTTCAAATCCAGGATACTGATATTGCGCGAGAGGATCTCCTTTGTGCCGGGGATGATCCTAATCTCTTTGACCCCTGCTTTTTGCAGGAAAGAGACGATATCCCTAACCTCTTTCGAAGGCACCGATGGCATTGCGATGACAGCGATCTCGACGCTATGATTCTTCACAATCTCGGGGATATCCTTTCTATTGCCCATCACCTTGATTCCATGAATGAGGACATTCTTTTTCGCTGGATCGTCATCCACGAAAGCAACCGGGACATAGGGGGAGTCCTTCGTCCTCATCATATCCCTCACAATCTGCTCCCCCGCATTCCCCGCGCCCACCACCAACGTCCTTTTCGTTTCCTGCAAAGGGGTATTCTTTGAATGAAGATAAACTCGTTTCGAAACAGCGAATCCTCCCACCAGAATCAATGACAGCACGTAGTCCATCAATAAAACCGAGCGAGGAAATCCCTTCAAATGTTCTTCGTAACTAAGGAAGAGAGTCAACGAGGAAAGAACTAGTGAGCATAATGTAAGTGTCCGAAAGATTTTCAAGAGTTCATGGAAACCCGCATAAGACCATGTGAACCGATGAATTCGAAAAAGATAGAACGCTATTGTTTTCACGCTCACAAAGAATGGGATAAAGATAGAAAACTGTCCAAGGTGAATGTTAGGGATATTCCCTTCGAAGCGAATATAAAAGGAAAGGTAGAAAGCGGCAGCGAACAAGATTGCATACGACCCCAGAAAAAACAACGTCCTTTTTAGAGGGCTTCTTCTGAATAACCTGATGAATAAGGAGCTAGCAAAAACGGACATGACCGACAAGTATAGTACCAAGCCTTTAGAGCTTCGCTACCGCATAAATCACCTTGTATTCACTATTCGGAAGATCAGCTCTAATCGCCGCAGGAGGCAAATAATCATAGACCTCCTCTTCCAATTCCTCCTTCAAGATCTTCAGCTTACCATAAAAAAGGCGCTTAAGGAATTCTTTACCCTTCATTGTCTTTGGGATAAGGTGTAGAGCTACAGCGATCTTCCGGACAGTGGCAATCACTGCCTCTCTAAAGGTTTTGGGCAATGACGAAAAAGCCCCGTATAATTCAACCTTGAATCCGTTCTTCTTTAATAATTCACCCAATTCTGGAACCGAAAAGTATCGTGTGCTAAACGGACTAGGATTGAACTCAGGCCAGTCTTTGTTGACTGTTGCAATAAGGAGAATGCCGTCAATGCTTAAGACTCTTTTTGCCTCAAGAACGAACAGTTCCGGCTTTGCCAAATAGTAGATCGCTTCGTAGAGAATGACCACGTCAAAACATTGGTTTCGAAAAGGCAGACTCTGTGCATCAAGCCGAAGTAGGGGGATCTTTTCTCTATAGTGTGTCTGCGCGATTCGAAGTAGATTTTCTGTATAGTCACCAGCCACAACCCTCCTCGCTCTCTTTCTGAGGTATCCCAGGCCGCTCCCAGCTCCACATCCTAGTTCTAACACCCGCTTATCTGTCGAATATTGAGCAGCAAAAGCATACCGGTGAAACATCCTCTCTAACTGCTCTTGGCTCACCCGGCTTCCGGGAATTTCAGTCACGTTTGTATAGTCAATTTCCATCTCCCTCGATTTCCCCCTCCTATCAAGCCTTCCAAAAATCTCTATGGTCTCGTTGGGCAAGAAGGCAGAACATAAATTACTTAAGGCTCTTTGTTTCGCAGCGCAAATCAGTTAAAGAATTCCTTCACTCTATCGATCACAAATTCCACTTCTTCATCCGTTAACTCCGGATACATAGGCAACGAGATTACCTCTGCGGATACACGTTCTGTCATCGGCAGCTTAAAGTGTTCCAAACCTAAGGCTTTTTGTTTATGCATTGGGACTCGCCAAGAGATAAGAACCTCTATCCCACAGCTTTGGAGATATTTCACAAGATCATCCCTTTTATCGCATCGAATCACATAATTCTGATAAACATCGAAATAGGTATGGTCTGATTTCGGGGGAAGAATTAGCCCATGGACATTGGATAGGCCTTCGTCGTACATCCTCGCGATCGCCCGACGTCTATCGATCCATTGCTCAAGATAATTGAATTTCATATTTAACAAGGCGGCGTGAAGATTATCTAATCTTGTGCACCACCCAAAGCATTCGATAACGTCAACCGAATCAACCCTCCCGTTATCCCGAAAGGCTTTAATCTTTCTTGCCAATCGCTCATCGCTTGTGCAGACCATCCCGCCATCACCTGCCGTCCCTAAAATTTTTGCGGGGTAAAAACTGAAAATGCCAATATCTCCGAAAGAAGCGCATCGTTTATTTTTGAATTTGGCCCCGAGAGCTTGTGCCGCGTCCTCAATGACAACAAGCTGATATTTCTCAGCTAATTCCATTATTCTTTCCATGTTACAAGCGTGACCATTAAGGTGTACAGGGATAATTCCCTTTGTCTTTGGTGTAATGGCCGCCTCGACCTGATCTACATCGATATTAAAATCCTCCCTTATATCCACTAAGATCGGAGTTGCTCCGCACTGAACGATTGCCCCAACCGTTGCAACAAAAGTATGGGCCACAGTGATAACTTCATCCCCCGGACCAAATCCTACCGCACGAGCGGAAAGATACAGTGCATCCGTTCCGGTATTGACCCCTATGGCATACTTCGTTCCAACATAATTCGCAACCCTCCTCTCGAACTCTTCCAGGTGCCTCCTGAGGATGAAGTCTCCACCCGACATAATCTCTTCAAAGACGGCATCGAATTCTCTCTTGTAGCGCTGATATTGCCTTGGATAATTTACAAACCTAACTTTGTACTGCATCTCAGTCTCCTTTTTACCTCCCAAGAATTTCTCTTACGGCACGGCTTATTCTTTCGCATTCAGGATAATATTCTCTCTCCAAAACTCGACTTGCCGGCGCTGGGGCATCAGGGAGCGTTATTCTCTTAACTGGCCCATCAAGATGGTCAAAAATCTTCTCCGAGACCAAAGCCGATATCTCTGCAGCCAGACCGCAGGTCTTCCATCCACCGTCAGCGACGACGAGTCGGCGTGTCTTCCTGACCGATCTAAAGAGCAGTTCTTCATCGATAGGTTTCGCCGACCGGAGATCGATAACCTCTACGTCGATTCCTTCTTTTCTTAATAGTTTCGCCGCCTTCAATGACTCGACCACCATATAAGAGAGCGCCGCAACCGTTACATCCTTTCCCTTTTTACGAACAATGCCTTCCCCCATAGGAACAGAATAGATTTCTTGTGGTACGCAGTCTTCCATAGAGTACAGCCACCGATCATCCACGTATACGACCGGATTATCGTCTTTGATTGCTGAAATCATTAACCCTTTCGCATCATATGGGTTGGACGGCATAACCACCTTCAGACCTGGGGTGTGGGCAAAAAATGCGTGAAGCGCCTGAGAATGCTGGGCAGCTTGTTCCCCCCCTCTATTAACAATTGCCCAAATAACCACAGGGACGCATGCTTTGCCCCCAAACATATAATGCCAATTGGCTGCTTCGTTAATTACAGGGTCCATCGCATATAGCATGAAGTCCACCCGCGGATGGACAACGACGGGCCTCATGCCGGCAAGGGCTGCTCCAACTGCTGCACCTGTCATCGAGTTCTCAGAAACAGGCGTATCAATAACTCGGTTAGGCCCGAATTCCTCAAGAAGGCCTCTTGTGGTATTTACCACGTACCAAGGGCTTTTTACGCCTTGCCCGATGAGAAACACGGAAGGATCCGCCTCCATCATTTGATGAAGCGCCTCGTTAATCGCCAAACTATAGGAAATTTTCCTATTCTTTGAATACATGTTTAGTAAGCTCATTTGGACTCGGGTTGGGACTCTTCCTCGCAAATTCGTGCGCCTCCTCAACCTCTGCCTCTATCTCCTTTTTTATTTTCGATATATCTTCTTTTTTTACGACTCCTCTTTTAATCAAAAATCTTTCGAATCTCTTTATCGGGTCCTTCTTCTTCCAATTTTCTATTTCTTCCTTCGGCCTGATATCCGTATGAATCCCTTGAATGTTGTCATCCGGGCCAACGTGTCCGCGCAGTCGATAGGTAGTGAATTCAATGAACACAGGTCCTCGTCCTTGCCGGCATATTTCAACGGCCTCCTTTGATATTTCATAAACCTTTAGGACATCGTTCCCATCCACTCTGTAACTTTTAATGCAAAAAGGCTTTGCTATCCTAAAAATTCTCTGGTCCACGCGACATTCTTTAATAGGCATGTGAGTTGAATAAAAATTATTTTCA
>FWPV01013384.1_pt1 | contig 12338 bp, 6 predicted proteins | sample 2228371 | NCBI WGS metagenome assembly FWPV01 (sample SAMEA103939776, study PRJEB20133) | metagenome | reverse complement strand
TGGTCATTGGGCATTGATTAGGAATTAGTAATTAGGAATTTTCCAGGTGGTTTTACATTTTTCATTTTTAGTTTTTAATTTGTGTGTTGTTTGCTAAAAAGAAGAAAAATTATTAAGATATAAAGACAAGAAAGAAAAGACAATGTTCAAACAAATCATTCCTCAATCTTGGAAAAATTTTTACCACTTATTGCAGGCAATGCTGGCGAATTTTATTTATGGCTTTCCCTCGCAGCATTTGATTGTTATTGGAGTTACCGGTACAAACGGCAAAACTACAGTGGTGAATTTAATTGCTAAAATTTTGGAAGAAGCAGGATATAAGGTAGGTGCGGCTTCTACTATTCATTTTCAAATTGGAGAAAAAAAATGGGTGAATCGATCCAAAATGACCACCTTCGGCAGTTTTGCCTTGCAGAAGTTGCTCAATAAAATGGTGCGTGCTGGTTGTGATTATGCAGTGATTGAAACTTCTTCTCATGCCTTGGATCAAAACCGTGTTTGGGGGATTAATTATGACATCGCCGTTCTGACGAACATCACCAGAGAACATTTGGATTATCACAAGACTATGGAAGCATACCAGGCAGCCAAAGCGAAATTATTCAAAAATTTAACCAAAGGGAAAAGAAAGGAAAAAGAACATATTATTCCCAAAACTGCTATTTTAAATTCTGATGATGAAAGTTTTCGCGATTTTCTCAAATATCCTGCAGATGAAAAAATCGCTTATGGCATTAAGTTTCCTGCGCCTGATCATCAGTTTTCCTTAATTTCTGCCGGCAATTTTAATTTCACTCCTCACGGTTCTGATTTTTCTGTTATTGCCAAAGGAGGAAGTTTTTCTGTGCATTTAGATCTCCCAGGAAAATTCAATGTTTACAATGCCTTAGCAGCTATTGCTACAGGTTTAACTTTGAAAATTGATCATCATGTGATCAAATCTGCTTTAGAAAAAATCAAAGGCATTCCAGGAAGAATGGAAGAGGTGGATGAAGGACAGAATTTTGCTGTGTTGATTGATTATGCGGTTACCCCCGATTCCTTGGAACAGTTATATCAGACCGTCAAAACTTTTGATGTGAACAAAATCATCGCTGTTTTTGGCGCTTGCGGCGAAAGAGACCGGGGCAAGCGGCCTATTATGGGAGAAATTGTAGGGAAACATGCGGATTACATTGTTTTAACTAATGAAGATCCCTACAACGAAGATTCTAAATGCATTGTTAGTGAAATTGAACCAGGAGTGGAGCGAGCAGGCAAGGTGGAAGGAAAAGATTTTTGGACTATTATGGACAGACGCGAGGCATTAAAATTTGCTTTAAAAAAAGCGCGGCCAGGTGATATTGTAGTGGCTACCGGCAAAGGAGCTGAGGAAACAATGGCCATAGGAAAAGAGAGAATTCCTTGGAATGAGAAAAAAGTAATTACCGAACTTTTGCATGAATTAGGATTAGCGGGGAAGAAAGCGAGTAATTATTAACAATGCAAAATGCAAAATTCAAAATGCAAAATGAAAAAGAAAAATGCAAAAAGAATTCAGTTTAAATGCTTTTTGCATTTTTCATTACATTTTGATTTTTGATTTTTGAATTTTGATTTTTTACAAATGCTTCTTTACATAGATACCACTTCGGATTTAGTAAAAATAGCCTTGTATAAAAAAACTAAAGAATTAGCGCAAGATTCCTGGGTAACAGAAAAAAATTTATCGCAGGAACTTTTGCCGAGAATTGATGGATTGTTAAGAAAAGCGAAAGTTGATTTGAAAGATTTGAAGGGAATAGCAACCATACCAGGGCCAGGGGATTTTACTAACTTAAGAGTGGGGCTTACTATTGCCAATACCTTGGCTTTTGCCTTGAAAATTCCTCTGTATGTCATTAAGAATAAAAAGAAAATTTTTCCTTTGCCAAAAAGAACTAGTCTAGTAAAGCCGATTTATGATAAAGAACCAAGGATAACAAAACAAAGAAGCATTTTATAAGATTTTATAGGATAGCTTTAAGAATTTTCAATTTTCAATTCTCAATTTTCATTAAATTTTCAATTTTCAATGACTTTGAAAATTGATCATTGGAAATTGATTGTAAATTGAAAATTGTAAATTGATAATTGACAAGCATACTTCTTTTTTCTAAGATAAAATATCTGGTTTGGATAACGTGTTCTTTTTAGAGGAGGGTGTGATGGGTAAAGGCGGATCGATGATGTCTGTAGGAGACTTGGAAAAGCAAGGGGAGGTAAAAAAAGGAGAGAAATTAGAGCAGTTAATAACAAGGGGATTTAGAAGAGTGCTGGTCCTGATGGGCAGTGCATCAGACAAAGAGAAGATGCTTCCCTGCATTAAACAACTGAAAGATTTGAACATTCCCCTTGATGTGGAGGTAATATCCTTTCATCGTGCACCGGAAATATTGCGAGCGCTTTTGCTGTCAGAAAATATGAAAAATTACGCAGTGGTCATTGCCGGCGGGGGAATGGCTTTCCATATGGCTGGTGCGGTAGCGGCTTACACTATTAAACCTGTCATTGCTTTACCCCTTACTTCCGACGCTAGCCCCTTATGCGGCATAGATGCGCTTTTGTCTTCAGTGCAAATGCCGCCAGGCGTGCCTGTGGCAGCAGTGGGCATCAATAGTGCCAAAAACGCCGCTCTTTTAGCAGCAGCAATACTTTCTTTGGAGGATAAGGATCTGGAAGAAAGGTTGTTGGCATTCCGCAAAGATATGTTGGAAAAAATCCTCAACGAGGATAAAAAAAACCTCCTGGATTTCTTTACAACACCGTAAGCCAAGTTTTGGCAAACCTTTTTGCAATTTTTACCCCCGCTTTTTAGCTGGGGGTTTTCTTTTTCCCTATGCTAGGGTTTAGCATAGCAATTGGATAATTTTTGTGGATAACTTGGGGAAATCACCATTCTTTTATTATTTCTTTAGAAAAATTTTTGGCTAATTTTAGCAAAGGATTTTTAGAAATTTGACAAAATCGCTTTTTTCTTCTTGACAAAAAAACATTCTTCTATTACGCTAATATTATGTCTTTTTTGGCTTGAGTTTAGATATATAAACTTCTTTTTTAAATTTTTTCAAAAGGAGTTATTATTTTGTCATCTTCGAAAGAGGCTTCATCATCTAATTTAGGCGCTCCGCGCAGGTATTTCACTAAAATTCACGATCTTATTCCTCTTCCTCACTTAATTGAGGTCCAACTTGATTCTTACAAGTGGTTTCTCAAAGAGGGACTGGCGGAGCTTTTTCAAGAAATTTCCCCCATAGAGGATTATGCGGGAAATTTGGAATTGCATTTTTTAGATTATTATTTAGATGAAGCAAAACACGACGAAAAAACTGCCAAATCTCGCAATACTTCTTATGAAGCGCCTATTCGCGCCGCTGTGCGCTTGATTAATAAAAAAACCGGAGAAGTAAAAGAGCAAGAAGTGTACCTCGGTGAATTTCCCATAATGACGCCTCGGGGTACTTTTATTATTAACGGAGTAGAACGCACCGCAGTCAGCCAGCTGATTAGATCTCCCGGTGCTTTCTTTTTGAGAGTGTATGATCGCGGCCGTTTTTGGTATGGAGCAAAGATCATTCCCAACCGCGGCGCTTGGCTGGAATTTGAAACTGATATAAACGGAGCTATTCATGTCAAAATTGATCGCAAGCGCAAAATTCCCGTTACTGCGCTTTTGCGTTCTTTTGGATTTTCTTCCAATGAAGAAATTAAAAATTTGTTCAAAGACGCTGATACAGGCGAAATTAAATATATTGAAGAAACTTTAGCTAAAGATCCCTCACGCAATTGCGACGAAGGCCTGCTTGAGGTTTACAGGCGTTTGCGCCCCGGAGATTTGGCCACCGTAGATAATGCCAGGCAAATGATTGAGGATATGTTTTTCCGTCCTGATCGCTATGATTTCGGAAAAGTGGGGCGTTATAAATTAAACCAAAGATTAAAGATGGATGTAGCTAATACTCCAGAAAACCGCATTTTGCGCAAAAAGGATTTTATTGCTGTAGTGAAAGAAATTATTCGCTTGAATAATACCCAGGAAGAAGCAGATGATATTGATCATCTGGGTAACAGGCGTGTGCGGGCAATCGGCGAATTGGTGCAAAATAAATTCCGCGTGGGGCTTGTGCGCATGGAGCGCATTGCTAAAGATCGCATGAGCACCATGGATATTAATACAGTTACCCCCTCCCAGCTTATTAATGCTCGGCCTATCATCGCTGTCTTGAAGGAATTTTTTTCTTCTTCCCAGCTTTGTCAATTTATGGATCAGACTAATCCTCTGTCAGAGCTGGAGCACAAGCGCCGCTTATCTGCAATGGGGCCGGGAGGACTGGCGAGGGAGAGAGCGGGATTTGATGTGCGCGATGTGCATCGTTCTCATTATGGCAGAATCTGCCCCATTCAAACTCCTGAAGGTCCCAACATCGGTTTAGTGGGTCATATGGCTAATTTTGTGCGTTTAAATGAATATGGTTTTTTGGAAACGCCATATAGAAAAATTTACCGAGAGCTACCCGTCAATTCGGCGCAAGGAAGGATTCTGAGGGAGGATGTCTATGATGCGCAGAGTAAAAAAATTATTGTCTCTTCTGGAACAAAAATCACTCCAGAAGTAATAGAAACTTTAAAAAGGGCAAAAATCGAAAAAGTTAAAATTGAACCCTTTGCTTCCCAGGAAGTGGTTTATCTAAATGCCAATGAGGAGGAGAACGTCATTATCGCTCATGGCGGGGTAGAATTAGATAATGACGGTCATTTTGTGCAGGAAAAGATAGAAGCGAGAATTTATGGTCAGTCCGGAGAAATTTCCAAAGATAAGGTTGATTATATGGATGTTTCTCCTAAGCAATGCATTTCTGTGGCCACAGCCCTTATTCCCTTTTTAGAGCATGATGACGGGCAGCGCGCATTAATGGGATCCAATATGCAAAGGCAAGCAGTGGCTTGCATTAAGCCAGAAGCGCCCATTGTAGGCACAGGCCTGGAAGCCCGCGCCGCTCAGGATTCAGGGCATGTGGTTTTAGCAGAAAAAGAAGGAGAAGTGGCAGAGGTGGCTGCTGATCACATTGTGGTTTTAGAAAAAAACGGCAATTTAAGAAATTATCCCCTCATGAATTTTGTGCGCAGCAACCAAGATACCTCTATGGATCAGCGGCCCTTGGTGGAAAAAGGGCAAAAAGTGAAAAAGGGGGAAGTTTTGGCTGATGGCTCTGCAGTGGACAGAGGAGAACTCGCTTTGAGCCAGAATTTGCTGGGTGCTTTCATGCCTGGGCGCGGAGGAAATTTTGAAGATGCTATTTTGATTTCGGAAAAAGTAGTGAAAAATGATCTTTACTCTTCCATTCATATTGAGGATTTTGTCATTGATGTGCGAGATACTAAATTGGGACCAGAAATAGTCACTCGTGATATTCCTAATGTAGGGGAAGATAAGCTGCGAGATCTTGATGAAAACGGCATCATTAGAATCGGCGCGGAAGTAGTTTCCGGCGATATTTTAGTGGGGAAAATTACTCCCAAAGGAGAAACCGAGCTAACTGCTGAAGAAAGATTACTGCGAGCAATTTTTGGAGAAAAGGCGCGCGATGTTAAAGACACTTCTTTGTATTTGCAGCATGGCGAATATGGCAAGGTAATCGGCATCAAGACCTTTTCGCGGGAAAAAGGGGACAAACTTTCTGCGGGCGTAATCAAACAGATTCAGGTTTCCGTTGCTACTGTTCGCAAACTGCAAGTGGGGGATAAATTAGCGGGCCGTCATGGTAATAAAGGAGTAATTTCCAAAGTTGTTCCCGAAGAAGACATGCCGTTTTTGTCAGACGGCACCCCTGTGGATATAGTGCTTAATCCCATGGGTGTGGCATCCAGAATGAATATCGGACAAATTTTAGAAACTCATCTTGGATATGCGGCAAAAATTTTAGGATACAAGGTAGCCAGTCCTGCCTTGGATGGAGTGGATGAGAAAATCATCAAAGAAGAATTAGAAAAAGCCGGGCTCCCGAAAGACGGCAAGGTAACTTTGTATGATGGCTATACAGGGGAGCCCTTTGATCAAAAAGTAACAGTGGGCATTATTTATTTAATGAAATTGCACCATCTAGTGGAGGAAAAAATTCACATGCGTTCCACCGGACCTTATTCTTTAGTGACCCAGCAGCCTTTGGGAGGAAAAGCACAATTTGGCGGGCAGCGTTTTGGAGAAATGGAGGTATGGGCATTGGAAGCATATGGAGCGGCTTATACTTTGCAGGAAATGATTACTGTGAAATCTGATGATGTTTTTGGACGCTCCCGCACTTATGAAGCAATTGTAAAAGGGGAAACCATTCAGCCGCCCAATGTGCCTGCTTCTTTTGACGTTTTGGTTCAGGAATTAAAGAGCTTAGCTTTGGACGTGGAATTAGTGCAGAAAGAAAAAATCGAGAAAAAACTCGAAAAAAGAAAATAAAAAAGTTATTAATTTTTCATTTTTAGTTTTTATTTTTAATTTATTTTGTGGCCATCCAAGTAGAAAATTTTGACCAAGTCAGACTTAAACTTGCTTCTCCGGAAAATATTTTAAAATGGTCATATGGAGAAGTGCTTAAACCCGAAACCATCAATTACCGCACGCAGAAGCCGGAAAAAGATGGTCTTTTCTGCGAGCGCATTTTTGGTCCCACCAAAGATTGGGAATGTTACTGCGGCAAATACAAGAGGATCCGCTACAAAGGCGTTGTTTGTGACAAGTGCGGAGTGGAGGTAACGCGCTCTATTGTGCGCAGAGAGCGCATGGGTCATATTAAATTAGCTGTGCCTGTAAGTCATATTTGGTTTTTAAGAGGGGTACCTTCAAAAATAGGTCTGATTTTAGATTTATCAGTGCAGCAGCTGGAAAAAGTAATTTATTTCGCTTCTTATATTGTTACTAAAGTAGATGAACAAGCACGAGCTTTAGCCTTAGAGCAGATTGATCAGGAGTTAAAACGCAAAAAACAGGAAATCGAACAGGAATACGGCGAGAAGCAATCTTCTTTGAAAGGGGAGTGGGACAGGGAAAAAATCAAAATTATTAATCCTCAAAAACTTAAAGCGATGGAGGAGGATTTTCTGGAAGCATTAAAGAGGGTGCAAAAAGAAAAAAAAGAAGAATTAGACAAATTGTTCACTGCCTATGAGACAGCGCAAAGAGAGCTCAAAGGTCTGCAGAGGCTTCAGGTTATCTCCGAAATAGAATACCGCAATCTTTCCAGAAAATATGGGCATGTTTTTAAGGCGGGAATTGGTGCGGAGGCGGTGAGGGAAATTGCAGAAGAGATTAACATGCATAAATTGGCCAAAAGTTTGGAAAAAGAACTGATGCAGGCAGGAGCAGCTAAAAAACGCAAAATAATCAGGCGCCTTGGCCTTATTCGTTCTATGATCCAAGCTCATATACGTCCGGAATGGATGTTCTTAACTGTTTTGCCTGTACTTCCTCCAGATCTGCGTCCTATGGTGCAATTAGATGGAGGACGTTTTGCCGCTTCTGATCTAAATGATTTGTATAGGAGGGTCATTAACCGCAATAACAGATTAAAAAGATTGCTGGAGCTGGGAGCGCCGGAAGTAATTTGTCGCAACGAAAAACGTATGCTGCAGGAAGCAGTAGATGCTCTCTTGGACAATTCTGCCCGTCATACTCAAACCGTTACCGCCTCCACGGGACAAAAAAGACAACTAAAATCTTTGGCAGATATGTTAAAGGGCAAGCAGGGACGTTTCAGACAGAATCTTTTAGGAAAAAGAGTGGATTATTCCGGTCGTTCTGTTATTGTTATTGGTCCAGAATTGAAACTGTTCCAGTGCGGCCTTCCGAAAAAAATGGCCCTGGAGCTTTTCCGGCCTTTTGTTATTAATATTTTAATTAAGAAAGAATTAGCACATAACATTCGTTCTGCTAATAAATTAATTGACGCAGAAATTCCTGAGGTTTGGGATGCTTTGGATGAAGTGACTAAAGGCCATCATGTTTTACTTAATCGCGCTCCCACTCTGCACAGATTAGGGATTCAAGCTTTTCAGCCGGTTTTAATCGAAGGCAAGGCCATCCAAATTCATCCTATGGTTTGCACTGCTTTTAATGCAGATTTCGACGGCGATCAAATGGCTGCTCATGTTCCTCTTTCTACTCCTGCGAGAGAAGAGGCGCGAGACGTGATGTTGTCAACTAACAATCTGCTTAAGCCCGCCACAGGAGAGCCCATTACCACTCCCTCTCAAGATGTGGTATTAGGTTGTTATTACCTTACAAGAATCAAACCAAACGCCAAAGGCGGGGGTAAAGTTTTTGCTTCTTTTGAAGAAGCGCTCCTTGCTTATGAGCAGGGGATTATCGCGGTGAACGCCTCTATCAAAGTTGCTATAAATGGTGCAATAACGGAAACATCCGTAGGGCGAATATTATTCAATGAAGTTTTGCCTGAGGGATTTTCTTTTGTTAACGAGCCTCTGGACAAAAAATCTTTGCGCATAATTTTGGCGCAGGTTTTGGAGCAATTTGGGCAGAAAGAAACAAGCAAAGCAATAGATCGGCTAAAGGATTTAGGTTTCCAGTTCGCTACTCGTTCGGGTATTTCCTGGGGCATGGATGATCTGCAGGTACCCAAAGAAAAGAAGATTATTCTTGAAGAAGCAGAACGAGCTGTGGAAAAAATAACAGGGCAATATGAAGCAGGGCTGTTAACAGATGAAGAGCGCTATCACAAAGTAGTGCAAATTTGGGCAGAAGTAAAAGATAAGGTTTCTGATCTCTTAGAAAAAGAAATTAACAAAGAAAGCTCTGTTTTTTCCTTGGTGAATTCCGGCGCTCGAGGTTCTTGGGGCCAGGTAACTCAGATGGCGGGAATGAAGGGTCTGGTTACTAATCCAGCGGGAAGAATTATCGAATTGCCCGTAAAAGCAAGTTTTAAAGAAGGATTTAATGTTTTGGAATATTTTATTTCTTCTCATGGCACGAGAAAGGGGATGGCTGATACCGCACTTCGTACAGCAACAGCAGGATATTTAACTCGTCGTTTAGTTGATGTTGCCCAAGATGTGGTGATACGCGAAGAGGACTGCAAAGACAAAGAGGGGGTTTGGATAACAAAGGAAGATTGCGAGGAGGCGGAAATGGACTTGCCCTCTGTTATTTTAGGAAGAACTGTCATTTCTTCCGTGATTGATCCCAAAACCAAAAAAGTTCTTATTAAAGAGGGGGAACTGGTTTCCAAAAAAATCCTTTCCAGATTAAAAAAGATTGATCTCAAAAAAGCTCATATCCGTTCAGTGGTCACTTGTAAGGCAGAAAAGGGGGTTTGTCGCAAGTGCTACGGCTATGACTTGGCTTATAACGAATTGGTAAGATTGGGAACGGCAGTGGGAATTATTGCCGCGCAAAGTATCGGCGAACCAGGAACGCAGCTCACTATGAGAACTTTCCATACTGGAGGTGTTGCCGGAGGAGGTGATATTACTCAAGGTTTGCCAAGAGTAGAAGAAATTTTCGAAGCGCGTCCTCCTAAAGGAGAAGCTCGCATCGCTGATATTGCGGGGGAGGTAAGCATTATAGAGCGGAGCGGACAGAAAATTATTCGTATATTATCTTCTGAACCCATAAGGGAAGAACATAACTTGCGGGAATGGCAATTGGAAAAGAGAATAAAAAACGGCACAGCATTCTCACCCAATACCTTGATTGCCACCAATACTCTGGGAGAAGAATTAAGGGTTAGTTTTTCGGGAAAAGTAAAAATTACCAAAGACAAACTTATCCTCATCTCCAAAGAAGCTCAGGTAAAAGAATATGTCGTTCCTCCTGATTGCGCTTTATGGGTGAAGGATAAAGAGATGGTGGCAAAGGGGACGCAATTAACAGAGGGGCATATTAATTTACAAACTCTTTTCCGTTTATCTGGACCAGAGGCGGTGTATAAATATATTATTCGAGAAGTGCAGAAAATTTATGCTGCCCAGGGAGAGAAGATTCATGAAAAGCACTTAGAGATTATTATTCGCCAGATGCTTTCTAGGGTGCGCATTAAAGATGGTGGGGAGACAGAGTTCTTGCCGGGGAAGATCGTTGATAAAAGCGATTTTGACAAAGTGAACAAAGAAATAAAAAAAGCAAAGAAAGTCCCTGCTACTGGAGAACAATTGCTCCTAGGTATCACCAAGGCCTCGCTTTCCACTACTTCATTTTTATCTGCTGCTTCCTTCCAGGAAACAGCTCGGGTATTAATTGATGCCGCTGTCTCCGGCAAGGTCGACCGCTTGGAGGGGCTCAAAGAAAATGTTATTATCGGCAAACTAATTCCCGCAGGAACTGGATTTAGAAAGGAGAAGAAGACATAAAATTATGCTTTATTGGAAAATACGTTCCGCTTTTCTTTATTGAGAAGCGGGTTTTTTAAATGAAAAAGGAAAATATAAAAACCACAAAGAAAAAATCCTAAATTCTAAGCACGAAATTCTAAATCCCGATTTTATATCGAGGACTATCGATCATATCGGAGCAAATTCTAAATTCCAATCTTCCAAAATTCAAAACTTTTAAATTTTTGTTTGTGACATTAGGATTTAGAATTTGGGATTTGTTTAGGATTTAGAATTTCGGATTTCGAATTTTTAATTCAAAACCCCTCACCTATTATAAATAGATGAGAGGAGAGAAGTTTTTTCTTCTGACTTCTTAAAGGAACATTTATCGCACTATTTCCTTTTCTTTAAGCAAAAAAGTGGCTGGAGACACAAAAAGCAAATTGCCAAACCGTTATTAACGGTTGAGCATCGAGACTTTTGTATCTCCAGCCAAAAGATCAATTTTCTTCTTTACTTTCTTCCTCTTCTTTCGGCTCGCTTCGTCGGCGTCTCTCTATTTCCTGCTCTAGAAATTGCCTCAGGCCTTCATCGAGCTCTTTCTCTGCCTGCTGAAAAAATGCAGGCCAGGAGGAAGTAGGATACCACACCTCAGGGTCAGTTCCTCTCTCTACTTCTGTCCAAAGATCCCAAAGATAGTTGAGAAGAGCTGAGCCTACCCAGCGCTTTGCCCTGGAATCGCAGTGTTTGAGAGTAAAAAGATAAATGATTCTCTTTCTTCCTCTTTTGTCTGTGATTTCCTTGGGCACAACATTAGGATGCGCCTGAAGCTCTTTTGCTTTTTTCCATTCATAGAGTGTTCTCCACGGATGGTCCTTGTATCTGGGCATCTGGTCCGTGGACCACAGCCACATAGCGCGGTTGAGATAATCATTCCAAGCAGCCACTTCTCCGCTTTTGCGATGAGGAAATTCTCCATTTTCTCCTACGTGGAATCTAGCATAAGCGCGCAAGCTTGCGGGGCTGGGAAATCTGGAGATATTGTCAATTTCCGTGAGGATTGATCCGCCCAGAGAAGGTCCGAATCCTTTGACTTGCGGCAGGACTGATCCATCTTTGGGATGCAGGTGCGGCCAGAGGGGATGATTCTCAATCAGAGCAGTGATCTGCTTTTCGATTTCCACCTCATCTTTCTTTGCTCCCAGAATAAAACGGGGGTTGGCAAAGTGTTTGGTCACTGCCAACGCCATCCTTCTTTTTTCCGGAGGAAGTTCTCGCTCCAGGGCGGTAAGGTTTTTTTCGATCTGCTTGCGCAGTTCTGGTTTTTTGAACATCTCCTTTGCTGCCTCTTCAATGAGTTTGATGGTCGGCTCTGTTTCTGCCGGCAAGATATAGCGCAGTTCCCGCAAGGCGCCGTAGAATTGCAGCTGCGCTCTCTTGCGGAAATCCTGAATGCCTAATCTCACCCGTGTGAGCTGGCGCACTAGAGCAATGACCTCTTCCATTGCTTGCAGGGGATAAAATTCCTCATGGTTTTTCTCCCAGGTGTTAAGGATTGCTTCTGCCTGCTCTTCTGCTGGTGATTTGGGTTGAATGCCCGAAAGCTCCTGCAGACGGAACCTCGGGATGCGATGAACAGAAAGGCCTCTCTCTTGAGCACGGATAAAAAGCGCCTGGCCCGGTCCACCCATGATACCCAAGAGCGTGGCCTTCATTTCTCCATTGTCAAACATCTCCGCCACCTTAGCGGTCTTGAGCACCTTTTTCCTTTTCTTGCCATCTTCGCAATTCAGTACGAGCCACTTTTTCTCTTTTGAAGGAACCAACACTACTACCTGGCTTGTCATGCTTTTCTCTCCTTTCTTTTCTCAATTGACAAATTGGTTCTCCCAGGCAACTAGCTATCCTAGCAGATTTTACTTCTTCAGTCAAGGTTAATTTATTTTATTAATAAAAATCCCGTCTTTATAAAAGACGGGGGGGTCAGAAAAACACTT
>FWPV01011885.1_pt1 | contig 12338 bp, 11 predicted proteins | sample 2228371 | NCBI WGS metagenome assembly FWPV01 (sample SAMEA103939776, study PRJEB20133) | metagenome | reverse complement strand
TAAGGTTGCACAGAAAGCCGAGCCAGATGACCCGCCGCGCCATGCGGTATCCGTAGACCTCGGTCAAAATATCGCCGAAGATATAGCTCAAGGGGAAGATGACTATGGCGGCAGGCAGCGGCGAAGGGAACTCGAAGCTACCCGCGCGCAGCGGCTCGATGCCCAGGGTTATCAGCTTTACGGCAATGATGTTCGCGGTAATCAGGCAGGTTATGAATATTGCTGCAACAAGCAAGAAACGGTGGGAAATGGTCATATTGATATTCCGTGCCTGTCAGAGCCAGCGCCAGCGCCGGAACAGCCAGAGCATTATCAACGCAGGCACACCTACTATAAGCATAATTACTATAAATGTGGTATAGTGACCCCAGAATGTCCACACACCTGTTTCTACGCCCCCGGGGAGATTGACATTCATTCCGTACAAGGAGCCAACCACCGTGGCAGGTATTGTGACCGTGAAGACGATGGTAAGCACTGCCAGGATTCTGTTGGTCCGCTCCTGACTCATGGTGAAGTCCGTATCCTTGTAGATTTCGATGGTCTCCTGGCATTCATCCAAATTGCTCCACAATCGGGCGATATGGTCATTGATGTCGCCGAAGTACACCTTCAAATCCACCTCTGTGAAACGCTGCGCTTTGCGCTCGAGGTCAGCCACTACGCCCCTGAGCAGCCCGATGATTCGGCGCTGCGCGGCTATATCCCGGCGCAGAATAGCTATATCGTGCGATACCGTCACCTTTGCATCGAATACCCTGTCTTCTATTGCATCAAGGTTATAGAGCGTCTTGTTGACCATAGGGAAGCAGTAGTCCACCAGCATATCGACGATGCGGTAGAGGAAATAGCCGGAATCCTTGCCCAGATAGTCCTCGCAGGTCTTCGCGTTCTGCTGACAGTTGAGGGGCAGATTTGCCAGCGGCTTCAAGTCGCCGTTATGGACAGTCACCACGAAGTTTTTGCCCACGAAGATGGAGACCTGGCTGGCGCTGGTGATGCGAGTGCGAGGCTCAAAGACCGGGAAGTGCAAAATAATGAATAGATAGTCTTCGTACTCGTCTATTTTGGGGAGCTGCACCTTGCTCAGGCAGTCGTCCAGGTCAAGGGGATGAAAGGCATAGGTCTGAGCCAGCGAATCTATCTCGTGTCTGGTCGGTCGCTCTATGTTGACCCAGGTGAGGTTGCCCCAGGTAACGGTGGTCACGCTGGGTTCCCTCCTCGTCATACTTGTTCCGGACCCACCGCCAGTGCTTCTGCCATCGGACATAGGCCACCTTCCTTTAACCAGTGAAAGAAGATTGCCCATATAGCCCGAGTCATATCCTTTTATTTCCCAGTCATTCGGGACTTCAAAGAACAAGGGGCCCGGTTTACCTTTCTGCAGGACTTGCCCTGCACCTCTCCATAAACGACTGAACAGATTACTCATAACAGCTTATCCCGAAGAAAGGAATCTCTCAGCGCCAATGGCGGCAATTGCTCCATCGCCGGCTGCGGCTATCACCTGTCGTATCGAGCCAGCACGGATATCGCCCGCAGCGAACAATCCTGGCACCTCGGTTTCCATCCGAATGGTAACCGGGATGAAACCACCTTCGTCCAGCGCCAGCGTTCCTTTCAGATAGTCCGTATTAGGTTTCAATCCCACTGCGATAAAAACGCCTGACACAGGCAGGTTCGATTTTTCCCCGGTTTTCACATTTCTCAATCTGAGTTCTTTGACCTGATTGTCCCCCGTTATAGCTTCCAGAATCGTATCCCAGATAAACTCTATCTTGGGATTCGCCAGAGCCCTCTCCTGAAGGACCCTGGTAGCTCGAAGCTGGTCGCGACGGTGGATAACAATTACTTTAGAAGCGAACTTGGTAAGGAACAGCGCCTCGTTCAAGGCTACATTGCCGCCTCCCACCACGGCAATTGCCTCATCCTTGAAAAACGCCCCGTCGCACATAGCACAGTAAGATACGCCCCTGCCCCTCAATTCCTCTTCGCCGGGCACCCCCAGCTTGCTGTGCTCCGAGCCACCGGCGATAATAACCGCCTTTGCTTGATATCCCCCTTCGCTGGTTTTCAGCAGCTTCACTCCATCACGGACCTCCACTCCTTCCACTTCGGCAAATACAGTCTTCAGGTTGTATTTCTCCGCCTGCTGAGACATTAAGGAGCCAAGCTCACCGCCTGAGATGCCCTGAGGAAAGCCCGGATAGTTCTCCACCCACTCGGCATTTAATATGTTGCCCCCGAGTCCTGCTTTTTCGATGAGAAGGGTGTCCAGCCTCGACCTGGCAGCATATATGCCAGCACTCAATCCTGCAGGCCCCCCTCCGATAATAATCAGTTCGTAGGTCTTATCCACTATCATCAACCCCTCTTCATCTGCTGCCTGTAATCCAGCTCTCCTAAGCAAGCAGAGCGTCCAGATTCTTTTTGAGCTCCGCCTTGGGTCGAAGCCCCACGATTTGATTTACCGGTTTGCCACCCTTGAACAGCAACAGAGTTGGAATGCTGCGGATGCTATATCTGGTTGCCAGACCAGAGTTTTCATCCACATTAACCTTGGCAAATCCCACCTTACCCGTGTATTCCTTCGCCAGTTCTTCCACTATGGGAGCGATACTACGGCACGGCGCACACCAGGGTGCCCAGAAGTCCACCAGAAACGGTGTCTTAGCCTCCAGGACGACTCTATCAAAGCTCTTATCATCTACATTCAACGGCTCACTCATATTAACCTCCGGAGACTTTTAATTGGCGCGCAATATGTGCTCACTCTTGCACAGGTGGAACCGGCTTCCCGCGCACGGGGTAGCCTAGGGTCTCATAGCCTCCGCCACCTCACGAACCACAACCCGCTTCGCCTTCTCGATGGCGTTCCTAATCGCTTTGGAATTGCTGCGTCCATGAGCCACCACCACATTGCCCTCGACCCCGAGCAGGTATGCCCCCCCGTACTCAGTATAGTCCAGCGTGCTGATGACTGAACTTAACACAGGATTCAAGACCTTAACAGCTTCATTCAGTTTTGGGTTCCCATCCACCGCCTGCCACAGGCTGTGAAGAAGCATCTCTCCAAGGCCTTCGCCCATCTTCAAAATCACGTTGCCGGTAAACCCATCCGTTACTAGCACATCAGCGACCCCCTTGGGCAGGTCACGTCCCTCAACATTACCTATGAAGTTAATCTTTGCCTTTTTCAGCATCTTATGTGCCTTTTGCACCTCTTTGTTGCCCTTCGACTCCTCCTCTCCGTTCGAGAGCAGGGCAATCCTGGGCTCCTTTATGCCGAAAACCTTCTCCATATATACACTGCCCATGTGGGCGAATTGAACCAGCATCTCCGGCTTACACTCGGAATTAGCTCCTATATCCAGGCAGAGAATCGGACCCGCCGGGAAACCGAAGACCGCCCCCAGTGCCGGACGGCTCACACCCTTCTTCTTGCCCAGGGTCAGCGTGGCGGCAGTTACGACTGCACCCGTGTTTCCAGCCGAGACAAAGCCAGCAACCTCTCTGCTCTTGAGCAACTCAATCCCGACCACAATCGTGGAGTCCCTCTTGCTCTTAATCGCCTGAACAGGAGGCTCGCCCATCTCTATGACCTGACTGGCCGGAGCAATCACAAGGTCGTCTCCTTTATAACCACACTTCACGAACTCCGATTTCAGAATTTCCTCAGGCCCTACAAACACCACTTCTACTTCTGGGTCCTCAAGGGCTTCCAGCCCTCCTTTCACAATATCATGAGGAGCGTGGTCTCCGCCCATGGCATCCAGGGCAATTCTTATCTTCTTGTTATTAGTCTCAACCTTTTCCGGTTTCTTTTTCTTACCCATTTTCAGTCCTTTCCTACGGGTCGCAGCGCCCACACCGGAGGGCTATCATCTCCCCATCGAGTGATAACCGCGCCACATCTCAGAGGACAGGACATGCTCTGGCATTCAAAGGAAGATGCATGAGACTTCCATCGTTCGAATGGTTGCACAACCACGGGCTGACACAGCCCGTAGATTATGTCCTTTATCTCATATCCCATCTGCTGTTTGTGAACCATGTCCGACTCGGCGAACACCGTGCACCGACCTCCGATGTGTACCGGTTTCTTGCTCTGAAGCGCTGGCATCCCGAACTCTTCTACTTTCAGATTAAGTCTCGACGCCTGCCGGTCGAGAAAGCTTCCTGTGTCTGCGGCACAGACCGCGTTCATGGCAAAATCGACGACCATACCGTCGCGGATGAGAATCGGCTTGGCATCTTGCCCCCTATCTCAATAGCGGTACGGGCGTCCGGGACAAATTGAAGGGCAGCCATTGCCTGAGCCGTAATCTCGTTCTTGACTATATCAGCGCTCGCCATTTCCCCACCAAGGTAACAAGCACTGCCTGTAATACATACTCCACGGATACCGGCATCAGCAGGAAACTGTCCCTGAAGTTCCCTCAGGCCCTGCTCAACAGCAGAAATTGGCCTGCCCTGGGTACGAAAGATAGTTGTGGGCGATGAGCTCCCCTGCCTGCGACGAGTGTACACCTGGCAGTAACAGAGCCAACACGATACCGAGATAGACATCCATCGTCCTTCCTAATCCCATGAGCCATCGCCGAATTCATCGGGGCAATGCGCCCTCTAATCTTTTCTTCCTGGCCTGATATGCTCTTCTTCTCGCTTGAATCTTCTCGGGTGGGTGGTCCATAATCTCCATCCACCTCTCAGCCCAGCCGTACTCCTTCTCCCATATGGGGGTAAATAGCTCTTCCACCTCCATAGCGTACCTGTCAAGCCCTGCTTTCAACTCAGGGTCTGTAAATGTCTTCTCTGCCCCTTCATGTGTAGGATATGCCTTCCACCTGTTCAGGGCACTCCGCATAATTTCAGGATGGTCAATAATGGGGCAGGGACGCAGGGTGTTATAGTTGAAAGGCTGCATGTCTCTCAGCCCCCTGAAGAAAGGCGAATTCAGCGCTTCCGCCAGGGAACAATTCTTTATATTGTGAGTGGCATAATGGACGAAGATGCATGGCTCGACATCGCCCTTATTGTTGACGTGGAAGTAAATGCGCCCTCCGTTTATGCAGCCCGCTGTTAGAGGCCCATCGCTCCAGAAGTCAACCGCCAGGATGGGCCTGGTGTTCCTGAACCGGTTCACCGCAAGCCGCAACTGGTTCCTCTGCTCAGCGGTCGGCATCAGCGAAATATCCGGGTCGCGGCCCACCGGGATATAGAGAAAGAACCAGCCGTATAGAGCTCCCTTTTCAACCATGAGGTCAATGAACTCATCGCTTGTTACGGCATCGATGTTATCGCGGTCCACCATGACGCTGAAGCCGAGAAGGCAACCGGCCTCTCTGAGATTATCCATGGCCCTCATCGCCCTCTCAAAAGCCCCCTTGCCCCGGCGGGCATCTGTCTGTTCCTCAAACCCGTCCACGCTCACCATGGGGGCCACATTACCTAGGTCGACCAGTCTGGCAGCCATTTCCCTATCTATGAGGGAACCGTTGGTATAGGGCTGGAAACAGGCTTTGGGGTGCTTCTTGAAGATATCCAGCAGGTGAGGATAGATAAAGGGCTCACCTCCCAGGACGGGGATAAACTTGATTCCCAGTTGCTCAGCCTCGGTAACCACACGGTCGAACACCTCAGGAGGCAGGTCGTCATTACGAGTGTAGTTCGCCGCATAGCAACCGCTGCACCTGTAGTTACATCTCATAGTAGGAGAAACCAGCATCACAGATGGAGGGTTGAAGCCATATTCCTTTCTAATTTTATCGTACACGCTCTGGTCTCTGAAGAACAGACTCACTATCATGTTAGCCAGATAATTTTTGCGCACTTTTGGGTGTATCCCTTTGAGCAATCTGCTCAGAAATGGGCCGCCTGGATTTCCCTCTGCTAACCAGTTATCAATCCAGGCAGCGATAGTTTTCTGGTGCTCAGTCTTGGCAATCCTGTTGAACGCACCCATCAGGCGACGGTAGTTCTTCTCAGACGAGTGGCTGAGCAACATCAGAGACTGACTGAGGATATTCTCCGCTATCTCTCGCTTGACCTTTCCGTAAAGGCCCTTTCCCTGTGTCAGGACAGTACTCATTTCCCCTCCTTTTCAGAGGTTCAGTCCTCCGGTGCGTCAGCGAATCTTTATTTTACCTCTCTCTTTGTCCCTTGTTCAAATCTATCAACAGGCCTGAAATCAGAGCAACCTCGAAAAATTGCCTCCGAATCTCTCTCACTCCCCATTTTTTGCAACAGTATAGATACAAAAAATCAAAAGGTCAAGCTTTTACCCTGTGCGAGTTGGCGGTAGGAGTGCCGTATTTATCCCGGACACGAACAATCCTGTTCAAGCCAGGGCATTCTCGATGTGCTCCAATCGAGACACCCTATTCTGCGCCGTCAACTCCACAGCTACCACATCGATGCGCCAGGACTGAGGAGGAGGGTGACAATTCTGGAGGTAAATATGGGCTAATGAGGCAAGTTTATCTTTCTTAAACGGAGTGATGGACTCCTCGGGAACTCCATAGTCAGAGCTTCTCTTGGTACGTACCTCGACAAAGACGAGGCACTCGCCCTGTTTTGCGATTATGTCAATTTCACCCTCGCGGCAGCGGAAATTCCTTTCAATTATCTTGTAGCCGTGTTTTTTCAGGAAATCCACAGCCAGCTTCTCGCCTAGAGCGCCGACCTCTTTACGCTTCAAGGGCACATCCCTGCTCATTAAAGCTTACCCTATTAAACTTCCACTATGCGTGTTCATCTCGAGGGGCAGGTTTCAAGCCTGCCCCTACGGGCCCAATCATCCCAGCTTTTGTAGCGGCGCCAGGCTGAAGAGAAACCTCTTTATCCCCGCATCACCCTTGAAGGCGATGGTAACCTCATGGTCGCCGCCTGAGGCTGTGCAACTGACCACGATGCCCTCGCCGAACATGGCGTGGCTCACATGTTCGCCAGCTTTAAGCGGAGCCTCCGCAGAAGCACTGACCACAACCCTCGGTTGCTGACGGGCTGTCTCTGCGTATTTCGCAGCAGGAGAGGTTGTCAACTCGGGCGGGATGTCCTTGAGAAATCGCGAAGGAGGATTATGGGCGCTGCTGCCCATAAGGCTGCGGCGCAGGGCGTACACCAGATACACCTTCTCTTTGGCTCTGGTTATCCCCACATAGCACAAACGGCGCTCCTCTTCCATCTGCTCCGGGTCGGGCAAAGACTTGAAATGGGGCAGAACGCCCTCCTCCATGCCCACGATGAATACAACTGGAAACTCCAGCCCTTTTGCCTGGTGCAGCGTAATCAGCGTAACAGCGTCCGCCCTCTCGTCCAGTTCGTCCACATCGGAGACCAGGGCTACCTCTTCCAGAAAGGCAGCCAGTGCTTCTCTCGGCTCAAGGTCTCTGTACCCGGCAGCCACTGTGCGCAACTCCATGATGTTCTCCCATCTCTCCTCACCGTCCGCACCTTCCTGAATGTACTTCCTGTACCCTGTCTTATCCAGAACAAGGTCGAGCAGGTCCACCAGGCTCAGCTCACGGCTCTTGTCTGTCAGCTCATCAATCAGCTTCACGAAATTGCACAGCGCCTGCCTGCTGCGAGAGGAAATGGCAGACTCCTCTCCGCCAGAAATGAGCTTCAGGGCATCGTAATAAGGCAATGTCTTTTCGTTCGCCCACGATTCAAGCTCGACAATGGTGCGTTGCCCTATGCCCCTCACGGGCACATTTATGATGCGGGAGAGGCTCATGAAATCGTACGGGTTGTGGATTAGCCTGAGATAGGCGACAACATCCTTGACCTCGCGCCGTTCGTAGAACCGCGTTGCGCCCACCAGCCTGTAGGGAAGCCCGTAGCGAACAAATTCCTCCTCCAGCGCACGCGATTGAGCATTGGTGCGATACATGATGGCGATGTCGCCAGCCCTCCAGCGTCGGCTTGACACCAGCTTCTCCACCTCGGTGACCACGAAGTGAGCCTCCTCCTGCTCATTGTAGGTCTGGGCAACAGTGATAGGGACGCCTTCATCATTCTCGGTCCACAGCCTCTTCTTTTTCCGTTTCTCGTTGGCGGCTATGACATGGTCAGCAGCCTTGAGGATGGTCCGGGTGGAGCGGTAGTTCTGCTCTAAGAAGACTATTTTGACATCTGGGTAGTCTCGCTCGAAGTCAAGGATATGCCGCAAATCCGCCTGTCTCCAGGAATATATCGACTGGTCGGGGTCACCTACCACGCAGATGTTGCGGTACTTTCCCGCCAGCTGTTTGGAAAGAATGTATTGCGCCCGATTGGTGTCCTGGAACTCGTCTATCATCACATGGAGGTAACGGGACTGATATTTTGCCAGCACATCGGGGTTGTTGCGGAAAAGCTGCACCGTCCTCATAATCAGGTCATCGAAATCGAGCGCGCTGGCTTCGGTGAGAAGCTCCTGGTAGCGCTCGTAGACACGCGCAACCACCTCTTCGTAATAGCTGCCCACATGGCTGCGGTATTCCTGCGGTGGCAGCAGCCCTGACTTGGCGGCGGAGATGGCGGTGCCGATGGCTCGCGGCGGGTACTGCCTGGGGTCCAGTCCTATTTGTTCGATAGCCCGCTTCAGCAGGCTGACCTGGTCTCCTTCGTCATAGATGAGGAAATCCTTGCTCAAGCCGGCGTGCTGAGCCTCAACGCGCAGGATGCGGGCGCAGGTGGCATGAAAGGTACCCAGCGTCAGACCCTCCACAGTGCGCCCCAGCAGGTGGTACACTCGCTCCCTCATCTCGCGGGCTGCCTTGTTAGTGAAGGTTACCGCAAGGATACGGAAAGGGCTGATGCCGCAGACGGTTATCAAGTAAGCCACGCGATGCGCAATGACGCGGGTCTTGCCCGATCCCGGACCCGCCACGATAAGCACAGGCCCCTCGATTGCCTGAACAGCCTCTTTTTGAGGGGGATTAAGTCCGGCTAAAACGTCCATACGTTGGTTCTCACAAAATATTCAGCAGCAAACCGAAAGCTGACAGGCGACGGCTGAGAGCTCCACAACGGCATTACTAGTAGGTATAGAAGGGCTTGTCCTTAGTGATGACCGTCTTCTCCTCGGCGAGCTGCTGGCGGAGATATCTGGGCAGAGAGAACAGCCCGGGGTGCGCAGCCCCATCGTACATACGAAGCGGTCTGATAACCCGCTCTTTGACCCTGCGGTCTATCTCCGCCTCCGAGAGCCGGCGCGGGTCAGTACCCTGCGAGACCACGGCGAAACCCCAGGGACCTCCGAATGAGGGGATCTCCACCTGATAAGGAGCAACCACGCGAAACACCTTGCTCAGCGTATTTATTACCGCCAGAAATGTAGGTGGGTTCACCAGCGCCGTGGTGCCCGCCTGGAGCGACATCAGTCCACCCTTTTTCAGCTTTTTATCAAGGTCTCGATAGAACTCCTTTGTGAACAAGAGATAGGCTGGTCCCTCCTCAAGCGGCTCGGTGAGGTCAATCACCATCACATCGAACCTGTCCTCCGTTTCATCTATGTACTTCATGGCATCCATGTGCAGAAGCTCCAGCCGCTTGTCCTCGAAAGCGCCATCGCTCAGAGAAGGCAGGTATTTCTTGCATATCTCGGGCACTTTCTTATCGATATCCACCATCACCACCCTTTTCACCGTTTTATGTTTCAACACCTCTCTTAGAGTAGCCCCCTCGCCACCGCCTGCAATGAAAACAACCTCGGGTTTGGGATGAGCAATCATCGCCGGGTGCACCAGCGCCTCATGGTAGATGAACTCATCAGACTCGCTGCATTGAATCTTGCCGTCCAGAATCAGACACCTGCCAAAGCTGGGAGTATCCAACACCTGAATGGACTGGAACCTCGATTTTCCGACATACGGCATGGCAGTAACGCTGAACTGCTGGATATAGGTCGGGCTCACACGGTCCCAGAACCAGTTTATCGGCGTCTCTTTAGTCATTGATTAAAGCCCCCTTTTCAACTCGACAACGGAGGGGTTGCCGGACTCGAGTTTATCAATAATCAGCCTGGCTGCCTCCTCCGGACGGAACAGGTCGCCATAAGTGAACACATCAATAGCGGCGTAATTGTATTCAGGCCAGGTGTGAATGCAAAGATGGGCGCCCGTGATGAGCACAACACCGCTTATGCCCTGGGGCAGAAAGCGGTGGAAGGACTCGCCCAATACTGCATTTCCGGCATCTTTAGCCACGTAGTGCAAGACATCCTTGATGAACTCAAGGTCGTCAAGGCGATCCCTGTTTCATTCCTTCAGGTCGAGAAGTAAATGCCTGCCCATCGTTCGCATTTTGTCCACCTTATTCCAGCTTGTTTCATTATATCGGATGCAGGTGCTTTTCTCAAACAGCCCTTTTCAAAACCGCGGGAGCGAGGTATAATGATGCAGGTCTGTCCCCTATCTGTGAGGTAGAGGCAGAGATGGTGTCAAGCTCTCATGATGAGTCCAGGGGGAAAGGGGGATAAGCCGATGGCTGCCAAAGCCTATGTACTGATTGAGACCTCCGTTGGCAAAACAAAGGACGTGGTGCGGGCGCTGAGCAAGATGAAGGGCATGAGGGAAGTCCACGCGGTTACCGGACCTTACGATGTTATCGCAGTGGTCGAAGGAGCTGATTTGACCGCCGTGGGTAACCTGGTGACCAATCATATCCATCCGGTAGCCGGTATAGCAAGAACAGTAACATGCCTGGCGATAGATGTGGCGTGATTGGTCGTCAGTTTCTGGTTGTTGGTTTTTGGAGTCTCGAGCGGTGAAGAGGAGGTCAGGGCAATCCATAACGAAAGGAAGTGATGCATGGATTTCCGATTCACTGAAGAGCAGGATGCATTTCGTAAAGAGGTGAAGAGTTTTCTGGAAACGGAGCTTCCACCGGACTGGCTCACCGGCGGGGCACCTGAGGAAGAAACAGACGAGTGGTGGGAGTTCACACAGAGATTTCTCAAAAAGATTGGCGACAAAGGATGGATTTCAGCCACCTGGCCCAGAGTGTATGGCGGTAAAGAACGACCCAGCTGGGAAGACGCCATATTTGGCGAGGAGTTGGCTTACTACAGAGCGCCAGCCCAGGACTACTGGTTCCGCTGGAAGATGATAGCAGCCCTGCTGTTGCACTTCGGCAACGATGAGCAGAGGAAAAAGCACCTGCCTGGCATTGCCAGCGGTCAGGTGTACTGGTGCCAGGGTTTCAGCGAGCCCGGAGCAGGCTCCGACCTCGGGGCAGTGCAGGTAAAGGCGCAGGATAAAGGGGACTACTTCCTTGTCAACGGTCAGAAGATCTGGACTACCGGCGCTCACAGGGCGCACTGGTGCTTCGCCCCGCTTCTGTCAGACCCCGATGCCCCCAAGCGTTCCCGGATGCTCAGCATGTTCCTCATAGATATGAAATCGCCGGGCATAACAGTGAGACGCCTTGAGAGCATAGAGGGTACGGCGCATCTCTGCGAGACCTTTTTTGACGACGTCAAAGTCCCCAAAGAGAATCTGGTGGGCGAAAGGGGCCGCGGCTGGCTTGCCGCCATGGCGCTGGTCAATATTGAGAGGTCAGGACTGGGCTTCGCCTCCATGCCCCAGAGGATACTCGAGCAACTCGTAGAGTACTGCAAAGAGACAAAGCTAAATGGCAAACCGCTGGCGGAGAATCCGATAATTCGCCACAAACTTGCTGAGATGGCTATCGAAATTCAGGTATGCCGCTTGCTTGCGTATCGCGTGGCATGGGTTCAGGCTACAAATCAGGATGTCACCAGCGTTGGCGCCATCATCAAGCTGTTCGGCAGCGAACTGATGCAGAGAGTTGCCGCCACCGGCCTCGAGATACTGGGGCTGTACGCCCAGCTTGTGCCAGGCTCCAAATGGGCAAAGCTTGCCGGAAATATCACGCGTGATTACATGTGGAACCTGAGCCTTACTATCGCCGGCGGCACTTCAGAAATACAGCGTATTATCATCGCTACACAGGGGCTGGGCCTACCCCGGATGTAGCCTTTCTGCTTATAAAAACACCAACAGGGGAGGAAAACATGGACTTTGCGCTTAGCGAAGAACAGGAAATGCTGAGAAACTCGTCCCGCGATTTCCTGCTCAAGGAGTGCCCCAAGACCCTGGTCAGAGAGATGGAGGTGGATGAGAAGGGCTTTTCCCCCAAGCTCTGGAAAGGCATGGCGGAGTTGGGCTGGATGGGCCTTGTCTTTCCCGAGACATACGGAGGCTCGGGCATGACCTTCCTCGACCTGGCTGTGCTCATTGAGGAGATGGGCAGGGCTCTGGTGCCCGCCCCCTTCCTCAACACCGTGGTCTACTGCGGCATGCCCATCCTGATCGCGGGCAGCGAGGAGC
>FWPV01013382.1_pt1 | contig 12340 bp, 12 predicted proteins | sample 2228371 | NCBI WGS metagenome assembly FWPV01 (sample SAMEA103939776, study PRJEB20133) | metagenome | reverse complement strand
AGTTGCCATCGTTCTCAACCTTCCTGAAAGGATCTGTCAGGAAAGAAACCGATTTCGGACAGAGCGCAATTTGGAGCCGTATGTTATCCGGCAGCAAAGCCTTCAGCTCGCCCGTTCGTTGCGTTGGCTCCAAAGCGAGGGTTTTAGAATGGTCTTCATTCTGTCCTCCGTACAGGAAATTGAGAATGTTGAGATCGTGCGGCAGCCATTGCCGAACAACTTGAGAAGTGAAAAAGGTCCTTTGGATATCATCGGCGACGTTCACGGATGCTTCGACGAGTTGGTAATGCTGCTTGAAAAACTCGGGTATGAACTGAAGCTTTCAAACCACAGCATTGATCCGGGATATTTTGCAGTTACCCATCCACAAGGACGCCGGGTAGTATTTCTCGGCGATCTGGTTGACCGGGGGCCTAAGATCACTCTGGTTCTTCGCCTGGTAATGAAAATGGTGGCAAGCGGGATCGGCCTCTGTGTGGCAGGCAACCACGACATGAAATTGCTGAGAAAGCTCCGAGGCAGGGAGGTTCAGATCACGCATGGTCTGGCGGAATCGCTGGTCCAACTCGAGTGTGAGACAGCGGATTTTAAGCAGGAGGTCATCAGGTTTCTCGACAATCTTCCAGACCATTACGTTTTTGACGAGGGCAAGCTGGTCGTTGCCCATGCCGGTATGAAGGAAGAAATGCAAGGCCGGGCCGGTGGTGCCGTCCGCAATTTTGCTCTCTACGGAGAAACTAAGGGAGAGACGGACGAATTCGGCTTGCCGATCCGGTATAAATGGGCGGCCAAATACCGCGGCAAAGCCACTGTGGTCTATGGTCATACCCCATCAGCGGAACCCGAATGGCTGAACGGAACGATCAATATCGATACCGGCTGTGTATTCGGAGGAAGGCTGACGGCCTTGCGCTACCCGGAAAAGGAGATAATTTCAGTTGCCGCATTGAAAACCTACTTCGAGTCCGTGAGGCCATCTATCGATGTTGAGGCGCCGAACGGTCAAAGGTCAGTGTCTCAAGAGTATAAAATTGAAAAAGTAGATAGCTAAGGCTTCCCGGCCGTGCTTTCACTGTGCGACTGTCACCGATGATAGCTTACCGACCGATTTCATTTGAAGAGCAAAAAAGCGCCTGAAATATTTCATGTAAGGCGCTTTTTTGCATCTTTAAATTAATCTAACTCCAATTTTGCCAATGACTTTCCGTGGTCCGACCCCGATTTAAATTTAGAGGGCTGCCTTGAGGATATGGGTTAGCTCTTCAACTGTGAGCTGGATTGGGTTGGATTTTATGCTGCTTGATCTCTGAGCTTTTTCAGCCACGGTTGGTAGGTCTTTCTGGCTTAATCCGAAATCGGAAAGCCGCGGCACAGAAAGGTCTGAGCACAGTGAATGTAGCCACTGCACCCCGTCTTGAGCCCGAGCTGAAGATTTGCCGGTCAATAAACATGCGATTTCATCGAATTTAGAAAGCACATGAGAACCTCTCAACCGCGCTAGCAGAGCGCGTATATTGGCCTCCATTACTATCGGCAGAAGCCGCGCGCAGACGATTCCATGTGGGATCTGAATTGTTCCGCCCAGAGGTGCGGCGAGACCATGGACTGCACCCAAACCCGCGTTGGTCAGAGCAATTCCGCTTAGCAAGGCGGCCAAAGCCATGTTTTCGCGCGCTTCGTTGTTGTTGCCGTCCACATATGCAGCACGGAGCCAGCGGGCTGCTCGGACGATTCCTTCCCGACACAGAGCATCGGTTATGGGATTGGCTCTGCTGGATACGAAAGGTTCAATCAGTTGGCTTAAGGCGTCCATTCCTGTACTGGCTGTCACCGAGGGCGGAAGGGACCGACTCAGGTTAGGATCAACTACAGCCAGTAACGGGAACATCTTAGGACTACGTAAGCTGACCTTAACGCGATGTTCGGGCGAAGCCAGCACCGCATTGCGGGTGACCTCGCAGCCGGTGCCTGCGGTAGTCGGTATGCAGATGCAGGGAGCGCAGGGTTGGGTTAAGGGTTTGCCTTTACCAATCACCTCTACGTAATCAAGCGGATCCCCGGGATTGGCCACCAGCGCTGCGATCGCCTTGGCCGCATCGAGCGCACTGCCGCCACCGTAGCCGATCACAACCTGAGGTTTAGCACTTTTGGCAACCTGTACGCCTTCCAATACGCAGGCGATCGTGGGTTCGCCGCCGACAGCAAAGAGCGTGTACTGAATGTTGCATGCCCGCAATTCTGCGATTAATGGGGCCACACGTGCCGACGTGCGCCCGGTAACGATCAGGGCAGTGCTTCCCAACGAGGCTGCTACAGATGCCGCTTCGCGAACTCTGCCTGCTCCGAACACTATCCTGGTTGCAGTGGCGAACTCGAACTGCATAGCAATGCTGCCTACGGAGCCTTATAATAACAGTACTTTTGTATATGACCAACAAACTGAGTCTATCGAAAACGCCTATTGACTCAAACGTTCGACTGATTGTTCAAAAACCAGGTTTTGCCCTATCACTGGTGTGCTGCTTAACCAAATAGGCCCAGGCACCCTGCTCAAGCCGGATGACGGCATCTCACTTTGCATACCCTATGCCTTCGTTTGGGTGCCCCTGATTGATGGAAAACACGCTGTCGGCCGTATCAAGGAGCGATGCCGACTGGCTGCGGTGCATCGCCCGATCGGATTTGTTTTTACAGTTCTGAGAAGTTCCTATTGACCCATCCCGATTAACTTCTCTGCCAATACCTTCTGACTCTCACGAGAAACCTAGAATCGTATCCGCAAGCCGATCGGTGTGGGCCCCTTTTACTTTATAACCGACACCCTAAGCCGTCCCGTTTTACGTTATCGAAATCAAGTATGGATTTGAACGAGCAAAAAACGCCTGAAATATTTTTATGTAAGGCGCTTTTTATGCCTCTTTAATCAATCTATCTCCAATCTATTCAATGACTTTTTGTGGTCCGACCCCGTGCGGTCCCCGTGCGGTGCCTGGGTTGCCGGTGGGCGGAGGGGCGTAGTCTTGCTTAGCCGGGGGGCCAAGCAATTCGGTAAGGATCGGCTTCAAAGCATCTGCCCAGATTTGGTACGCTTTGATGGTAGGATGAATTTTATCGGTATCCATCATGCCCTCAAACAGCCTTCCTTCCTTGTCCGCCAGCTTATCATTGATGTCGAGATATCTGATCTTTTTGCCGTCGGCGAACGCGGCCAGCTTTTCGTTGATTCTTTTTATCACGGGCATGAAGGCCATATTGTCATTGCGCGGGAAAATGCCCATTAAAATTATGACGGCATCGGGAGCTTTGGTATGCATTAGCTCCAATATTGCTTTGATGCCTCGTGCCACATCTGCTGCTTTTTCTTCAATACCGTCTCCAGGCGCCATGTCGGCGACGTTGTTGGTCCCGACCAGCAGAACAATAACCTTTGGGTAGACCCTATCGAGCTCCCCGTTGTGAAGGCGCCACAGGATATTCTGAGTTGTGTCTCCTCCCCATCCGAAGTTGGCGGCATTCCACCCGAAGAAGTTCCGATTCCAATTGGCCAGAAGTTCAGGGTAATCGGTCGCGCCCCAGCGGCGGGTAATGGAATCTCCCTCGAAATAGACATCTATCTTTCCCTGCTTAGCCTTATCCAGCAATTGAGCATGAGCCACCAGTGAGTTCGGGTCGCTCCGGGGGGCAGGCTGGTCTGCGGGGATCGGCGCAATAGGAGTCTGCACCAGAGCAGGTAAAAGACCAAGCGCGCAGGCTCGGGTAAGGAAGATAGTCAAAAGCAATAGATACATTTTGCTGTTTGCAATACCCGACTTTTTAGCATTAATGCATTGGCCAACGGCATTAAGGGCATTGGATTATTCCCTGCGCCCACAGACAACCTCCGCAGGTCGGGAAAGGACTGCCTATACAGTCCTCTTGGTTGGATTCGAGATAGTTGCATCCTGCGCATAAAGTGCAAGGTGAGAACTCAAATCGCTGCAGGCGCCTGCGAAAGGATAGATAATCCGGACTGTTCCATATTTCCCCGAGATCCTGCTTCAGGACATTGCCAAATGAATGGCGCCTTATAATTCTTTCATACCGGTTAAAATAGAGCTTATGGCTGTGCAACAATTCAAGGCACGGACTCACTTCGCCATCCCACCGGATCGCAACAGATCCTTTTTCAATAAACGGGCACTGATTGTTTCTGCTTCCTAAATTGCCGCCGGCAATATTGACAGAATAGTTGCTGCGCAATATCTGATAGAGGACTTCATGAGTAGCCGGATTCAGATCTATCTTGGGAAGATCAAGGACTCCCAGCCAAGGAGAAGAGGCATAAATTGAGTCGCTTAAGGCCTGCGAATAGACGATTTCCTCCTGTAATTCTGCAGTATAAGGAAGGACGTTAGTGACCATGAAATTGAGCGCTCCCGAACGGGCCGCCAAGCGAAAAACAGCAGGCAAGTCCGCAATGTTGCGCTTCAAGGCGACAAATATGATCCCGAGCTGGGGCTGTAACTGAACATCTGAAGCCAAAGGATAGTGTTTGCTCCAGCGGGCGTGGCGAAATTGTGCGAGATTGGCAAGTACTTCAGGGAGTGCTGCTCCCAAGCGAATATCTTGATAGCTTTCGGGAGAGGCCCCATCCAGTGAAACCCAAAGTCGATCCAGGCCGGCATCGATCAGTTGCTTGGACATCGACCTGGTAAGAAGCGTTCCGTTGGTGATTAGTTCCACGGACGATCCGAGAGCCTTAAGGCGGCTTACCATTTGGACAACATCAGGATGAAACAGCGGTTCACCCAGCCCACCCAGCAAAACATCAGGCGGATGGTGTAAAAGGCGCAGCCCATCAACAATTCGCCCAAAAGTTAACCAGGTCATTGCCCCCAGGGGTTCGTCCCAGCTATTGCGAATACAGGTCACGCACTGAAGATTGCATTGATTGGTAAGCTCAATATAGACCCTAGCCAGGTGTGTCAGCGGGCGCAAAAGGCGTAATTCGTGCCGTAAGCCCGCCGCCAAAACCGTGGTGCCGGGGACAAAACCATAGGCTTGCCTCAGTTCCGCAGGGATTACCAGTCGGCCCGATTCGTCTATGGAAAGCTCAAGTTCTTTTCTCATGATCGATTTTCACGGGATCTCTCAGGCTATAGCGCCGGCCGGCTCAAAATCCGAGCAGGCGTTTTAGCAACAGATAAAATCCTGCGCCGATGAAGACGACGGCGGTTAGTTTACGGGCCCATTTTTCCACTTGCGTCATTCGGTCAAATAATCTGCCGATCGACCTTGCACCGAAAGCCATCACCAGTGCGAGTAACACGACCGGCAATGCTGTACCCAGACCATAGACAGACGGCATGGCAAGAGCCGACTTGGCATCGATGGCCAGCGGAATCAAACTGCCGAAGAACAGAGCGGCCGAAAGCGGACAAAAGGTCAGCGCAAATACAATTCCCAATAATCCCGCTCCCCATACACCCCATTTCCCGGCTTTTTCCTGCACCGAATTGCTGATCAGAGAGGCAGTGAATGAAACGGGAAATATCTCCAGCAGAACCACCCCCACGACGATCAACAACGGACCAATGATCTTGTGCATGTTGCTTTCCAGGAAAAAAGACACCTCGGGCACGGAAAGCAGGCTGGCAACCGCCAGTAAGGCAATCGCCACATAAGCGAGCATTCTGCCCACAGCATAGAGCAACCCGCTCCACAAGAGCTTTTTGGAAGACCCGAGGTTTCTTCCAACAAAGGAAATGGCTGCAATGTTGGTGGCCAAAGGACACGGGCTAATAGAAGTCAAGATTCCAAGCCAAAAAGCAGAGAAAATATCCAAATAAAAGCTCTGCATGGCGGAGTCCTTACTATCCTTTAGACAAATAGTTGCGAACTTCTCTGCGCACGTAATTAAGGAAAGCGTCCTTGCGCCCGGTCAATTGCCACACGAGGCGCAAATTGGTCCACTCTGTTTGTTTTCCATTGACCAGCTTGACCAGCACCAGAGATTTGGAAACCAGCTTGTAATCCTGAACGAAGTGCCGGTTTTCCGGCTGTTCGTAGTTGACCAGGCGCATTTCCAGCACCCCGCTTTTCAGCTCATTCGGAAAACCCTGTTCAATAGCTTCGCGTGAGTACTCTTCGATCTTCTTGCAGGTACTGCAACGGGTGTTGGTGTGGAAATAGTATACGATGACTTTGTGCTCGCCGGACTGCGCGGGCGACGCTGGTTGGGCATGCGCCTTCTGGTCTAAGAAGGGGACAGAGAAAAAAGTTAAGCCAACCAGCCAAAGATATTTGAAAGCCGACTTGCCGATCATAGCGAACCCTTCCTCCTGCGAACCTAAGAATTTGTCCAAATCCGCCGAAGCGTTGATGATTTTGCGCGCTTATCAGCATACCATGAAAAAGAACTTATCAGCATGACGATCATGGAAGGATGTGGCTAAGTCCAAGAATGTGAAGCAATTTGCTCTGGATCGAATTTCGATACGACTCTTGATTATATTCGTTAAACCGGATATATAAATGCAGCCCCGGAGGCGCGATTGAGAGAAGCGGCTGGATTTTTTAAACTGCTTGCCGATGAAGCTCGACTCAAGATGCTTTGGTTGCTCTTCAACCGCCGGGAATTGTGCGTCTGCGACTTCATGGCGGTTCTGGAGATTACTCAATCGAAGGCGTCCCGTCATCTTGCCGCCTTGCGTAACGCCGGCTTGGTTCACCATCGGAAAGAAGGACTTTGGAGCTACTACTCGCTTAGGCCGGTGGAAGATGAGCTGGAGGAAGCGCACCTCAGGCTTTTGCGCAAAAGTCTGTCAAAACGGCGTGATGCCAAGCAGCTCCTCAGCAAGCTTAACACCTGGCTGAAGCTCAAGCAGAGGAAGAAGGTTTACCTTCAGGATAGCAGCCTGCTTCGCCTTATCAAAACTGTCAGAAGCGGTTCAAAACGCAAAACTTTTACCGGAGGTGCTCGATGAGCGATTCCTCGCCGACGATTGTTACTACGGTCCATGAAGGCGGCATTGCAAAGCGGCTGTCATTTCTAGACCGTTATCTAACGCTGTGGATATTTATGGCCATGGCCGCAGGCGTGGGTGCCGGTTACTGGTTTCCGGGCATCGTTCCTTTTCTGAACCGATTCAGTGTCGGGACGACGTCGATTCCAATTGCCATTGGACTCATTTTAATGATGTACCCGCCGCTGGCCAAGGTACGCTATGAAGAAATGGGTCCGGTCTTTCGCAATACCAAGGTGCTGGCTCTTTCTCTGGTACAGAATTGGATAGTGGGGCCGATCGTAATGTTTGTATTGGCCGTGATTTTCTTGCGCGATAGACCGGAGTACATGGTGGGCTTGATCCTGATCGGCCTGGCGCGCTGCATCGCGATGGTGATTGTCTGGAATGAATTGGCGAAAGGGGATACCGAGTATTGCGCAGGCTTGGTGGCATTCAATTCGATTTTTCAGGTTTTTCTCTATTCCGTTTATGCCTACGTTTTCATTACCGTTTTGCCGACTTGGTTCGGTTTGAAAGGCGTAGCGGTCGACATTACGATCGGCGAGATCGCCCGCAGCGTTTTTATCTATCTCGGCATTCCCTTCCTGGCGGGGATCTTCACGCGCTTCACCCTGATTAATGTCAAGGACAAGCGCTGGTATCACGAAAAGTTTATTCCCAAGATCAGCCCGATCACTCTGGTCGCGCTTCTATTTACGATTGTCGTGATGTTTTCCCTCAAGGGTGAAGCAATTGTGCAATTGCCGCTGGATGTGCTGCGCATAGCCGTACCGCTGTTGCTTTACTTTTTTCTCATGTTCTTTGTTTCCTTCTACATGAGCAGAAAAGTAGGTGCAGGCTACGGTCAATCGGCTACACTTTCCTTTACCGCGGCTTCAAACAATTTTGAATTGGCGATTGCAGTTGCCGTGGCCACTTTCGGCATTGGGCATGGCGGAGCATTCGCTGCAGTCATCGGGCCGCTGGTCGAAGTGCCGGTGCTAATCAGCCTGGTCAATGTTTCACTTTGGCTCGGGCGCAAGTACTACGGCATAAAGGATCTATAGTGCAAAAGGGAATTCTTTTCTTGTGCGTGGCCAACTCGGCGCGCAGCCAGATGGCCGAAGGAATCGCACGATCCCTGGCGCCGGCGGGGGTAAAAATTTACTCGGCAGGTTCGCATCCCAGCACGGTTCACCCTATGGCCATCGCCGTGCTGAAAGAAATCGGGATTGACATTTCAAGTTATCGTTCAAAAGGAATCCCGGATATCCCGAGCAATGAAATAGACACCGTTATCACTTTATGTGCGGCCGAGCAATGCCCGGTTTTCTTGGGCAGGGTGCAGCGTTTGCATTGGGAGTTGCCTGATCCGGCGTCGGCAACCGGATCACAACAAGAAGTTCTGACGGCCTTCCGCCAGGTGCGCGATGAATTGCAGCGTCGCATCGCTGCATTTTTCCAGGGTATGGGCAAATGAAAGAAGAAGAAAAAAAGTTCGCATGGTTAGTCGGGATATTCCTTTTTGCCTACTTCGTCCCGCTCGGAAATCCAAAGGTCAGCCATGCCATACTCGAGTCCTTCAGGCTGTTGCAATGGTATGCGGTCAACCACACGCTCGCCTGCGTAGTCCCGGCTATGTTTATCGCCGGCGCAATTTCGACCTTTCTATCACAAGCTTCGGTCATACGCTGGCTCGGTCCCAATTCCAATCGTTTGCTTGCTTACGGGGTAGCCTCGGTTTCGGGGACGGTTCTGGCAGTATGCTCCTGCAGCGTGCTCCCCATGTTTGCTGGAATCTACAGTATGGGAGCTGGACTGGGTCCGGCAAGTGCATTCTTGTATTCTGGGCCGGCCATCAATGTTATGGCCATATTTCTTTCGGCACGCGTACTCGGCTTCGATATCGGGCTATGGCGCGCTGTAGGTGCGGTGATTTTCGGTATTGTAATAGGAATGTTCATGGCTGCCGCTTTTCGCTCCTCGGATCGGGATAGGACGAGCAAGGTGTACTTACCGCAAAGCGCGCCTAGTCCCCGGCCCCTTTGGAAAACAGGGCTGTATTTCCTTTGCATGATTCTCTTCCTGGTATTTTCGGACTGGTACAACACCAATGACGTAACCCTAATCTTAAAGGATGGTACCACGATCCGTGCCAACGTCCGATATTCCAGGCGGGACTCCCTGGACGTCTGGAAATATCTGCCCGACGGTCGCCTTGCTGCCGATGTTGTCCGAATCGAACGAGACCGGATCGAGTCCATTGAGCCCGTACCGAGTTTTACGGCGACCGTACACAGGGTCAAATGGTATCTGGCGGCGGTCATGGGTCTAACCGTGCTGCTCATGGTCTGGAGATGGTTTTCCCGCGAGGAGATCATACAGTGGATGCGCGCTACCCGGGACTTTGGCCTAACGATCGTGCCTCTTTTATTTGGAGGTGTATTCGTGACCGGCTTTCTGGGTGCACTGATTCCGGAAAGGGCGGTCGCCGCGACAGTAGGTGGTAATAGTTTGACGTCCAACTTGCTGGCCGCTTTTGTTGGAATGGTTTGGTACTTTGCAACTCTGACGGAAATCCCCATTGTTGAAATGCTGATGAGTCTGGGCATGGGCAGGGGACCGGCGCTTTCTCTTTTGCTTGCGGGCCCCGCCCTATCCCTGCCCAGCATTCTTGTTATTTACAAAGTCATTGGAGTTAAGAAAACACTGGCCTTTTGCTTTCTGGTGGTTGTAATGTCGACTGCCGTTGGGTTTTTGTTCGGTAGCTTGAGTTAAGGACTTAAAATCGGAAGGTGTGAATACTTTTTAAGTCGGTTTTGATCCGCGGCGCCCAATAGATGGAGATGATACATGAAGATCAAAGTGCTGGGTCCAGGGTGTCAAAGGTGCAAGAAGCTCTACAACCAGGTCGAAAAGGCGATTGCCTTGTCGGGGGTAAAGGCTGATTTGGAAAAGGTCGAGAAAATCGAGGAGATTGTCAGATACGGCATAATATCGACTCCGGGATTGATTATAGACGAGGAGATTAAAGCTAGCGGACGCATCCCACAATGCGAAGAAATCGTCTCGTGGATTAAGGCGGCCGCCGAAGGTAGGGATTAGCTTTTGGCGTTTAAGGCTCACTGCACGGAAAAGAGACCGCCCGGTAGGTGGTATCCGGCCTAGACTCAGAAATCGATATCGCCTTAGTAGCGTTACGTCCCTCCCGAGCTCGCCTTAATGGAGAAAATCAGACCTCGTCATTAGGTATCGGATGCGTGCTCAAGAATGCCTTAAATTCGGATTCCGAAATGGGAGTTAATTCATTCGGGAAACCCTGCCTGTTTGCGCTGTTGTTGATATGGTTTTGGTTACCGTTGTGCAGCGGGGCGCCGCCTATAGTTCTCGAAATCGGCAAGGCCGGTGCTTATCTATATTCAACCAACGACCTGGAAGGTGAAAGGGTTTACTCACTCGAGCCGGGTGAACAAGTTACCCAAATCGTTCAAACCGTGGGACGGGGTGTATGGTATCTGGTGAAGACCCGGGACGGACGCATCGGATGGTTAAGGTCTTCGGATGTGGAGAGCATCCTCCGGCAGGAACCATCGGTCAGGATGGACGGAACCGTGATTCGATTCGGTCCCGGCTCGACCTGGAGTGCCCGCACACGTTCGGGTAGCGTGCTGAGCGGTACCTGGAGCGGTGTGGCCGACCGGTCGGCGGCAACCGCCCGGGGTAGTTGGACGGTCAGAGATAAAACGGGGCGAATCAGGCTTCGTGGTACATGGTCCGCTTCAAAGCATGAGCACGCATGGCAGGGCCGCTGGCGGGCCTTGGTGGCGGGAGAAACAAGGGAGCGATCCGGAACCTGGAGTTGCAATGTCCAACTTCCTCCGGACGCTTCACTGGCCGAAATGCTCGGAAAGGCTTTACTTGAGACGATCAGCGGCGAGTGGCAATCGGGAGGTCAATCTGGTAGCTGGTCCATCCGGGCGGTACCATGATCGGCGCCACGGTTTTTCCGCTACCGGATAGGCAAAATTTCCAGCGGGCCGCCAAAGGGGAAGCTGCTTCATGGTTGGAGCCGGCTCCCGATGCCGGCAATCGGGCATGAAATGTGATTTTTCATTCCTGCGCTCGCCGATCAATGTCCTTTGATCCCCGCCTTGGTCATGACCAGCTTCCCGTGCTGCACGCCTTTTGTGGCAATCAAACCGTCGGCGATTCTTTTTATCTCTCTGGCTTTTCCTCGCAGCAGCAAAACTTCCAGGCACAGATGCGGGGTCAGATGCACGTGAACCGTGGAAACGATTGCGTTCAAATGGCGGTGTTGATAGTCGGTTAGTTTTTCCTCCAATTCACGCTGGTGGTGATTGTAGATCAGAGTCAAGGTTCCGACCCCTTCTGTGTCTTCATCCTGCAGCGCGTTTTCTATGATCAGGTTGCGGACCATGTCCCGAATGGCTTCGGATCGGTTCCCATAGCCTTTTTGGGAACATAAAGCATCGAATTCACGCAACAAGCTTTTTTCCATGGACACGCCAAATCGTGTCAGTTGGTCGGGTTTGGGCATAGATAACTCCTGTTTTCGACTCACCTAACTATCGGTCTGCTGCTCGGCGCACATTGACCGAGCGGTTAGACGGCAAGATAAATGCAAGCTGCTATCGGGTATTCTATCATAGCTGCCCATTTCGACAGCGACGGTTCGCATCCGGGTTCGGAACACGGAGACTTAACGGCTGCGGGATTTGGTGACGTCCCGCGGTACACTGGACAAACCCTCCTCCCAGGTGCTCCATCCCGAGTTCATTCCATAAGGGCAGCGCGTGAGAATGGCTTCAATGCGGCGAATCTTGCCTTTTTCAATCTTAAACAATTCGGCAATTTCCCAGGTATAAGGGTCCAGGGGCCCGGCGGTGACGGTACGTCCGTCGGGCGTCTGAAAGGTGCGGTCTTTACCGAGGGCGTGGTCAAAGAAAACGAAGCTGAAAACCAGTCCCCGCTCCTGGTCGACGGCGACGAACCGACGGTCTCGAATACGCCAGACAAAGTGGATGAGGCCGGATTCGAATTGCTCTTTGCAACTCCAATGCACGGAATAAGTAGTGGCGGTTTTGGGATCAGGGCGTGTCTGTCCCTCACGCAGCGGAACGTTGGTGGTTTGGGTGCCGTTTTCAAAGCGTTCACAGTCGTCGGCAAACGGGTAGATCCCCTTGCCGTCGTTTTTCTCCAACCCGGCAAAATACATGTTTGCCGTTCTTATCAGATCCTGGCGAGACATGCGCTCGGCGGGCGGTACCGGGTCGGTGAAAACATGGTGTGGAGCACCCATTCTTTCCAAATTTGCTGCCGGACCCTGTGGAGCA
>FWPV01011439.1_pt1 | contig 12341 bp, 3 predicted proteins | sample 2228371 | NCBI WGS metagenome assembly FWPV01 (sample SAMEA103939776, study PRJEB20133) | metagenome | reverse complement strand
GAAGCTTCTCGCCTCGTTCCTCGGTCGGCGGCCTCGACTCTTCGTACTGCACGACCCTTGCCTCGACCGGAACCGAGGTAACCTGCACGACGACCGCCGCCCGCTCCAGCGAACGCGGCGGTGGCGGCGACAAGTATTCGGGAATGGGCTGGCTTGGGCGCATCAGGTCGCTGGCGACCTTGATACCCCGGAACGTGCTGGTTTCGTTGAGGTTCACCGGGCGCGAGTCTTTGAGAAAGATGTTCTGGTCGTTGCTCAGGACGAGCCATGTCTCGACGGTGGTCTCGATCGTCTGCAAATACAAGAGGGAGTAATGACGCCGCAGCGTGAATTGGATCTCCCCGACCGGGCCCTCGTCGCCGTGCACGATGTCCAATTGGAGGATCTCGCCGTCCTCCCCCACTTCGAGAAAAATAGTATCCCCCGCCTGAATGTTCTCGACGATCGTCGAACGATTGTCGCTCCAATACAGGGCGAGCGTGAAGTTCACGCCGCGTTCCCAGTTGTCGAGGCTCCCGCCATCCAGCGTCTGGCTCCCGCCCATCCTCCCCTTAATCTCGTGAACACGGTCTCCGGGCACGAGGACCTTTTCGGGATCGTCGGGGTCGGGCCGGAGCAACGGTGGGGCGTTGGAAACCATGCCCGTGTGGCTTTGCAGGGCCGCTCCATCCACCACCGTCAACTTGCCCGCGGCGCGAATTTCGACCGTGTAGCCGGTGACCGTCGTCTCGACCGTCGGAGGATCCACGTCGGGCAAGGGCGCGGGGTCGCCGGGGTACTCTCCGTCGGCCGGTGCGTAGCCGATGGTGACATCCCCGGAGGACACGAAGACCACGTCGCCAAAGGCGTCGATGCGAAGCACGCTTTCCGATACCCACACGTTGCCCGAACCCGCCACGTCGAGCCGGCCGATCCGCGAGTCCTGCCCGCCGGCCAGGGCAACGCCGACATCGGCATAGAACCGCACATCGCCTGGTCCGGCGTCGAGCCAGAGGCTGTTGTGCTCGCCGTTTTCGCTATCGATCGTCGCGCTCTCGGTGAAGGTGATCCCGATGCCCGCCATTCCTCCCGACGTGTCGATCGCCAGATCGCTCTGAAGCCAGACGGGGCCGTTCAGCCTCGCGTCGCTGGTTGCGGGATCGGCGTCGCCGGTTTCGACCACCACGCGTAGTTCACCCCACTCGCCGGCATTGAACATGATCCCGCCCGGGATCCCCCCCTGGCTCCCAAGGTCGATTCCCACTTCAACCACCACCCGGCGGACCGGGCCCAGGTCGCCCTCGGCCACGTCCGCGGCGCCGAAGTACACGCCGCCGTCGGCCTGGGTCACCTCCAACCAGCGGAGGGCCTGCTGGGCGCCGATGTCGGCGTTCCACAAGATGCTTCCTTTTCCGGCCGAGATCACCAGGTCGTTCTTTTCGCCCGATTGGCTGTCGACCGGGCAGTCGTCGGTGAACAGCACGTCGCCGTTGCCCGTCTCGACGGCCACGTGGCCGGCCAAGGTGAGCGGCCCGTTCAGCCGCACGCCGGCGCCATCCGTCGCCAAGGTGATCACCTGAGTTTCCCCGGCAACGACGCCCGCGTTCAATACAATGCCGCCAGTGATGACCTCCTCGCTGCCGAGATCCACCCCACCCTCGGCCTTGATGAGCGTCACCGGGGCGCGATCGCCGACAAGCTCCGGCTCATCGCTCGCGCCGAACACGAGGCCGGCGTCGGCTCGAACGACCTCCAGCCGGTCCAAGGCGTGCGTTTCGCCGAGGTTTGCGTTGAACTCGATGTTGGCCTCGCCGGCCATGAGTGTCAGATCGTTGCGTTCGCCGGCCTGGCTGTCGATCGGGGCGAATTGGGTGAAGCGGATTTCGGCGCCGAACGAGGACTCCGCGTCGGTCGTGTCGATAAGGACATCGCTCCAGAGGCTCACCGCGCCATGAAACCGCATGGCCCCGCTGGCCGAGGCGATGGTCAGCCTCAAGGGGTCGCCCGCCAGGTCGCGGCCGCCGTTGAGCACGATGCCCCCGTCGCCAATGACCGTGTTGCCGCCGAGGTCAAGGAAGAAGACGCCCGGGCTCAAGGCGTCGCCGCCGATCCGCACTGTGGCCAGCGGGGCGAAGTCGGGCAATTGCTCGCCGCCGAACACCACGCCCCGGGCGTCGGTGACGATCAAACGGCCAGGGGCCTCGCGCGTGCCGATGTCGGCGTTGAACGTTACCGTGCCGTCCGTGCCCGCCGTCAGCACCAGGCCGTTGCCCTCGCCCGGCCGGCTGTCGATGGGCGCATGACGCGTGAAGCGGATTTCCGCCCCGGGGCTTCCGCCGTCGCTGGTGTTGATCCAGGCATCGCTGCACAGTTCCACGACGCCATTGAATCGGACGTTGTCGCCGGTGGTGAGGAACCGGATCGTATTGCCGTCGCCCGCGTTGAGCCAGATCGCCTCGCCGTCGATCGCCGCCACGCTCCCCAGGTCGATTGCGAAGGCGGCGGGATCGAGGGAATCGCCGTCCGCGCGCACGGTGTCGACCCAGCCCAGATCCGGGTTGCCGGGCAAGGGGTCGTTGCCGAAGGCCACGGCCTTGGCCTCGGCGACGACCAACTGCTTGAGGGCCTCGCCGGCCCCGAGGTTGGCGTTGAAGCTCACCGTCCCGCCGCTCCCCGCGTTGAGCAACAGCCGGTTGGCCTCGCCGGCCTCGCTATCGATAGGCGTGTTGGAGGTGAATCGGATCTCGGCGCCGTCCGGTTCGCCCTCGTCGGCGGTATGGATGGCCACGTCGCTCTGGAGTTCGACCCGGCCGTTCAACCGCACCATGCCGCCGGCGGTTCTCATGGTCAAAAGCCCGTCCGCCCCGCCGTTGAGCAGGATGTCGCCGATGACGGCCGCTCGGCCCAGGTCGATCCCGCCAAGCGCCCTCACGACTTGAACCGGCGTGGCGTCGCTCCCCAGCTCGATCGTGCCGGCGCTGTGGACCACAAGCTCGTCCAAGGGGTCCGTTGCGCCCACATCGGCGGTGAACTGCACGGTACCCGACAAGGCGGCCAGATCCAGATCGAACGACTCGCCCGCCGCGCTGTCCACCGTGCCCGCGAAAGCGATGTTGCCGCCTCCGGTCAGAAGCCTTGCGTCGGCGATCACGATTCCCCGCGCGAACTGCAAATCGAGTTGAAGGGCGCGGATCGTGCCTCCGAGGCGGGTATCGCCGGCGACCGAGGTCGCTCCGTGCCCAAACGCGAGGTCGTCCTCGACCCCGTCGCCCAGCGTGACGCCGCCGGTGTTGAGGAATTCCACGGCATCGACCACGTGTCCACCGCCCAACAGCTCGACGGCGTAGGGCCGGCCGAAGGTCTCCAGGGCCTGGGCGTACACGGCCTTCTGGAAAGAGACGGCACCCGTCGAATCGGGTAGGTCGTCCTGGAGCGTGATCGTACCCAACGGAGCGCCGGCGCCGACGTCTCCGGCGACCACGATCGGCGCGGCATGGGAAACGAGCGAGAGATTCTCGGCCGTGCCGCCGGGAGTGCCGTCGATCGTTTGCTCGAAAAGAATCGCTGCGCCCTCAATGGCAATGCCGTTGCCGCTGGTGTCGATGAGGGCGTCGCTGAGCAATTTCACGGCCCCGTTGAACCGCACCGGGTCGGCGGTGGTGAACAGGGAAATCAGGCCGCCGTCGCCGCCGTTGAGCGCAATGCCGTCGACACCGATCGCCGCCGCACTGCCGATGTCGAAAGCGAAACCGCCCGGCTCGGGGGCATCGCCGTCGATCCAAATCCCGGTAACCGGGGCCAGGTCGGGATCGGTCTGGTCGAGGCTGTTGCCGAAGGCGACCCCGCCAGCCTCGGTCACGACCAGATATCCCAACGCCGCCGTGGCGCCGATGTCGGCGTTGAAGCTCACCATGCCGTACCTGCCCGCCGTGAGCGCCAACCCATTGCTCTCGCCCGGCTCGCTGTCGATCGGGGCATCGGCGGTGAAACGGATCTCGGCCCCCGTGCCGGTGCCGCCGTCGCTGGTGTCGATCGCCACGTGGCTCTGAAGCACCACGGCCCCGTGGAAGCGGACCTTGTCGGCCGTGGTGGTCAGCGAAAGCGTGCCGCCGTTGCCCGCATTGAACTTGATTCCTTCGCCGCCAATCGGAGCGGCGCTGCCAATGTCGACGACCAAGGCGCCGGCATCGAGCGGATCGAGGCGGCCGGTGACGCGAACCTCGGCCAGCGGAGCGAAGTCCGGCTCGGCAACATCAGTGTCGTTGCCAAAGGCGACGCCCATCGCCTGCGTTACGATCAAATGGCCCAAAGCCGCGGCGGCGCCGATCTCGGCGTTGAAGTTGACCCTGCCGCTGCTGCCGGCGGCCAGGACGATGCCGTTGCGCTCGCCGGCTTGGCTGTCGATCGTCGCATGGCGGGTAAAGCGAATCTCCGCGCCGGGCTCGTTGCCGCCGTCGCTGGTGTCGATCCACACGTCGCTTCGCAGCTCGACGGCCCCGTGGAACCGAACCTTGGCACCGGTGGTCGTGACGGTGAGCGTGGCCGCCTCGCCGGCATCGAACTGGATGCCTCGCGGGCCGGTGACGGCCGTGCCGCCGATGTCGATCGCGAACGCGGTGGGATCGACCGGCGGCCCGTCGATCCGGATCACGGTCATGGGAGCAAGGTCCGCATCGGCCGGGGTCTCGTCGTTGCCAAAGGCAACGCCCCCAGCGCCGGTGACCACAAGATGCCCCAATCCGGTCACGCTGCCGATGTCGGCATTGAAGCTGATCACGCCGTCGAGTCCGGCCGAAAGCGTCAGACCGTTGTGCTCGCCGCTCTGGCTGTCGATCAGGGCGTGGCGCGTGAAGCGCATGTCACCGCCCGGCACGCTGCCGCCGCCGGTGGTGTCGATGAAGGCCTCGCTTTGGAGTTCCACAAGCCCGTTGAACCGCGCGCTGCCGCCGGCGGTGATCAAGGAAATCGTGTTGCCGTCGCCCGCGTTCAGCAGAATGCCGTCGCCAATCGCCTCGGCGCTGCCCAAGTTGATCATTCCCTCGGTTCGGACGAGCGACACGGGCCCGGCGTCCGGTCCGGCGCTCTCCCCAAACACGACGCCGCTGCCGGCCCGCGCAACGACAAGGCTGCCGATCGGTTGCGCGGCGCCGATGTCGGCGTTGAATCGCACGCTGCCGGTGCCGGCGTTGAGGAGCAAGCCGTTCCCCTCGCCGATCTGGCCGTCAATGGTGGCCACGGCGGTAAACACGATGCCGCCGTCGGCGGCCTCGATCGTCACGTCACCACCCAGGACCACCGGCCCGTTGAGGCGCACGATCCCTCCGCCCGTGGCCGTCAGCGCCAGACCGTCGAGAAGGATCGTTCCCGCGGCCAGGTCAATACCCTCCGGTCCGCTGGTCGTCACGTCGCCGGTCAGGGTGGCCGTGCCCGCGACGGCCGCCATCGCCAGGCCGGCCGCGGTGATCGTGCCATCGGCTCGAACGTCAGCCGCCGCGGTGATCGCGATGGCTCCGAGGGCGTCGCCGGGCCCACCTCCCACGGCGTCGCGGAAGAGGATGTCAGCGCCGGAAGCCAAGGCCAGGGACTTGCCGCCCAGTGCCGGCGCTCCCACGGTGCTCTCGAAGGTGATCGTCCCATCGGTATCGATCGAAACGTCGCCATGGAGTTCCACCGGCGCGTTCAGCCGCACGATGCCGCTTGCTGTTGTGGTGATGGCCACATCGTGGAGGATGATTGCCGCGGCCGTGATGTCCAAGCCCTCCGCCGCGAAGGTGGCCACGTCGCCTGCAAGCGTGGTCGTTCCCGTGCCGACCCATTGGACGAAGCTCGCCGCGGCGATCGTGCTTGCTGCCTCGACGTCCTCGGCATGGAGGACGGAGATTCTGCCCAGGGCGCCCGCGGTGGCCGAACCGACCGCATCGCCAAACGAGATGTCGGCCGGCGTCCAAAGGGTGAGGGACTTCTGGGCACCCCCGGTCGAATCGACGGGGCCCTCGAAGCGGATTCCGTCGTCGGCCGCGATGGTCGTGTCGCCGATCAGGTCCACCGCCGCGTCGAAGCGCACGGAACCGCCGCCCGTCACGGAGATCGAAATGCCGTCGAGCACCACTTGGGGAGCGGTCAGGTTCACGCCCTCAGGGGCGCTTGTGGCGACGTCGCCCCGGAAGGTGGTTGTGCCGGAGCCGGTGAGCTGGAGCAGGCTCGCGGCCGCGACGGACCCCTGGAAGGTCGCGTCGTGGGCGTCGCGGATGGTGATGGCCGCCACGGGCGTCATCGCGCCAACCGCCCCGGTGAAGCCGATATTCCCGCCCGCCAAGAGCGTCAAGCTCTCGTGTCCCGCCGCGTCGAGCGTGCCGTGGAACAAGATGTCGCCCGTGCCGGCCCCGGTGTCGATGGCCAGGTCGCCGTCGATGATCACGGCGCTCGCGAAGGAAACGCTGCCGCCGGTGGTTCCGATGTCGCCCGCCATGCGGACAGTGCCGGGCCCTGCCTGGTGAAACGTTCCCTCCAGCGTCATGTCGGCGTCGGGACCGATCATCAATGTGCCCGCGTTCACCACGGTTACGTTACGGATCCCATGGCCGCTTCCGACCTCGCCGTGGAACTGGATTTGGGCCAACGGGCTGGTGGTGACGACGGTCAAGTCCCAGGGCCCGCCGGCGTCGCCCTCCACGGTGTTATTGAAAAACACGCCCGTCATGCCCGTGTCGGTGAACGTGGCGTGGTGGGTGAGAACCACGGGATCGTCGTAGATTTGGGTACCGCCCCGGGTGGTGATGACGGCGCCGATGTAGGTCACTCCCGGGGCGTCGGTGTTCACGCTACCCAAGGGGGAACCAGCGCCGAGGGCGGCGTTGAGGTGGGTCGCGCCGCTGCTGAGGAGCGCGAGGTCATCCACGTCGTCGACCGTGCCGGAAAGCGTGATGGTGCCGCTTCCGGCCTCGATCGTCAAGTCGACCCCGTTGCCCGTGATCGACCCTTGAATCCTGACGTCGCCAGCCCAAGCCGCACCCGTGGACAGCGTCCGCGCCGAGCCGGACTGAAGAACGACGGCGCCGTCCAAGAGCAAGTCGCCCCCTTTCGTCGCGATGTCGGCGCCGGTTTCCAGGGTGATGGTCCAGGCATGAAGTTCCAGACTGGTGCCCACCGTGCTGTTGCCGCCGGCGTCGATGGCCGCCTGGACAACGATCTCGTCGGCGGACAGGCTCACGTTTCCCAGTTCCAGTTGGGCGACGATCCAGGCAGCGTAATTGGAGTCGATGACGATCGACACCGGATCCAGCAGGAGCGTCCCCGCGGTCCCGGCCGGAGCCGTCAGATCGACCACGCCGCGACACTCCAAGCGATGCCTTCCGGAGACTTCGGCGAAACCGCCGTCTCCCTGGTTGGCTCCACCCCGGGCGAGAATCTCGCCCCCGAAGATGGTGCTCTCATCGGCCCAAACGACGACCGTGCCGCCGTTGCCCGAGCCCAGGGCGTCGGCCCGAATCGAGGCGCCGGCGGCAACCCGCGTGGTCGATGCGTTTGCAGGCGAGGTGTCTTGCCCTCGGAACCCGCCGCCAAGGAGAACAACTCCGCCCCCAGCCTCGCCGCTCGCGTCGAGGCCGGCCCCAGCGACCAGCTCGATCCGCCCCGCCGAGCCGAGGATGGTGCCGCCGCGCCGGCCGGTGGTGGCATCCGACACGTCGATCGTTCCGGAAATGCGCAGATCGTCGCGGGCTAGCAATTCGACGTCGAGGCCCTCCCCACGAATCGTCCCTTGAACGTCGATCGCCGAGGCCTCCACGGTCAGCGACCTGGTCGGAGCGGTGAACACCACGGCGGGACCGCTTGACGAAATGAACTGAACCGCCGCGCCGGCGGCTTCGCCGCCAGTCAGCGTCAGACTTTCCCCCGCCCGATCGTCTTGGAACACAAGATGCTTCGATCGGCAAGCGTCAAGGATTGTTTCCACGCCCCGATACTCGAGCACGGAGGCGGGCTGGTTCCGTTGATCCGACCACTCGACTTGGATCGTTCCGGAGCCGAGTTCCACGAATTGGTGCGTCACGCGCTCAAGCGGGGAGGTCAGCGTGGCGCCCTCGAGGATCAGGGTGTCGTTCCCGCTTGCATCGCCATTGCCCGCAAGAAATAACACCCCTCCTGCTGGAAGCGGATCGCCGGCCGAATAATCGACGTAAAGAAGGTCGCGGTCACCCGATCCCTCGATACGAATCCTCGCCACGTCTGCCACGGGAGAGGTAAAGGCGTCCTCACCGTTGACGGAAACCTGAAGATCGTCACCCTGCCGACGGACCACGAACGTGTCGTCGTGCCCATCATTGGCCCGTGCCCCAGCGGAAATCACCAATTCCCGGGCCGCCGAAAGGTGAGCCACGGGCGTGGCACTCAGGACACGACGGTCTTCAAGCTCCAGCACGCGAAGGCGCGGCACGAAAATACGGCAAGATGACGATTGATGGGGGGATGTTCTTAGCCAATTGAGGAGGTTTCGCAATCCGCCGCAGCGCACGGAAGAAGGCATAAAGTTAACGCTCCTTGGAATCTCGACGCCCTTTGCCCAGCTTCCCCTTCACACTAGGCATCGGTTCATTCCTTCATCTTTCCAAATTTCCTACGAGAACGTCAACGAAAATTGTGCGACGAATCGTGCGCATCGTAGGAGCCACAACGACTTGGCCGTTTGTTCGTTCGGGAGGCCCTCTGCGGTAAACCGCCTCCGTGGAAAGCAGGGATGAATAACCAGTATAAAACGCTAGCGCAAAATATGACGATCGTAAGCGTCGTAGTCATGGTTACCGAGCTGCCGCGACGAAGACAGAGAAGGTGGAATGCGGGCCAAAAGCCCACGCGCGTCGGATCGGTTCTAGAGCCCAATCGGCCGCTCCCATGAATGCCTCACAGCAAGCACCCCCCTCGAATGATGGGATTGAATCCAATCGAAAAATACGTTCTGACGCTTTTTTTGTATGCACTCTCATAGTGGGGTTGCCGCTCACACTCTCGATTGGTTGGTTCTGGCTGTCCGCCAGTACCAATTATCCGATCGAGGCGAATCCATGCTTGGCGCATGGTGAGATTGCTTCGGTCCCGGAAAGAATTAGGCTGTCGCCCCAAGAACTTGTGTTTCCGGTGGAAGCGGCGTCGGCAAGTGCTTCGCGCGGCGGGGAGGGCCCCATCGCCCAGGGTGCCCCATCATCTCCCGTCCAGGAATCGGGGCTGAGTCTGCCGCCAAGGGCCGTGGCGCCGGTACCGGCTCGCGTCGTCTGGGAGGCAATCATCGCTAACGAGTCCGCACGGCACGGTCTGATTTCGGATGGCCCCCCGGCTGGCGATCGACAGGCGGTCATGACTTCCGTTTTCGCAGACGAATCTGCATCGGTCGAGGCTATCGCATCGGTCGAGGAGTCAAGCGAACCTCGGGAGGTTGCCACGAAGGATCCGATCAACGCAAATCCGTGCTTGGCGCATGGCGAGATTGCTTTGGTCCCGGAAAGAATCGGGCTATCGCCTCAAGGGACTGCTTTTCCCGTGGAAGCGACGGGAGCAAGTGTTTCGCGCGGCGGAGAGGGCCCCATGGTCCAGGGTTCCCCCCCATCTCCCGTCCAGGAACTGGGGCTGAGTCTGCTTCCAGGGGCCGTGGTGCCGGTACCGGCTCGCGTCCTCTGGGAGGCAATCGTCGCTAATGAGTCTGCACGGCACGGTCTGATCTCGGATGCCCCCCTGACTGGCGATCGACAGGCGGTCATGGCTTCCGCCTTCGCAGACGAATCTGCATCGGTTGAGGCTATCGCATCGGTCGGGGAGTCAAGCGAATCTCGGGAGGTTGCCGCGGCAGACGAGGTTTCGAAACCGGCGAATCAGGAGGCCGCGGAACGGGCATCGGCCGCCGGACAGGCCGAGAGGGAGCAAGTCTCGGCCGCCGAGAAGCCGGGGGGGGGGCCTGCGGGACTCGGTTTCGATCAACGCCCGATTACCTCGCTCACGGTCAATATCGCGGCCAAGGCGGGCGAATTGCCGAATAATCTGGGCAGGGATTCCCTCGCCCGAATCGAGATGAAACGCCCCGAGGCGGTGCTCTTGCGTCATTGGCCCTTGCTGAGTTGCGAATGGGAGGCCCCAGCTCTGGCCTATCGCCCCCTGTATTTCGAGGAAGTGAACCTTGAACGCCACGGATACGGATTGAAGTATCTTCGGGCGGCGCAGCCCATTATTTCCGCGGGCCAATTCTTCACCACGGTGCCGATTCTTCCTTACAAGATGCTCGCCGAGCCAGCCCGCACGCCCGTGTACACGCTCGGCCACGACCGCCCGGGCAGCAACGTCCCCTATCGCCCCGTGTTGCCTCCGTTGAGCATCTCAGGATCGGCAGTTGAAGCCGGGGTCGCCGCCGGGCTGATTTTCGCCATCCCATGAGCGGAAACCGCGGCGGGACACCGAGATTCGCCACGACCCACCCACGGCAAGACGCGCCGGCAGCGGATCCCGTTCGCAATCGCCAGGGGTGGGCGACGGAATCCGCCAGTCCGAGCCCTGGGGCCGGCAAACCTACTTGGGCAATAACGCCAGCACCGAGGGACTGGGCCGCGCGAGGACATGGGCGGCGATGAGCTTGCCCAGTCCCTCCACCTTTTCCTTGCCGGCCTCAATCGCCGCGGTAACGGCCGCCAGGTCGCCCTGAATGATGACCGCCACGTAGCCGCCGCCGAGCTTTTCCTTACCGAGCACCTGCACGTTGCCGGCCTTGCACGCCGTGTCGATCGCCTCGAACACAGCCGTGAACCCTTGCGTCTCGATGAATCCCAGGGCAAGCGATGCGTCGTTGGTCATGGGAGAATCCTTGGGGGTCGCGGGGACCGGTTCATAGCGCGGGAAGAAAACAACGTCTTGCTCGATAAGTGGATTGTGTTGCCGGGGAGAATCGATGGCCTGCCAAGCGCGGTCGTCGGGCCGGTGAATGGTGGCCGTTACCGGCCGGCCGCCAAGTTGCTCCGCCGCGGCCCGGCCCTGCGCCAACGCCGTCTCCACAGCCGATGTTGGCCCAAAAATCTTGGTGGCCACGCCTCCCAAGTCGTTCAGTTCGCATTGCGCCACGCGAACGTCGCCGGACTTTTCCATGGCATCGATGGCTGCCAGCGTGGGAGTGAGGCCGAAAGTTTCCAGTAGCCCCAGGGTTTCGTTCAAGGCCGCCCTCCTGAATAAGTCGCCGCACTGTGGAGCAGAGCAAAGGCGAGAATCGTCCCTCCCGTCGCCAATCACCATTCACCACGGGGCCGCCCTGTCTCGGCCGACATGAACATTGCTCCTCCGCCCCCGACTTGCCTTTCTCCCGACCGGACGAAAACCAGTCCATCGGAGCCATTCCGAGCCCCCGGGTCGACTGATCAAAGCGGGCGCAACCGGCCTTTCCAAATATGGGTTATGCAAAACTCGCAGGCAAGCGACCCTGTCGCATGGCCGAGTGGTTGCCTCACCCCTCCTTGGGTGAACCGGAAGAACCCGCGACGGAACCAAAGTGGCTCGTCTCGAACAAGGCTCAATCTTCTCCCACGGGCAACGGCAGGGTGACGGTGCCCGTCGCCGCCCATTCGGTGCCTCGCAGCGTAAGCGCCTTCCAATAAGGATTGTCCATCGCGCTGGTTGTGTTGCCCATCACGTTGTGAAACACCCGGCCTTTTCCCCGCTGCGTGACGATCAGAACCGCCTCGTCTTTTGCCGTGCCGCGTTTGTCGGGCCGGGAGTAGGCCGTGGCGAGGACGTGGGCCGTGGAACGGCGGAGCTTGTTGTGGTAAATCTCCTCCACATTGCTGGTGTAGCGTTCGAGGCCCTTGGTGATTGGGTGGTCGCGGTCAACGATTTTTACCTCGTATTGATAATACTCGCCGTGTCCCGAGCCGGGCCGGGCAGACTCGCCGCAAAGTTCCTCAAACTCGGCCCAACCCGGGTTGCCCGCGCTGGCCCCGTGAATCACCACGAATCCCTTGCCTGCCTCAATGAAATCCAAGAGGGCCTTTTCGGCCACCTGCCCCCAACGAGGACCAGCCTCGTTCTGGACGACCACGTCGTATTGGGCAAGCATGGCCGCGTCCATCTTGCTGGGCTCCTCGGTCACGGCGACCGTGAAGCGGCCACTCGTCTCGTACATCTTCCGCAAGAAAGGCGTGGTGGTCTTTTCGTCGTGATGGCCGTGCCCCGAGAGGATCAGCACTCGCAAACGGCCAGACTCTCCTCCACGCCCCACCCGATCCGGAACAACCATCATGCTTCCCACGACAACGACGAACGCCAGAACCCTGCGACCCATCTTGAGGCTCCCTTCCAGAAAATCCGCCCGTATTTCCAAAGAGCATACACGCCACGGC
>FWPV01013379.1_pt1 | contig 12342 bp, 8 predicted proteins | sample 2228371 | NCBI WGS metagenome assembly FWPV01 (sample SAMEA103939776, study PRJEB20133) | metagenome | reverse complement strand
ATCCCTCCTGGCGTCACCGAAATCATCCTGCACTTGAGCACCGATGATCCCGAAATTCGCGCTATCACAGGGGCGTGGCAATACCGCTACCACGAGTTCCTCATCTTCACCGACCCACAAACCCGGCGGCTGATTGAGCAGGAAGGTATCAAACTCATCGGCTACAAGCAATTGGCAGCGTTGTGGCAGCAGAGGCGGAAGAAGGGTTAATTGGCTAAAGGCACATCAGGTTTCCTTGCGTTGCCCGAAAAGCACTGTGCCTACTGCGTTGGCAAGGCTGTAAAGGACGGTCATCCCCAATGCGGCGCCGAAGTCCTTGACATAAAAGCCACTGATGAGTCCTGTTCTGCCGATGGCGAAGAAGACGAGCGCGTTCAGCACGAACCCTGCCAGCAAACCGAGGAACCCTAAAGTGAGCAGGTTCAGCGGGAAGGTTGCAAGGCGGAAGAGAAAGAGTGCGGGGCGAACCAACGCTTGCGCCAACGCCAGCACTAACACGACTCCTGCCGCTGCGGCGAACCCGCTGATTTCTATGCGGTCGCCGTAAACACCCTTTGCCAGCAAAAACAGCGCCAACGCGTTCCAGAGGAAGCGGTAGACGAGACTGCGCACCGTGTCCATGCCTGATGCCTCCTTCCTTGCGGCACTCTCCAAAGTTTGCCACACACCTCTTCCGGTGCAGGGATGGTGCCACCTTACTGCGGTATCGTTGAAAATCGTCGTCCAAGAAAAGCACCGCGCCCGATTTTTCGTGGTGCAGAGCCCTAAAATCTTTCCAGACTTTTCGCAGGGCGTGAACTCGTCAAACACTTTAGAGCACGGGTGAGAGACGATGGCGCAGCGGAGCGATGTGCTCGTTGTGGGTGGTGGCATCATCGGCGTCTGCGTGGCGCACTTCTTGGCGGAAAGTGGGGCGCAGGTGACTTTGTTGGAGAAGGACGAAGTTTGCTCGGGCGCTTCTTACGGCAACGCAGGGTTAATTGTGCCCAGCCACGGAGTGCCATTGGCTGCCCCCGGCGTTGTGGCAAAGGGGTTGCGATGGCTGCTCAATCCCGAGAGCCCGCTTTACATCCGTCCCCGCCTTGACTTCGCTTTGATGGCGTGGTTGTGGCGGTTCTGGCGATCCTGCACCGAAACGCATGTTCGTCAATCCTTGCCGCTTCTAACAGGGCTTCAACAAGAGAGCCTGCGCCTCTTTGAGCAACTGGTCGCCGAAGGCATTACTTGTGGCTTTCAACGGAAAGGCACGATGACTGTGTTCAAGACAGAGCGCGCGTTTGAAGAAGGGCAGCACGAAGCTCAGTTGCTGCGGGAGCATGGCGTGAGCACAGAGGTGCTCACAGGCGAAGAAGCCCGCAAAAAGGAACCGCTGCTGCGCGAGGATGTGATTGGCGCTGTCTATTTCCCTGACGACGCCCACTTGGATCCCGCTGCCTTCACACTTTCTCTGGCGGAGCGGTTACACCAACGGGGCGTGAAAATTCTCGCGCGCACAATGGTGACGGGATGGGAAGTGCAAGGGCGACGCGTAGTGGCTGCAAAGACACCACAGGGCGCATATCAAGCCGAAGTTTTTGTGTTGGCAGCGGGAGCGTGGTCGCCGCTGCTGACAAGGGAATTGGGCGTTCCCCTGCCTGTGCAACCTGCGAAAGGTTACAGCATCACGCTACACAATCCCAGCCACCTCCCCTCGCTCCCGTTGATGCTCAGCGAAGCCCGCATCGCAGTTACGCCACTTAACGGTCGCTTGCGTTTGGGTGGAACATTGGAACTGGCGGGTTTGGATTTGTCCATCAACCAACGCCGCGTCAACGCTATTCGGCGAGGGACAGCGGAGTATTTGCATCCCGTCAGTGGTGAGCGGGAAGAGGTTTGGCGAGGGTTGCGCCCTTGTTCGCCTGACGGCTTGCCCATCATCGGTCGCCCCGTCTACCTTGACAATTTCTTCCTCGCCACAGGGCACGGGATTTTGGGCGTTTCCCTCGCACCCATCACAGGCAAACTTGTTGCTCAGATGGTGAAAGGTGAGAAGATTGAGCGAGACTTGCGCCTCATTAGTCCTGACCGCTTCCGTTAATGCGAAGGATTTGCCCAATATCACACCGATGAGAGCAACGAAGGGTTACAATGCAAAAAGCAGTGCCAATGTTGAGCCGAAGGGGGGAGAGAGCCGTGATCATTCGCACGCAGGCGTTTGCTCGCATTGCCCTATTGGGCAACCCGTCGGACGGCTACTATGGCAAAACCATCGCGTGCACCATCCGCAACTTTTCCGCCAAAGTCACCCTTTGGGAGAGCCCGTTTTTGGAGTTAGTGCCTCATCCCCGAAACGACCCTATCCGCTTTGAAAGTCTTGACGCATTAAAGGAGACAGCAGAGCGAGACGGTTATTATGGCGGTTTGCGGCTGCTTTTCGCTACCTGCAAGAAGTTCAAGGACTACTGCGAGGAGAAGGGCATTGCTTTACCACCTGCCAACTTCACCATCACTTACGAAACGGACATCCCTCGCCAGGTTGGTCTGGGGGGCTCCAGCGCCATTGTGACGGCAGCGTTTAAGGCGCTAATGCAGTTTTACGGTCTGACGGAAGAGCACATCCCCAAACCCATCCAACCCAACCTTATCCTCAGCGTGGAGCGGGACGAATTGGGCATTGCAGCAGGGCTTCAAGACCGCGTCGCTCAAGTTTACGACACGCTCGTTTACATGGATTTCAGCCGTGAATGGATGGAGCAATGGGGGCACGGGCGTTACGAAGAATTGGACAAGAACCTGCTCCCACCTTTGTTCCTCGTCATCAGCCAAGCCGCTTCTTTCTCAGGGCGCATCCATTCCAATTTGCGGGCACGCTACGAGTTGGGCGACCCGCAAGTGTTGCGAGCAATTGAGGAGTGGCGCGCGCTCACGGACGAAGGGCGAGAAGCGCTGGAGCAACGAGACTACGAACGCTTGGGTAGGTTAATGAACCGCAACTTTGACCTGCGCCGCGAGGTCCTGGGAGACGCCGCATTGGGGCGGGAGAACTTGGAGATGATTGCCCTCGGTCGCCAACTGGGGGCTCCCACCCAATTGCCAGGCTCCGGTGGCGCTGTCATCGGCATCTACTTTGGCGAAGACCATTTCCATCGTCTCCAACGCGCCTATCAAGAGCACGGCTATCAATGCATCAAGGTCATTGTATAGTCGCAGGCAAATTTTTGCGCCAAAGGAGTGAGGAAAGCGATGGTGCTCATTCGGAAAGCGGTGGTGCCTGCAGCAGGGAAAGGCAGTCGGTTGCTCCCCGCTACGAAATCCCAACCCAAGGAGATGCTACCTGTCGGGCGCAAACCTGTCATCCAGTATGTGGTTGAGGAGTTAGCCCACGCCCAAGTGGACAAGGTGCTGATCATCACGGGGCGCAAGAAGCGCAGTTTGGAAGACCACTTTGACGAAGACGCTGACTGGGGCGATTTGGACGGGGAGTTACTGCCATCCGCTTCCCGCATAGGGGTGCAGATTTTCTATGTCCGTCAAAGCCAACCTTTGGGGTTAGGGCACGCCGTCTCGCTGGCGCAGGAGTTTACAGGTGATGAACCCTTTGTTGTCTCTTTGGGCGACACTATCATCTGGACGCCGCGCCAGGGCATGTTGTTGCAACGGATGATGAGCGCCTTTCAAGAACTGAAAGCCACCGCCATCATTGCTGTGGAGACAGTGCCCCGCGAGCATGTTTCACGCTATGGCATCGTCGCCCCATCAAGTTGGGAGACCACTGCCGCAGGACAAGTCGCTCGGTTGAAGGACATTGTGGAAAAGCCCTCTGTAGAGGAAGCGCCCAGTTGCCTTGCGGTGGCTGCTCGCTACATCTTCACCCCCGTTATCTACAACGCCCTTCGGGAAACGCCCCCATCCATCGGCAACGAAATCCAACTGACCGACGCCGTTCGTCTGTTGGTGCGGGAAGGTTATCCTGTTTACGCGCTGCCTTTGGAGCCAGACGAACAACGGTGGGACATCGGAAACTTTGAGAGTTACTTCCGCGCCTTCATCCAAGTTGCCCTGATGGATGAAGAGTGTGGCGCAGCCATCCGTGCGTTCGTGCAAGAGTTGCTGGCATCGGAAGCAGACAAAGAGACCTGCCCCTGACAAGTTGGGGCGTCTCTCCCAATATGCCGAAAAACGGTGCGTTAGAAGACGCACCCTTCAGCCTTTTCGCTGACCGAAACTAATCATGCCACCAGTTTCAACCTTTAGTCGTTGGCACTGCCCATAAGCGCCTTATTTGCATCGGTGCTCGCACAGGAGACCTAACGTAGCATGCGGGAACATCCTTGTCATCAGCAATTAGGGCAAGCAGATGCTGTTCCGTCGCAAAATTTGCGATGGTGATACATGAGATGGAAACGCAAGTGTGGCGCATAGACCCGCAGCATCCCGACCCAGACACCCTTGCCCGCGCGGCTGCCATCATCCGAAAGGGAGGCTTGGTGGCTTTCCCGACGGAGACAGTTTACGGTTTGGGAGCAAACGCGTTGGACGAAGCAGCGGTGCGGAAGATTTTTGAGGCGAAAGGGCGCCCCGCGTGGGACCCAATCATTGTCCATATCAGCGACCAAACCATGATGGAGTTGCTGGCAGCGGAGTTGCCTGATGCATTCGTGTTGTTGACGCAAAAGTTTTGGCCTGGTCCGTTGACCGTTGTGGTGCGGAAGAAGCCCACAGTGCCAGATGTGGTTACAGCGAATCTGCCCACCGTTGCGGTGCGGATGCCCAACCATCCTGTGGCGCTGGGGCTTATTGCGGCAGCAGGTGTTCCCATTGCAGCGCCCAGCGCCAACCGCTTCGGTCGCCCCAGCCCGACAACTGCTGACCATGTCTGGCACGATTTGGCGGGACGCATTGATGCCATCTTGGACGCGGGACCAACACAAGTGGGCGTGGAATCCACTGTGTTGGACTTGACCCGCACGCCACCGACGATTTTGCGCCCTGGCGGCGTGAGCAGAGAAGCGTTAGAAGAAGTGTTGGGAGAAGTTGCCATCGCTTCGCCCATCGCTGCTGTTGACAAAGGTTTGCCATCGCCAGGAATGTTGCCCCGCCATTACGCCCCCTCGGTGCCTGTCGTTTTGTGCGATGGGAGCGAGGAAGCGTTGGTGGAGACAGTGCGGCGGTTGCAGAGGGAAGGGTTTGCTGTTCGTCAAATCGGCATCCTGCTGCCCCAAGGCTGGGGGCTCCCTGACGAACTGACTCCCATCGTTTTCCGTTGGGGGCGTTGGGGCGATTGGGAGGCGTTAGCCCAGCGGCTGTTTGAAGGGCTGCGGTGGTTGGAGCAACAGCAAGTTTCCGCTATCGTCGTTCCCCTTCCCCCACCTGTCGGCTTAGGGTTAGCCCTTCGCGACCGCCTCCTCAAAGCCGCCACACCCCCGTAATAGCGCCCCACACCTCCGCAGGTTTGCGAACAATGCTTGCGGTCTCGTGGCTATTGACAACTGACATCCCTGAGGAAAGGGTAGGGGAGTAGGTAGCAAATCTCGCTTCCTTTTGTGGGGTAAACTCCTGACAGCAGCGTCCCCTTTGATGCTCCAAGTTTTTTGTCGGGGTGAAACGCTATGGAGCGCTCTGTTTGGCAACGGGTGCCGGTGCGGGAAGTGCCGCCAGAAGAGCGGCGCCACGATTTTCGGGAGGTCAACAAAGGCTATACCCCTGAAGACGCCATCTTGGAGGCAGCACGGTGCATCTTCTGCCGCAAGCCGTTTTGCGTGGAAGCGTGCCCCTTCCATCAAGATGTCCCCGGCTACCTCCAACGCATCAAAGAGGGCGACTTCGTCGGCGCCATGCAGGTAATTTTGCGGGACAATCCCTTGCCAGCAGTGTGCGGTCGGGTTTGTCCCCATCCTTGTGAGTCCGTTTGCCCGCGCGGGAAGAAAGGTGACCCTATCGCCATCGCATGGCTGAAGCGAGCAGCAGCAGACTATGCCCCCAATGTTTCGTTTCCTGAACCTGCCCTCCCAACAGGGTTTCATGTTGCCATCGTCGGCGCAGGTCCTGCAGGTCTGACAGCGGCGTGGCAACTGCGGTTGCTTGGGCACGCTGTTACCGTTTACGAAGCAGCCGACCAACCGGGTGGGATGCTTTACTTCGGGATCCCTTCTTTCCGCCTCCCGCGTGAAGCCCTGTGGGAAGACTTGGAGCGAATAATGGCGCTGGGCATAGAGTGGCGATTCGGCGTGCGGGTCGGCGAACAAGTTTCACTGGAGGAGTTGCAAGAGCGTTACGATGCCGTTCTGCTCGCTGTCGGCGCCCTCAAACCTCGGTGGATGAACATCCCCGGCGAGGACTTGGAAGGTGTCTGGCATGTCCTTGACTTTGTTGAGGCGGTAAACCTGGGGCGGGCGCCGGACTTGAAAGGCAAACGAGTGGCAGTAATCGGCGGTGGCTTCTCTGCGATTGATGCGGTGCGCATGGCGCTCCGCTTGGGCGCTGAGGCGTTTATCCTGTATCGCCGAGACCGCGCCCAAATGCCTGCTGCCCAAGAAGAAGTGCAACACGCTGAAGAAGAAGGCGTTGTCATCCACTTCCTTGTCAACCCAACGCGATTTATTGGGGAGAACGGTCGGTTGGTTGCCATTGAGGTGCAGCGACAGCAGTTGGGTGAGCCCGACGAATCTGGACGACCTCGCCCTGTCCCCATCCCCGGCAGCGAGTTCATCATGCCCGCTGATGTGGTGATTGAGGCGATTAGCCAAGAGGTGGACTTATCGCGCTTGCCTGAACCATTGCGGGGGCGGCGCGTTATCGCTGTGGATGCAGAAACGCTCCAAAGTCTTCGCTGCAGGCGATGCCGTCACTGGTCCTTTGGATGTCCCCAACGCCATCGCTTCGGGGCGCAAAGCCGCCCAAGCCATTCACGCTTGGCTGATGCAGCAGCAGGTGGAGAAGGTCGCTTCGGAGTAGGAGCAATCGCTTTCCAAGTCATGCGCAAAACAACTCCTGTGGCGCCGAGGTCCTTGCCTCGGCGCTATGATTTTTGCAGCGTTTATGAGCAAAAGGCACGCACTGCTGGAGGTGGAAGGATGAGTGAGCGAACAGCAGCGCATCGGCTGGCGTATGATTCGGTGGAAGCGATGGGGTTCGGCAGCGCAACAAAACCCGTCTCTTGCGGCTATGTCGTGATTGTCTGTGGCGGGCAAGTTTTGCTCGTGGTCAACTTCACCTTGCCCCCCATGCCTTTGCGAGAAGGGACGCTGCCAGAGGTTCGCCAACGCTATCGCGACATGGTCACCCGCATCCTTCAGCGAGCGGTGCAACTGGACCAAGAAGCGTTAGTGTTGGAGTTTGAGCAACTTTACGAGATGACCCGCAACCCCGATTGGGGAGCCCTCATTACCGCTGACATTAAGCAAGTGATGGATGAGTTTCATCAAAACTACGGTCTTAAAACCGCTTTGCGGGTGACGGTGGCAGACATTCGCGATGAGGAGCGCCCGCCCCGCATGCGCACGGGCGAACCGACAGCGAAAATGTTGGAAGCCTTTGAAAAGTGTGCCGATGCGGGAGCCGACATCTTGTCCATTGAAAGCACAGGTGGCAAAGAGGTTTCGGATCGAGCAATGGTGGAAGGGGATTTGGATGGGTTGTTGTTCGCTTTGGGCGTTTTAGCCCCCCGCGACATGGAGTTTCTTTGGCGACACATTGTGGACATTGCGCGCCGCTACAAGGTGGTAGCGGGTGGTGACACCGCTTGTGGGTTCGCTAACACTGCCATGCAATTGGCGCACCAAGGGCTCATTCCCAAAGTCTTGGCAGCAGTGATGCGGTTAGTTAGCGCCCCGCGCTCTTTGGTTGCCGTTGAAATGGGGGCAACAGGCCCCCTCAAAGATTGCGGTTATGAGAACCCCATCATAAAAGCCATCACGGGTGTCCCTATCAGCATGGAGGGCAAAGCCAGCGCGTGCGCGCATTCGTCCCCGTTGGGCAACATTGCCGCTGCCGTTTGCGACCTTTGGAGTAACGAGAGCGTTCAAGATGTGCGCCTTCTGGGTGGCTTCGCTCCCGAGGTGTTTACGGAAATCCTCATCTACGACTGCCGCCTGATGAACCTCGCTGCTCAAAACGGGCAAGCCCAATGCTTGCGAGACTTGTTCATTGCTTCCGACCGCTACCGTGACCCACAAGCGTTGATGCTGGACTTGACGACCGTTTACGAAGCGGCAAAGCAAATTGTGGCAGCCGGCGCGGACGATTACCAGCGGACGGTGGCGATGGCTCGGCTGGCAGTGACAACCTTGCAAACGGCTCTTCACGAAGGGCTCATCCTTTTGCCTGAGCGAGAACAACGATGGTTGGCGCTATTGGCAGATGCGGTGGACGAGTTGCCTGAATCGCCAGAGGAACTTTACGACCGCGTTTGCCCTGCTTGGGGCGACCTCTTTTTGCCAGCGGAATACGGGTTGGCGTAGCCGAGGAACTTCGCCGCGCAATTTTGCGCGTGCTACACCAAAATCCATGCCCAATCACACCTGCGGTTATGGAGGCGCGGAGAACATGGGGGCACCAGAGAAAATGTCGCTGCGGGTAACGGCGCAACTCTGGTGGGAGATAACAGCGGCAAGTTTTTGGGTGACCCTTTTGAACCGCCTTTGGCGCATTGCTCAATCGCGCACCGCTAAAAAGGTGCGGGTTTACCAAGACATCGTTTTCGCCCGCCAAGAGGGCGTGGTGGTGCGATTGGACCTTTACCTGCCTTCCTCGCCCCCGCCTCCCGACGGTTACCCTGTTGTCATTGCCCTGCACGGTGGTGCATGGTGCACGGGGAACAAGCGGGACATGAGTTGGGTCGGTTACCTTTTAGCGCAGCGAGGGGTAGCAGTTGTTTGTGCCGGCTATCGCCTCGCCCCCGCTTTTCGCTACCCTGCCCAATGGCACGATTGTCAAGCCGCAGTGGCATGGGTGCGCCAGAGTGCTGAAGAGTGGCAACTCAATCCGCATTGGGTGACGGCATTGGGTGTTTCTTCAGGAGGGCATTTAGCCTTGCTGTTGGGACTGCGAGAGGAGCAATGGAACGGCATCCCCACGAAAGTTGAGCGGGTCGTTGCCATTTTCCCACCGACGGATTTGACGGCTCCTTACTACCAACAAGCAGCCCTCAACCCCCCACCACTCGTTCCCAACTACCTGCGAGATTTCTTGGGCGGCACTTACGAAGAAATGCCCGAACGGTGGCGCGATGCATCACCGATTTACCATGTCCACCCGAACGCGGCGCCTTGTTTCATCATTCACGGGACGCGCGACTCGTTGGTGCCCGTAGATCAAGCAAAGCGTTTTGTGGAAGCGATGCAACGCGTTGGCGCAAAAGTCACCCTCGTCCTGATTGACGGTTTGGGGCATGGTTACAGCCTCCGCCCCCGCATCATGAGCCAACTTCACACCGCCCTTGACGAAGCCATTCGGTTCCTCACGCCGAAGTAGAGCGCTGGTCGGATGCTTCCGCGCCCTTCTTGGCGTTGGTGGGTTGCTCTTGCAACCACTGAGCCATTTGCGCATCCAGCAACGCCCACGCTTCTTCAGGCGTTTGAATGCGACCTTCCAAAGCGGCTTCCTCTACGAACCGCAGCGCTCTGCCCACGAGGGGAGACGGTGGAATGCCGTAACGCGCCATCACTTCATCGCCAGTAATGATGCGCACTTTTTCACGGGCTTCTTGCAAAGCAAAGTAGGTCTCCAGCAGTTTGGTCAGGACATGGTAATGCCGCTGTCGGTGCTCTTCGGTCATGTCTGGTCCGCGCGTCGCCATTAAGTCGGCTGCGGAAAGCACCACGCAGTAGATGCCAGCCAAATCGCCTAAATCCCGCCAGAAGCGCCGAACCGCCCGCTCGGTTAAATGACGAGCACCTGATAAGTGCACGGGGCGCATGTGGCTTCGCACTAAAGTGACGACCAGTTCGCTCTCCCGCCGAGACAGTTTGAAGCGCTCGCAAATCTCTTGCGCCATCTCGGCGCCCAATTGTTCGTGACCGTAAAAGTGCAAATCGCCCTCCTCGTCAACGCTTATGGTCTGGGGCTTGGCAACATCGTGCAGGAGGGTAGCGAACTTCAGCACCCACGCACCAAACCGTTTGTAGCCAAACCGCTGCTGGAAAACTTTGGACACTTTTCGCAGCAAAGCGTTGAGCGCTTCATTTTCCGTTTCGCCTCGCATGGCATTTTCCGCCATGCGCACGGATTCTATTGTGTGGTGAAAGCCATCAAGGTGGTGGTAACCCGCAGCAGGCACCTCTTTGAGTTTGACCACTTCGGGCAAAAGGACAGTCAACACTCCCAGTTCGTCCATCGCCAGCAATTGCTCATGGGCAGCGGACGATTGCAAAATCCATGCCCACTCCATGAGGACGCGTTCAGCCGAGGCAGTCAGAAGCAAAGGGGCTGCTTGGGCAATAGCAGAACGCGTCTCAGGTGCGAGGCGGAAACCTTTGGTGGCAATAAAGCGAAAAGCACGCAAGAGACGAACGGGGTCATCTCGCAAAACGCGGGGATGCGGAACCACCAACAAGCGCTGCCGAAGATGCTCCAACCCACCCAAGGGGTCAAGGACAGGAGCGTGCCCGTTCGTTACAAGGGCAACGGCGTCCACGAACAAAGCGTTACAAGTAAAATCGCGCAAGCGTGCGTCCTGCACCACATCGTCGTGCAATTGAGTAAAATCGGCACAAGCGTCGGGTGCGTCTTCTGCCCAACGAACAATCCTTCCAGTGGGCGGTTCTCCACGCAAAGGCACGAACCGTGCCCCCAAGCGTTCCGCAACATTCAAGGCGAACAGCAAGGGGTTGTCAGCGACGGCAAAGTCTATGTCCCAACTCACTTGCCCCAACACCCAATCCCGCACGAAGCCACCCACGAGATAAATTTGGCAGCGGCGCCCCCGCGCCACTTCCACGGTTGCGCTCAAAAACTTTTGCGTCGCCGGTGGCAAATCCGCAAAGACCATCGTGAGTGCACTTGCCAGCATGTCCGCATGACACCTCTCCGATTGGCAGACTGGTTGTTTCCTTCTCCCCACTTTTTTGCACCAAAATTATTGCAGCAGCCTTGTTAAGGGAGGCGAAGGGATTGTGACCATGAAGCCGAAATTGCATGGCGAGACCGCGCAGCAGCGCCATCATCGGCTCTGGTGCGTGATGTCAGACACAGAGACACTCTTGCGCTTGATTTTGGAAGAGAGCCTTGAGGCGCTGAACGCTACTCGGGGCACGATTTCTTTGGTGGACTACCGAACGGGTGAATTGGTGACGAAGTTTGCTGCGGGGCAAGGGTGGACGGAAGAGCCACCCAACCTGCGTTTCAAAATCACAAACGAACCAGGGCACAGCATCTCCAGTTATGTCGCTTACAGCAAAGAACCCTACATCTGCCCCGATGTCACGCAAGACCCTTACTACTACCCGCTTTTCCCCAACACTCGCAGCGAATTAGCCGTGCCCCTGATCGGTCAAGAAGAGCGGTTGTTAGGTGTGATCAATGTGGAAAGCGAGCGCCCTAACGCCTTTGGGGAGAACGAAGCGCGGGTGTTGTCCTCTTTATCGTCGGTGGCAGCCTTTGCCCTCTCCCTCGCCGAGCACCAACGCCGCGAACAAGCCTTGCTGGAATTGGGCAAAGAATTAGCCGCTGCGACAGACCTTGACATTTTGCTAGAACGGGTGACAGAGGTAGCAGCCCAGTTGCTGGATGCCGACGACTGCTCACTGTTTTTGGTGGACAAGTCCATCAACCGCCTTGTCTTGAGGGCATCGCAAGGGTTGCTGCGATCTTTGGTGGGGGAAGCGCAATACCAGTTCGGCGAAGGGTTGACGGGATGGGTGGCGTTGAATAACCAACCCGTCCGGCTCAATGGTGTCACTTCTGATCCCCGTTGGAAGGGGCGCTACCTTGAGATTAAGCCAGAAGAAATCAGCGCGTTCATGGCGGTGCCCGTGCGAGGGCGCAACGAAGTCTTAGGTGTTCTGCGCGTTTTGCGCAAACGCACCAATCCAAATGCCCACCCTCATCTTTTCTCTGACGAAGACGAAGAACTGCTTTTCACCCTCGCCAGCCAGTTGGGGGCAGCGCTGGAGCGGGAAGAGTTGCAGCGCCGTTTGTTCACCATGCAACACATCGCTTCCATTGGGGAGTTGGCAGCCCGCACTGCCCACATGATTGGCAACAAGGTCTTTGCCATGAAAGGAGCCTTAAAGGAACTTTCCCTTCAACTGAGCGAGATGACACTGCAAGAGAGCACTTTGCGGTTGATAAAAAGCATAGAGCGCGCCCTTTATGAGGTGGAGACACTCCTGCAAGACCTGCGGGACTTTGTCAAGGCGACACAAT
>FWPV01013375.1_pt1 | contig 12345 bp, 11 predicted proteins | sample 2228371 | NCBI WGS metagenome assembly FWPV01 (sample SAMEA103939776, study PRJEB20133) | metagenome | reverse complement strand
GGTGCGTTGAAGTCGTCATGCCAGCGCCTCCTCCAGCCCGGTCTGCAGCAGGCGGTAGAAGCGCGAGCGCTCGTCGCCCGCCAGCGCGGCGCGCGGGCCGTATTCGACCACCCGCCCGTCCTCCAGGATCAGGATATCGTCAGCGCGCTGGACCGTCTTCAGGCGGTGGGCGATCACCACGCCCGTCCGCCCGGCGAACAGGCTGTCGATCGCGCGCTCCATCAGCGTCTCGGTGGCCGGGTCGAGCCGCGAGGAAGCCTCGTCGAGGATCACCAGCCCCGGGTCTTTCAGGAACACCCGCGCGAAGGCCAGCAGTTGGGCCTCGCCGGCCGAGAGGCTCTGCCCGCCCGCCAGGGGCGTCTCCAGCCCGTCCGGGAGCGACTGAACCCAGTCCCACAGGCGCAGCTGCCTGAGCACCTGCTCCAGCCGCTCGTCCGGGATGGCACGGTTGAAAAAGGTCAGGTTGTCGCGCACGGTGGCCTGGAAGAGCTGCACGTCCTGGGTGACCATGGCCACCTGGCGGCGCAGGTCGTCCAGCCGCGCCTCGCGCAGGTCGACCCCGCCCAGCTCGATCGCGCCCTGGGTGGGGTCATACAGGCGGAACAGCATCCGGGTGAGCGTGGACTTGCCCGAGCCCGTCCGCCCCAGGATGCCCAGCACCCGCCCGGGCTGGATATCAAAGCTGACCCCGCTCAGCGCGCTGCCCTGGGGAGCGCCGTTTTCGGAGCCCGCGCCGCCTGGGTCGTCGTCGTACTGGAACGAGACGCCCGCGAAGCGCACTGCCAGCGGGCCGCGCGGCAGGGGCTTCGCCTCCCCCGCGCCGGGCAGGTCGCCCACCCGCGGCCGCAGGCTGAACAGCTCGTTGATGCGCTGGATGTTGGCCAAGGCCTGCTGCAGATCCTCGGCCTGCCCGCGGATGCTCTGCAGCGGGTCCGAAAGCATGCCCACGTAGTAGGTGATCAGGTAAGCCGTGCCCAGGCTGGCCTCGCCGCGCGTGAACAGGATCACGCCGACGGCCAGCCCGGCGGCATAGCCCAGCACATACACCAGGTTGGTCAGGTTGTAGGTCAGGCTGGAATAGACCATCGCCGCCCGGTTCCGGCGGGTGAAGACGCGCATGTGCTGGTACAGCCCGCGCATCACGTAGGCCTCGGCCCCCGCCGCGCGGATCTCCTCAGCGCCGCTGATGCGCTCCTCGACAAAGCCGTACAGCGCCGCGCTGGCCTGCCGCTCGTCGGCCCAGCGCGGGACGGCCAGCGACTGGATCCAGCGCAGCACCAACAGCGTCACCAGGGTGTAGGCCAGCATGCCCAGCCCCAACCAGGCGTTCTCGCGGAACAGCAGCGCCAGGATGCCCAGCACCAGCAGCCCGTTGCCGACCACGTTCACCGTGAACATCGACAGGAAGTTCGACAGGTGGGTCACGTCGCCGTCGACCCGGTCGATCAGCTCGCCGGGCGTGTGGGTCTTGTGGAACGGCAGGTCGAGGCGCAGGACGTGCCGGACCAGGTCAGAGCGCAGGCGGTTGGTCGACTGCCAGCCCACCCGCGCAGCCGTATACTGCGCCGCCAGGCTGAGCGCCTGCTGCAGGAAGGCGAAGGCCAGGAACAGCCCCGCCGCGGCCGACAGGCTGCGCAGCGCCCCGCCGGCCTGGGCGGCGTCCAGGAAGTAGCGCAGCACCTGCGGGTTGACCAGCTTGATGGCGATCCCGGCCAGCAGGGCGAGCGCCATCCAGGCCACGCTGCGGGCCTGCGGCCTGAGGTAGCGCGCCAGCAGGTCGCGGTAGGACCCCAGCACAGCGGGCCGTAAAGTACTCGATTGATTCATACAGAATTTCCTTTTGCGAATATTGTGCCGCCTGAACCAGGCAGCTTAAAACAAAAAACCACGCGTGACTGGCGCACCCGTGGCCGGAAATTCCGCAGCGCATGAAAGTTCAACGCGAGCGCGGTCGAACCCTGGTCAGCAGGCGCACCCAAACGATATCCTGGTGGGATTCGCGATGATCACTGCCATGTCGGTGCGCCTCCTCTCAAAAAAGATTGGCGAAAAACCTCCGCCGCACGTATATTGTAGCAAAAGAGTCAAGAATGTCAAGCCATAAAGATGCCCCCTCCTCAAGGGGAAGAGGGGGCAAAACCAGGGGATGGGGAACAGGCCATTCATCCAACCGCATGGCCTTCTCCCCTGGCCGAAGATGGCGGTTCTTCACCGCTTCAGCAGCCGCGCGGCGTAATCCTGCCAGGAGAGCGCGTCCAGGTCGCCGGTGATGCACAGCGCGCTGCGCGCCCCATCCGGCCAGGGCCAGAAGCGGACGATCGGCGCGCCGCTGTCCTCGATGGCATCCACCAAATCGCGCGGGTTAGTCAGCCTGTCCGCGTCCTCCAGGTACAGGCCGCAGCGCCGGGCGTCTTCACCCATTTCCAGGATATAGCCCATCTCGCGCAGCCTCTCGACCGTCTCTGGCGGCGTGTCCGGCGGCAGGCCCACGAACGGCAGCGCCGGGCCGTCCAGCCGCAGCGCGTGCGTGTACAGCCGCCGGTAGTCCGCGTCCCACGGGCCGCCCGGGACCTCCTCGGCGAAGCCTTTGCACAGGATAGTGGCCCGCGGCGTGCAGTGAAAGCGCGCGAAAGGATGCTCGCCGGCCAGCTCGATTTCGACCCGGAACGCGGCCTTCTCCTTCCACCAGGCGCCGACTTCGCGCAGCCGGGCCGTCCAGACGCGCGGCATGAGCGAGCGGGCTTCCTCCAGGACCGCCCGGAAGGGCGCCTCGACAAACGAGGCCAACTCCGGGTGAAACATCAGGTTGAACACCTCGCCGTAGCGGTAGGTCTGGCGCAGGATATCCAGCCACACCTGCGCCACCTGCCCCAGCCCATAGCCCAGCCCGTCGTGCATCTGCAGGTCGTCCGGCACGCTGACCGGGATCTCCACCAGCCCATCCTGGAACCAGGGCAGGCTGAGCGATTCATCCCACTTGCGCGGCATGTAGAAGTCCTGGATCGTGTCGAACAGCAAACCTTCCGAGTAGCCCGCGCCCGGGCTGTACGGCCACTGGATGGCCTGGTTGCTGCTGTATTGAAACGCCCCAGCCGGGATGGCGCGCAGCAGGTCAGCGCTGGCGCTCAGGTACGGGCAGCGGAAACCGTGCGCCTCCAGCCCGCCGGCGCGGAAGACCTCCGCCGCGCGGAGCAACTGGCGGCGGCCCTCTTCGGGCGGGCAGGCTTTCAGATCGACGTGGTTATAACCGTGCACGGCGATCTCCGCCCCCATCTCCTGCAGGCGGCGGATGAAGGGCAGGTTGCGCTCCACCACCATGCCCGGCACGGCGAAGGTCGGGAAGCACTCGTAGCCGCGCAGCGCGTTCACGCAGCTCTCGATGCGCGCCATAGCCTTGCGCGGCCCGAGGCCGTAGCGCTCGTTCAGCCGCCTCGCCCGCGCGATGATGAAGCTCGTCCCGCGTTTCTTGTACCAGGAGGTAAGGTTCATTATATTCTTGGTGTGCTTTGTGTTCTTCGTGGTTAAGTATTCAGCTTTCTTGCGCTTCTCTCAGTTTGCGATCTTCAATCCTTGTTTAATGAGGCCAGCCACTCCCTGAACCACCCCCGGCTGTACTTGTAGCGCACCAGGTAAAAAACCAGCTTGCCATACTCCTTGCCAACTGCGACGGCCGAGGCCCGGTCGGTCCACCAGCGCCGCCGGTACCCGCTTTGCTCGAAAGCCACCGGCGCCATCACCAGCCGCACCTCCTCCCCCAGCACCTGGCGGAAGGTCCACCGCGCCCGGCGCATATGATACGGGTCGCTGACCACCATAACCGCCTGGACGGGGATGCCCGCGCCATCGATCCAGCGCTTTAAGGCCTCGGCCTCCTCGTAGGTGCTGATCATGGGCGAGTCGTCGATCCCGATCCGCTCCGCCGGGACGCCCGCCGCGAGCGCGTTTGCCCGGCCCCACTCCCCGTGAAACACCTGGTGACCCTCGCACCAGCCGCCGCTGAAAAAGAGATAATCCGCGTACCCCTGCCGGTAAAGCTGGATGGCATAGGCGGTGTTTTGGTCCGGCCCGCTCAGCACGTGGATCACGTCCACCGCCTGGGGGCGGTCCGCGGTGACCAGGTAGCTGCCGACGGCCGTGAGGGCCGTTTCGTGGAAGATGGCTGCCAGCAGGCCAAGCAGCGCCAGGCCGGCGGACAGGGCGGCCCGTTTTTTCACCGTCAGCCCACGTAGCGGTACAGGACCTGCCCGACCGCCTGCCCCACCCACACCGGCGAGCGGCGGATCAGGTCTTTGAGCAGTGCTCCGATCCGCCCGGCGCCCCTGTCTTCTGGCGGCGGGGTTGCGCAGATCGTCGAATACGCCAGCGGGGTTTCCTCCGCCCCCCAACGGCGCTTGTAGGCGCGCAGCCCTTCGTCTTCCAGGTCGGCGCGGCCAAAATCGAAGGTTGTGAAGCCGTGTTCGCAGCCCCATTCCATTGCTTTCCAGGTCACCAGGTGGTTGGGACGCAGGTTCTGGCTGGTTTCCTCGGTGGCAGAGTACTTGTAGGTGAGCGTTTTGTGCCAGTGCAGGAACAGCCCGCCGGAGATGCAGGCCTCGCCCTGGTAGGCCAGCAGCACAAAGCCCAGGCCGCGCGCCAGCAGGCCCTCAGTCAGCAGCCGGAAGAACTTCCACGGCTGCACCGGGACGCCGTGCTTGCGCCGGTTGAGGCTGTGCAGGCGGTAAAAGGCGCGCACCGCATCGATTCCCGCCCCGCGCTCGACGCGGATGCCGTTTTTCTCGGCTGTGCGCGCGTTCTGGACCTGCTGCCGGTGAGCCCGTTTGGCGACCCGCGCCGGGTCGGCTTCCAGCGATACGGTGTGCAGCACGAACGGCGAACGGGGATAGATGTGCGGCAGGTCCGGCAGGGCGGCGCGCACTTCCAGGCGCGGCCAATCGCGTGCCGCGACATAGGTCATGCCGCGCCGCACGGCCTGAACGACCAGCAGCGCATCGACCAGCAGCAGCGCGCCGGCGACGATCAGCACGACAGGATGCATGGACGAGAGGACGGCCATCATCGCTCAAGGGCGCAGGAAGGCGGCGCGGATCTGCTGCAGTTCGGATTGCAGGGCCTGCACGTCGCCGGCTGGCGGCGCGGCGGCGGGTTTGCTGCCGCAGGCGGCATCGGCCATGGCGTCGAAGCCGTCCCAGGAGCGGCTGCCCTGCGGCGAACCGGTGATGTAACGCGCAAGGCTGCCGTCATCCAGCCAATGCGCTTCGACGCTTTCGCTGTGCAGCACGTCCGGGCCCTGGCAGCCGTCTTCCTGCACCGAGCGTTGTATGGCGACCGGTTCGCCGCCGAAGTAGAGCGCTTCGTAGAGCCGCGTGCGCCGGCATTGTCCGGGGCCGGACTGTTCGCCGTACAGCGACAGCCTTTCCACCGGCTGGCCGTCGAGCTGCAGCTGCACGAGGTGATTGCGCGACAGCTTGATGCCGGTGAGGGGTTCTGGAAACGGTTCGCGCAGGCGCAGGCTGCGCTGGCCCGCGGGCGGGCGCGACGGCGGATCGCTCTGCACTGTCGAAGCCAGGAAACGAAACAACCCGGACACACGGTGCTGCGGACGGAAGCGGTATTCGCCGTTGCCCAGCGCATGGATATCGGGGCCGCAGGATGAAACGCCGGATTTTGCCGTGCCCTGTTCACCGCTCCAGCGGTAACGCAGGCGCAGGCCGAGGTCGAAAGCGCCGAAGCGGCTGAACACGGCGGTTTCATGCGCGCCGTTCTTCCGGGGCGGCTCCTGCAGCAGGTTGATGTGCAGATCGGGCTGCGGCCGTCCGATGCCGGGCGCCATCGGTGCGCGCAGCGCCAGTTGCCGCAGGCGGTATTCGCCATGCCCCGGCGGAATTTCGGGCACGCGGAAACGCAGGCTGCGTTTGCCGCGTTCGATCTGTGCGCCCTGCAGGTTCAGTGACTGCGGAATCGCAAACAGTCTGCTGCCGATCGGCATCGTGCGTTCACGCCGCGCGGTGACGCCCTCGATCAGGCGCAGCGGCTGGTAACCGGCTTCCATGTTCAGCCGCGCATCGGCCAACATCGCTTCAAGCTCGGCCACGGACAGCATGCCGCTGACATGCAGCACATCAACCTCGACTTCCAGTTCTCGGGCCTGCGCCGGTGCGGCGCACAGACCGAGGGAAACCAGCAGGGTGACCAGCGAACGCATGGCCCGCAGTATCCGCGGGGCCGGCCGATGGCGTCAATCGCGAGGATATCCGGAGCGGCGATACTGTCGTGGTCCGAAAAAAAGGGCGGTGAAATTCCTGCATGCGCAATCCGCCGCACAGCCGCCACCAACCCCATACAGGACCGGAAGGTGCCCTGATCTATGTCAAGATCGGCACCATCGATGCGCCGTACATTCCCCTGCCGGGCCGAGAGCCCGCGGCTGCATCAAACCCAAAGGAATGGCCATGACCGAATCCTCACGCCCCAAGCTGATCCCGTCCGCGGTTGCCCTCGGCATCGGCCTGCTGATCTGGTTCGTCATTCCGGCCCCTGCCCAGGTCAAGCCCGAGGCCTGGCAGCTGCTGGCGCTGTTTGTCGCGACCATCGCCGCGATCATCGGCAAGGCAATGCCGATCGGCGCGCTGTCGATGATCGCCATCGCGCTGGTCGCGATCACCCAGGTCACCAATCCGGGCAAGCCGGCGGCGGCCATCGCCGATGCGCTGAGCGGCTTTGCCAATCCGCTGATCTGGCTGATCGCGGTGGCGATCATGATCTCGGTGGCGCTCACCAAGACCGGGCTGGGCACGCGCATCGGCTTTTATTTCATTTCGCTGTTCGGCAAGAGTTCGCTGGGCGTGGGCTACAGCCTGGTGTTCTCCGAGTTGGTGATCGCGCCGGTCACGCCGAGCAACACCGCGCGCGGCGGCGCCATCATCCACCCGATCATGCGCTCGATCGCGGATGCCTTCGGCTCCAGCCCGGACCTCGGCACCTCCAAAAAAATCGGCCGCTACCTTGCGCTGGTCAACTACAACACCAACCCGATCACTTCGGCGATGTTCATCACCGCGACCGCGCCCAACCCGCTGATCGTCGACCTGGTCGCCAAGGCCACCAACCTCGAAATCAAAATCACCTGGGCGCAGTGGGCGATGGCGGCGCTGCTGCCCGGGCTCGCGATGCTGCTGGTGATGCCGCTGGTGGTCTTCCTGATCTACCCGCCGGAGATCCGCAAGACACCCAACGCCCGCGACCTGGCGCAGTCGGAGCTGGCGAAGATGGGCCCGATGAAGCCGGCGGAGAAGCTGACGCTCGGGGTGCTCGGCCTGATGCTGCTGATGTGGGCGGGCGTGCCGGCGATGCTCTTCGGGCCCGCGCTGAACCTGGATGCCACGACCACGGCCTGGATCGGGCTGTCGTTGCTGCTGCTCACCGGCGTGCTCGAGTGGGAGGATGTGCTCAAGGCGAAGAGTGCCTGGGATACGCTGATCTGGTTCGCCGCGCTGGTGATGATGGCGACCTTTCTCGGCAAGCTCGGACTGATCACCTGGTTTTCGCTGACCATCAAGGAGGCGATCGGCGGCCTCGGCCTGGGCTGGATCGGTGCCTGCACCATCCTGGTCGCGGTGTATTTCTACGCGCATTACTTTTTTGCAAGCACCACCGCGCACATCACCGCGATGTTCGCGGCTTTCTTCACCGCCGGCGTGGCGCTGGGCGCGCCGCCGATGCTGTTCGCGCTGATCCTCGCCTTCTCGTCGTCGCTGATGATGTCGCTGACGCACTACGCGACCGGCACCTCGCCGATCATTTTCGGTTCGGGTTACACCACGTTGAACGAATGGTGGATCGCCGGCTTCGTGCTGAGCCTGGTCAACCTCGCGCTGCTGGTGGTGGTGGGCAGCCTGTGGTGGGGGTTACTGGGGTATTACTGAGCGGCGGGACGCATTGCTGCAAGGGCGAGCAGCCTGGCGTTGAGGCCGCGGGCAGAGGGAGAATTCGCGCGAGATTGATAAATATCAAGAAGATGTTTAAAAACAAATACTTATAAACATTCATATAGCAGCTGCAGCGTAACTGCATGCCGACCGTCAATGATTACTCCGTGCTGATCCATCCCGGCCTCAACGGCTCGGGGCCGGATCACTGGCATACCCACTGGGAGCGCGCCTTTCCGGATTTCGTGCGCGTGCAGCAGGCGGACTGGGATCATCCGGTCTATGACGTATGGGCCGCAACGCTCAGTGATTATGTGAAGCGTGCGCCGAAACCGGTGGTATTGGTGCCGCACAGCGCGGGCACGACGCTGGTGGTGAAATGGAGTTTCGAACAGCCTGAACTGGTGAAGAAAATCGCGGGGGTGTTTTTTGTGGCGCCGAGCGACCGCGACCGGCCGCTGCCGCCGGGCACAGTGAGTCCGCTGCAGGGCTTCGGCGGCATGATCCTCAAGCGCCTGCCCTACCCCTCGGCGGTGGTTGCCAGCCGCGATGACGACCGTGTCAGCTTCGCGCGCGCGCAGCAGTTCGCGCAGGCCTGGGGCTCGATGTTTTTCGACGCCGGCATGAACGGCCATCTCGGTTCTGCATCGATGCTCGGCGTGTGGCCGCAGGGGCTGGTGTACTTCGGGCAGTTCCTCGCGACGCTGCGGTAAGGGCGCGCAGCGGGATTACGCACTTACTTCCCCCCGGATTGGCCCCAAGTTTGCCCTGATCCTCCAACCATGCGGGGCGCGTACAGCCCGAAAATCAAAGAGGCGGGGGGTGCACCACCCCCGCTTACGCCGCCAGCACCAGATGCCCCACCTTGGCCTTGGCCGGCCGCACGCTGATTTCAATGTCGTAACCCAGCCGCGTCAGGCAATCCATCAGCTTGCGCTCCGACACGTTGCTGAGATCGCCGCGCAGGATGCCCGACACTTTGGGCTGTGTGAGTCCCATGCGCCTGGCGGCTTGCTGTTGCGTAAGCCCGAGTTCGCGTATGGCCTTGCGGATCTCGATGACGAGCCCGGTCTTGATCTTGAGTTCCCCGGCATCGGGCAGCCCGAGATCGGCATACACGTTGCCGGAACCGCGCCGGACTTCGACGCCTTCAATTTGCCGTTTTTTCATTTCGCAACTCCCGCGCCAGTGCTTCCGCCACTTTAAGCCTTGCGCTGATGATATCCATGTCTTCCTTCGGTGTAGCGATGCCGCGCTTGCTCTTTTTCTGGAAGCAGTGAAGCACGAATACGGCTTCCTCGAACTTCACGGTGTAGACCGCGCGATACGCGCCCGCACTGTCGTCTTCGACTACCTCCAGCACACCTGCACCACCGAAACCTTTCAGCACCTTGGCCGCATCGTGCCGGTCGCCGGCCTGCGCCAGGGACAAGGCAAATCCGAAAAAACGCCGGATCCCGGTCGGTAACGCCATGAGGTCTTTATGGCTGCTGCCTATCCAGTGCAGTGGTTTCTCGGTGCCCGGTTTTCGTGGATTATATATGAACAGGTATATTCGCTCGGCAGTCGCACCCGAGGGTTATTTATAAGTCATTGTTTTTAAATGTATCCTTAATACGCCCAATCGTTCGCTGTGGCCGCCCGCCAGGCGGGTCGTCTCATCAACCATCAACGATTGAGGTCACGCGCCGTTAACCAGCGCATCACGGAGCATGTGGCACCGCGTACCGCGCACCTTCGCCCGGGGGGCCGGGTTTTTACTGCCCCGGCATCGTCGCAAACGCGCTGTCGGGTGACTTGCCGGCAATGGTCGTGCGGTGCAGCTTGCGTTTGTATTTCTTGTTGTCGAACGGCGTCGCGCGGTGCAGCGTGCAGCGGTTGTCCCAGAGCACGGCATCGCCGTCCCGCCATTGGTGGCTGTAGACGTACTGCGCTTGAGTGCAGTACGCCGTCAGCTCTTCGATCAGCCTGGCGCCTTCCTCCGGCGGCATGCCGACGATCTCCTGCGCGTGGGCGCCGACGTAGAGCGCCTTGCGGCCGTTGACCGGATTGGCACGGACCAGCGGATGGGTGACGACATGACGCTTTTTGTCTTCTTCCTTGTAGCCCTTGTCGTTGTCGGCGTCCCGCAGCGTCATGCGGTGCAGCGCCGTCATGCCCTCCAGCGCGGCTTTGCGCTCCGCGGGAAGGTCGGCCCAGGCCGCCCGGGCGCTGGCGAACCCGGTGTCGCCGCCGACCGGCGGCACGATGCGCGCTGCGAGCATCGAGGCCAAAGCGGCCACCGGCTTGAAGGAGCTGTCGCTGTGCCAATCCTCGTTGCGCGCCCGGTGCACCATCGCCGGATGGTCCGGCGGCAGGAAGTTCCCGTCCTTGCCGAGATTGGTCATGACCGAGATGTGTCCGGGATTCCAGTCGTTGCCGGGGTGCGCGATCATGGTTTCGAGTTCGCCGAAGTGGCGGCAGAACGCAATCTGCGATTCGTCGTCAAAATGCTGGTCGCGGAACACCAGGATCTGGTGCTCGTTGAACGCATCCCAGATCACCCGGAAATCCTCGCGCGACAGGGGCCCCTTCAGATCGATGCCGGTCACCTCGGCCACGAACAGCGGGTGCAGGCGCTTGACGGTGATGCGTGACGCGATGGAATCCATGGTTTCTCCAGTAACGAAATAGCAAGGCCGGGCTGCCGGCGGACCCGCGTCTGTGTGCCACCTGCGAGTGCCTGCGCTGACCATTGTTACACAGCCCGGGTTCCCGGGCCTGCGAGTGAATAGCGGCGGTGTAAATGTAAAGTAAGATCAAACCATGCCTGAAAAACGTATCCGGGAAAATCATGAGCACTGTTGATCACATGGCCTCCGGCCTTGCCTCGCCGATCCGCATCGGCGGGATCAGCACCTTTGTGCTGGAAGCACCGATCGCCAAGCCGGTCAGGAATTCCTGGCGCACGCTGACCTCGCGCAGCGCCCTGCTGATCCGGGTCACCGATCACGAGGGCGCCGAGGGCTGGGGCGAGGTGTGGTGCAACTACCCGCCCCGCGGCGCGCAGCATCGCGCCGACCTCGTCAACCTGGTTGCGGCGCCGATCATCGCCGGCCGCGAGTTTGCGGGCCCGGAGGCGGTGTTCCGCGCGCTGGAACAGGCGCTGCGCATTCCCTCGATCACCAGCGGCGAATACGGTCCGTTTGCGCAGATCACCGCCGGCATCGACAACGCGCTGTGGGATTTGGTGGCGAAGCGCGCGGGCAAACCGCTGTGGCAGTACTTCGGCGGAGTTTCCCGGGTCGCGGTCTATGCCAGCGGCTTGAGTCCCGACGAGCCCGGCCCGCTGGCCGCTGAAGCGCTGCAAAACGGATTCCGCGCCGCCAAGCTCAAGGTCGGCGCGGACCCGGCAACGGACCTGAAGAATTCCGCGGAACTCAGGACCCTGCTCGGCGCATCCGGCCGGCTGATGTACGACGCCAACCAGCGCTGGACGCTCGAACAGGCGCAGCAGGCCATCGCGACATTCGCGCAATTCGAACCGCTGTGGATGGAAGAGTCGCTCGCCGCCGACGAACCAATCGCCGCCTGGCAGGCGCTGGCCGGTCGCAGCGCCCTGCCTCTGGCAGCCGGCGAGAATGTCCGCGAACGCGCGGTGTTCGATACCTTCCTCGACAGCGGCGCGCTGCGCTTCCTGCAGCCCGACATGGGCAAGTGGGGCGGCATCACCGAATGCCTGCCGTTGGGACGGCGCGCCATCGCGTCGGGCCTGCAATTCTGTCCGCACTGGCTGGGCAGCTCGGTCGGGCTGATGGCCTCGCTGAATCTGCTCGGCGCAGCCGGTGGCAAAGGCTGGGGCGAGTGGGATGCCAATCCGAATCCCCTGCGCGAACGGCTGATGCCCGCGGACATCACGGTGACCGAAGGTGTAGTCACGCTGAGCGATGCGCCGGGCATCGGCTTTGCGCCCGACATGGCAGTGCTGAAAGAATTCGCTGCGCGATGACAGCCCGGGCCTCGCCCGTTTCTCCGGGCACTTCGTCCTGGCCTGGACTTCGCTGCTCATCCCGCTGCCAGGCCGGGCAGCTTAATCGGGCTTGATGCCCGCTGTCCGGATCAATTCCTGCTTGCGCGCGGAGTCGAGCTGCCGCAACGCGGTCAGGGCAGGCGATTGTGCTTCGAGTTCGCCGCTGATGCCCTGCGCGGTCGAGGCTATTTCCCAGCCTGTCAGGCTGCGGGAGAGCGTGGCGACGCAGTAAGCCGTTTGCGCGTCGAGTGTCGTCAGCTCCATGTTGACCCACTGGTATTCGGTGGCGTGATCACTGATGTGACAGGAGGCGCCACGGGCTTCCCGGATGGGTTTGCCCGTGGCACTGGCCACGATGAACACGAGAGTCGTGACATTCGCCGGCAAGGCCTCGAGAAAAACGAAAATCCT
>FWPV01013372.1_pt1 | contig 12346 bp, 9 predicted proteins | sample 2228371 | NCBI WGS metagenome assembly FWPV01 (sample SAMEA103939776, study PRJEB20133) | metagenome | reverse complement strand
AAGAGCGACGTACTGGAGGCGTTGCGGCCGCAGTTCCCGGGCCCGGGCTTTCAGCCTCTCCTGCTCCTCCGGGTCGTATCCGTCCGGCAGCTCCGCAAGGGCCTTCTCTTTCTCCTCCAACTGCGCGCGGAGGCTTTCCAGTCTCTGCCTGAGCCCGCTGGCCTCCGCCGCTGCAGCCTCCGCCTCGTACACCTCCCGGCTCAGCCGCTTCAGCTGTGCCTCGGTATGCTCAAGAGCCCCGGCCTCTTCCGGCTCCGGGGCGTTTTGCAGGACCGACAGCCGCCCCTGCAACTCTTCAGCCTCCCTGAGCAGCTGTTCGCGCTCGGCACGCATCCCGGAGGTCACCCGGTCGAACTCCTCGCCGAGGGGCCGTTCGCAGGTGGGGCAGACCCCGTCGGGACCCGCCTGCAGAAGCTGCTCCAGATGCTCCGCCAGCTCCTGCGCCCGCTGCTTCGCCGACTCAAGCGACGCCTGCAGTCCGGCCTTCTCTCTGAGCCGCTCCTCGCGCCTGCGCTCCAGCGACGCCCTGAGGTTCTCCACCTCCCGCTCCAGCGCAGCGGCCTGCTGCCGCATCTCATCCAGGCGGACGCACCGGTCGTCCAGCTCTTCCAGCCTGGCGAGTGTCTCGTTTAGGTCCTGACGCAGGGAGCGGACATGCGTCTCCAGCCCCTCCCGCCTTGCGGCATCCTGCGCCAGGCGGTTCAGCTCCTCGTTGCGCTCGCGCAGGCGCTCGTACTCCTCCACCACGGGACGCAGCCTCTCGACCTCGTCTCGCGCGGCGAGGGCATCCTGCACGCGCCTGCGCACATCCGCCAGCTGCCGCCGGACCGCCTCCAGCCGGCCCTGCAGCATGAGGACGTCCTTCTGCAGGTCCCTGTATCGCCGTTCGGCCTCCTCGGAGCGCCGCTTCTCGGGCTCGAGCCGCTCCACTGCCGCCCGCGCCTCCTCCACGGCGGCCTGCGCCGCCTTCTGCTCCTCCCGCGCGGCCGCGAGGCGCTGTTCAGCCTCCCTGCGCCTTTCCCGCGCCGCGTCCAGGTCGCCGGCGCCCTTCATCAGGACGTCGATCTCGCGGGCGACGGCAAGCTTCTCTTCGTTGGCCAGGACCCGCGCGCGGGTAAGGCGCTCATAGCCAAGCAGCCGCCCGATGTACTCCTCGCGGCTCCGCTTCGAGACGTCCTTCAGGAACGCCAGGTCCTTCTGTCCGGTGAAGAAGCTGGTGAAGAACGCCTGCGGGTCCATCCCCAGCAGCCGCGTGACCGCTCTGGTGACGTTCTCCGTCCCGGTATCCTGCTTCCGCCCCTCGACCAGGAGCGCGGCGTCGTTCATCCTGCGCACCACGTTGATGCGCTGCCCCCCCAGTTCGAAGGCAAGCTCGCACTCCGTGACGTCTTTCGCCCCGGCGCCCCGGCTCTTGACGGTCTCCGCCCTGCCCCGCTCCATCCGGGCGATGGCTTTCTGTCCGTAGAGGGTCCAGGCGATGGCTTCCAGCAGGGTGGTCTTGCCGGCGCCGTTTCGCCCCACGATGGCCGTGATGCCATCCTGGAAGGCTATCTCCGCCTGCCGGTACTGCCGGAAGTTCTGCAGCCTGAGCGAGATGAGCCTCATACCGCCACCTCTTCCAGCGCGGCGGCCGCTTCCGCCAGATAGTGCAGTCCCAGTTCCGTCAGCTGCTCCCGCTCCACTCCGGCGGGGAGGTCCTCCAGGCTGGCCGCGAACTCGCGCCACTCCACCTCCACCGGACGCGCGGCTCCCCGCGCCCCGGCCTCCGCCGGACGCTCCTCCCTGCGCGGTGCACGGAACACGATGTCCAGATGCAGCGCGCTCAGCTTCAGCTCGCGCAGCCGCTTCCAGTCCAGTTCGCGCTGAAGCTCGCGGGGGAACCCCTCCACAGGCAGGCGGATGACCAGTTCGGCAAGCTCCGCCTGATAGGGCGCGAGCCGCCTCTCGACCTCCTCCATCAGCCCGGCGGCGTCCAGCGACCCGGCCGGCACCGGCGGCAGGTCCAGCACCCGGCGCACGACGGGAGTCCGGTGGAACTCCGCGGAGCGCCTCTCCGTGTCGAACAGGACGAACCCCTTGGGGTGGCCGTGCGCCTCCTCCCAGATGTTGGAGCTTGTGTATTCGACGGCTCCGGAATAGAACGCGTTGTCGGCAAGCTGAGTGTGGATGTGGTAGTGCCCCGCGGCGACATAGTCCCAAGCTTCCAGGTTCAGCTCGCCCGGAGCGATCTGGTCGGAGTCATAGCTCTGACGCATCACCCCTTCCACCGTTCCGTGCACGGCCAGGATGTTCACGGAGCGGCCGGATGCGGGCTTCAGCACGTGCTGATGGCGCTCTGCCAGTGCGAAATAGGGCAGGCAATAGACGGCGGCGTCGAGCCCGGGCACGGCGATGCCCTCGAACCCGTGGTGCTTCACGAAGACCCCGTCGATCATCGTGAACAGGTCCAGGATGCAGCCGGTGTCCCGCGACTTCGGCGTGTCGTGGTTGCCTCCGATGATGACCAGGGGCGCGCGGGTCCGCGAGCGCAGCGCGTTGAGCAGGAGGAAGGTCTGGTGGATGGCGAAGTTGCTCGGCCGCACGGTGTGGAAGAGATCCCCGGCGATGACGATGAGGTCCGGGTCCAGCCCGGCCACCCGCTCCAGCACCGACCGGAACGCGCGGAACACATCCGCCTCCCGCTGGTTCAACCCCTGGGAGGTCACGCGCGAATAGGCCCGGTACCCCAGATGGACGTCGGCGATATGGGCGATCCTCAAGTCATCCTCCGCGTGCGGCTCTGAACGAAGCTGTCAATCGGCAAACGGGTCGTCCCCGGTGACGGGCGGCGGCGCGCCGAACGAACCGGACACCGGCTCCGGCTCCTCCAGCCTGGCTTTCTTCCGGATGAGCCTCTGGAAGTCCGACACGGGTTCCGAAGAGCCGGCCATCCGCACCCGGTTGAACGCCTCGATGGCGGCGTCCCGGTCGGCATCCGCCAGCGCCTCCCGCACCTGGTTGCGCTGCACCGTGGAGTCCATCCGGCTGAACTGCCGGAAGATGGCCTCCTCGAGGTCCAGCGGCTCCGACGGAGGGAACAGCCGCACCCCGTCCGAGCCGCGCAGGATGTTGGGCCGGGGGAACTTCACGAAGATGGCCTGGCTGAAATGCGGATGCCGCACCATCAGCTGCCCCTTGGACAGGGTGGCCAGCTTCTCCCGCTCCGCGCGGGTCAGCACCTGATATCCCGGGGTGGCCAGTTCGTCCATATCCATCCGCCCGTAGATGGACGTCCCGCAGTTGCCCACCACGCGCTTGTGCACCTGGCTGCGGAACTGCTGGGCGCTGAACAGCACCAGTCCGATGTAGCGGCCCCGCTCGGAGATGTCCAGAAGCGTCCGCTTCAGGTTGGTCTCGGGGCCGTCGCTGGGAGCGTACTTGTTCAACTCGTCCACCACCACGATGCACCGCTCCACACCCAGCGCCTTGCGCTCGAGATGCTCCCGGAGCTTCGAGACCACGCGCGTGACCACCAGGTCCTGCCCCTGCTGGTCCATCCCCGCGATATCCACCACGTAGATGGTCCGTGGCCTGAAATCCCCCCACGGCAGGTCGTGCCGCTCCTCCCGCGGAGTCAGAAGGCCCCGGTAGCGGGTGATGAGGTTCGTGAGGCGGTTGTGCACCTTGCGCAGGGTCTGGTAGTGGTGGCTGCGGTACTGCTCCAGCCCGCGCTCGTTGTCCCGCGCCTCCATATAGTCGAACACCCGGCGGAACCACTCCTCCAGGTCCGCGAAGGTGCGCACGTGCAGCCTCGCCTTGCCGTCACCGATGTCGTAGCCATCGCGGGCGCCGATGACCTTCTGGTTCAGATACTGGATGAGCGCGTCCGCCTTGGCGTCCACGTCGTCGCGGCTCAGGACCACCTCGGCGAACTCCATGATGTCCTGCAGCCCCCACGCCAGCGGATGGACGTTGTCCGACACCTCGGGATGGGTCCGAAGCGTGTTCAGGTTGATGCCATCCTCGCGGAACGGAGCATAGTACTCCACGTTCTCGAACGCCCGGCACGGCACCCCGAGCACTTCGTAGAGACCACGGTCCACGTCCGTGAGCGGGGTGATGCCCAGCTCACGGTAGCGCTCCTCCATCTCCGAGCCCGGCTCGGCCTCGGCCGGGAAGTCCAGGAAGAGCATGTCGTGCCCCTTGACGTTGAAGCACACGCACGCCACGTCGTCCCGGGCGGCGAAGATGCTCTGCAGGAGGAACTCGATGGTGCTGGTCTTGGTGGCCAGGCCGGAGACACCGGTCAGCGTGACGTGCGCCGCCTCCGGTCCCAGGAGGAAGTCCGCATCCAGGAACACCGGCGCAAGCAGCTCCCCGTTCTGATAGGCGCCCACCGCCACGCCGGTCCTGTCGGCATAGGCGTCCATTCGCAGCGCCTTGCGCACGCACAGGTCGTCGGCCAGATAGACCGGGCCGCCCGGCACCGGCTGCACCGGCTCCTCGGGCTCCCTTCTCAGCACGGCGGCGGTGTAGCACCGTATCTCAGGGCGGCGGGTCATCGCCTCCATCGCCGGGTCGCCGTCCAGCCCGATATAGTCGTGCATGGCGCTGGCGACATCCGTGTACGACCACCCCTCGACAACCACGCCGTACACCTCCACCCCCTCGGCCAGCACCACCACCAGCGTCCCGATGCCGACCGGCGAACCGGGCGCCGTCCAGAAGTGGAACTCGTACGCGGTGTTGGGCCTGGGCTCGGTGGCCACCACCCGGCCCACCTGCACAAGCCGCGGCTGCGGCGCGCCGCCCGCTTCGCTGACCTCCCGCTCAGGCATCTCCGTCTCTCCTGTGCACCTCTACACCTGAAGCCTTGCGTCCATCTCCACCGCCGTGGGAGCGATGGAGCGAAGATACTGTTCACAGTCCCGCACCGGGTAGATCATCCGGTCCCACCGCGCATCCGGCAGGCTGAGCGGCGTCCGCTCCGCCAGCAGCCAGCCGGAGAGCTCTCCGGCCATCCGGAGGGTTTCCCCGTCAGCGCGCGCCTCCACGCGCACCAGTCCGAACGTCTGGTCCTGACCCTCGCTGTCCCGCAGCCGCAGATACCAGGAGTAGACCGGCCGGTACCCATGGCGGTGGGGCTGAAACACGGTGGTGCGCTGCCCTTCCGGAAGCTCCAGCAGGCGGCGCTGCTCCTCTCCGGTGAAATAGCGCGTCTGGTGGCTCTTGATGAGCCCCACCACCCGGGGAAGACCTCCCTCCCGTTCCGAGTCGGGAAGCTCCCCGTCCACCAGCAGCCACTCGCCCGTCCCGGCGGACTCCAGCCACCGCCCCAGAAGCGAGCGCTCCAGCCGGCGCCTGACCTCGCCCAGCATCTCCAGCGAATACTGCCGGATGTAGGCCGGGTTGTCCGCGTCCTCCTTCACCCGCGCCATCGGAGAGGAGTCCACACATGGCATCCCGAACCTCTGCAGCTCCTCCGGCGGAGCCAGCGAGAAGGGAAAGATGAGCGCCTCTCGGGACTCGCACAGCCCCCGGGACAGGCGCATCAGGCGGTCCGGTCCCCGCTCCCGGACGCATGCCGCCGCATATCCCAGGATGACCGGGACCCCGTGCCAGATGAGCGCCACCCGCGAGCGCTGAATGCCGTCCAGGAAATGAGTGAAGCCGGACATGCCCTCCTGCGGCACCGGTCTGGGCTCCAGCGCCCTTCCTTCCACCACCCTGGCCTGATGGGTGGCGGGCTCGGCCGGAGCCACTTCCGACCACTCGTCGGCCGCAGGCGTCCCGCGGATGACCCGGAGCGCCGGGTCGTCCCTGTGCTCCCGGACGAACTTCTGCAGCGCCTCGGCCAGCCTCACCTGTCCGCGCCCTCCCCGCCCGGCGCCACGATGTCCTTGAGGCCCTCCTCGTACGAGGTCAGCCGGAGGCCGAAGACCTCCCGCGCGTGATCGCCTTCCGCGATGTTGTCTTCCTGCAGCATCCTGATCTGGTCCGGCGTGAGGGGGAACCGGGGACTCAGGCGGCTGAGGACGGCGGCGACCGGCATCATCAGGCCGGCCGGGATGTGCACGAAGCGCCGCCGCAGCCCCATCGCCCGGACCACCATCCGCACGATCTCCTCGTACGTCAATCTGTCCGGCCCTCCCAGTTCGTAGGTCTGCCCGGTGTGGCGTTCCTCCTCCACGCTGGCTGCGAAGGCGGCGCAGACGTCCCCCACGGCGACAGGCTGCATCAGGTTTTTGCCGCTCCCGATGACGGGCACCACGGGAGCGCGGCGGACCAGGTCCATCATCGTGGTGGTGAACCCGTCGCCGCGCCCGAAGATGAGCGACGGGCGCAGCACCACCCACTCCAGCCCGCTCGCGCGGACCGCCTCTTCGCCCAGCCACTTCGTCCGGTGATACGAGCTCGCAGCGTCGGGGCGGGTGCCGGCGGCGCTCATATGGACCAGCCTGCGCACGCCCGCCTGCCGCGCCGCGCGCACCACGGAAGCCGTCCCTTCGGCGTGAATGCCCTCGAACGTCTGACCGGGCCTCTCGCGGATGATGCCCACGAGATGCACCACCGCATCGCACCCCTGAAACGCGGGCGGCAGGCTTTCCGGACGGGTGATATCCCCGCGGGCGAAGCTGATGTTCTCTCCCGCCAGCCGCTCCGCGGAGGAGCCTTCGCGGACCAGGGCAGTCACCGCGTGTCCTCTGGCGGCAAGCTCCCGGCAAAGATGGCTCCCCACGAAACCCGTCGCTCCGGTGACTGCTATCCTCACTGGACCTCCTGCTCCCTTTGCGCTGCGGCGATGAGCCTGCCAAGATTATAAGCCGCATCCTCCAGAAGCCGCCCGGCGGAGCGCATCGACTCCTCGAGCGAGGCCGGTCCCTGCGACACGGACAGGACAGCCGTCGCCCCGGCGTCGAACAGCCCGCCGGCGTCTCCTCCGACGGCGCCGCACAGGATGACGCAGCGCCGCCGCACCCGCCGGCACATCTCGAGCACTCCGCCCACCACCTTGCCCTGGAGCGACGTGGAGTCCGTCCGCCCCTCGCCGGTAACCACCCAGTCCGAATCCCGGACCAGCCTCTCCAGGCCGAGCGTCTCCGAGACGAGCCGGAACCCCGAGACCAGTTCCGCTCCGCAGAACGCCATCAATCCCCAACCCAGCCCGCCCGCCGCCCCGGCGCCGGGGACTCGGGACGGGTCGGTCCCCAGGTCGCGGCGCGCGATGCCAGAAAGCCTTGCCAGCCCCTCCTCCAGCACCGCCACATCCTGCGCGGACGCGCCCTTCTGAGGACCGTAGACGGCCGCCGCGCCCCGCTCTCCCAGCAGAGGGTTGTCCACGTCGCAGGCGACCCGGATGGACACGTCACGAAGCCGCGCGTCCATGCCGGACGCATCGATGCGCTCCAGACGGAGGAGGCCGCCGCCTCCCGGCGGGATGTCCCGGCCGGATGCGTCCAGCAGGCGCGCGCCGAGCGCCTGAGCCATTCCCGCTCCGCCGTCCGTGGTGGCGCTGCCGCCGATGCCCACCAGCAGCCTGCGCGCCCCCGCCGAGAGGGCGTGAAGCATGAGCTCTCCCACGCCCCTCGTCGTTGCCTCGAGCGGCCGGCGCTCACCGGGAGGGACCAGGCCCAGCCCCGCCGCCGCGGCCATTTCGATGACCGCGGTCTCACCGTCCGGCAGGATGCCGTAGCAGGCCCGCACGGGCTCTCCCAGGGGGCCGGTGACAGAGACTTCCACCCGGCGGCCGCCGCCGGAGAGCATGGCGTCCACGAAGCCCTCCCCGCCGTCCGAGACGGGCGCCAGATGGAAGCGGCACCCCGCACGCGCGCGGGCCAGACCGTCCCGGATGGCCGACGCGGCCCGGGCGGCGGTCAGGGACTCCTTGAAGGAGTCCGGGCAGATCAGGAAGGTGGCGCTGCGAGCGGCGGTCAAAAGCGGACGGTCCTCCCCGGCTCCCATCGGACGACGCTCCTCCGGGGGTCATCTTCGACGCTCCCCCGCTCTCTTCCCTGCCCCGTACGGCGACAGTCCCGGGCTGGGGTTGCGGGTGAGGTTTAACCATGGTTAAATCCCGGGTAAGACGGCTGTGCAGGAATCATCGGAACCAAAGGAGCAAGCCCGACTTGTCGGATGCGCACCACATCCTGAGCAGGTCCGTGCAGGACTATCTGAAGGCCATCTACCGGCTACAGGAGACGGGCTCGGTCCCGGGCACGCGCAAGCTGGCGGAGCGTCTGGGCACCAGCGCCGCCGCCGTCTCGAAGATGATGCGGCATCTGGCCGGGCGGGGGCTGGTCACGCTCCGCCCGTACCGCGGGTTCGAGCTCACCCCCGAGGGGCGGTCGGCGGCGGTCCAGATGGTGCGCCACCACCGGCTGCTCGAGGCCTGGCTCTTCTCGGCGATGGGATTCGGTCGGGACGAGGTGCACGAGGAGGCAGAACGGCTTGAGCATCATATCTCCGAGCGTCTGGAAGAGCGGATGGCGGAGATGCTGGGGAACCCGTCTCACGACCCCCACGGCCATCCCATCCCGGCGAAGGATGGCTCGATGCCCGGCAGGCCCGGCAGGGCGCTGACAGGCTTCAAGCGAGGGGACGCCGTTGTTGTCCGGAGCGTCGACGATGCCGTCCCCTCCCTGCTGCGCCGGCTGGAGAGGGCTGGCGTCGCGCCGGGAGCCAGAGCGCGGGTCTCCGGCGGCGGTGGTCACGGTCCGATGATACTGGAGACTGGATGCGGCAGGGTGACCCTGCGCCCGGAAGAGGCGGAGATCATCCTGGCCGAAGCCGTCCCGGAGGACGACCCATGATATTGCTGGCAATGGCTGTCGCGACGATCGCCCTGATGCCGGTCTGTCCGGCAGCGGGACAGGGACCCATCGTGACGGACCGCCCCGACAGCGCGTCCGTCGTCCCGAAGGGCAGCACTCAGTTCGAGACCCTTTTCGAGTACTCGCGCGAGCGGAGGGGAGAAGGGCACTCCTGGCTTGCGCCGAACCTGCTGGTGAGGCACGGCATCACCGACCGGACGGAGCTGCGGCTGGAAGCGCCGGGCTGGGCCTGGATGCAGGGGGGCGGAGCGGAGACGGGCGACGTGAGCGTGGGCGCCAAGGTGCAGCTGGGCGAGCCCGACGCGGCGGTCCCGCGGGCTCTGACCGTCTTCGCGACGCTTCCGTCCGGTTCTCCGCGGGAATCTCAGGGCCGCAGCGACTACGGAGCCTGGCTCGCGCTGGAGGGCTCCGCGGGTAGCCTGAGCCTTCTGGCCAATGCGGGGGCGTCGCGGCTATACCGCGATGGAAGCAGGGTCTGGAACGGCATCCTGTGGCTGTCGGTGGGAGGAGACCTGCGCGAGAATGTCGCGTGGTACGGCGAGCTGTACGCCGACCTCCCCGAAGGCAGCCGGTGGGAGCCCCTGATGACATGGGGACTGAGCATCGCCCAGGGGGCCCGCACCCAGTGGGACATCTATGCGGGGCGCGGGCTTGACGGAAGAGGCCCGGCGGGGTTCGCCGGCGTGGGATACAGCGTGAGGTTCGACTGAATGCGAAGGTCTGCGGGTCAGTTCAGGAGCGCTCTGGCGGCGCTGATGGTCTCGGTGGCCGCCTGGATGGCCGGCGGGTGCGCCGGCGACACGCCCCGGCAGACCGGGGACGGCAGGCTGCGCATCGTCTGCACCACCGGGATGATAGCCGACGCTGCCCGGAACGTGGCGGGTCCGCTGGCGGACGTGCGCGCGCTGATGGGGCCCGGAGTGGATCCGCACCTGTACAAGGCCACCGAGCGGGACATCCGGCTGCTGGCCCGGGCGGATGTGGTGTTCTACAACGGTCTTCATCTGGAAGGCCGGATGGGCGAGGTGCTGGGCCGGCTCGGCGGCAGGAAGCCGGTGGTCGCGCTGGGCGAAAGCCTGCCCCGGGAGCGGCTCCGCAGGACCCCGGAAGGAGCCCTGGACCCGCACGTCTGGTTCGATGTCTCGCTGTGGCAGATGGTGGTCCGCAGGGTGGCGGACACGCTGAAGGAGGTGGACCCCGACAACGCCTCCGCCTACAAGGAGAACGCGGGCCGGTATCTTGAGGCGCTGGAAGAGCTGCACCGCTACTGCCGGGAGCAGATTGCGTCCATCCCGCGCGGCCGGCGGGTGCTCGTGACGGCGCACGACGCGTTCGGCTACTTCGGAGAGGCCTACGACATCGAGGTGCGCGGCATTCAGGGATTGAGCACGGAGAGCGAGGCGAGCGTGCGCGATGTCAACGAGCTGGCCCGCTTCCTGGCGCGCAGGGGTGTGAAGGCCGTCTTCGTGGAGTCGACAATCTCTCCGAAGAACGTTCAGGCGCTGGTGGAAGGATGCCGGGCGCTGGGGCACGAGGTGCGGATCGGAGGCGAACTCTTCGGAGACGCGATGGGCGCCGAAGGGACGCCGCAGGGGACCTACGAAGGAATGGTGCGGCACAATGTGGACACCATCGTCGCGGCGCTCCGCTAGGACGGGAAGGATGTTGCCGGCATGACACAGGTTCAGGCTGCGGGAGACGGCATCGAAAGGACGGCGGCCGGGGCTCCTCCGCTCGAGATCCACGACATGACGGTGGCCTATCAGAGGCGGCCGGTGCTCTGGGACATCGACCTGCTGCTGCCCGAGGGGAGGCTCATCGCCATCATCGGACCGAACGGAGCGGGGAAGAGCACGCTCATCAAGGCCGCCCTGGGACTGGTCCCCCGCGCGAGCGGCAGGGTGGAGGTGTACGGCCGGCCCATCGAGCAGCAGCTCTCGCTCATCGGCTACGTCCCGCAGCGCGAGTCGGTGGACTGGGATTTCCCCGTGAGCGTTCTGGACGTGGTGATGATGGGGCGCTACGGGAGACTGGGGTGGTTCCGCCGGCCGGGACGTGAGGACCGCGAAGCCGCAATGGAGTGTCTCCGGAAAGTGGCGCTGGAAGAGTTCGCGGGGCGGCAGATCAGCCAGCTCTCGGGCGGGCAGCAGCAGCGGGTGTTCCTGGCGAGGGCTCTGGCGCAGGACGCGAAGCTCTACTTCATGGACGAGCCCTTCGCGGGCGTGGACGCCGCCACGGAGCAGGCCATCCTGGGCATCCTGCAGGAGCTGCGGAGTCATGGCAGGACGGTGGTGGTGGTGCATCACAGCCTTCAGACGGTCCGGGAATACTTCGACCACGTGGTGCTGCTGAACATGCGCGTGGTGGCGCACGGCCCCATCGAGGAGGTGTTCACGGAGGAGAACCTGCGCAACACCTACGGGGGGCGGCTTCCTCTGCTGGAGCAGGCCGCCGACGCCGTGCAGAGGAGGAGCGTGTAGCACGATGCCGCGCTCCACTCCCTGGCTGGCGGTGGCTATCCTGGCGGGCGCGCAGGCGCTTTTGTTCGCCGCCATCGGCGCGGAACGGCTCCTGGGGTGGGTGCAGACGGCCTGCGCCTCGACCGGGCTGCCCTACAACACCGTGATGGTGCTGGCCGGTTCGGGGATGCTGGGGGTCTCGTCGGCCGTCATCGGCAGCTACGCTGTGCTGCGCAGGCGGTCGCTCATCGGCGACGCGGTGGCGCACGCCGCGCTGCCCGGCATCGCGCTGGCCTATCTGATAGCCCGGGAGCGCAACTTCTTCCTGCTTCTTCTGGGGGCTCTGGTGGCGGGGGTGCTGGGCGCGGTGGTCATCTCCTGGCTCCGCCAGAGCACACGCACCCGGCAGGACTCCGCCATCGGTCTGGTGCTGAGCGTGTTCTTCGGGCTGGGCATCGTCCTGCTGTCCGCGGTCCAGCGCGACCCGACGGGCGCGCACGCCGGTCTGGAGGGATTCCTGCTGGGGAAGACTTCCGGGCTGGTGAGCCAGGACCTGCTGCTGATCGCGGTGACGTCGGCGAACATCCTTGTCCTGGTGTGGCTGTTCCGGAAGGAGTTCCTGCTGCTGAGCTTCGACCCCGGGTTCGCCGCCGTCCAGAGGTGGCCGGTGCAGGGGCTGGACATCCTGATGATGACGCTTCTGGTGGCCGCGACGGTCATCGGGCTTCCTGCGGTGGGCGTGGTGCTGATGGCGGCGATGCTGATCATCCCGGGGGTGACGGCCCGGTTCTGGACGGACCGGATGTCCGCGCTGGTGCCGCTTGCCGGAGCCATCGGGCTGGGGAGCGCCGTGGCGGGCACGTATGTGAGTTCCGTCCGCGAGGGGATGCCCACAGGGCCGGTCATCGTGCTGGCCGCGGCGGGCGTGTGCGTCTTCTCGATGTTCGCGGCGCCGCGCCGGGGCATCGCGGCAGGCATCCTGCGACGCTTGAGCCTGCAGGAGCGAGTGGCGCGCCAGAACCTGCTCCGGTCGCTGTACGAGCTGGCGGAGCGGTCGCCCGGCGCCGCCGTCTCCCC
>FWPV01013371.1_pt1 | contig 12349 bp, 13 predicted proteins | sample 2228371 | NCBI WGS metagenome assembly FWPV01 (sample SAMEA103939776, study PRJEB20133) | metagenome | reverse complement strand
CACCCTGTTGAACAGCAATTTTACTGGCCACCCAACTAGTGCCCCAGAGAATACTGGTTGCTACTAACCCGATATATGCTTTTTGTTTTACGGTCATGGTTAATGTCTGAAATGACGCATACCCGTCATTACCATAGCCAGCTGATGTTCTACGCAATAAGCAATACTGTCTTTGTCTCTCACAGAACCACCCGGCTGTATGAATACTTCAATTCCCTCTTTATGTGCTATCTGTACACAATCGTTGAATGGGAAAAATGCATCTGATGCGAGCACCGCACCTTTCAGGTCAAACTGAAACTGGTGTGCTTTTTCAATGGCATGTCTCAATGCATCAATACGACTGGTTTGTCCGCATCCTTTTCCTACCAGTTGTTTATTTTTTACCAATGCAATGGCATTACTCTTTAAGTGTTTACATACCAAGTTGGCGAAGCGCAGATCTTCTTGCTCTGCGGTAGTGGTAGTTCTTCCACCTACTTCCTCCCATTTTTCAAAGTTTCCTTCATCTGCACCTTGTTCCAACACGCCGTTTAGGATAGATTTTGATGGAGCTTTTAATGCAGGGGCGCCGGATTTCAGCTGTAATAAGATTCTATTCTTTTTGCTCTTCAATACTTCCAATGCATCTGCATCAAAAGAAGGAGCGATCAATACTTCAAAGAAAATTTCATTGATGGCATCTGCAGTTGCTTTATCAACGGCACCATTGGTCACCAATACACCACCGAATGCGCTTTCAGGGTCACCAGCCAATGCAGCGTCCCAGCTTTCTTTTACAGTACTACGAGCAGCAATACCGCATACATTGGTGTGTTTGATGATAGCGAATGTGGTATCTGTAAATTCTCTGATCAATTGCACAGCTGCATCTACATCCACTAGATTATTGTAAGAAAGTTCTTTACCATTTAACTGATCAAAAAGCTTACTAAGATCCCCATGGAAAACGGCTTGTTGATGAGGATTCTCACCATAACGCAATGATTGCTGGTGTCCCGGATTGAAATAATTACTGATGGCAATATCGTAATGCATCACTACTTCAAATGCTTTAGCGGCAAACGCTTTTCGTTGCTCGATGGTGGTAGACCCTTTTTGTTCAGCCAGTATTTTTTCAAGTGATGCATAATCATCTTTTGCAGCGATCACTACAACATCTTTGAAGTTTTTAGCAGCAGCGCGTATCATAGATGGGCCGCCGATATCAATTTTTTCGATGATCGCTTTTTCCTCCGTTGTATTCTTCAAAGTTTCTTCGAAAGGATAGAGGTCTACGATCACCAGATCGATCTCAGGAATACTGTACTGTTTCATCTCCTCCAGGTCCTGCGCCTCATACCTGCGACCCAGAATACCTCCGAACACAACGGGATGCAATGTTTTTACACGTCCACCAAGAATGGAAGGGTAAGTGGTCAAACTTTCCACTGCTACACACTTGATACCTAAGCCTTGTAAAAATTGTTGTGTACCACCGGTAGAATAGATGGTGATACCTTCTGACTGTAGGCGTTTGGCCAAAGGTTCAAGGCCATCCTTGTAGAAAACGGAAATGAGTGCAGATTGGATCTTCTTTTGCATGATGAACTGTTCTATTTATCACCGGGATTCCGGCGGAATGAGTGAATGGTTGGCACAATCGTCAGTATCCCATTACAAAAGCACCTTGTTCAAGTACCGAATGGTGGCGCAAATGTAGGCTGTCTGCCTCTTTTTTCCATTTCCGGATTTTCCACAAAGCATTGTTTCCATCAAAAATGTATTGGCGGGCTTTGAAAACACGGTGTATATCACTCATATGCAAAAAAGAACCTTTCTGTATGACCACAATATCTGACGGGAAAAAAGTGCTGTCAGGTATCCTATTGGCAAATACGATCTTTTGACGATTGAATTCGATGACGGGATATTCTTGGGTGGAAATTCTTCCCGCAGATCGCAATAAACCCAGTTTTGTTCTGGTAGCAGCCAGCAACTTTTCTGCTTTTGCATCAATGGGGCTACCGGTGAATGAAACATAATGTCCACCACTTCCAATATCGGTAATGGCTTGCCCGGGCATTTGATAAACGATCAATCGACGGCTTTTGCGAATGTTTACTTGTCTGTATACATGAAAACCTAAGATAAAGGTGCAACAAGTGATAGCAACCATTGTCCATACATGTTTTTTATACATAATCCTGCAACCAATAGCAACAACGAGCAAATAATACAGGATCACTTGTGTTGAGTGGAGTTCAATATGATTTGTAACGGCAAAACTCCATCTGTCAAAGAATAGGATACATTGATTCATTAACCACAGTATCTTTTCAATGAGCATACCGGTAAAACTTGCTATGCTGTGTAAAGGCGAAACAAGTAATAAAAAAATGCAAGCATATAAGACCAATCCCGATAAAGGAACAATGAGCAAATTCGTAATAAGAAAAAGATTCGGGAACTGATGAAAATGGTAGAGTATGATGGGTGTGGTTAATACTTGGGCACTTAATGTGATGGCGATCAATTGCCATACATATCTCAGCAGTCGAGAGGAGAAATAAACAGTCCTATACAAGGGACCTGATATCCAAACAATACTGATAACGGCCAGATAGGATAATTGAAATCCGATATCCCACAAATAAAAAGGGTTCACCAATAACAAAAGAAATGCAGATGCTGCAAGGGTATTATAAGTGTTGTTCTTTCGTAGTAATAGATCACCCAATAGCATCAATGAAAAGATAACAGCGGCTCTCAGTACGGATGGACCGGCTCCGGTAAGTGCTGTAAATGTCCATATACAAATGAGTATCAAAACACTTTTGAACAAACGGCCTTCTTTTCGCTTTGTAAATATTTTAGTGAAGAAGAGTAGAATACCATAGATCAATCCAAGATGCATACCACTTACTGCGATCACATGTATCACACCCGTATTGCTATATGCTTCTAAAAGATCATCATCCAAATCATATTTATAACCCATCACCAATGCGGATGCAATGGCATTTTCCTGTTGACCTTTGATGTATTGTTGGAATGTATGTCTAACATAACCTTGTGCTTTGGATAAATAGTCTTTGCCTGAAACGAATGATTTGAGCGTGTAAAAGTCTTCCTTTTTCAAGTAGATGCTGTGATAAATGCCTTGTCTCGCACAGTAAGCGGCATAATCAAAACTTCCCGGATTTTGAATGGAGCTGATCGGTTGCAAAGATTTACGTGTTACAATGATTTGATTTTTCTGAAATTCCTTTACATGCTTATTGACATATAACCATATGCGTCCACTGGCTTTTTTCCATTGATCATTTTCTTCGAATGCCAGTACCTCTGCTGTTATTTTCCAAGTTTTTTCTCTTTCAATGGGATGGTCTGTAAACTTCAATAACAGTGGTTTCTCTTTTGTGTCAAAGTTTCCTATCCAATCTTGATGGTAAGCAATGGCTCTTTCTCGGGTAAGTATAGATCCTAAACAAAACAAACAAGTGTATAAAAGCAAGGCAGCAATTTTTCGAAAACGAAATTTCTGTTGCGCTTTTGTAAATGCATGGATGATCAGTAGAAAAAAAGCAATCCCTACAATGAGTATAGGTAAATAAGAAGAATGCGGAAAATAATACTGAATAAGAATACCCGCAATGAAAGGAGGTACGATTCGGATGAAGGGAACTTTCCTGAAAAAGGGAACTGAAGATGCACGCATGTTTAAACGTACATGAAAAGACCGCGTTGTTGAACGCGGTCTGTCTATTCAAGTAGGAATACTACGTGTTTATACTTATTACTTAGAAAGATTCATACTTCTTTCCTTGTATAAGGTTCTGAAGTAAGGATCTCTCAAGTCTTTGATGAAGCGAATGGCTTCACCGGTACTCTTCATTTCTGGTCCGAGTTCCTTATTCACGCCGGGGAATTTTTCAAAACTGAAAACAGGTTCTTTGATGGCATACCCTTCAAGTTTTTTCTCCATGGTGAAATCTGTCAGTTTATTGGCATCTAACATTACTTTGGTAGCAATGTTCAGGTAAGGGATCTGATAAGCCTTCGCGATAAACGGAGTAGTACGTGAAGCTCTTGGATTGGCTTCAATCACATACACTTTACCATCTTTGATCGCAAATTGAATATTGATGAGCCCTTTGATATTGAGTGCTCTTGCAATTTTTTCACTGTAATATTCCATGGTCTCAACTACCAGTGGTGTGAGATTGAAAGCAGGTAGTACTGCATTACTATCGCCACTATGAATACCAGCCGGTTCAATGTGCTCCATGACACCCATGATATGAAAGTTCTCTCCATCAAAAATGGCATCTACTTCTGCTTCCTGACAACGATCTAAGAAATGATCGATCAGAATGGTGTTACCGGGAATATGTTTCAATAAGCTAATCACTGCTTTTTCTACCTCTTCATCATTGATCACAATACGCATTCTTTGTCCGCCCAACACATAGCTCGGACGTACCAGAACGGGATACCCAACTTTATTCGCCACTTCAATAGCTTCTTCAGCAGTATAAGCAGTACCATATTCAGGATAAGGAATATTGAGTTCTTTCAAAAGATCACTGAACCTGCCGCGGTCTTCAGCAATATCCATGCTGTCGAATGAAGTACCGATGATGCGAATACCTTTCTGGTGTAAGCGCTTCGCCAGTTTGAGGGCTGTTTGTCCACCCAACTGAACGATCACGCCATACGGCTGTTCCAGTTCAATGATTTCCCACAGATGCTCCCAGAAAACCGGTTCGAAATACAGCTTATCGGCCATATCAAAATCGGTGGAGACTGTTTCGGGGTTACAATTCACCATAATGGCTTCGTAACCACATTCTTTAATGGCCAAAAGACCATGTACACAACAATAATCAAATTCAATACCTTGTCCGATACGGTTAGGTCCACTGCCTAAAACAATGATCTTTTTTTTACCGGATGGGATTGATTCGTTGGATGATAAGGTAGGATGGCTCATTTGCGACAAATTGCGCAAAAATAAGGGGTTGAAAGAATTTCGCGTCGTTATTTTTCGAATAATCGAAGAATAGTTTGAAATGATGCGGTTAGTCGGTCAATTCTTCACACAACAAACCACCTTTTTGAAGGGTGGTTTCAATGATCCGGGGTGATAAAGTAGCGTCTGCTTCTATTCTTAAAACATTATCAATATCATGGGCATCAACATTCCAGCGATGTATTCCCCGAATCGGGTGTAATAATTGGCCTGCATGGAGGATTTGCCTTGGGTTTTCGAGGTTGGTTTTAAAAACAAGAACTTGCATGCTTACGGTTGTTAGGTTATGGTCGTGTATCTGTTTTAGGCATCTGGTTCGACACTATTCCGCTTCCACATGTTGCATCGGTTGCGCCATTCTTCTTTGATTTTTTCTCTTTCTTCCGGACTCAATCCTTCCAATTTGGCTTCCATTTTTTCTTTCCAGCGTTTTTTGTAATCGCCGCCTTTGCCACGAAAACCGCCGAATAATATTTTGCTTAATACGAGTAAGCCCAAAGCTTGCCAGTAGGTAACGGTGGAAACGGATACGACTTCTGCCAGTACGCCATTCCACAATAACATTACCACCCAGGTGAGTAAGGCAATTCCTGCGATGGCAAGGAGACTAAACCCTACTATTTTTTTGATCCAAAATTTCTTGTTCATCATTTTCTGTTTATGAGTGGTTCAATAATTCATTTTTCAAACTGCCGAGTCGTTCACGCAAATGCAATACTGCATAACGTTTGCGGCTGATCAGCGTATTGACGGTATCACCACCTGTTTGTTCCGCAATTTCTTTGAAAGGGATACCTTCAATTTCATTCAATACAAAAGCATCTCTTTGTGGTGCAGGTAATTCATTCAAAGCTGTATAAAGCGCTTCCCAGAATAAGGAACGCATGTATTCTGACTCTGGATTGTTTTTATCATCAAAGAAAAGATCCGACCATTCAAAACCTTCGTCATCATGAGAGACATAGAGGTCTTCCAATAATTCGGGCTTTTTCTTTCTTTGTTTATCGGTGATCTTATTCCGGGTAACTGTAAATAACCAACTGGTCAGTTGTTCAATAGGGGTGGTATTCCCAATAAACTGATAGAAGACATCCTGCAGAATATCTTCCGCATCGGCTTCACTGCTCACCCGTTTACGGATAAACCCCATCAATCGCTTACTATAAGTATTGATGACCTCGGTGATATGCTTGCCGCGCGAGTCGCTCATGTTAGCCGGTAGTTGCCATGCCTGATCCATACCTATGGGTAGACGAACAGGGGTTAAATATATTGTAAGGGTTAAGTTTTTTATTGGTAGAACAGATCATCGATTTATTTCAAGGGTTCATCAATTTAATATGCAAACAAACCAATTAGATTTGTAGACAAACTCAGTATCATGGAATTTGGTCGCGTACCTGAATCGGAATTGAATACGATCGATTTTACACTTCCCGCAGAGCCGGTATTCAATCGTCAGGTATTGAAAGGTAAGCAACAAAAACATCCCAAAGTATACCTTGGCTGTGCCAAATGGGGACGTACCGAATGGATAGGAAAGATCTATCCACCCAAAACGAAGGAAAAGGATTTTCTGGAGCATTATGTAAAACATTATAATAGCATTGAGCTGAATGCCACCCACTACAAAGTATATGGAGCAGCAGGTATCGAAAAATGGGCAGCCAAGGCTGAAGGGAAGGATTTTAAATTTTGTCCTAAAATGTACCAGGGCGTTACCCATCGTGGTAATCTGAAAGGCAAAGATTTTATTACCACGGAGTTTTTGCGCGGCATCATTGCTTTCAAAGAACACTTGGGTCCGGTGTTTGTACAGGTGAGTGATAGTTTTTCTCCAAAACGAAAAGAAGAGTTGTTCGATTTTCTTCGATCATTGCCCACTGATATGCAATTCTTCATGGAAGTACGTCATCCCGATTGGTTTACAAAACCGGATATCAGCGAAGAATTATTTACCCAATTAAAAGAAATGAATATCGGTGCTGTGATCACAGATACCAGTGGTAGAAGAGATTGCGCACACATGCACTTGACCGTCCCTAAAACTTTTATTCGTTATGTGGGGAACAGTTTGCATCCGACTGATTACACTCGAGTAGATGCATGGATCGATAGAATGAAATATTGGATCAATCAGGGTATTGAAGAAATTTATTTCTTCATGCACATGCACGATGAAGCTTTTTCTCCTGAGCTCACAGTGTACATGGTAGACAAGCTCAATGCCACTTGCGGACTCGAACTGCAAAAGCCGGTGTTTGTGCAGCAGCAACAGTCTTTGTTTTGATGTATGATATGACCAATATCATTCTTTTCCTAGATCAATCGGTATACCTTTCCTAAAACCTGATCTATGAAACAAGTAATAGTGCTATTCTTCATGGTGTTGCTTTTTACACAATGTTCTACGATTCGTGTATTCGATACAGATACTGCAACAGATGCTTTACCCGCAGCATATAAAACATATGGTTTCTATGAATTTACTGCTGCAGGCGATACCAGTAGCGCCACATTTCAATTGCGATCTGAAATTTTGAAGAATGCCATCAAAGCTGAAATGAATGTGAGAGGGTATCAGTTTGTACCTACTCGCCCGGATCTACTCATCAATATTGGTATTCTTGTAAAACGACAGATTCAAACCCGTCAAACGAATTGGCAAAATGATGGCCAGTTTACTTACATGGGACAACGTAATTACACTTGGAAAAGCGAAGAGGTGGAAGTAGGGCGTTATAAGGAAGGAACACTCACATTACATATTGTAGAAACAGCCAGAAATAAAATGATCTGGCAAGGGTCGATGTCAGGAGTAGTTCCCGATAAACCGGATACAAAAACAAATACAGCTGGAAAGGCGATGAAGAAGTTATTTGAGAAGTATCCGTTTAGGGCTGGGGTAGGAGGCGTATAGCTTATGGCTCATAGCTCATGGCAGGAAAACATTTTCTTAACTATAACCTATTAACTATAAGCCATCAGCTCTCACCCCACCTCACACAACTCCCCCCATCTCGTAGTATAACGTGGACTGCGTAATTCTTGTCGCATTTTCCAATTGCGGGTGGTGCCGGAGGATGCGAACTTGAGTATATCATCACGCATGGCAAAGTTGACATTGTCCATCATGTCCATCAACAGTCGATTGTGATTTTGTGATGGTGTCTTGAAGAGATTACCTTGAACAGAATCATCCGGTACAATTCCACTTAAGATCACGCCGGCTTTTTTATAGAGTTGCCCTTCTTCATACAATTGTTCTACCAGTTCCATCGCAGGTTTGATCAGTTCTTGTGTAAAAGAAGTAGCGATGGGTAAAATCGTATACCTGCTCAATGTAGGACCATGTTTGAAATAGGGTTCAGTAGAAGGTTGCTTAGGCACTACAAACACACTGATGGTATTGGCTGCAGAATATTGTCGGCGTAATTTCTCAGCAGCACGAGATGTATAAGTGGCAACCGCTTCTTTGATATCTTTCAAAGCAGATACCGGCGCGCCAAACATGCGGGTAGTAGCGATCATTTTTTTCTTGATCCTTTCATCTTCGATCTCTCTGCTGATGAGTCCTTTCAATTCTCTCACCAAACGAACACCTGTAACACCTCCTAATTGTTTGCATGCCCAATTGATATCTCTGATGCTAAGATCATAGGCCGTTGCAATATTCATCCGCTGAAGTTTTACGGCATACTGATATCCCACACCCCAAACATCTTCTATCGGTGTTTTTTTCAATGCCTGTTCAATTTTACGAGGGGTATCTAAAACGAGTACACAATTGGTGACAGCTTTGTTTTTTTTCGCAAGTCGATTAGCCACTTTACTCAATACTTTGGTAGGCGCCACACCGATGGATACGGCAATGCCTGTCCACATTTCTACAGTTTCTCTTAACTGCATCGCAAACGCCGTTAAGTTTTCCGGTGTAATATGATCTAAGTTCAGAAAAGCTTCATCCACCGAATAGACTTCCACACAACCGGGTGGTAATAGCATGCGTAATGTTTCCATGACACGCCAACTCAAATCGCCATATAAATTATAATTGGAAGAAAAAGTAGCCACACCATATTGCTCGATCAATGGTTTGGCTTTGAAATAAGGTCCGGCCATTTCTACACCTAATTGTTTGGCTTCATCACTGCGTGAAATGATACAGCCGTCATTATTACTCAATACGACTACCGGGCGATTCTTCAGTTCAGGTCTGAACAATCGTTCACAGGAGCAGTAAAAACTATTACAATCGACGATGGCTTTCATTTGGTGTGGTTGTACACTATCAAATAGAATGGATACTATGGATTACCACGCCCCACACCGCAAAACTTCCATTCGGATCCAGTTCAATATCACCGAACTTTTTATTCTCGGCGAGCAATCTTTTTTTGTTGAAAGCATCCTGAAATCTTCGTACCAGTAATTCGCCATTCAGAATCGCAACGATGACACGTCCATTGGCATTGCGGATGCTTCTGTCTACGATCAGGATATCACCCGGATAAATACCGGCGCCCGTCATGGCTTCGCTGTTCATGCGGAAAAAAAAGGTAGCCGGTTTGTTGCGGATGAGTTGCTCATTGAGGTCAATACCTCTTTCCATATAATCATCTGCAGCGGCACCAAAACCGGTGGCGTTGGCAGTAGGAACTTCCCACTGACTGTATTGTTTGGAGCCCTTGTAGGCGGCTCCGTACCACTGTTCCCCATCCATATAAATAAATTTTGTTTAGCTAAATATTTTAGTAAATTTATGCTAAAATAATTGACACGATAAAATTTTGTTTATGGAAATACATACTGTAATCAGCGAAAGATGGACAGCTACGGCAGGTACTTTATTGAACAGTTATCAGTTGATGGCTTATCCCGATGCCGTGACGGGCGCGGGGATACATGCCGAACAACAATATCTGGTAAGAAGATACCAAACTGTTCTGCCACCACAACCTACCGGTATTATGGTAGCCCAGTTTATGGCAAGAGAGGAAATGGAGTCCACCCTTATCCGATGGATGCATCGCATCATCAGCGCACAACAAAGTTTTAGGGTGAGCATGTCCGGGTTTGGGGCTTTATCATCCGGACAAATCTACCTACGTGTTCAAGAGCAGGAACCCTTTCAGGAAATCGCTACGGCATTGCAAGTGGTAGATCAATATGTAAGAAGTTATGATTGTCCACCCGTGAAAAGATATACCCATCCTTATCTACCCTTAACAGGAAAAGTATCCGATCATTTATTTGGTGCATTGGAAGCGGAATATGCTTGTCGAAAAACAGATCTCTCTTTTGAAGTAAAAGAACTTTTATTGGTCAGATACAATCATGAACAGGAGAAGGGCAGGCAGATCAATGTATTTCAGTTGCAGCCGGCTTAATAAAACAATAATCGATACTATCCTTGACTCTTGTTACTTGATTCTTGAAACTTATACCGCTATGTTTACTTCCTTAAATGGACATCATCTCTCTGAATACCTCTTGGTGTTGGAGCCCAATGAGGCTTTACAGCAAAAAGTCTTGCAACTGAAACAACATTTTGCAGCTACCTATGATTGTCCGACAGCAGTGTACTCAAAACCACATATCACTTTATTAAGTTGCTTGCAATACACGATGGCAGAAAGCAGGTGGCTACCCAGATTGGAGCGCATCATTGCCGCGACAGATCCTTTTATGGTAGAGTTAAGTGATTTCGGCAGCTTTCCCACGCACACGATTTTTATTCAGGTGAAAACGAAAAATCCCATCATTGATTTGGTGAAATCATTGCGGCCATTGCAACCAATGATCAAAACAGATAAAGATCATAAACCTCATTTTATCATGGATCCACATCTGACCATTGCCAGAAAGTTATTGCCATGGCAATATGAAAAGGGGTGGTTGGAGTACAGCAATAGTCAATTCACAGGCAGATTTATGGCAGATCATGTATTACTGATGCGAAAACAGATGGATGCAAAAAAATACGAAATAGTAAAACGCTTCCAACTGTTGGGACAAAAACAAACCATTGAACAAAGCTCACTTTTTGATTGGTGAAGGATATGGGTCTGAATATTCAATAAGCTTTTTTATATCAGGGAACTATGGAAGAAGAATCTTCATATCTTAAAGGGAGAGGTGCACAATTCAATCCGAGAAATCGGTTTCTGAAAAATGAACGTATCCGGGAACATATAGAAGGTATCGATGATTGGACAGAACCCAATGTGGAGACTGTGTATCTGGAAGATCATGCCAAGAGTATCGTGAATAAGGTAGATAGTCCGGATGTAGGTATGTGGTACAGCATGAATCCTTATCAAGGTTGTGAGCATGGTTGTATTTATTGCTATGCGAGAAATGCGCATGAGTATTGGGGTTATAGTGCCGGATTGGATTTTGAAAGAAAGATCATCGTCAAAAAAAATGCACCGCAACTACTTCGAAAATTTTTGATGCATAAAAACTGGGAACCGGTACCCATTAGTTTGAGTGGTAATACAGATTGCTACCAGCCGGCGGAAAAAAAATTCAAACTAACGAGACAATTGCTGGAAGTCTGTAATGAGTTCAATCAGCCGGTGGGTATGATCACTAAGAATGCAGGTATTCTGCGTGATAAAGATCTGTTACAGGAAATGGCAAGTAAAAATCTAGTGAGTATACTGGTAAGCATTACTTCATTCGATGAAGACCTGCGTAGAGCTATGGAACCCAGAACAACAACAGCAAAGCAAAGATTGCGTGTGATCAAAGAATTGAGTGAGGCCGGCGTAAGAATGGGCGTAATGTTGGGTCCCATGATACCCGGATTGAATGATCATGAAATGCAACGTATCATGAAAGCAGCAAGTGAACATGGGGCGGTGTTTAGTGCCTATACTTTTATTCGCCTGAATGGTGCCATCAAATTGATCTTTCACGACTGGCTTTATAAAAACTTTCCCGACAGAGCAGATAAAGTGTGGCACTTGATACAAAACGGACATGGCGGACAAGTGAATGATAGTCGCTATAGTGTACGAATGCGGGGTGAAGGTCCGATTGCAGATATGGTAAGACAACAATTCATCAAATACAACAAACTCTATCAACTCAATGCGGAGCGATGGGAGCTAGATGCAACACGCTTCAGGCGGCCTGGGGAGCAGGGGAAGTTGTTTTGATGTAAGTTGACAGTTGATAGTTGACAGATTACAGAGAGCTGATGGTTCATAGCCTATAGTTCATGGTAATAAATGCTAGAGTATGTTCAATTAAGTGTGTCAAATTGTAAATTTAGACACATGAAAGAAGAAAAAGTGCCATTTGACTTTGAGGCGTTTGCGAAGCAAG
>FWPV01013370.1_pt1 | contig 12350 bp, 9 predicted proteins | sample 2228371 | NCBI WGS metagenome assembly FWPV01 (sample SAMEA103939776, study PRJEB20133) | metagenome | reverse complement strand
GAGGGAAATTACTTCTCTCAATCAACGGCTGAAAGGTATACAAATTTTCACTGGCATTGAGGTGGATATACGGGCCGATGGCACGCTGGATTATCCCGACGAGCTTTTGAGCCAGATCGATGTTGTGGTAGCGGCCGTGCACTCCGGTATGGGACAGAGCAGGGAAAAGATGACCAGAAGGCTGGTCCGCGCTTTGGAGAATCCGCATGTGGATATTTTGGCTCACCCCACATGCAGGTTGCTGGGAGAGCGCGAGCCTGTGGATGTTGACCTCGAGGAGGTATTTCGAGCTGCGGTCAAGACCGACACAGCACTGGAGATAAACGCCATGCCGGACAGGCTTGACCTGAAGGACATCCATGTGCAGAGGGCGAGAGAACTTGGGGTGAAGCTCGTCATTGGGACCGATGCTCACAGTGCTTCTCAGCTTGACCTGATGCGTTTCGGGGTGGGAGTGGCAAGGCGGGGCTGGTGCAGAGCCGGTGATATAATAAATACCATGGGGATAAAAGAGGTGGAATTGTTCCTGAATCGGAGCAAGCGCAATGGCTGAGGATAATCACAATTCCCATATCGTGGTCTCTGCCCGAGATAGCGAAGCGATACAGCATCTCAAGCAGGCTATAGTCAATGGCACTCCCTGGCATGTAGCATTGCTTGAAGCTATCGGTATGTGGAGCTGGCCTGAGGAGAGCCATAACGGGCAGCATTATCACTACCTGGTAGCCGGTGAGGCCTTCGACTGGCTGCTTCTGGCAGAGCGGCTGTGTAAGGAGGTGGACGGTCTCATCCCGGAGCAGGAACTGATGGATTTGCTTTTCTTTGGCAAGCTGCCGGAGGAGATTTCACGCGAAGATTTTAAGAAGCTTATCGGCGGCTCCAAATATCATGCCTATCTCAATTATTTCTACGGCATCATCGTTGAGCGGGCTATCATTCTCGCAGTGGAGGAGGAGATCAGTAAGGAGAGTCAAACTCATGTCTTTTCCAGGGATGACGAAGGCTTCGCCGACAGCTATTGCAGGGTCTACGGAGCCAGTCTGGATACGCTGCTCCACCAGTACAGACGAGATAAAGGGTATCCTGAGAGCGAAAACATGAGCCTCGCACAATTGCAGGAGTTCACCTACTGGTTGTTCAAGTATCGACTGGCTGCCTGCGATAAGGCACGTGTCGCCAGCGATACCAAGAAAGGCCTCGAATATCTTAACCGCCAACGAAGGGCTAAGGGGCTCAGCCTTCTGTGACATGGGGCTGCACAACATATGTGTTTTTGCGAGCCATCTTTCCTGCATTGCAAGTAGGCATGGCAATCTCAATGACAGCTATCAGCTTCCCCACCACCTCTTTTTGTTGTAACCCTCTCAAGAGTACGCTATAATATGCTTCAACTTAAAAGAATATCTTATTTCTGAAGATGAGTCCCGGGTTATTGGCAGTCGGCTAGAGGAGAGGCAATCATGTTGCTGGCAATCGACATCGGAAACACCACAATAGCTCTGGGCGTCTTCGAAGGTCAGAAACTGAAGGCGACATGGAGGCTTTCCACCGACGTTCACAAGCTTGCCGACGAATATGCCGTACTCTTGCTCAATTTGCTGAAACTTGCGAACCATTCCTTTGCCGAGATCGACAAAGCCATAATCTCAAGCTCCGTACCCCCTCTGGTGCCTGTCTTTGAGGAGCTATGTAAGCGGTACTGCGATGTTACCCCGCTGGTGGTCGGTTCAGGTATCAAGACTGGCGTGCGTATATCGTTGGATAACCCCCGGGAGGTTGGACCGGACCGCGTGGTCAATGCTGCAGCAGCGCACAAGCTCTACGGTGGTCCGTTGATTGTGATAGACCTGGGAACAGCCACCACCTTCGATGCGGTTTCTGAAGATGGTGACTACATAGGTGGGGCTATCGCTCCCGGCATAGGTATAGCCGCCGATGCGCTCTTTGAACGTGCTGCCAAACTGCCTCGTGTGGAATTGAGCCGTCCCAAGAAGGCTATAGGAAGAAACACGGTGTCGGCAATGCAGTCGGGCATTATATTCGGCTATGCTGGCCTTATCGAAGGGATTGTTGCGCGCATGAGGAAAGAGTTAGGGGGAAATGTGAAAGTGATTGCCACAGGAGGGCTGGCTGAGGTTATCGCTAAAGAGACCGGCGTTATCGATATCTACGACCCTGATTTGACTCTGGTCGGTTTAAGGATAATTCACGAGTTGAATGTGGGACATTGAGAATATGCCAGAGGATAGGGTATTCAAGGGCAAGAACGTAGTGCTGGGCGTGACCGGCAGTATAGCTGCCTACAAGGCGGTGGATATTGCCAGCAAGCTGACTCAGAGAGGCTTGGCTGTAGATGTGATAATGACTGCGGCGGCTCAGAAGTTTGTCACGCCCTTGTCTTTCCGCAGCATAACCCACAGGCCGGTAGTCACGGACATGTTCGACCCGGCTTCGGAATACAGTGTGGAGCATGTTGCGCTGGCTGAGCGTGCCGATGTGATAGTCGTGGCGCCAGCTACCGCCAACGCCGTTGCCAAGATGGCAGCAGGTATAGCCGATGAGATGCTTTACAGTACAGTTCTGGCTACCAGAGCGCCTGTGATTGTTGCGCCTGCTATGGATGTGGGCATGTGGCAGAACCCTGTAACTCAGGAGAATGTGAACAAACTTCGCTCGCGTGGCTTCATCATGGTCGGGCCGGGCTACGGCCGTCTTGCTTCGGGACTGGTGGGGATGGGGCGTCTAATCGAGAATGAGGAGATTCTGGGTACAGTTTATCAGGTGCTGGGCAGGAAAGGCGACCTTGCTGAGAAGCAGGTTGTGGTGAGTGCAGGCGGTACTCAGGAACCTATCGATTTGGTGCGTTTCGTGGGCAATCGTTCATCTGGCAAGATGGGCTATGCCATTGCTGAGGCGGCGAGAGACCGCGGCGCCATTGTAACGCTGGTGACAGGACACGCGTCGATTCTGCCCCCCGCGGGAGTGGACGTGATGCGGGTGCAGACCGCAGCTCAGATGCGAGAGGCTGTGCTCAAAGCCTGTGATGCGGCTGATGTTCTGATAATGGCGGCGGCAGTAGCCGATTATCGCCCTGCCGCAGTAGCCGAGGGCAAGATAAAACGCGAGGCTGAAAACCTTACCCTTGAGCTGGTGAAAACCGGCGATATACTGGCTGAGGTGAAGGGGAATCTTGTGAAGGTTGGCTTTGCCGCTGAGAGCGAAGACATTGTGGCGAGGGCAACCGAGAAACTGAAGAAAAAACAACTTGACCTCATCGTGGTTAACGATATTACAGCCAGGGACAGCGGCTTCGATTCCGATACCAATCGCGTTACTTTCATAAACCGCAAAGGTGAGACGGAGCAGCTTCCTCTGCTGCCGAAGTCCGAGGTCGCTCACAAAATACTGGATAAGGTTGTAGCGCTCCTTGCGGGTAAGTAGGTTAGCAGTTGGCATTCAGCGCTTAGCTATGAGCCGATAAATTGCTGAAAGCTGACCACTGACTGCTAGGGCATTTCCAAGATTGACGCTCTAGGCTCGCGATGCTATCATATACTTGCGTGGTAGCGTAGCTCAGCTGGCAGAGCAGGGGACTCATAAGCCCTTGGTCGGGGGTTCAAATCCCTCCAGGCCCACCAATGAATTCTAAACACCCCTTTAGCTGAGCAGGATTCTTTAGAAGCAAGGAATCAAAGCTCAGTTCCATTTAACTCGAGGCTCTCCAACTCAGCCCGCAACTGAGCATGAACTGAATTCGAATTGGAGTAAGAGATTAGTTTATGCTAAAATTGCCCCTGTGATTAGGAAGCATCCAGTATTCGCTAGATTCTACTATTAGCAATGCCTTCCCGGCGATAGTCGATTTCATGATTATTAAAAGGTCAATATTATTCCCGCTGTTCGCTCTCGCGCTTATATCCTTGTTCGGCTTTCTCGGTTGGGCTTTGAGCTGTCACGGGACGATTGGTTTACTCAGGCTGACACCCATCTTCCTTTACGTTGTCATTTTGATCAGCGTCTTAGGGATAATTCTCATCGGGCTCTTTCTCTGGTATTTGCGGCTCAGTCGAAGAGGGAAAGGGCCGGGAGGGAGAAAATTATCCATCTTTCTCCTTATTGCATCACTAGTATGCATCGGTTTTTTTCCTTACGTTTTCGCACAGTTGGGAGGTTTTCCCCGCTCCAAAGGTATTGAGCCCATCACCCAGCTGAGCATACCTGACATCGACGGGCAAAATCTCCATTTCGCAGTAGGTGGCGACGCCCATTTTGGAGCGGGAACAAACAGTCCAGGCAAAACGCTTGCCATGCTCGATCAGATAAGAAACGCCGATAACAAGTATGACATCTTCTTTTTTCTTGGCGACCTAGTGGAATATGGATTCAAGGACAGCAACTGGAACGAAGCCCTGGATGCATTTTCTTCTACCGCTTCGAGCGTTCCCACCCGTTTTGTCCCCGGTAACCACGATACCATGTTCGGCGGGTTAACTAGTTATATAGATTACTGCAGTCCGCCTGTAGCTGAAACGCAAAGCGGTTCGAGATTGTGGTACCGTATCGATGTCGGCAGGGTGCATTTCCTGGTTCTGGACGTTGAATGGAGCGCCGAGACTTTCACCAAAGACCAGGCAGACTGGTTGGAGACTCAACTTGCCAGTATACCTGACACAGATTGGAAAATTGTTATGAGCCATGGCTTCTATTATTCTTCAGGTACTACATCATGGGGTTGGAACTGGTACGATAACCCCGAGACTATTTCTGCAGTGGCTACGCTGTTTGAAGAATATGGTGTGGATATAGTTTTTTCCGGACATAACCATTATCTGGAATTTCTGCAGCACTCAGGGGTAAGCTATGTAGTTCCCGGTGAAAAACTCTGGTGTAGCTGAGTGTGATTGAAGCTGGTAGCTATGTAGTCTGTGGAGGCTTTGGCGGTGAGCCTGACCCTCCTGTGACTTATCTATCCCCGAGCAGCATCTGGCTTCAGTCAGGTCAATCTGGCTTTGCAGATGTCAGCATTAATGGCAATGAGGCAACTTTGACTTTCCGTGACCCTGATTCAAATGTTCTAAAAAGTTTCACCGTAATGAATAATTAAGGATGCCCATCTCGCGTGTTCCCCCGTAAGACCCTCTAGCCCTTATACTGCCGCGTAATTGCTGCCAAGGTTGCAAAGGCTCATTATTAGTTGTATATTCTAACACTATCGAGAGCAGGCGGCCCTTCAACTGGACCGACCGGGGGATGGGTATTGCGAGTCAGGTTGGACCTCAGAGGAGCTGCTGATTTCCAACACAGTTATCTGCTCTCGTTCCACGAAGCCACGACATTAGATAGAACTAAGTAGTTTCTGGTGAAAAAGTCCATAGCGACATGCTCTCCAGCTTCACATTCCGTTGGTTGGACTTTCAATGCGAAGCAAAGCGCATGGATTTTTCACCGAGAACTAGATAATCATTACAGAGGGCAGGAGTATGAAAGGTGTGGAGAAGGCTTACTATGTCGGTACGGATATGAACTGTGGCGGGGCTTGCCTGTTGAAGGTCTATGTGAAGGACGGCGTGATTACGCGGATGGAAACAGACGACGGAGACGAGCCGCAGCTCAGGAACTGCCTCCGCTGCCGTGCCTACCGCCAGAGGGTGTATGCCCCTGACCGCCTTCTATATCCCTTGAAGAGAAAGGGCGAGCGTGGTGAGGGCAAGTTCGAGCGTATATCGTGGGACGAGGCGCTGGAGACCGTTGCCAGTCAGTATAAGCGGGTCAAAGAGACTTATGGACCTGCAGCAATGATATATCTTACCACAGGTGGCGATATCGGTCAGGTGCACAATACCAGGACCGCGGTGCGCGTGTTCTGCCTGGCTGGAGGATGCACTCTGATGTGGGGCGTTGCCTCTAACGAAGGTTGGATGTTTGCCTGCCAGGCTACTTACGGGTATCCCGCCGGAAACGACCACCGCGACCTGCCCAATTCCAAGCTCGTCATCCTCTGGGGGATGAACCCTGCCGTTATTATCGATGGCTGTGGCACCGCCTACCATCTTGCCCTAGCTAAAGAGAAGGGCACGAAATTCATCGTGGTCGACCCCAGGTATACTGACACCGCTGCGCTGGTCGCCGACCGCTGGATACCCATCAGGCCGGGCACCGATGCCGCAGCTCTGATTGCCATGGCTTACGTCATGATTAAAGAAGACATCTACGACAAGACATTTATAGACAAGTACACCGTGGGGTTTGACCAGTTCAGGGAATATGTCATGGGCATAGAGGATGGAGTTCCAAAGACGCCTGAATGGGCTGAAGCAATTACTGGCGTTCCTGCTGCAACTCTGACAGAATTAGCCAGAGAGTACGCCACAACGAAGCCGGCGGCATTGCTGCCCAGCAAAGCCCCGGGACGCACCGCATTCGGGGAGCAGTACCATCGCGCAGCCTTCACACTGGCGGCGATGACCGGGAATGTCGGCAAGGTCGGAGGCAGCGCAGGGTCTGAGATTACCCAGCGCGGCGAGATACCACATCCCATGGGACCTGCCATGAAGACAGGTGGCAACCCGGTCGATGCCGGCTCGCCGGTGCGCAAAGATGCCCTCACCACCCCCATATCGAAGGGACCGGGACTGCTGGCGAGGCTGCACAACTCCGAGGTCTGGGATGCCATTCTCAGAGGCAAAGCCGGGGGCTACTACAGCGACTACAAGATGGTGTACATGGCCAATACCAACTACTTAAATCAATACCCCAATGTAAACAAGGCGATAAAGGCGCTGAAGTCTCTGGAGTTTATCGCTGTGCAGGAGCAGTTCATGACCCCCACGGCAAAGTTTGCCGATATTATTCTCCCGACCTGCACTTTCCTGGAACGGAACGACGCTGTGTGGGGCGCCGGACCGCATGTTGCCTACCAGAGGAAGGTTATCGAGCCGCTCGGCGAATCGCGCTCACATCTGGCTATCTGTGAGGCTCTTGCTGAGAAACTGGGCATAAGCGGCTACAACGACAAGACCGATGAGCAGTGGGTGGAGCAGATTATGAGACCTACTGTTCCCGATTTCGAAAAATTCAGGGAGACCGGCGTTCAGAAGTATTACGGGCCACCCTCCATTCCTTTCAAGAGGGAGATCGAAGACCCCGAGCATAATCCCTTTCCCACGCCATCCGGGAGAATCGAGATATTCAGTAAACAGATAGCGGACTTAAATCGTCCTCTGATGCCGCCTATCCCCAAGTATATAGAGCCCTGGGAGAGTCGCAACGACCCGCTTGCGAAGAAGTATCCCATTCAGTTAATCAGCACGCACCCGAAGAGACGGGCACACAGCCAGTTCGACAACATCCCCTGGCTGAGGGAGGTCGACCCGCAGGTGCTCTGGCTGAATAGCAAAGATGCTAAGTTGAGGGGGATAAAGGACGGAGACCTGGTCAGGGTGTTCAACGATAGAGGCGAGGTAATCATACGAGCCAAAGTGACGGAGAGAATTATGCCTGGCGTCGCCGACCTGCCGGAGGGCGCGTGGTACCAGCCCGACAAGGACGGTATCGACCATGGCGGTTGCGTGAACGTGCTGACTGTGGACAAGCGCTCGCCGGGTGGGGCATTCACCAGCAACTCCTGCCTGGTACAGGTCGAAAAAGCATAGGAGAAAGACAATGCAGATGGGGTTCTATTTTGACCAGACGAGATGCACCGGCTGTTACACGTGTGTAATTGCCTGTAAGGACTGGCACGATGTGCCGCCAGGGCCAGCCAGTTGGAGGAGGGTCATAACAATTGAGGAGGGCGAGTTTCCCGATGTGTTCGTCGCCTGGCTTGCCACTTCGTGCTACCACTGCGCTAATCCTGCATGCGTCGCAGCATGTCCCGCCGGCGCCATCAGCAAAAGAAAGAAGGATGGAATAGTGGTGGTTGACCGGACGAAGTGTCTGGGCAAAGACCGCTGTGACCTGTGCTTGCAGGCCTGCCCTTACAGTGCCCCGCAGTTTGGAGCGGAGGCGAACGCGAGGATGCAGATGTGTAATTTCTGCTTCGATAGGCTGCAGGAAGGAAAGAAACCCATCTGTGTAGCGGGATGCCCTATGAGGGCGCTGGATGCAGGTCCTATTGATGAGCTCCGCTCGCTGTACGGTGATAAGACCGAGGCTGTAGCCTTCACTTACTTTTCCGACCTGAAGCGTCAGTCGTTTTCAAACCGAAGCTCAAAAAGAGCCTGGTTGGGAGAGGGAAATGACTCAGCAATATGGATATGCAAGGAAAATCCTGAGAGTGGACTTATCTTCGAGGAAGATAACCTGCGTGCCTACTTCAGAGTATACTGAGAGATTTCTTGGCGGCAGGGGGATTGCAGCCAAGATTTACTGGGACGAAGTTCCAGCCAGTGTCAGAGCCTTCGACCCCGAGAACCGCATGGTATTCGTCACCGGTCCACTGGCTGGGTTCAGCGGGCTCTCAGGCTCGCGATGGCAGGTCTGCGGCAAAGCCCCCGCTATGTTCCCTGAAGAATTTTCCTACTGCAACCTCGGGGGCAGGTGGGGCTGGCAGCTCAAGTGCGCCGGATATGACGCTCTGGTAATACACGGGAAATCCGACAGGCCGGTATATGTGCTTGTCTATGATGATTCAGTTGAGATAAGGGATGCCTCCGCTCTCTGGGGCAAGACTACGGTGGAAACTCGCGAAATCCTCAAGAATGAACTGGGAAGCAGCTTTGCTGTGGTGGCATGCGGTCCTGCTGGAGAGAATCTTGTCTCATATGCAATCCTTCTCGCCGATAACGATGCCAGCGGCTCAAGCGGCTTCGGAGCGGTCATGGGCTCCAAGAATCTGAAGGCTGTTGCGGTGAGAGGCACGGGTAAGGTTAACGCAGCCTACCCTGAGAGGCTCGATGAGTTGAAGAAGTACATCCGTCAGTTATTGTGGAAAGGCCCAAACTATCAAAGGGATATTGCTAAGCCAGAGGCCCATATTGAGGTTGTTTCGGGGCAGAAGATTAAGCTCGACCTCTGCCCTGGCTGTGCCGGGTTCGATGGCAGGGTTATCGTGGAATCGAGGGATGGGACGAAAAAGGGCAAATCGTTGTGCGGCTCCTCGCTGTTCTATCTTGACAAGTCCACAAAATTCTACGGGGAGCAGACCGAGGTCACATTCTATGTCAACAGGCTCTGCGACGAGTACGGGGTTGATGCTCTCGCTGTCGAGTCGATGATGAAATGGCTCCAGAGGTGCCGACATACAGGCATCCTGACCGACGAAAACACAGGCATCCCCCTGTCCAAAATAGGAAGCTGGGAGTACATGGAAACGCTGGTCAGGAAGATGTCGCTGCGGGAAGGCTTCGGAGACATCCTGGCTCAGGGAATTCAACGGGCAGCCGAAATGGTGGGCCCCAAAGCTGTGGAACTGGTCTCCGATTATGTATCGAAGGCAGGTCATCTGCTCAGCTACTGCCCACGCACTTTTCCCGCCCATGCTTTGCTCTACGCAATGGAGCCAAGGCAGGCGGTGAACCAGTTACACGAGATGGGGCTTGTCCTGTTTCAGTGGGTGAACTGGGTTAACAGTCCCCAGTACTCCTACATGTCCAGTGAGGTATTCCGCAAAATAGCTGCTAGGTTCTGGGGCAGCGAGCTTGCTGCGGATTTCTCGACCTACGCTGGAAAAGCCCTGGCAGCCGCCGCAATCCAGGACCGGGAGTATGCCAAGGAATGCCTTATACTCTGCGATTTCACCTGGCCGGTGACTCATACTATGGAGGGAGACCACATAGGCGACCCTTCGGTTGAGAGCAGGATTCTTTCAGCAGTTATCGGGCGTGAGATAGATGAACGGGGCCTGTACCGAATCGGGGAAAGGGTGTTCAATGTCCAGCGGGCAATACATATCAGGGAGGGGCATCGAGGCAGAGAGAGCGACATGATTCCGGAGGCGCTGTTCACAACTCCGCTCAAGGGGAACGAAATGAATCCCAAAGCTCAGGCTCCGGGTAAAGATGGCGAGGTCACTTCCAGAATCGGCATGGTAGTTGACAGGGCAGAGTTCGAGAAAATGAAGGGCGAGTATTACCAGCTCCGGGGTTGGGATGTGGCTAGCGGACTGCAAACCAGGAGGAGACTTCTAGAGCTTGACCTGCCCGAGATTGCTGATGAGCTGGGGCGGCGGGGTCTCGCCCTCTAGTTATACCGGGCGGAGGAGGTATTAATGGCAAAGCAACCTCTATCAGACGTGCGAGTGCTTGACCTGACCTGGTATATAGCAGGCCCTGCCTGCACCAAGTTCTTTGCCGACTACGGCGCTGACGTAATCAAGATTGAGAGACCTGATGGCGGGGACCCGGCAAGGAGACTGGGCCCCTTCTATCAGGATGACCCTCATCCGGAGAAGAGCGGACTCTTTTTATTCCTCAACACGAACAAGAGCGGCATCACATTGAACTTGAAAACCCAGACGGGTAAGAAGATTTTCAAGGAGCTTGTGAAAGATGCGGACATAGTTGTAGAAAGCTTCAGTCCCCGTGTCATGCGAAGCCTTGGCCTGGATTATGAGACTCTGGAAAAAATCAATCCTAAACTCGTGATGACCTCTATTTCCAACTTCGGCCAGACAGGACCGTACCGTGATTTCAAGGCATCGGAGATAATCATCTATGCCATGGGTGGAGCCATGTGCAGCACCGGCGTTGGCGACTGCGAGCCGGTCAAGAAGGGTATGAATGTCATCCAGCACCAGGGAGGGGCTATAGCCGCCACAGCCACCATGATAGCGTTCTATGCAGCTAGAGCGCAGGGGTTCGGGCAGCACGTAGATGTCTCCCTCATGGAAACCCAGATGGGGGCAATCGATAGGAGGATGAGCGAACTGCTGGCGTACGAGTACAACAGGGAGTTGACACCCAGGATGGACATAGCGGGGCTGCTCCAGTACCCGTACGGTATCTTTCCGTCGATGTTGCCGGCGGGTTCATGTTTCTCAATCGAATTGAAAGGGTGCTGAAGATGCCGCTCATGGAAAGGTATGGAGGAGCAAATCAGTTCGATGAGACTTGCAGAGAGGAGTTTTTGAGCACCATCTGGTATCCGTGGATAATGGAGCGGACCCGGCGAGAGATTGTCGAGGTCTGTCAGGCGTCACGCGTCCTGAGCGCCCCTATCAACACTACTGAAGACCTTCTGGCTGACCCTCAGTTCCGGGAGAGGGGTTTCTGGGCGGAGGTCGAGCACCCGGTGGTGGGGAAGCTGACCTATCCCGGAAGGCCCGCTATATGTGCAGAGCTGCCCTGGAAGATAAGGAAGCCGGCACCGCTGCTGGGACAGCATAATGTGGAAGTCTATACGTCTCTGGGCTATTCGAGAGATGACATAGTGAAGTTGAGGGAAGGGGGGATTATCTAAATGGCTGTGCTACCGCTGGAAGGGATAAGGGTTATCGGCATGACGCAGATGTGGGCTGGCCCCATCGTGGAAATGCACTTGGCTGACTGGGGCGCTGAGGTGATTAAGGTTGAGTCCATTCACTATCTTGCAGTCGGGACCCGGGGGCCTGCACCAAGGCATCCTAAATTCGCCGTTGACTTCGTTAAGGGTGGATATGCTGCCTATCTGAAGGAAGGATATGACGAGGTTAATGGGAGGCCTTGGAATCGGAGCTGCATGTTCAATGTGCACGGCCGAAATAAGCTATCCTGCACTGTCGATGTAGTTCAGCCTGGCGGCAAGGAAATAATGAGGCGCTTGATACAGGTGAGCGATGTCTTCATTGAGAACAGCCAGCCTGCGGTTATGGAGGACTTCGGACTCACCTATGACATCATCAGCAAATGGAACCCGAATATCATCATGCTCTCCATGTCGGGCTTCGGTCAAACGGGGCCCTACAAATACTATCGCTCGCTCGGCGCCCATCAGGATGATTTTTTGGGGCATACATATATACGGGGATATGCCGACCGGGACGTGACGGCGAACTCGGCAATATACCATTGTGACGAAGCATCGGGCACAATTGGTGCGTTCATGGTTGTACTGGCGCTTCACCAGCGTAACAAGACGGGCAAAGGGATGTTCATTGATATGTCTCAGACTGAGGCTACCATGATTCAACTCGGCGAAGCCATTATGGACTACACCATGAACCGCCGCATTACTGAGAGAACGGGAAACCGGGATATTTATGGCGGCATCCAGGGGTGCTACCGTTGTCGAGGTCAGGATGATTGGATATGTATAACCATCCGCACCGATGAAGAGTGGCAGGGCTTCTGCCGGGCTCTCGGCAATCCCCATTGGACAAAGGACGATAAGTTCGCCGATTGTCTCAGCAGATGGCGGAGCCATGATGAACTGGA
>FWPV01013369.1_pt1 | contig 12351 bp, 12 predicted proteins | sample 2228371 | NCBI WGS metagenome assembly FWPV01 (sample SAMEA103939776, study PRJEB20133) | metagenome | reverse complement strand
CCGTGCGAAGCGGCTACCTCGCCGCCGAAGCGGTGAGCGAAGCCGCGGGGCGTCCGGCGAAGTTCTTGAAACCCGGCATGACATAATTGAAGTATGGTGTCCAGAAGATTCGCGATCGCGGCGTGGTGCGCGGTCTTCGCGGCGCCCGCGCTCGCCGCGCCGGCGATGACCAACCTCAAGGTGGAGGTCAAGACGCTAGGCGGCAATCCTATCGAGCGCGCCAGCGTCGTGGTGCGGTTCGTCGAGGGGCGTTCCGTGGCCAAGTTTGGGAAGAGGATCCGCACCAATTGGGAAATGCGCACCAACCAGGATGGGGTCGTCAAGATTCCGCCTATCCCCCAAGGCAAGATCCTGATTCAGGTGATCGCCAAGGGATATCAGACCTTCGGGCAAACCTACGAGGTAAACGAAGAGGAAAAGACCATCGAGATCCGGTTGAAACCGCCGCAGCCCCAGCATACCGAGCACCGCTGAGGCAGACTTAGAGCGGTCCGGTAAGCTTTCTCTGCACCGCGAACTTCACCAGTCCCGCTACGTCGTGGATATTTAGCTTCCGCATCAGGCTTGCGCGGTACGTGTCGACCGTTTTGGCGCTGATTTCGAGCCGCGCGGCGATTTCCTTCGCCCGCAGACCTTCCACCAGCAACGAGAAAACCTGATGTTCCCTGCGGCTCAGCCCGTCCAAGGGGTCCTCCGGCTGCCTGCGCCGCTCCACCCGCCAGACGTTTTCGATCCCCACCCCGCGAGGCACCCAAACGGCGCCGTTCAGCGCCTGCGCCAGGGCTTCTAATAGCTCGCGGGCAACGCTCGATTTCGGAACGAATCCGCAAGCGCCGCTTCGCAAGGTCTCCAACACTGCCTTGCGGTCCGCCCTCGCCGCCATGACGATAATGCGCGTTGGCGCCCCGGCCAGCCGGGCTTTACGGACGATCTCCAGCACGAACGTGCGCGAAAGCCCCCAATCGAGCAGCGCCAAATCCGGGTGGATTCTTTCAATCAACGAAAACGCTTGCTCGCCGTCGGCGCACTGCGCGATGACGTGGTAATGACCCCTCACCTCGCACAGGCAGGCAATCCCCTCGCGCACGAGCGCCTGTTCGTCTCCGATCAGGAGCGTGGCCCTACGGCCCTCGTTTGGGCGCGAAGGATCCGTGTGGCTCTCCATCGTGCCCCTTCCTCTAAGGGTTAGGAAAAGCTGCGCACTGCCGCCGCTTCGTCGTCAAACACCTCGAATACGGTATAAAGCTTGGTGATTTGAAGCAGATCCTTCACTCTCTTGGTGAGGTTCAGCAGCTTCAACGCGCCTCCGTGGTTTGTCACGGTCGTGAAAGCTGAGACTAGCTCTCCGATGCCCGAGCTATCGATATAGGAAACCTCCGCGAGGTTCAGAAGGATCTTCCTGTCCCCCTTGGCCACCCGGTCGCGGATCGTTTCCCGGAAAGCGCTCGATCCTTCTCCGAGGGTAATGCGCCCCTCCGCATCGATCACCGTTACGTCTCCAACTTGTCGAATCGTCAGTTTTACGCTCACAACACCTCCTCACTTGTGCTAAATCGTGCTGCTAAGCGCCGGCTTAAGCTCCTTGGTTACGGCGCTTGATCAACTCGAGTACCGTTCCATGATTCCGCAATGGTTCCGTGCGGACTTCATCCACGAAGGAACGGATCAACAACAACCCCCGCCCGGACTGCCGGAGGAGATTCTCCTCGGCGGTCGGATCCGGGATCGACTGCAAGTCGAACCCTTCTCCTTCGTCCTCGATCCGGATCACCAACCGCCCCGGTTCCGAGGTCACCGTCAATCGAACCTTCTTCTCCTCACTATAGCGGTTGCCATGGACGACGGCGTTGACCATCCCTTCCCGGACCGCCATGCCGATCTGAAAAACATCGTCCTCGCCAAAGCCAATCTCCCCCGCGATCCGGATCACCGCCGCTTCGGCCAAATCGACGCTCTCGAGCGTGGACGCGAAGAATTCGTCCAACCGGATCAATGCGTCGTGATGCGAATTCATAAGGCTCGGGCCCGGGGCAAGTCGAATTCCTACAATAAAATCCCGCGCGCCGGACTGTCAAGGCGGCCCGCCCGGTGGATCCCGCTCAGGCGGCGCAGGGGGCTGACTTGGCGGGTCCGGTGAAGGTAGTCTAAATTGAGGTGCAGCTCTACTTGCCAAATGGCGCGCCCCGGCGGGCTGCCGGGCGGTACTTGGTGACCGCGCTGCTCGTGTCGGCGACTGTAGCTTTTATCGGATGGACCGTGTGGCTGTTCGCCGATCCCGGCATCCGCAGATACCGGCAAGTGAGCCGGGATCTGGTCATCGAGCGCTTGGCGCACGTCGAAAAGGCTCTTCAGGAAGCCACCGTCGCCGTGGCGTTCATCCCGGATTCGCCTCCAGAGACGGCAGCCGAACGCTGGAGGTCGCTTTTTCTGGCTTACCGCAAGCACCTTGATCTGTTGGATTTTAGCGACCCGAGCGTCCAAGCGGTGGCGGAGCCGCTCAACCGGATCTTCAGCCTTGTGGGGCAAGCCGAAGAGATCCGCAAGAACCTTCTTCGGGGGGAGTACGGCGGCGAACGGCGCAAAACGGAGGAGTGGAACTACCACCGCGCCATGCAGGAAGCCGCCCGTCAGGCTCGCGCGGCGGCAGAACGGCTTCGGGAATGGAATTACCGTGGGCGCACGGATAGCCTCGCTTTTCCGCTCTACCCGCTCTTTGGAAGCATTCTCTGCCTGAGCTTGTTGATCTGTTACTTGCGTGTCCAATGGCAACTCGACCGGATGGCTGCGGCTTCCGCGCCGGCGTCCGCAGCGCCCGAAGAAATCACGCCGCCCCGCGCCACGTACTTCGAACCCAACGGCATGGACGCGCTGCGCCGTTTTGCCGCCCGAGTGGCGCACCATTTCAACAATCTGCTGACGCCGGTAACGGGTTACGCGGACCTGCTTTTGCACTCGCTGCCCCCAGACGACCCTAACCGCCCCGATATTGAAGCGATACAGAAATCGGGCAACCGGGCGGCTTTTCTCGCCCGCCAGTTGCTGATCTTCGCCGGGCGGCAAGTGACCAAACCCCGCGAAACCGACCTCAACGCCCTCATCCGCAGCCTCGAAGAGCCGGTGCGCGCCTCCCTCGGCTCCGGCATCCGGCTGTTGTGTGAATTGGACCCGCAGGCGCCCCGCCTTAAGCTGGATCCGTCGCAGTTCGAACAGCTTCTGGTGAACCTTGCGCGCAACGCCCGGGAGGCGATGCCCGAAGGCGGGCTTTTCAGCATCTCAACCTCCTTTGTTACCCGCGGCTATGCGCTGACGCCCCCAAGTCCGCTGCCGGATCCCAGCGTGCTCATCAAAGTCGCCGATACCGGCGCCGGCATGGATGAGGACACGCAAAGGCAAGCCTTCGAGCCTTTCTTCAGCGCCCGGGAGCCGGGAAAGGGATTGGGGCTCGGCTTGGCGGCGGCGTACGGCATCGTGCGCCAGCTCGGAGGCGCCATCAGGGTGATGAGCCGCAAGGGGGAGGGCAGCACCTTCTTGATTTACCTGCCCGTGGCGCACCCCTCTGAGGCTTTGCCGCCGGGCGGGCGGTTTTCCGTGGGCGCGCTCAGCAAAACCTCCCGCTGAGCGCCGGTTGTTGTATAGTTGTGGGTCTGGATCCAACACTCGCTGGCCACGTCCTTCGACACGTCCGCGAAGGGATTGTCGTCATTGCGGACGACGGCGCGGTAGTCTCGATGAACGCCGCCGCCGAACGGCTCTTCGGCTTGACGGGCGCGGAGGCGGCGGGCGCGCCGGTGGGGCGGCTGCTGCCCGGTCTGAGTTGGGATTGGGTGGACGGCGCGCCGCGCGAATTGGACGGGCGGGATGCCGCAGGCCGGGCGTTTGCGGCTGAGGTGGCGCTGAGCCGGATCGCCGAATCGGCTGAACCTCTTTTCTGCGTAGTGGTCCGCGACGTATCTGAACGCCGGCGGGCGGAAACCGCTTCGGCGGCGGAGCGCAACTTCATTTCAGCCATTCTTGACACAACTTCCGCCATCTTGCTCGTCATCGACCGCGAGGGTCGCATCGTGCGCTTCAACCGGGCTTGCGAGGAAGTATCCGGCTACGCGGCGGAGGAGATCGCCGGGCGTCCGGTGTGGCAGTTTCTGGACGCGCCCGAGGAGCAGGAGTCGATCCGCCGCGCTACCGCCGCAGCCGTCGCGGGACACTGCCCTCCGCGCGGAGAGACTTGGCTGCGAACCAAGTCTGGCGCATTGCGCCGCATCGCATGGTCGAACGCCATCTTACGGGACCACCGCGACCAGCCCGCCTACCTAATCTCCATCGGTATCGACCTCACCGAGCAGCGCATGCTCCGGGAACAGCTCCTACATTCGCAAAAGATGGAAGCCATGGGCAGGCTGGCGGGCGGGGTGGCGCACGACTTCAATAACCTGCTGACCGCCATCTCCGGATTCGCCGAATTGGTTGTGGACACATTTGCGCCGGATGATCCCCGCCGCGCCGACATAGCCGAAATCCAAAAAGCCGCCGAGCGCGCCGCCTGTCTCACCCGGCAGTTGCTCGCCTTCAGCCGCAAGCAGGTAATCCAGCCGCAAGTGCTCGACCTCAATAGCGCGCTGCGCGGTTTGGAGATGATGCTGCGCCGCCTGCTTCGGGAGGACGTGCAGCTCGTTTGGGATTTAGCGCCTTCATGCGGCGCCGTCCGCATGGACCGCGGGCAACTCGAGCAGGTGGTGATCAACCTGGCTATCAACGCCCGCGACGCCATGCCTCAAGGCGGGCGCGTGACCTTCAGCTCGACGACTCTCATCCACCCGGGACGCTCCCCTGACTTGCGGACGCCGCTCGCACCGGGCACTTACACCCGTCTCTCTGTCTCGGATACCGGACATGGGATCAGCGCCGCCGATTTGCCCCGTATTTTTGAGCCATTCTTCACAACCAAGCAGGCTGGGAAGGGAACCGGGCTCGGTTTGTCGACTGTCTACGGGATCGTGACTCAGGCGGGCGGCGGCATCGGCGTCGAATCCTCAGAAGGCGCCGGGACCACATTCCACGTCTACCTCCCGGTGGCGGGCGCAGTGCCTCTCGCCGAAACGGGGAGGCAGCCGGCTCTGAAAGAAGCGTTTTCAGGCAGCGAGACGATTCTGCTTGTGGAGGATGAGGCCGAGGTGCGCGAGGTCATCCGGCGAGTGCTCGCGCGGGCCGGCTACCACGTGGTGACAGCGGCGAGCGGCGAGGAAGCCTTGGCGCGAGGCGGAGAGCTCGGCGGGCGGGTCCACCTTTTGATCAGCGATATCGTAATGCCCGGCATGTTTGGACCGCGGCTATTCGACTCCCTCAGCCGGCAGTGCCCTGGCTTGCGGGTCATCTACATCTCCGGGCACACCCACGAAGAGTCCGTCCGCGATTTGGAAATTCCGGCCGACGCCGCCTTCCTGCAAAAGCCTTTCTCCCCCGACCTGCTCATCCGCCGGGTGCGCGAAGCGCTCTCGGGCGCTCAACTGTCTCCGCGTTGAGCGCTCAACACCCGGTAGGCTTCGCGCCTGGTGACGCCGCACCTCCGCGCGGCTTCCTTAATGGCTTCCATTCGTGGCATTCCCTGGGCGAGCAGCTCGCGGTAGCAAGCGTCGAGCGGAACCCCGGCTGTTTCGGCCCCGGGCGATCCGCGCTCCACCATGAGCACGATCTCGCCCTTCACCGCAGGTCTGCTTTCCAATGCCGCTCGCACCCCGGCTGCCGAGCCTCGCAGGAATTCTTCATGGAGCTTGGTGAGCTCCCGCGCCACCACCACGCGGCGGCTGCCGAAGACCGCTTCGCAGTCCCGCAAAGTTTCGAGAATGCGATGGGGCGCCTCGCAGAAAACCAGCGTCGCGGCGAGGCCGGCCAATTCCTGAAGCCGGGCGCGCCGCTTCCCCGGTTTGGCGGGCAGGAAGCCGCCAAAAAAGAACGAATCGGTGGGCAGGCCGGCCGCCGAGAGAGCGGTTACGATCGAACACGGTCCGGGGACGGGTCTGACCTCGAAGCCGCGCTCCAAGGCTAGGGTGACCACGCGATAGCCGGGATCCTCGACCAGAGGTGTACCGGCGTCGGAAACCAAAGCAACCGACTCGCCGCTCTCCAGCCGGGCTACGATCTGCTGGGCGCGGGCGGCTTCGTTATGCTCGTGGCAACTCAGCAAAGGAGTGGTGATTCCGTAGCGTTCCAGCAGCTTCCGCGTCTCGCGAGTGTCCTCACAGGCGATCAGGTTGACCTCCTTCAACACCCGGATCGCCCGCAAGGTGATGTCTTCCAAATTGCCAATCGGGGTGGCGACGACATGCAAGACGCCTCTCACATGGCCTATTGTAGATATGTTGGGCGGAGGGCGACAGCAAACTATTTCCGAGGACCCGGCTTTGAGCCCCGACCTGTTTCAAGAGAGCGCCGGCTGTTACGTCTTGGATTCGCCGTCGAAGAATGCCACCGTGCGGTTGCGCTGGGACGTAGTGGACCGGATGTCGGCCGAGATCCTGCACGGGTTCGGGGCCATTCCGCGGAAGGGCGCAGAGGTTGGCGGAGTGTTGTTGGGCCGCGCTGTCCTGAGCGACCGCCTGATCGTGGACATCGAAGATTTTGAAGTCGTTCCGTGCCGGTATACGCGCGGGCCATACTACGCGCTCAGCTTGCAGGAAATGGGCCGCTTCCGGGAAGTTGTGGAGAAGCACTCCCCGCGCGTGGACGGAGGCATCTACGCCGTGGGCTTCTTCCGCAGCCATACCCGCGGCCTGCTGCGACTGGAAATGGACGACTTGGAGTTGCTCGAAATCTGTTTCCCCCATCCTACCGACATCGCCCTACTCGTGAAGCTCAGCGCCGGCCGGCCTGGCGCCGGGGCGATTTTCTTCCGGGAGCAAGGCGGCATTCGTCCTGATTCTCCGTTTCTCGAATTCCCATTCCAGCGCGTCCGTCCGTCCGGATCCGTTAGCCCGTCCGCTAAGACGTCCGGTCCGGGACCGGACCCGGCGCGCGCGCCGGCTCACAAAGGCCCCGTCTCCATCATGGAAACTGAAGACTTGACCCCATCCCCGAAGCCGAAACGCGGGAATGTCTGGATCCCGCTCTCGTTCATTTTCCTTATTCTGGGCGTCGCCCTCGGGTTGTCGGTCGGACACCTGATGGGAATTATCCAGCGCACGCGTGTCGCGGCGATTCCGGTAGACGCCTACCAATTGGACCTTACGGTGACGCCAAGCGGCGATACGCTCCAACTGAAGTGGAACCGCAACGCCGCCGTGCTGTCCCGGGCGCGCAGCGCGGTGTTGAGCATTCAAGACGGCCAGTACTCGAACCGGTTGAACATCGACCCGCGCGACCTTGCCGGAGGGACCCTGTTTTACAGAAACGTCACTGGCGAGGTGAACTTCAAGCTGGAGGTGTTCACCGGGGACCGGTCCAGCCTGTGCGAAACGCTGGAATATCGCGCCGGGCCATCCCCGCCGCCGGCTAAGAAATAGCTCGCGATCAAGCAACCTGATCTCGCGCCGGCTGCGCTCCCACACCGATGCGGAAGGCGAGCTTCCCGCCGCCCCGCGCCGCCTGGACTCGAACTGTGGCCCCCGGGGGGATCCTCCTCTGCACGACCAACGCCGAGAGCGGGTGCAACAACATGCGGAAGAGCGCGCGCTTCAACTCCCGGGCGCCGTACTCCGGGCTGGTCCCCTTGGTCAGCAGCAACCGCCGCGCCGACGGGCGGACATCGAGCCCGAACTGCCGCGACATCAGCCGGGCGGAGATCTGAGCCTGAAGATCACCCACCAACTGGTCGAGAATCTGTTCCAGCGAGCGCGGGCTCAATGGCTGGTACGTAAACACGCCGTCCATCCGGTTCATGAATTCAGGCGGGAAGAAACGCCGCGCCGCCTCGACCGCCAGATGATGGAGCTTCCGCCCGTTCGCGCCGCCGGCGTCGCCGCCGCCCGCGAAAGTGAAACGCGGGCGCAGGTGGCGCTCGATGTTTCGTGCGCCCAAATTGCTGGTGAAAAAAATGAAAGTACGCTCGAAATTGACGCTCGTTCCGTCTCCGAGCCTCAGAATTCCTTTATCCAGCACGCCGAGTAAGAGCCGGATGAGCGACGGGGCGGCTTTTTCAATCTCGTCAAACAACACTAGAGCAAGATTCAACCGCGCGCTCATCGCCGCCGCCAAGCGGCTTTGCGTAAGCAGCGGCTGTGTCTCCCGGTGGCCCAAATAACCGGGCGGCGCGCCGATGAGCTTCGCTACCTCATGGTCCAATTGGAATTCGCCGCAGTTCACCTTCACCACGCACTTCGCGTCGCCGTGCGCCGCTTGCGCCAGTGATTCGACGGTCTTCGTCTTCCCGGTTCCCGTCGGACCGAGCAGCAAAAAGATTCCCGCCGGACGCCCTTCCGGCGCAAGCCCGGCACGATACGTGTCGAGGTAGGGCAAGATGCCATCCAAGGCTTCGTCCTGACCCACCACCATCCGGCGGACCTCGGCGGCTATGTCCCAAGACCCGTTTTCGGGCAATTCCCCAGACGCTTCGCCCTGCGGGGCGCCCTGGTTTCGACGGCTATTGTCTGCCACCACCCGCAGCGGCGGGCGGGTTTTGCTGAACATCCGTGCGGCCTCCCAATCGGAACGGCGGACAGGCTGCGTTGGCACCTCCCGTCTCGCCACCCTTATTATTCGCCGCCGCCGCCAAATGAAAAGCCTGAAAAGGAGAGCTTAAGAGCCGGATTGGGTGAAGATTTAGGAATTATTTCTAGAATGAAATGAATCAATTGCGTCGAGAATCCGCTCGCTCGCCCGCCCGTCCCCATAAGGGTTGTGAACGCGCGTCATGGCGGAGTATGCCTCCGGGTCGTCGAGCAAGCGGGCTGTCTCCTCGACAATGCGCTCCGTGCGGGTTCCAACCAGCCTCACGGTGCCCGCTTCCACGGCTTCAGGGCGCTCGGTGGTCTCCCGCATCACGAGAATGGGCTTGCCGAGGCTCGGACCCTCCTCTTGAATGCCGCCGGAGTCCGTCAGCAGCAGGTGCGCTCTGCGCATCAGGTCGACGAACGCCACGTAGTTTAACGGTTCCAGCAAATGGATCCGGGGGCGCCCCTCGAGCAGCCGCCCCACGGGCTCGCGGACGTTAGGGTTGGGGTGAACCGGGTAGATTACCTCGACGTCCTCCCGTTCGGCGAGCGCTAGGAGCGCCCGGCAGATTCGTTCAAACCCTTCCCCGAAACTCTCCCGCCGGTGCGCCGTCACCACAATCCACTTCCGCTTGGCGCTTAAATGGGGCAGGTCCAATCCAGGAAGCTCGCCCGTTTCCAGCCGCCGCTTTACACGGAGAACCGCATCGATGCCGGGATTTCCGGTCACCACCACGGCGTCCGGCGCCACCCCTTCGCGGCGTAAATTGTCCGCCGCCCACTTCGTCGGGGCGAAGTGCAGGGTGGTCAGGCGGCTTGTGAGCAGGCGGTTCATTTCTTCCGGAAAGGGGTGCTGCAAATTCCAGGTTCGCAACCCGGCTTCCACGTGACCCACCGGCGTACCGGCATAGAACGCCGCGAGCGCGCCGCAAAAAGTGGTCGTCGTGTCTCCTTGGACGATCACCCAGTCCGGGCGCTCTTCAGCGATCACCGGTTCGAGTCCCGCCACCACCCGTGCGGTGGTCTGCGCTAGCGTCTGCCCGGGTTGCATCAGGTCCAGGTCGTAATCCGGCGCCACGCCGAAGGTTTCCAGCACTTGGTCGAGCAGCCCGCGATGCTGCGCCGTCACGCACACGCGGACCCGTAACCGGCGGGTCGAATTGCGGCAGGTGAGGATGACGGGGCACAACTTGATGGCTTCGGGACGGGTCCCGAATACGAAGAGGAGTTTAGGGGTCGCCATGATCCGGCGCCAAGATGAACGCTGCTGATCCTACTTGTGCCGGTAGGTGATTCGCCCTTTGGTCAGATCGTAAGGGGACATCTCCAGGGTCACGCGGTCTCCCGCCAGGACCCTGATGCGGTTACGGCGGAGTTTGCCCGCCAAATGGGCCAGAACCACGCGGTCCTGATCCAATTGGACACTGAACAACCCGCTTGGAAACTTCTCAACGACAGTTCCAGTCACTTCAATGCAATCTTCTTTACTCATTCGCCTCCCGAGTGCAAGTATGCACTTGTTGCTTTCATTATAACCCCGGTTTTGTCACTTTACCTTGTCCAGCAAGGCCAGTAAAGCCCGCGCCTGCTCCGCCCACTGGCTGCGTCCCGAGGCAAGCTGCCGCAATTCCCGTTCCCCCGCTTCCAAGTTTCTTTGAACGAACAAAGCCTTGGCCAGATAGAAGCGGGCTTCGTCCCGGTAGAATTCATCCCCGCTGGCGAGCACCTCCCGGAGGCGCTGCTCCGCCTTCCCGCTATCGCCTTGCAGCAAGGCGCAAACTCCCGAATACAGTTTTGCGTACACGAAGCTGGGCTCCAGCCGGATGACCTCTTCCAACGCCGCGGCGGCTTGGGGGATCTGCCGGTTCATGTAAAGCTGCATGGCGGTGCGCAGGGTCCTTTCGGCGGCTGGCCCCGGCGGCTTGATGGGGGGAACGTAGGCGAGGGGGAAAAACGTAGCCAGATCCTGGAGGATCTTCTCCCTCACCGGACGCAATTCGCCCGGCGGCAGCGGCGCCTCCTTCCGGGGCTGCTCCCGCGCCGGCGACGGCGAGACGCGGCCTTTGCCCAGCCATACGCCCGCAGCGATGGCCAGAACGACTGCGCCGGCCGCAAGCCAAATCCTCACCTGCTTCTGCTTTCGCGAAGGCCGCGCGGCGCTCTGCGCCGGCTTGGCGGCGCCCGCCCGGGCCGCGCTCAACGCCTCCCGCAGGCTCGCCAAGCGGGGACCGCACTCCGTGCACGAGCGGACGTGAAATTCCAGGGCGTCCCGCTGCTCTTTGGCCAGCTTCCCTTCGAGATACTCTTCCAGCAGTTTCTGCTCACGAATCTGGCGGCAAGTCATGTCGCGCGCTTCCCGTTCCGCAAAGCAATTGTGGCACATCCGGCGTCCCGGCTTCCGGCGGCTCGCCGTTTCAGGATGATAACCTGGAAGTGTCGAATGGTGGCTCTCCTGCTTCCCCTGCTGTTGCTCCCGGTTGGCGGCTTGGCTCAGGAAATCCGCAAGGATTCGGTGGTCGTCACCGGGACTTACGAACCGGTGCCGCTTGAAGAAGCCGACCGCTCCGTCCAGTCTTTGGACGTAGCGCGGCAACAGCTCACTTCCGCGAGCCTCGCTGATTTCCTCCAGCTCGATCCCGCGCTGGACTTGCGCCAGCGCGCGCCCGGCGGCGTCCAAGCCGACCTTTCGATCCGCGGCAGCACTTTCGGCCAGACGCTGGTCCTCGTGGACGGGCAGCGGATGAACGACGCCCAAAGCGGGCATCACAACCTCAACCTCCCGGTGGCGCTCGAGATGATAGAGCGGTTGGAGATTCTGCGCGGCGCCGGGTCCTCGTTATATGGTTCCGACGCCGTGGGTGGCGTGGTCAACGTCATCACCGGCAAGCCCGAATTTTCTGAGGTCGCTCTGCGCACGGCAGCCGGCTCGTTCGGCGCCAACCAGCAAAGATTGACTGCTTCGGCGCTGATCGGTTCGTTCTCCCAGCGGCTGGCTGTCTCGCGGGATTTCACCAGCGGCTTCCAGGAAAACCGCGACTACCGCAATCTCCTTCTCTCGTCTCTCACCCACTGGCGGCGCACACGCGTCCTGTTGGGACACCGCGACAGCCCCTTTGGCGCACAGGGCTTTTATGGCGCATATCCTTCCTGGGAACGGACCAGGGCTTGGTACGCTTCCGTCAGCCAGGGCTTGAACCGCAAGACCGACATCTCATTCTCTTGGCGGCGGCACACGGACCTCTTCGTGCTCTACCGCTACCGCCCGGAGGTCTATACCAACCGGCACGCCGTGGAGTCCTACCAAGGCGCGCTCCGGAGGCGCGAAGAGTTTAGTCCCAACGTCCGCCTGTTTTATGGCGCCGAGGGTTGGGGCGATTCGATTCAGTCGACGAATCTCGGGAACCACTCGCGGGCTCGCGCTGCGGCGTATGCGTCGTTCGACGTGCGGGCGTTAAGGAGGTTCTCTTTCTCCGCCGGAATACGGGGCGAAACCCACGGCGCGTTTGAGCGCGTCTGGAGCCCCACGGTGGCGGGCGGCGCATGGCTGTCCTCGCACTGGAAGCTGCGCGCCAGCGCCAGCCGGGCGTTCCGGATTCCCACGTATACGGAGCTGTATTATCACGACCCCGCCAATGTAGGCTCTCCCGATTTGCGTCCCGAGAACGCTTGGAGTTACGAAGGCGGCGTGGAATGGAATTCCGGAGGCCGCTGG
>FWPV01013368.1_pt1 | contig 12351 bp, 13 predicted proteins | sample 2228371 | NCBI WGS metagenome assembly FWPV01 (sample SAMEA103939776, study PRJEB20133) | metagenome | reverse complement strand
GACCAATGATGTTGGCAAGATGGACAATGTCTTCGCATAGCTCCATTTTACCAAATTTTAGTCCGATTTAGTTATCAATTACCAAAAGTTTTAAAGCCAAAAGAATTTATAAATCAATTTCCACCAATTAAAAAGAAATAAGGTGGCGTGCCAGCTTCGCTGGTATAAAATTCGGTGGCAGAAACACCGAGGTGGGTCTAAAAGTCAGAATCTTGATTTTCGTAAAAATCAATTACGATTTTGTCCAAAAGGCACCGAAAACAAAATCCCGTCCTTTTCGGACAGGATTTTTTGTTGAGCATGCTCATCACTTTCCTTTTTCCTCTTCCGGCTGCCATTTCTCAACCATATCTTTCATTTCGCGAATAAAAGTCAGTTTCGCTTCGAGCATCTTTTCTTTCTTGCGGAGCATGGATAACTTGAATTCTTTCTTCATTTTCTTGGGCAGTTTGCGCATCCACATCATCGGTCCGCCGCCTTCACCGCAGCAGCACGCTTTATTGTGTTCTTGCCCCATCATAAATTTGTGATTGGTTTGATTAGGCTGGCGACCTTTCTATGTTTTCTTACACCAACAAAGGGATTTTATTTTCATCTTTCCGAAAAAAACACTCACTTGAGAAAATGGTCAGCAAATGATAGCATGTATACGCGGGCTTTTCCTCTTGTATTTTTCAAAGTTCGGCTTTTCCTTTGCTTGAGCCGAGCTCTCGCAATTTCTCAAAGCCAAGCTTTTTATGTCCATTCTTGTTTCCGGATCTCTGGTCTATGACCATATTATGGATTTTCCGGATCGGTTCAAAAACCATATCTTACCCAAGAGCATCCACATTTTGAATGTCTGTTTCACCGTGGAAAAAATGGAAAAAAGTATGGGTGGGACAGCCGGCAACATTGCCTATAACCTTAAATTGCTGGGCGGAGATCCAGTTGTCTTTTCATCGCTTGGAAAAGATGGAGACAGCTACCTTGAATATTTTCAAAAGCTTGGCCTTTCGACCGAAAATATTTTTTTGAGCCGGCAAAAGAACTCGGCTTCCTGCTATATCACGACCGATCTTGACGACAACCAAATTACTGCTTTTCACAATGGCGCGCTTGATTCGTCGCCGGATATCGAACTTGAAGAAGGGAAAAAGCCGGCTTGGGCGATAATTTCTCCGACCAAGAAAAATGTGATGCTGAAACATCTCAAGCAGTGCGCTCGAGCGGGAATAAAGACAATTTTTGATCCCGGACAGCAAATCCCGGCCTTTTCGGGGGAAGAATTGAAAGAAGCAATTGAGCAAGCTGAGGGTATTGTTGGAAATGATTATGAAATCAAGATGATAATGAAAAAAACCGACTGGAACAAAAAAGAAATACTGGCCAAAACGGAAATCATTGTGACGACCTACGGTGAAAGAGGATCTCGAATTGACACCCGAGACAAACAGGAAATTTTGGTCGAGGCTTGTTATCCCAAAAAGGTGACTGACCCGACAGGAGCCGGGGATGCCTATCGAGCGGGATTTTTGTTCGGGCTTGGAAAAGAGATGAATCTTCGTCAATGCGCTCGGCTGGGAAGCGTGGCGGCAAGTTTTGCGATTGAAGAATATGGAACACAAAACCACCGCTTCTCGATGAATGAATTCATCAGGCGTTACAAAAAATCATACAGGGAAGAAATAGATAATGATTAAGTTATTCAATTTTCAAACTTTATGAGCGATTACAAAATTGCCGATATCAAACTCGCCGAATGGGGGCGAAAAGAAATCAAAATTGCGGAAGAGGAAATGGTCGGACTCATGGCTATCCGGAAGAAGTACGCGGCGAGAAAACCGCTTAAAGGTGCAAAAATAACCGGTTCGCTCCATATGACCGTTCAGACGGCTGTGCTAATTGAGACGTTGAAAGATTTGGGCGCGGAAGTGAGATGGGCGAGTTGCAATATATTTTCAACCCAAGATCATGCGGCCGCCGCGGTGGCCGCGGCCGGCACGCCGGTTTTTGCCTGGAAAGGCGAAACCCTTGCCGAATATTGGTGGTGCACGGAACGCGCGCTGAACTTTGGGAATGGCAAGGGTCCGGATCTCATTGTGGATGATGGGGGAGACGCGACACTTATGGTACACTTGGGAGTGGAAATTGAAAACAATCCGGAACTTCTCAAAAAAGACTATTCCAAATCCGAACGAGACTTTCAGGAATTGGCGGCTTTGCTCAAAAAAGAATACAAGAAAGATTCCGCTCGCTGGCACAAAGTCGCGGAAAATATCACCGGGGTTTCAGAAGAAACAACAACGGGGGTGCATCGGCTCTATCAGCGGGCTGAAAAAGGGGAACTCTTGTTTCCGGCGATAAACGTCAATGATTCGGTGACCAAAAGCAAGTTTGACAACATCTATGGCTGTCGGCATTCGGTCGTGGACGGTCTCAATCGCGGCCTCGACGTCATGCTGGGAGGAAAAACAGCCGTTGTTTGCGGATACGGCGAAGTCGGAAAGGGCTGCGCACAAGCCTTGCGGGGACAAGGCGCTCGAGTGATTGTCACGGAAATCGATCCAATCTGCGCGCTTCAAGCGGCGATGGAGGGATATGAAGTGGCGACTGTGGAAGATACGCTTGGAAAAGCGGATATATATATCACTGCGACGGGCAATCGAAATGTGATCACGTTTGAGCATATGCGGAAAATGAAAAATCAAGCCATCGTCGGAAATATTGGTCATTTTGACAACGAAATCGAGGTGGAAAAGTTGGAAAAAGCGAAAGGCGTCCGCAAAATGAATATCAAACCGCAAGTGGACAAATATACTTTTCCAGGCGGGCATGAAATATATCTTCTCTCCGAAGGCCGGCTTATGAATCTTGGAAACGCGACCGGACATCCGAGCTTTGTCATGAGCTCGAGTTTTTCAAATCAAGTGCTTGCCCAAATTGAACTCTGGACAAAAAAATATGAGATTGGCGTCCACAGGCTTCCCAAAAAACTCGACGAAGAAGTGGCGCGGTTGCATCTGGGAAAAATCGGGGCGCGGCTTACCAAACTCACCAAAGAGCAATCCGAATACCTTGGGATTCCCAAAGACGGGCCATATAAGCCGGATTATTATCGGTATTGAAAAAAATATAAGATGCTATGAAAAAAATTCTTGTCGCCTATTATTCCAAAACCGGAAATACGAAAAGAGCGGCGGAAGACATCGCCAAGTCCCTCGGTGCCGACCTTGAAGAGATAAAAGACAAAAGAAATCGGAAAGGTTTTGGGCGTGGTTTGCGAGCGGGCGGGACGGAATGAAGAAAATGAAAACGGAAATCGGCACGACCGGAAAAAATCCGGCCGATTACGACATCATTATTGTCGGAAGTCCGGTTTGGGGATGGAATATGACTCCGGCGGCGCGAACTTATCTTGAGAATAATAAAGAAAAAATAAAAAAGTACGCCTTTTTCGTTACCTCCGGAAACACGCCTTCCGAAAAAATCGCGCCATATTTCAAAGAAATCATGGGTCAGGATTCCCTCAATCACACTGGTTTCAACGCGAAAGAGATGAAAGACGAAAATATCCGCGCCCAAAAAATTGCGGAGTTTGTGAAGGCAATCAAATGAATTGGGTCGGCAGCAGCGGAAGCTGGGCCCCGTTCTTCTCTTTTTGGTTGGAGGGGAGCACAGGGATTTGACAAAAATTTCATGTTATATATAATTCTATTATATGTTAAAAATAACATAATAAAGAATTATGAATTATTTGACTTTCCAAAAGCAATTTGGCGGTTTCCCGCTTATAGATATGCGGGACGTTTTCAATGTGTTTCCTGATTTCGACCGGCGCCGAATCAATGAATGGCAGAAAAAGGGATATCTCCAAAAAGTCGCCAACAATTTCTATATCTTTACAGATCAGCCGCTCGAAGAAGAGAAACTTTTTTTCATCGCTAACAAAATTTACGAGCCATCCTATGTTAGCCTGGAAACCGCTTTGTCATACCACGGTCTTATTCCAGAGGCGGTTTTCAGCATTCTTTCCGTTTCGACTCTCAAGACCCGTTTGGTGAGTCCCAGACTCAGCGCTTTTCGGGGGGATTTTGTATATAAGCGGGTAAAAAAAGGATTATTTTTCGGATATTCCCTGACTAAGCATGCAAATTTCTCTTTTCTTATGGCCGATCCGGAAAAAGCCATTCTCGATTTCTTGTATTTGCGCGAGGATTTGAAAACGGAAGGTGATTTTCAAGAGGTTCGTTTTAATCCTGAAGCAATCAGAAAGCTGTTGACTGGCCGGAAAATGGAAAAATATATGGCAATTGCCGGTTCTGAACATCTGAAGAAAAAAATTAACATAGTTAAAAAAGCTTATGCTCGATCTTGAAAGTATCCTAAAAGAATATCCATTGGAATTGCGAGGGATGCGCAGGTTCCTTTATAAGGAATATTTGCAGCACAAAATTCTTTCAATTATCTTCCATCACAAGCTTGGCAGAAAATTGTCCTTTCTGGGCGGAACAGCTCTTCGTGTTGTCCACGGAAACAAGCGCTTTTCGGAAGATTTGGATTTCGATAACTTTGAATTGAAGTTGGCGGAATTTTCAACTATTGCAGCTAGCGTGAAAAAGGAACTTGAAAAAGAAAATTATTCAGTCGAAACCAGGATTATTGCAAAGGGTGCGTTTCGCTGCTATGTGAGATTTCCCCGTGTTTTGCAGCGCTACGGGATGGCAGTGGCGAAAGAGGAAAAAATCTTGATCCAGATTGACACCGCCGTGCATGGCGTAAAGTACGAGCCGGATATGCATCTCCTTCGCAAATTTGATGTCTTTCGCGAAATAAGAGTGACTCCGCCTGATATAATTTTGAGCCAAAAAATTTTCACGATTTTCAGCCGCAAGCGCGATTTGGGCAGAGACTACTTCGATGTGGTTTTCCTGCTCTCAAAAACCAAACCGAATTTTTTTTATCTCAAGAAAAAACTCGGTATCAATACTAGGACAGAGCTAAAGAAGAAGCTGCTCAAAAAATGCGAAAGTCTCGATTTCGAAGTTTTGGCCCGTGATGTTGAACCGTTTCTCCTTGACAGGAATGATAGAGAGCGAGTGCTGAAATTCAAAAAAGTGATTGAGGGCTTGTAATTCGTGTTCAATTTAGGCATATTCGAAAAGCGAAAATTGGGAAAATGAAGGAAACAAATTTGGAATAAAAAGAGTATTAACCAGTATAATAATTCACAAAAGTGTATGATCAAACTAAGGCAAGTTTATAAATGCGATGTTTGCGGCAATCTTGTGGAAGTTTTGCATGCCGGAGCGGGGGAACTGGTCTGTTGCGGCAAGCCAATGGAGTTGCAGCAAGAAAACACAACCGACGCGGACAAAGAAAAACATGTCCCAGTGGTTGAAAAAACGGAAAAAGGGGTGAAGGTGAAAGTCGGGTCGGCGCCGCACCCGATGATTGAAGAGCATTATATCGAGTGGATTGAGATTATCGCCGACGGGAAAGTATATAAAAAATTTCTCAAGCCCGGTGATGCACCGGAGGCCGAATTTTGCATTGAGGTGAAAAATGTGATCGCAAGAGCGTATTGCAATTTGCACGGACTGTGGAGAGCGTGATGCAAGCCTGCAAATCTTGCCCTAGTCTGCTACTAATTGCGAGTAGCTTTAGTTAGTTTTGTTTTGATGAATTACTGAAACTTGCGGACGACCAAACATTTTATTTTGGTAATTTCTGAAATAATTTGCCATTTCCAAGCATAATATATTATGCTGGTAGGTGATAAGAAAACCTTCCGCAATGTCGTCCTCTGAAGTCGAGGAAATAAAAAACCGAATAAGCATCGTTGATTTAATTGGGGAGTATATCCGACTCGTGAAAGCAGGGAGCAACTGGAAAGCTCTCTGCCCTTTTCATAATGAAAAGACCCCTTCTTTTATGGTGAGCGAGGAGCGGCGGAGCTTCCATTGTTTTGGATGTCAAAAGGGCGGAGACATTTTTACTTTTGTGATGGAGATGGAAGGGTTGGATTTTCGGGAAGCACTCGAGAGATTGGCCGAAAAGGCGGGAGTGAAACTCTCGAGATTTGAGAGAGATGACTGGGAAAAAGAAAGTATCAAGCCAAAATTATATAATATCCTCGAGCTGGCGGCGAAATGGTATGAAAAAAATCTTTGGGAAGGGAAAGGAAAAGAAAAAATATTGAAATATCTTCATGAGCGCGGACTTACGGATGAAAGCATAAGAAAATTTCGTCTGGGTTACGCGCCGGAAGGCTGGAGAAATATTTTGGAGTTTTTGCTGAAGCGGAATTATAGGATTGAGGATATTGCGAAGACAGGACTGTTAGTTGAGAGAATTCCAGACCATCCCGCCGCTGCCCTCCCTTATCAAGGGAGGGATGAAAGGGGGGGTGAAAATTCGAGATACTACGACCGTTTTAGGGACCGGATTATGTTTCCCATTCAGGATACTATGGGGCGAGTGGTTGGGTTTTCGGCGCGAGTGGCGCCCGGCGGGGACGAAAAAACGGCTAAATACGTGAACACTCCGCAGACGGAACTTTATGACAAAAGCAAAATTCTCTATGGCCTCAATCTTGCCAAGGCGGAAATCAAGAAAAAAAACGAAGCGATTCTTGTTGAGGGAAACATGGATGTGATCGCGTCTCATCAAGCTGGATTTTCCAATACGGTTGCTGTTTCGGGAACAGCCCTTACGTTTGAACAGGTGAAAATTATCAAGCGTTACGCTGAAAATCTCAAAGCGGCTTTTGATATGGACGCAGCGGGACAAGCGGCGGCTAAAAAAGCGGCGCGAATTTGTCTTGAAAACGATTTAGATGTTAGAATAGTCTTGTTGCCCACCGGAAAAGATGCGGCGGAAATCTTGAAAAACGGCAAAAAGGTTTGGGAGGAAGCACTTCAGCAATCGCGGAATATAATTGAATATTATTTTGAAGATGTCTTCTCTCGACTGGATGTCAAAAAACCAACAGAAAAGAAAAGAATTGCCAAAGAAATTCTGAACGTGATAAAAGATATTGCCGATCCAATTGAAAAAGCGCACTGGATAAAAGTTCTGGCGGAAAAACTGGAAGTGGGAGAAAAACTTCTGGTTGATATTTTGAAGAAAACAAAAAAAGATTCTGGAACAGCTTTCGAAAAAAAAGAAAACATGTATTTCCGGGAGCCGGGAAAAGAAAGAGCGGTGGAGAAAAGAATAATCGGTCTTTTGGCGGCTTTTCCCAAAGAAACGGAAAGACAAAGGGCGGCAATTGATCCAAGCTGTTTTTTTGGGGAAACAGAGAAAAAAATAATCGAAAAAATTATAAGCAGAAGGGAAACAGATTTCAAAAGAATGGAAGATCTGAATTTTGATTTCGAATCCCAAAGATTGATTGATGAGGCTGTCTTTGAGGTTGAGATGGAGCGAAGCGAGAACAGAATCGTTTTTCCTGAAGAAGAGCTGAAGAAAACTCTGAAAAGGCAGAAAAATCTGAAGTTGAGGGAAGTAATAGGGCAAATTTCGCGAAAAATAAAGGAAGCGGAAAAAACCGGCAATAAGAAAGCCGCAAAAAAATACCTTGAAGAATTTCAGAACTTGTCGGCTCAGCTTAATGAGTAGTTTTTAATTTTGTTTTTATTATGGCATTATGGCAAAAAAGAAAAAATTGAAAAAGAAGAGAGCGGTGAAGAAGAAGCTCAAAAAAAGAAGGGTTTCTGCCAAGAAGGCAAAAAAGAAATTTGCGAAGAAAAAAAAGTTGACGAAACGCGCCAAAAAAAGGCGTCATTTTGCCAAACAAAAAGAAGCCAAAAAAGGAAAAGAAAAGCGGCCAGGAAAAGAATCGGCGGGAAAAGGAAATTTGGATGAATTTGTGAAACTAGGAAAACAAAGAGGTTTTGTCACGGAGGATGAAATTTTGCATATTATTCCGGAAGTAGAAAGGAATGTGGCGGAACTGGAAAAACTTTATGAAAAACTGGAGCAATCCGGCGTAAAGGTGGTTAGCTCTGATGAAGTAATCAAAGAGGAAATAGATCGGGAGACTGACCAAGAGAAAAAAATTGAGGAAATAGACGTTCCGTTGGATTTGGACGACATTTCTTCGGATTCGGTGCAGATGTATCTTCGAGAAATTGGCAGAGTGCCGCTTCTCTCTGCCGAAGATGAAGTGTATTTGGCAAAAAGAATCGAAAAAGGGGATTTGGCGGCCAAGCAGAAACTCACCGAGGCCAACTTGCGGTTAGTTGTTTCCATCGCCAAAAAATATGTCGGTCGCAGCACCAATTTGTCACTCCTGGATTTGATTCAGGAAGGAAACATCGGACTTTTCCGAGCGGTGGAAAAGTTTGACTATCGCAAAGGCTACAAATTTTCAACCTATGCCACTTGGTGGATTCGGCAAGCTATCACCAGAGCTCTGGCTGACCAATCGCGGACAATTCGCATTCCGGTGCATATGGTGGAAACAATCAACAAATATACCCAAGCCACTCGCCGGCTCGTTCAAGACTTGGGGCGCGACCCTTTGCCCGAAGAAATTGCCGCTGAAATGGGGCTTGAAGTGGAAAAAGTGCGCCACATTATGAAAATCTCACAGGAAACGGTTTCCATCGAAACTCCAGTGGGCGATTCTGAGGATGACTCAATTCTTGGAGATTTCATTGAAGACACAGAAACGGTTATGCCCCATCATAATGCGGCGAGGAAACTTTTGGCGGATCATGTGGAAATGGTTCTCAAAGACTTGACTCCCCGCGAGCAGAAAATCTTGAAAATCCGCTTTGGACTTGAAGACGGCGTGACGCATACCCTTGAGGAAGTCGGACATGAATTTGGTGTTACCCGTGAGCGTATTCGTCAGATTGAAGCCAAAGCTCTTGAGCGAATCCGGCAAAGCGGATTAGTAGAGAAGCTCAAGGATTATTGAGAGATCTCTATGAAATACGAATCAAGTACGAATATAAGAAAAAAAGTATAGAAAAACCACGCCTATGAGGGTTTTTTCTGTGGGAACTTTCACGAGTTTATTTTATAAAAGTTCACGGCCACGTCCGAAATCCATTTGCGGACGCTTTCCGCGCCATGGCCGGCACAGGATGAGCCGCATTTCCAGCCAATAGCTTGAGCGGGAGTGTGAATGCCCCTCGAGACCATTTTCTCAATTCTTCCGCTCACAGCTTCAACTGCCTCATCAGGAGAGCTAAAACAAGAGTATCCGCCAGCAACCGTCCGTCCGCCGCCCTTGAAACCCCAATAGTTATAACAGTCTCGCCCGCCGAGTCTTGGAGAATAAATTCCGAATTTGCTTTCCTTCATGGCAATGCCCACCAAAAAGGCGGCGACAGTCCGGTCTTTTTCAGAAATTGGATCAACCATGGCGGCCATGGGAGTGTTTTTCACGATTCTTTCAATATCTTCTTTGAGTTTGTTTTTGCTTTCTTTGGATTCGCGCTTGGCGATATTTTTTTGATATTCTTCATTTTTGGAAGAGCAGATTTTTCCGGCGGAATTTTCGAGATTTGTTCCAATAAGCTTTATCTTGTAGCTATCTTTGATCGGAAGATTATTCGTTGGCTCTATTGTCTTGGAAAAAGCGGTGCGGGAGGAGATGAAAGTTAAAAACAAAAGAACAGCCGAAATCAAAAGCGGCCAATAAAGCTCTTGCTTTTTGGATACATGAATCTTTAGATTGTCTTTTATCGAAAAGTATAAAATTCTTGCTTTTTCCCAGCTGGCTTTGGATATAGCTTTCAATTTCTCAAGCTGGGCTAGCATTTGGCGATATTTGCACGAATATTTAATATCGCAATTTATGCAGTTTTCTTTTTGAAAAGGAGCTGAACTAACCCCCCCTAGATAAGCGAACTTATCCGGGATACGCATTAGGCAGATTTTCAAAAATTAGCTTGAGCCAAAAGGACTTTTGAGCCGCTTTTGGCTTGCAAACCCAGCTGAATAGTCTGGCTGTTCTAGAATTCAACGGGCTATGTCAACAAAAAAGAATAGCACTATAATAGGCTATTCCAATTTATTGTTGACAAGAGATATGCTAGCAGAAGGCGAATTTTCCGTCAAGAGCAATTTCTTTCTCTCGAATTTTAGGCTTATATAAGCCTATTTCACGAGCTTTCTTTTGAATTTATTTTGTAGAAATTTATCCCTACGTCAGCAATCCATTTGCGCACATTTTCTGGATTATCCCAAGAACAAGTTCGTCCGCATTTCCAGATAACCATTGAGGATGGGTTGGTTCGGCCGCTATCCACCAGCCGGGCGATACGTTTTCCGACAATTTTCACGGCTTCTTCGGGCGTTCCAAAACAAGTATACCCGCCTGCGGTTGTCGTCCCGCCGCCTTTGAATCCCCAGTAGTTATGGCAATCGCGCCCGCCAAGTTTTGGTGAGTATGTCCCGAATTTGCTTTCCTTCATGGCAATTCCCACCAAAAAGGCGGCGACGATTCTTGGTTGCTTGGCAATATATGGCGTCATGTTTTCCATAGGGCGACCCTTCACATATCTCAAAATTTCTGTTTCAAACTCTTCTGTTCTGGCTTCCTCAATTTTTCCAAGGAGATTCATCACAATCTCTTCGTCAGCCAAACGAAATGATTCATCCAGATTATTTTGTTCACTGATTTTTTCATCAGACGCCCCGGCAACAATTCCCTCGAAAGAGTTTTCGAGATTTTTCGCAAGAGCGGAGGAATTTTTTTCATTCTGATTTTGGAAGTAAAAAGAGGAAAAAAATATCAGAAGAGAAGCAAGGGCAAGGCCGGTGTAGATTTTTCGGTTTCCAAGCAGGAAAAAAGGGAAAGTCGATTTTCTTTGCCAGTTGACGACGCTGGCAGATTTCTGTTTTGCATTTTTTTTGACAACCCCATCCAGGTTTTTCAATTCACAAATTCTGTATTTCACGTGGCATCCCTTCAATATTTGAAAACTGTTTTTGCAAGGAGTTTGGCCCTTGACGGTTTCCGGATAAAAATTTTCTTGCTCGGCCATGCGGGAGGGCAATCCTTTTTCAAAGTATTCTCTCCGTCCATCGGGAAAAACAACCGTCACGCCCAGCGGATTGTTTTGAAGTCTTTTCAAGGCCTCGCGCGCCTTTTCAATTTTTGAAAAAGTGTATTGGTATTGGGGACGATTGCGGAAATCAACAAGACAGAACATTTATCGTGTGTCTTAGGAAGTTTAGTCTCAGTTATATTGTATAGGAAAATTTGGCAAATGCCAAGCGAAGAATTGAGAATTCGGAATTTAGAATTGTGAATGGGAATCAAGAATTATGAATCAAGAATTCTATATTCTGCACCCCTGCCTGCCGATAGGCAGACAATATTCCCATTCAAAATTCTAAATTCACAATTCCAAATTCTATTTATACAGCACCAACACTCTTTTTCTTCCCTTGTGTATATCCGCTTCATCCCAATCATGTATATTGTTCATAATAACTTCTTTTTTATAGACATACGAATCTCCTCTTCTTGTGCCGACGTCGTTGGTGACGAAGAATTTTTCGTCATATCCTTTCACAACCAGCATGTGATAAATTGGTCCGGGCTGGCGGTAGTTGGGGTTTCCAATGTCGCGGCCGGAAAGGGGCACAATGACGGGGCGGCCCGATGCTACTTCGGCCTGAATTTCATCGATAGTTGGATTTTCGATAATCCTGCTTTCTATTTTTCCCTCAAAATAGGCATCCACCAGTTTTTTTATTTGGGCAGTGGTTGTGCTTTTCCACTCGCCGATTTCTTTTTTTTCAAAATCTTGCATCTCCTGAAGTTCGTTTTCGTATTTTTCAAGCGAGGGTTTTTTGCCAAGAAGAAAATAAGTCGCGTTCAAAATAGAGGCTTCCTCACACATATCTTCGTGAAAAGCGTCCCAATTGGCAAAAGGCGCTTGGGAATAAAAAGGGATTTTCAAAAGGTATTTTTCGGGAATTTCCGCCGGAGCTGGATTTTCTAGTTGCTCTTCTGTCTGTGGGGGATGGCCATCTGTTGTTTCTTCCGTTTCTTCTTCCGCGATATTTTTCAAAACTGCTTTTTGTTCGGTTTGTTGTTCAGTTTGAACCTTTTGGGTTTTGAGGCGCGTGGAGTATTTTTTGAAAAGCGCAAAACTTCCGGCAATCAAAATTGCCGCGAGGATGATGATTAATATCCTATTTGTTTTCTTGGACATATTGTTATTATAATATAAGCAAAGGGCGAATAATATGATAACAAAAATTAGCGTATAGCGTATATGGAAAAAAGGCTTTTCAAAGATTTATACCCGAAATATCAAGACAAATCAAAATACTACTTGCTTTGAATTACGAAACTCCTCAGAATTCTCGTGATGGTGTAGAATAGAAGTATGGTTTAAC
>FWPV01006880.1_pt1 | contig 12352 bp, 12 predicted proteins | sample 2228371 | NCBI WGS metagenome assembly FWPV01 (sample SAMEA103939776, study PRJEB20133) | metagenome | reverse complement strand
TATCCAAATCATGATGGCCTATAGCTTCATCTATATTCTCGCTCCGAAGAACGAAGGCCCCAGAGAATTCCGAATGTCTAAGCAGCGAACCATGGAACGCCTTGAAATAGACCAAGCCAGGTCTCGGCCGAGAACGAAGAAATGACCGCCGGGTTTCCCCGCATCGAAGATCGAAGATGTGACCCCAATCATTTAAGATAACCTTGTTCATGCGGAATCGACATGGGAGGGGAAACGGACATGAATTTGGAATTGCTTACCAGGAAGCCCGAGGGCGAGGCGCGCCCGACACCGATTCTCTTCATCCACGGAGCCTGGCACGGGGCCTGGTGCTGGGAGGAGACGTTCCTGCCATATTTCTCCGACCAAGGGTACGTCTGCCATGCCGTTAGCCTGCGCGGCCACGGCAACAGCGAAGGGCGGGAGCGCCTGTTCTGGGCGCGGATCGGGGACTACGTGGACGACGTCGCCCGGGTGGTGGGGGAGATGGAAACGCCCCCCGTCCTGGTGGGACACTCCATGGGCGGGCACGTGGTCCAGAAATATCTCGAGACGCATGATGCGCCGGCCGCCGTCCTGCTGGCGCCCGTGCCCAGGAAGGGCATCGCCGGGTTCGTGATGCGGGTCGCTCGCCGGCACCCTGCGCTTTTCCTCAAGTTCCTGGCCACGCTCAGCCCCTATCAGGCCGTCTCCACCCCCGAGCTGGTGAGGGAGATGTTCTTCTCCCCCGATTTCGAGGAGGAAATGGTGGCGCGGTGCCACGCAAGGCTGCAGAACGAGTCGTTCCTCTCCGTGCTGGACATGCTGCTGCTCGACCTTCCGCGTCCGAAGCGGGTGAAAAAGACGCCCATGCTGCTGCTCGCCGCCGAGGGGGACAACATCTTCACCGTCGCGGAAGAGGAGGACACGGCGTCCGCCTACGGGCTGCGCGCGGAGGTGTTCCCGCGCATGGCCCACGACATGATGCTGGAAAGAGACTGGAAGGACGTCGCCGACAGGATACTGGACTGGCTGCGCGATCATGACCTGTGAAGCGAGCAATGCCCGAGCGTTTGGGGTCACATCTTCAATCTACGATCCGTAACCACTTGCGGGGCATTCGATCTTTGATCCGGGTAACATATGCTCGGGCAACTTGGCGAGGAAGCCTGTTTCGCCCCCCCAGATACGCGAATGAACCCACATGAGGCATCATCCCGCTTGACGTCCCCGGGTGAATGAGATGGCGGAGGCGACGCTTCACAGCGAGCAGCTTCCCCGGAGGGAACTGCTGACCCCGAGAGCCAAACCCCCGCCACTTCCCCACGTCAGTCTTATTACATAAACCTTTCCACCGGAATAATCCGATGGTAGACCCCAGTTCCTCAGCAACCTGACTCCAGCAGCTCGTCCAGGCGTAGGGGAGCGGGACGGCCCGCGGCCTCCACCAGGGTGACGGCCTCCTGCGGGCAGGCGGCGCGGCAGGCCCCGCAGCCCATACATGCCTCCCGGTTCAGGACGGGGGGCCGGCGCTTGCCGCCAGGGGTGAGGGCCTCGAAGAGACAGGCCTCGACGCACTTGCGGCAGCCGTTGCAGGCGTCGGAAAACGAGGGCTCCAGCCCGGAGTGGCCGTAGAAGGGCACGCCGTGGAAGCGGTGCGACTTCAGCGCCACGCAGCAGCACGGGCAGCAGTTGCAGATGGCGTAGAAGCGGCCCCGGGTCACGTCCTTGAAGAAAGCGGCGTGCAGGCAGCCGGCCTCGTCCGTCTGGCGCAGTATCTCCACCGCCTCCTCCGCCGTGACCCGCCGGCAGAACTCGGGCTGGTGGTCGAGGATATAGCTGACGTAGGGCTCCCCGATGACCAGGCACACCTCGTCGGGCTGGCAGTGGCTGGGTGAGGTCATGCGGCATACGCACTTGCAGGCAAGGATGGCGTCGGGGTTCTCCAGCACGATGTCCCTGCACATGCTGAAGGGGATCACCTTCTCCAGGTCGCGCAGCTCGATGTCCTCGGAGACGGTCACCAGCTTCTGCGCCTCCTCCAGGGTTACCAGCTTGCCGTGGTAGGTGTCGGCGTAGTGTTTCCTTACGTGACCCGGTATGCGGTGGGCGAAGCCCGTGGCCCACCTGCCCATGCGGATATACTGCAGGGTGTGTCCGAAGTAGAACAGGCCGTGCAGCCAGAGGTCGGGCCGGTGCCACCCCACCGACCTGATGTAGGCGCGCGTGGAGGGCTTCATGCGTGAGACGGCCAAGGCCCCCGCTCCCGCCGCGGCCAGCGCCGACATGCCTGCAAGCTTTTTCGCGTTTTCCATCATCTTCCTCCTGTCCCTCCCATCACCCCTCCCGGGAGAAAGCCGCGGACAGGATGCTCGCGCCCGCATATAAAGAGTACCGCTTTCAGCGGGGAAAGCGAAGGCGCAAGGGAAAAAGCAAGATAGCAGAGGACTAAATCAAGCCTCGGCGCGAGTTTATATGAGTTTGTAGGAGGAAAGATAAAGCAATGCAGGACATCTTGGCACGATGAGGGATGGTCAACGCATTCGAGGTCCAAAGAGATAATCCCCATCGATGGAAAAGCCGATGAATAGCTGGCTGATCCGCGGCCCCGGCAAGGTGAAGGCAATGCTAGCGGCGAGAGCCGGCGACGAGCGGATACGGCAGGCCGCGGTGCCGCCGAGGGGAGGATAGCGCACGGCCCTTTGTTTAAAGGGGGGCAGGATAAGGTCGATATGATTACCGGCGGCACGCGCGCCGGGGCTCGAAAAGCACGCGATCTCAGGCCGTCGTGCGGGAGAAGGCGCCGGCTTTCCGCTCCCCTGTGATCGTCGATGACGGCGGGCGTTCTGCCTGAGGTATTGTATGGCGCAAGGAGGGTTCGATCATGAGCCGGTGGAGAACCCCCGCGGGGGAAGAATCATGTTTTTTCGGTCTTCATGGTCACGGCAGGAAACGCGGTCCGCGCGCGGCGGGCCGCGGGATACCGTTATTCGCGGGCGCGCTCATCGTGGCGTGCCTGATGGCGAGCACGACGGGTTGCGCCGGGAAGAAAGGGGGTCAGGACATGCAGCCGGTGTTGGAGGTGTCGCCCCAGCAGGTGCTGGTGGGGGACCCGGTGAGCATAAGGGTCACGGGACTCTCCGCGGGTGAGGAGACCCTGCTCCAGGTCTCCGGCCAGGACCAGTTCGGCAACGCCTGGTCGTCCCGGGCGACCTTCGAGGCGGATAAAGCGGGTACCGTGGACACCTCGCGCGACGCTCCCGTCAGTGGGTCCTACCAGGGCGTCGACCAGGCCGGCCTCTTCTGGTCCATGGCCTGCACGCCCGCGGGGGATATGATCTCTCCCTTCGCCATCATCTCCACCTACGTCGTCACCCTGAGCCTGGACGGCCAGGAGGCGGCGAGCCGGGAGATCCAGCGCGTGGCTGACATCGACCTGGAGAAGGAGAAGCTGGAGGACCCCGTGGTGGGGGTCTTCGTCAGGCTGCGGGAGCTCGCGGAGCCCGCGCCGGCGCTCATCGTACTGGGCGGGTCCGAGGGCGGCTACAACGAGGGCTGGGCGACGGTCATCGCCTCCAAGACGCGCATGCCCACGCTGGCCCTGGCCTACTTCGGGGCGCCCGGCCTGCCGCCCACCCTGGAGAACATACCCCTGGAGACGGTGGAGAAGGCCATGGAGTGGCTCAACGGGCAGAGGACATCGTGGCCAGGGACAGGATCGGAATCGTCGGTGCGTCGCGGGGTGGGGAGCTGGCCATGCTGGCGGCACCGCTCTTCCCCCAGGTAAAGGCGGTGGTGGGTTATACGCCCAGCGGCGTCATCTGGGGCGGCATCGGCGAGGGGGACGCGCCGGCGTGGACCTACCGCGGCGAGGCCTTTCCCTATCTCAGGATGATGGACAGCGAGGAGCAGCAGAGGCTGTTCCACGAGGCCCAGAAAAAAGGCACGCCCTACCTCGACGCGCCGTCCTTCGAGTACAGCCTGGAGCAGCAGAGCTCGCTGGTGGAGAGCGCCACCATCCCGGTGGAGCGCTCGCAGGCGGCGTTCCTGCTCATCGGCAACCCCGGGGACGGGGTGTGGCCTTCCGACAGGCTCTCCCGCATCGCCATCGACCGCCTGGAAGCCCACGGCCACCCGCGCGACTACCGCCTCCTCTCCTACGAGGACGGCGGGCACATGCTCATCACCTACCCGTTCTTCCCCACCACCATGCGGCAGTTCTACCTGCCCACGGTGAAGGTCTGGGAAGGGCTGGGAGGGACGGCGGAGGGCGCCGCGAAGGCGGCGGCGGATTCCTGGCCCCGGGTGGTGGAGTTCCTCCGCAGCGAACTTTGATGGTTTGATGTGGTCACATCTTCGATCTTCGACGCGGGTTTTATTGCGATAGTTCGGACGGGACGTAAAGGTGGGGGCGAAGCGGGGCTTTCCTGCTCGCTTGTGCAGCCATGAGCCACCGGGATCGAAGGTCGAAGATGTGACCCCACTCATCCTAATATGAGATTTTCTGGTATCGAGACCTGGTGGGATCCTATGCCTGGAGGCTGGACGGACCCAAGTGCGCAAAAGCACTGGGTAACAAAGGATGGAACTCAAACTATTGTAAAACGTAAGTGCAGCTACCGTGAAGAGCCGCAAGTCCACGATTATCTCATCGAAATATCTGGGCACGGCGGGCCACAATATATGGAACTCAACAATACAACCTGGCTTGTTGACCGGCGTGGCCATGAGCCATATGTACCAGGGGATTCCTTTTTACTATGTTGGGTAGCGTATAAAAATTTGTGTCTGGACTGCCAGAGGAACAATAGATAGCCTTCCTCTTGTAAGGGAAGCGACCAAACAAGGAGGAAGGCTATGAGCAAACCTAGTGAACAGTCCTCAAGGGAAATGGTCGCAAAAGTAAGGGAAGAGGTCAAGCAGAGGGAGAAGGCCATCAGGCAGCGCCTTATGGTTGAAGAGAGGGAGCTCTGGCTGGATGAGAGCCCCGAGGACCAGGACGACGATATCATTAAGGGTTCATGGCATCTCTTTTCATTTATGCAAACGGTTCTTTTTCTTCGGCTCTCATCCTAACACGTCAGGAGGGACTTGAGCCCGGGAATAAGTTGGCGGCGTAGAGCATTGAAACCGAGGAAGAGCGGGGGCGCAGCTACATTCTTCAAAAAACGAGGGTTTCCCGCGCGGGCGGGTGTGGCCATAGGTTCCTGTGAAAAGATGGCGTTTACAGCTTCAAGGGGTCGCCTGACCTCGATGCCGGGCAAACCCTTCGGGGCATGTGCGCATATCGTTTTTATCCGGCAGTGCTTGTCAAGACTCGAGGCTTGAAGGGGGTCAGGCCGAAGCCTCCGACCTTGCAGGCAATATCGCGACTGCAACGGAAGCCGTGATCCCTCGCGGGATCGAAGCTACAGGCCCCGAGCGGTGCCGGTGGTGGGCGAGAGATGTCCCATGTCCGGGGCTGACCCCATGGCCTTGAAGGCCAGGCAGGCGTTGTGTCCGCCGAATCCGAAGGAGTTGCTCAGCGCAGCTCCCACCTCTACCTCGCGCGCCTCGCCGGGGACGTAATCGAGGTCGCATTCCGGGTCCGGCGTCTCCAGGTTGATGGTGGGAGGGATCACCCTCTCGCGCAGGACCAGCGCGGTGGCGATGGCCTCCACGCCGCCAGCCGCTCCCAGCAGGTGCCCGGTCATGGACTTGGTGGAGGAGACCGGGACCGAGTAAGCATGTTCCCCCAGCGCTTTCTTTATGGCCAGGGTCTCGCTGCGGTCGTTGTAGGGAGTGGAGGTGCCGTGGGCGTTTATATAGCCTATGTCTCCGGGGCTCAGACCCGCGGAGCGCATGGCTTCCTGCATGCACCAGGCCGCGCCTCGCGATTCCGGGTCCGGGGCGGTGATATGGTAGGCATCGCAACTCATGCCGAAGCCCGCCAGCTCGCAGTAGATCCTCGCCCCTCTGGCCAGGGCTCCCTCCAGGCTCTCCAGCACCAGCAACCCCGCTCCTTCGGCGATGACGAATCCGTCGCGGTGGGCATCGAAAGGTCTGCTGGCCTTCTCCGGTTCCTCGTTGCGCGTGGAAAGGGCGCGCATGGAGCAGAAACCGGCGACGGAGAGCGGCGTGATGCTGGCCTCGGACCCTCCCGCCAGGCACAGGTCGGCCGTTCCGCCGGAGATGAGCTGGAAAGCCATGCCGATGGCGTGGGCCCCGGCGGCACAGGCGGTGACCGTGCACAGGTTGGGTCCCGTGAATCCCAGCATGATGGCGAGGATTCCCGCCGCCATGTTGGGGATGATCATGGGTATGGTGAAGGGGCTTACCCGCGCATGTCCGCGCTCCACCAGCACCCGGTGTTGGTTTTCCAGGGTTGACATGCCCCCGATTCCCGAGCCCACGATGATGGCCGCACGCGAGGGCTCAACTCCCGCGCACTCCAGCTCCTTCCCGGCCGTGAGCCCCGCGTCATCCAGGGCGAGGCGCGCGCCGGCCACCGCGAAGTGGCAGAAGCGGTCCATGCGCTGGGCCGCCCTGGCGTCCATGTATTCGCCCATCTCGAAGGAGGACACCTCGCCGGCGATGCGGCTGGGAAGCCCGTCGGCGTCGAAGGAGGAGATGGGCGCTATGCCCGAACGCCCCTCCTTGAGGGCTGCCCAGAAAGCCTCCGCTCCTATGCCCAGCGGGGTGACCGGTCCCAGTCCGGTTATCACCACCCTGCGTCTCATCTCCCTCTCCCTTCATTCCGTTGTTCCTTCACCCCACGGTCAGGGATGACGGGGACGCATTTCGACTCCGTCCCGCTCTCTCCATCCCGGCGGCGGGCCGTACGCGAGAGGCCCGTGGGAGAGCGGCGGGCGGCAGGGGCATCCCGTGCCGCCGAGCCGCTCGCCCGCCTGCGGTGGGTGACGTCAGTCCCGCGCGGAGACGTTGTCCAGGATCAGGCGCACCACGTCTCCCACCGTGCTCACGGCGCCGATCTGCTCGTCGAAGAGCTCGATGCCGTACTCCTCCTCCACCAGCATGGAAAGCTCCACCAGGTCGAGGGAGTCCACCTCGAGGTCCTCCTTGAGGCGCGTGTCCCAGGCGATCTCTTCCGCGGGTACGGCCTGCCTTCCAGCGAGCATCTCCCTTACCCTCCGGAACACCTCTTTTTCGTCCATTTTTCCTCCTCCCTGCCATGAGCTTGCCGGGCTCGATCCGGACCCGGCCGCCATCGTCTCCTGCCTTTCATCCAGCGGTCTCGACCGCGTCATATCCGTCCCCCGCGTAATTGCCCGGCCATCCCTTTTGGCCGCTCGCCGGGAACGGGGCGTCTTATCCGAGGCACATGCTACCCGTGCGCTCTCGCCCGTGCCCCGCCCGCGCCCCTCGAGAGGGGTCTTTCCCACCGGCCGGATACGCCGGTTCCGGGAACCTCGCCGGAGCCGTGGATATCGAGCGACGGACGCATCCCTGTCCCCGGTCGCCTTTGTCCTCCGCCGATCTCGGCGGCGGAACGTTCCCAAGGCTCCCGTCAGTTCCCGGTGCCTCCTTCTACATCCCCGTTCCCGGCAGAAAGCCGGGCGGGGACGCCGTCACGAGGGCGCGGGGGCGCCCTGGAAAGGGCGGGGGACGGGATCCGCGGCTCTCACCCGCTCTCCTCGCCGCCCGCGGCGCCGGTCCTCATGGGGACCGATGCACGTCTTGCTCTGCCGCGCTCACCTCCTTTCAAAAAATGCCAGCAGGCCCCCGATCACCTCGCGCTGTCGCCGGCGGGGCACCACCATGTCCACCAAACCTCTCTCCATGAGGGACTCGGCGCGGGAGAAATCCGGGCGCGGCTTGATGCCCAGTGTCTGCTCCACCACCCTGGGTCCGCTGAAGCATATGAGCGCCCCGGGTTCCGCCAGGATCACGTCCGCCGCCGTGGCGAAGCTCGCCGCCACCCCCCCCGAGGTGGGATCGCATAGCAAGGATATGAAGGGCAGGTGCGCCTCGGACAGCTGGGCGAGGGCGAACATGACCCGGGCCATCTGCAGCAGCGCCGGGGTCCCCTCCTGGACACGCGCTCCGCCGGAGCAGACCACGGCCAGCAGGGGATATCCGCGCTCCACGCTGCGCGCGCAGGCGCGCCGGAAGAGCTCGCCCACCGCCACCCCCATGGAGCCCCCGAAGACGGAGAAGTCCATGAGAGCGGCGACGCAGGGCCTTCCGAGCACCGCGGCCTCCCCGAAGAGCATGGCCTCCCCGGAAAGGGAGAGGGCCTCCCGGAGGTACGCTCCCTCCTGGAAAGATATGGGATCAGAGGTGCGGACCCCGTCCCTGTCGGCGAGGAAAGACCCCGGGTCGAAAAGGTAGGCCACGCGCTCGCTCACGCCCACGCGGTGGTGGTAGCCGCAGTGCGGGCAGACCCCCAGGGCCGTTTTCAGAACCGCACGTTCCACCTCCAGGCCGCACCCGCCGCACCTCGTCCATAATCCACGGGCACGGTCGCGAAGGGATACCATCCTTCCCTCCCGACCCCTCTCCGCCATGCCGTGGCCTGGCCACCTCAACACAGCATCCCTCCGTCGATGCAGATCACCTGCCCGGTGAGGTAGGAGGCGCTGTCGGAAGCCAGGAAGGCGACGACGGCGGCGACCTCCTCGGGCCTGCCGGGCCTCTGCATGGGTATCGCCTTGAGGATGAGGTCCAGGCTCTCCCGCGGCAGGCCCTCGGTCATCTCCGTGACGATCAGGCCCGGCGCGACGGCGTTAACGGTTATGGCGCGTCCTCCCACCTCCTGCGCCAGGCTGCGCGTCAACCCTATGAGCCCCGCCTTGGAGGCGCAGTAGTTCGCCTGCCCCCTTACCCCCCTGAGCCCCGCCACGGAGGAGATATTGATGATCCGTCCCCATCGTCTGCGCAGCATGGACCTCAGCGCGGCGCGGGCGCAGTTGAAAGCCCCCCGCAGGTTGGTCCCCATGACCTCCTCCCAACTCTCGTCTCCCATGCTGACGGCGAGCCCGTCCCTGCGTACCCCGGCGTTGTTGACCAGGATATCCACCCCTCCCCACGCTGCCCTGATCTGCCCGAACATCTGATCCACCTGTGAGGGGTCGCCGACATCCGCCTTCAGCAGCATGCCTTCCGCCCCCTTCGCGCGCAGCAGCTCGAGGCATTCCTCGGCCGCGACGTCGTTGCCATGGTAATTTATGGCTATTCGGCCATGCTCCTCCGCGAGGGCGAGGGCGACGGCACGGCCGATGCCGCGCGATCCGCCCGTCACCAGGACCGTTCTCTCCCGTACGCTCACACCTTCTCCCTCCCTGTCTCGATCGCCGGTCCTTGATACCAGCGAAGCAGCACCCCTCCCCAGGTCATGCCCGCCCCGAAACCCGCCAGCACCACCAGGTCTCCCTCCCCGATGAGGCCGGCATGCAGGGCCTCCTCCAGCGCGATGGGGATGGAGGCGGAGGAGGTGTTCCCGTAACGGCGGATGTTGGTGAAGAAGAGGTCCGGCGGGCAGCCGAGCTTTTCCGCGGCGGCGTTGAGGATGCGCAGGTTGGCCTGGTGAGGTATGACGAGGGCTATGTCCTCCGCCCTCACCCCGGCGGCGGCGCAGAGACCCCTCACCGTGTCGCACAGCTTGTTGACCGCGAAGCGGAACACTTCTCTGCCGTCCATGCGGATGAAAGGGTAGTCGCCCGTCCAGCATCGCGGGATATCGGACAGGGGAGGGGGGAGGGGGGAGTCCTGCCGCAGGAGGCCGCTCATCAGGGATGCCAACATGCGCGCGCCGCCTCCCTCGGCGCGGATCAGCCGGTCCCCCCCTCCTTGAGCGTCCAGGGAGGAGGCGATGATGCCCTCGCCGGGAGGACAGGGAGCCAGCAGCGCCGCCCCCGCCCCGTCCCCGAAGATCACGCAGGTGGACCTGTCCCTCCAGTCCACGATACGCGTGAGGGTCTCCGTACCCACCACCAGGGCGCGAGACGCCATCCCTCCCCTCATGAGGTGAAAGGCGACGACCAGGGCGTAGACGAATCCCGAACAGCCGGCGTTGATGTCCAGGGCCGGGCCTCGAGAACCCAGTTCACGCTGCAGCGTGCAGGCGAGGGAGGGCACCAGGCGGTCAGGGGTGGCGGTAGCCACGACTATGAGGTCAACGTCCCTCCCGTCCAGACCGGACCGCCCGAGCGCCATGCGGCATGCCTCCAGGGAGAGGGAGATGTTGTCCTCCTGCGGATCCGCCACCCGGCGCTCCTCGATCCCCGTGCGCGACATTATCCAGGCGTGGCTGGTATCCAGGAATCCCTCCAGGTCCCGGTTGTGGAGGGCGTGGCGGGGTATGCCCTTGCCGCAGGCGGCGATGGCTATTCCGTCCATGTCCTCATCCTTCTTCTTCCATCTGCACGCTCAACATCCTCACGCGCATGACCGCCTGCCCTTCCTGCACCGTATCGCCATCTTTTACCAGGACTTCCTCCACCAGGAGCGGGACGTCGGCCCTCACTTCGTTCAGGTGTTTCATCGCCTCGATACAGAAGAGCACCTCCCTCTCCTTCCTGGTCTCGCCCGCGGGAGCGAACGGCGCCTGGTCGGGAAAGGGCGCGAGGCGCAGGATCCCGGCCATGGGAGCGCGGACTACGTTCGCATCCTCTTGCTCCCCGGGCGGCGGTTTGTCCAGGGAGCCGCGCCGCAGCCGGATGACGCGGTCTCCGTCCAGGATCTCCAGTTCCAGGATGCCCTCCCGGACCATGAAGTCTCCCACGCCTTCCAGGAAGTCCATGACTCAGGTCACTCCCGATCCGACTGCGACCCCGAGCCCGGCCGCAGCCCCATCTCCGCCCCGATCCAGGCCTTTCTCCGCGGGCGAGGGGGGTCCTGCGGCGGAAAGGCCGGCTCGCCTGAAAAGGGTGGCGAGCCCCCGGCTCTTTCGCTTTCCTGACGGCTTCGCGCTGCTGATCATGGTCGCCATGTTCGTTCGTCCTCTCTCACGCTTTCCGCGCGGACCGCTCATCCGGCAGGGGGCCGGCAGACCCCTCACCGGTTGCCTTCTCGAGAGTGGAGAGGTCGTATCTCCCGCGCCGGAAAGCGGTGTTTTCCAGGAGGGAGCGCAGTTCGGGCAGGTTGGTGCGCAGGCCGTGGGCCTCCGTCTCTTCGAGCGCCCGCTGCATGCGGCGCACGTTCATCTCACGCGTGGGCGACCAGGAACAGATCTTCGCCAGCAGGCCGTCATACCTCGCCGAGGCGGCGAGCGCCCCCGCCGGTGGCGCATCCACGCGGATGCCGTTTCCGCCCGGCAGGTCCAGTCGGCACGCTCCCGCGCCACGGGGGTGACCGTAGATCCTTGACTCCATGGCGTGACCTCTGGGATGGGGGATGTTTTCCAGCTCCTCGCCGCAGGCGATGCGCACCTGTTCGCGCACCAGGTCGATGCCGCAGAGCATCTCGGTGACGGTATGCTCGACCTGCAGGCGGGGATTGACCTCCAGAAAGAAGAACTCCTCGCCGCGCACCAGGAACTCCACCGTGGCTATTCCCACCAGCCCGCATGCACCGGCCATGTCTTCCGCTCCGCCTCGCAGAGCTTTCTCGAGATGCTCCGGGCAGGAGGGGGCGGGGCACTCCTCGACCCATTTCTGGTGACGGCGCTGGATGGAACATTCCCGCAGGGGGAAGGAGATGGTGTTGCCCCGCGCGTCGCGCGCCACCTGGACCTCGAGATGCCGGGCGCCGGCGAGGTAGCGCTCGACGTACATGCCGCCGTCGCGGAACGCGGCGGCCGCCTCCTTGCGCGCCTGGCGCCATGCCTCTTCCACGTCCTCGGGGCGGTGTACGACGCGGATTCCTTTTCCGCCGCCTCCTATCACCGGCTTGAGGACCACGGGGCACGAACCCATCTCCATCATCCCCGCTAACTCGTCCTCGCCATGCGCCACCCCCATGAGCAGGGTTGGCAGGCCCACCTCGGACGCAAGTCTGCAGGCACCGGCCTTGTCCCCCAGGCTCCGCAAGGTCTCGGGCGAGGGACCGATGAAGGCGAGGCCCATCTCCAGGCACAGGCGGGCGAAGGTGGCGTCCTCTGAGAGAAAGCCGTATCCCGGATGCACCGCGTCCGTTCCCGCCGCCACCGCCGCGTTGATGACGCGGTAGGGGTTGAGGTAACTGTGGGCGGGGTCATCGCCGCCGATACAGATCATCTTCACCGCATGGGGCATGGAAAAGCGGGCGTCCGACTCGGAGCATACCAGAACGCCCTCCACGCCCATCTCCCTCAGGGTGCGCAGGATGCGCAGGGCGACTTCGCCCCGGTTGGCTATGAGCACGCGCCTGAACAACGGGTTCTCCTCTCACGCTGGAAGCCATCCGCCGCCCCCGCCACCCTCGCGTCGGCGGAGATCCGAGATGCGGCCTAGAT